>Ga0308171_1002532_pt1 | contig 18958 bp, 18 predicted proteins | sample PhyGR1_FD_202135 | JGI IMG/M metagenome (GOLD analysis project Ga0308171, IMG submission 202135) | Phyllosphere microbial communities from UC Gill Tract Community Farm, Albany, California, United States - DLSLSG.R1 | ecosystem: Host-associated > Plants > Phyllosphere > Unclassified | place: USA... | reverse complement strand
ACCGGGTTGAATTTTTCCATGTGAGATCCTGGTAAGCGTCAAAAGCCAAAGAGGCATCGGTAAAAAGTAGCACAACAGCGCGCCCGAAAGCGTGATCAAGTCTGGATAAATGGTATCGTTTACACAAGCTGAATATTCTTATTTCATGGCATTGTGTGCGGTAATGCGGAGTCAAAGGCGGTGAGGAATGGTAGCGCTTACACCAAAGTGCTTTAAAACGCCGCGCTAGCGGCGTTGAAGGACGTGACGTAAAGGCTTTAGCGCAGCGTTTCCTGCTGAAAAACGTAGCCGCCATTATCGGCAACAAAACTCAGGCGATGGGTAATACAGGCGGGCGCATCTTCAGCATGATGTGAAACAAAGAGCAACTGAGTCCGTCCCTCGCCAATCAGCACATCCACAAAGCGCCGCACCAGCTGGCGGTTAATCGGGTCCAGTCCCTGCAGGGGCTCATCCAGAATCAGCAGCGTCGGATGCTTAACCAGCGCGCGGGCAATCAGCACCAGCCGCTGTTGTCCCCATGAGAGCGAGTGAAAAGGCGCATCGCCCAGCCGGTTATCCATCCCCAGCAGCGTCAGCCACTGCTGCGCCAGCCCTTTCTGCCGATCAGACGCCGCCTGATACAGCCCGATGGAGTCAAAGAAGCCCGACAGAATCACCGTCCGCACATTGGTGCTGACGCGGTAATCGAGATGCAGGCTGCTGCTGACATAGCCAATATGCTGTTTAATATCCCAGATGGTTTCGCCACTGCCGCGACGGCGGCCAAACAGGGTTAAATCATTGCTATAGCCCTGCGGATGATCGCCGGTCACGAGGCTTAACAGGGTCGATTTCCCGGCGCCGTTTGGTCCGATAATCTGCCAGTGCTCACCGGCGTTGACCTGCCAGTTCAGTCCCTGAATCACCGGCTGGTCGTTGTACGAGACGCTGCCGTTGCGCAGAATAACGCGCGGGGCATCATCCGCCAGTGAGGGCAACTGATCTGGCGCATCTGCCTCCGGTAACGCCATCCCTGTCAGCTGTTCACTGTGTGCCAGCTGCGCTACCAGCGCTTCTGTTAAAATAGCCTGGCGTGGCCCGCTGTGGGTGAGTGTGCACTCTGCCAGCACGCCAACCTGCTGAATGAAATCGGGAATGTCGTCAAAGCGATTGAGCACCAGCACCAGAGTAAACGCTGGATGCTGCAGGCTGCGCAGCGTGTCGGTCAGGCTGGCGCGTGACGCCACATCCAGTCCGTCAAACGGCTCATCCAGAATCAGCAGATCGGGCTCGTTCATCAGCGCCTGACAGAGCAGGGTTTTGCGGGTTTCGCCGGTGGAAAGATATTTGAAGCGGCGAGACAACAGCGGTTCGATGCCAAACTGCCGGGCAAGCTGTTTGCAGCGATCGGGCTGCTCCACCTCCGCCTGAATCACCTCTGCCACCGTCAGCCCGGTATCTTCTTCGCCTTCGCTGAGCATATCGGTGTTGTTGCGCTGCCATTCCTGCGCCACCAATGTCTGTAACTGCTCCAGCGACAGCCGGACCGGCCGTCTGAAATCGCTGCTGACGGAACCCGCCAGCGGCGGAAGTTCACCGGAGAGCGCGCGCGCCAGTGAGGATTTACCACTGCCGTTGGCACCAACAAAAGCCCAGCTTGCGCCGCGCTGCAGTTCCACCTGATTCAGGTTCAGTATCCGGGTATCGCTAAGACGAAACATGCCTTGCAAAATCTGCAATGAAGCCATGATCTGTTCCATTTTGTGCATCGTGTCACTGAGTTGTAACCATTGCCCGTAATGAAGTCAAATCAACCGCTAGAGCAGGGTAGCGACGATGGCATTTTCCGCCTTAAAACTGGCGATGACGTCGTCGCCCGGCTGCAGCTTCAGCTGCTGCAGCTGATCGTTGCTCAGAGTGGCGCACAGCGTTTCGCCACTGGCGAGCTGCATCAGCACTTCGCTCATCTGCTCGCCGGGTTCGATGGCACTGACCGTGACCGCCAGCTGGTTGTCTTCCTCAGCGGCGTCACGACTGATGCGGATCCACGGCGCTTTGATCAGCACCAGTACCTCTTTACCCGCCGCCAGCTGCAGACGATCGGCGCTGCGCTGCGTTAGCGCCACATTGAGCTGCGTGACGCCATCAGCCAGCTGTATCATCAGATGCTGCACCACCTGCTGCGCATCGTTACTGACCACGGTGCCAAACAGTTGATTGCGGGCGCTGGTCTGCAGAGAGAAGCGGGCGATGGCCGCCAGCAGACTGTCGAGCGGCAGCGTATCCTGCTGCAGGGCATCAAAGGCTTTTTGCTGGATCTGCTCCATCAGCTGAAACAGCTGTATCAGACGTTCACCGTAGCGGGTCAGCGTTGCGCCACCGCCGCCTTTACCGCCCGTGGCCCGTGCCACCAGCGTTTCATCCGCCATCTGGTTCATCTCATTAATCGCATCCCAGGCACTTTTGTAGCTGATGCCGGCCAGTTTCGCCCCCTGACTGATTGACCCGGTCTGCTGCACGCGTTTCAGCAGTTCAATACGGCGGGGATCGGCAAACAGTTTCTGTTGTAAACGGATGTGAAGGGACAGTTCGGCTTCCATGACAACTCCGGCAAAGGGTTAAGGCGAAGGCCGATGATAGCGGCGTTATGTGACCAAAGTAAAAGCACGAAAAGGGCTGCGCAAAATTTTCCTGAACCGTTACAATCACTTTTTTGTTAGCAGAGTGAGACTCTCCATGCTGGAATTACTGAAAAGCCTCGCCTTCGCCGTCCTGATGGTGCCTGTCGTGATGGCGCTGATGCTGGGTATGATTTATGGCCTGGGTGAAGTGTTTAACGTCATTTCTAAAATTGGTCATCGCGAAAAATCCTCAGCTCGTTCGCACAATTAATAGCTGCCACGTCTGCCATCCGTGCGGGCGTGGTCGTTTTACCCTCCCCCGAATTTAACCTTTTGTCCCTCCTGCCGATAATTTACTGAACCTCACTGACATTGCGTTATATTATTCGCTACACAACGCATAGCCGGAGAACATCATGTCATTGAATTACACTCGCTGGGGCGTAGCGGCGCTGATCACCGTTTCGCTGGCCGGGCAGGCTGTGGCCGCCGACAATATTACTGTGTTTGCCGCGGCTTCACTGACCAACGCGATGCAGGAGATTGCCAGCCACTATAAAAAAGAGAAGGGGGTGACGGTGGTCTCTTCATTCGCCTCCTCGTCCACGCTGGCGCGCCAGCTTGAGCAGGGTGCCCCTGCCGACCTGTTTATCTCTGCCGATCAGCAGTGGATGGATGATGCTGTGGCGAAAAAAAGCGTGATCACACGCACTCGCTACACTCTGCTGGGCAACGACCTGGTGTTGATTGCGCCACGCAGTGCTGCAGCCAAAGCGGTGACGCTGGACGCGCAGACTGACTGGAAAACCCTGCTGCACGGTGAACGTCTGGCGGTCGGCGATCCGGACCATGTTCCGGCCGGTATCTACGCCAAAGAGGCGCTGCAAAAGCTGGGTGCCTGGGAAGGTGTTGAACCGTCGCTGGCGCCAGCCAATAATGTACGGGCGGCGCTGGCGCTGGTCGAGCGTAACGAAACGCCTTATGGCATTGTCTATGGGTCGGACGCCGTCGCCAGTGACAAAGTAAAGGTAGTGGGACGTTTTCCGGCAAACAGCCATAAACCGGTGGAATATCCCATGGCGATCGTGAACGATCACGACAATGCTGCTGTTAAAGCGTTTTATGATTATCTGAAAGGACCGCAGGCCGCGGCTATCTTCAAAAACTACGGATTCACACCGACGAAATGATACTCAGCGATCCTGAATGGCAGGCGGTACTGCTTAGCCTTAAAGTCTCTGGCATAGCCGTGCTGGGCAGTCTGCCATTTGGCATCCTGATGGCCTGGATTCTGGTGCGCTGCCGTTTTCCCGGCAAAGCGCTGCTCGACAGCCTGATTCACCTGCCGCTGGTATTGCCGCCGGTGGTGGTGGGTTATCTGCTGCTGATTAGCCTGGGCCGGCGCGGCATCATTGGCGAAAAGCTTTTTGACTGGTTTGGCTTTAGCTTTGCTTTCAGCTGGCGCGGCGCGGCACTGGCGTCTGCCGTGATCGCCTTTCCGTTGATGGTGCGCGCCATCCGGCTGGCGCTGGAGGCGGTGGATAGCCGGCTGGAGCAGGCAGCACGCACGCTGGGTGCCGGACGCTGGCGGGTCTTTTTCACCATCACGCTGCCGCTGACGCTGCCGGGTGTGATCGTCGGTACGGTTTTGGCATTTGCCCGTTCGTTGGGCGAATTCGGTGCCACCATCACCTTCGTTTCTAATATTCCCGGCGAGACGCGTACGCTTCCGCTGGCGATGTTTACCCTGATCGAAACCCCCGGCGCGGAAGGCGCGGCGGCGCGCCTTTGCGTTATCGCTATCGTGCTGGCGCTGGCGTCACTGCTGGCGTCGGAATGGCTGGCTCGCGCAGGCCGTAAGCGGATGGGAAGCTGATGCTATCACTCAACTTTATGCAGCAGCAGGGGGATCACCAGCTTGCGATCGACCTGCAGATCCCGGCCAAAGGGATCACCGCCATTTTTGGTGTTTCCGGCGCCGGTAAGACTTCCCTGATTAACGCGATCAGCGGGCTGACCCAGCCGCAGCGGGGACGGATCCAGCTTAACGATCGTCTGCTGTTTGATGCGGAGCAGAAGATTGCGCTGCCGCCCGAAAAACGGCGCATCGGTTATGTGTTTCAGGATGCGCGACTGTTCCCGCACTATCGGGTCCGTGGCAATCTTCAATATGGCATGGCTCCGTCAATGAAAGCGCAGTTCGACAGCCTGGTGTCGCTGCTGGGTCTGGAGGCGCTGCTGCCGCGCTTTCCGCTATCGCTGTCGGGTGGAGAAAAGCAGCGGGTCGCGATTGGCCGTGCGCTGCTGACCGCACCGGATATGCTGCTGCTGGACGAGCCGCTGGCGTCGCTGGATCTGCCACGCAAACGTGAACTGATGCCCTATCTGCAAAAGCTGACGAAGCAGGTCGACATTCCGATGCTCTACGTTTCGCACAGTCTCGATGAGATCCTGCATCTGGCGGATAACGTGCTGGTGCTGGATGAGGGCAAGGTCAAGGCCTTTGGTCCGCTGGAGCGGGTCTGGAGCAGCAACGCGATGCGTCCCTGGCTGCCGGTGAGCGAACTGACCAGCGTGCTGCGGGTACTGGTGCTGGAGCAGCATCCCGATTATCCGATGACCGCGCTCTCGCTGGGCGACCAGCATATCTGGGTCAGCCGGGTGAATCAGCCGATTAAAACTGCGCTGCGTATTCGCATCGCCTCTTCTGATGTCTCGCTGGCGCTGCAACCCCCGCAGCACAGCTCTATCCGCAACATTTTACCGGCGCAGGTGGTAGAACTGCTGGAGGTCGGCGATCAGGTGGAGGTGAAGCTGCGCATCGGTATCAGCGAGCTCTGGGCGCGCATCACGCCATGGGCGCGTGATGAGCTGGGCATCCGGCCAGATCAGTGGCTCTATGCCCAGATCAAAAGCGTCTCAGTAACGCCCTGATTACAACACGTACTGACGGAGGGTATCGGCAATACCCGTTTCAAGATTGGTGCCGATTACCCTTTTCGCCCGCGCTTTGATCGCGTTGTCAGCATTGCCCATCGCCACACCCAGTCCGGCCGTTTCCAGCATGCTGAGATCGTTGTAGTTATCCCCGAAAGCAATCACATCGGACATATTCAGTCCCAGTGATTCAACCCACTGCGCCAGCCGCTTGCCTTTGCTGTTGCCACCTTTGGCGATATCCACCTGATCGTGCCATGACCATTCGCAGGCCAGACCCAGCTCCGCTTCGGCACGAGTAGCAAACTGCTGCAGCTCTTCGTGATTATCGTGCGACAGGGCAAACTTCCAGATCGAACCGGCGTCACGCGCAGCCTGAGCTAAATCGGGCACCTGGCGGAACACCGGACGCTGATGAGCAGGCAGCGATTCGGCCCACTTCAGGGTGCGCATTACGTGACCCGTCGGCGTCTGATAGAGCATCGCATCATCCACGTAGAGCAACCCATGAATCTGCTGCTGCTCCAGCCTTTCAATCACCTGTAACGCCAGTTGGGGATCCAGCGGATCAGACGCCAGCACCTTTTTCGCCGGGTAATCATACAGGTAGGTGCCATTACAGCAGATTGCGGGGGTATCCAGTTGTAACGCCTGATAAAAAGGGTGGATAGCGCAGTGATGCCGTCCGGTCACGATAGCAACATGAACGCCCGCCTGGCGGGCCTGGTTTAACACGTCGATTGACTGCGGCAGAATCGTTTTGGCTGGGGTCAGCAGTGTGCCGTCGAGGTCGAGGGCAATTACACGGTAGCTCATTAATCCTCACGTTTTTCCGGGTCTACAGGGCCTGAAGTCTACACCTGACTAAGGTCCGGAGACAAAAAACAGGGCACAAATGATTCCAGCGTAGGGCACTAAAACGCGCTACAGTGATTCAAAGATCATGACAAGGCAGCAAAAAAGGAGAATGCATGAAACAGGTTGTCTACACCGCCAGTCCCGAGAGCCAACAGATTCACGTCTGGCAGATGAATGATGAGGGTGCGCTGACGTTGCTTCAGGTGACGGATGTCGCCGGCCAGGTTCAGCCGATGGTGGTGAGTCCGAAACGCGATTTTCTCTATGTCGGCGTGCGTCCCAATTTTCGCGTGCTGGCCTTTAAGATTGCCGCTGATGGCACGCTGACCGAAGCCGGTCAGGCACCGTTGCCTGGCAGCCCGACCCACATTTCCACCGATCGCGAGGGCCGGTTTCTGTTCTGCGGCTCCTACAATGATGCCTGCGTGAGCGTTAGCCCGATTGGCGATGATGGCATTCCGCAGGCCCCGCTGCAGGTCATCAAGGGGCTGGATGGCTGCCATTCGGCCAATATCGATACGGACAACAGGACCCTCTATGTGCCAGCACTGAAGCAGGATCGTATCTGTCTGTTCGCGCTGGGTGCCGACGGTCAGCTGACGCCGCGTAAACAGGCGCAGGTCACGACAGTAGAAGGTGCAGGCCCACGCCATATGCAGTTCCATCCGGGCGGCCAGTTTGCTTACTGTGTGAACGAGCTCGACAGCACGGTTGAGGTCTGGGCATTAAATACGGGCGAAGGCGAAGCAGAAAGTGTGCAGACGCTGGATATGATGCCACCTGACTTCACCGGTACGCGCTGGGCAGCTGATATTCACCTGACGCCGGATGGCCGATTCCTTTACGCCTGCGATCGCACCAGCAGCACTCTGGCGGTGTTCAGCGTCAGCGAACTGGGCGATGAGCTGACTCTGGAAGGGTTCCAGCCGACCGAAACGCAGCCGCGCGGGTTCAATATCGATCACAGCGGACGCTATCTGGTGGCGGCGGGACAGAAATCGCATCACATCGAAGTCTATTCGATTACCGAACCGAAAGGGCTGTTACAGCCGTCAGGACGTTATGCAGTAGGGCAAGGCCCGATGTGGGTCGTGATTCACCCGCTTCAGGCGTAACGCACCACGAAAAATGCCTCTCCCGGACGGGAGAGGCGTACTGAATTACTGATAATTCACGGTCAGCGAGGCGCTCGCCAGTGCGTGGAAATGCACATTAAAGCCGACCATTGCGCCACTGGCGCCTTCATTCACCTCAATCGTCTCCACATCCAGTGCATGCACGGTGAAAATGTAGCGATGGGTTTCGCCCTGCGGCGGAGCCGCGCCACCGTAGCCCGCCTGACCGAAATCGGTACGGGTCTGAATTGCGCCAGCTGGCAGTGAGGCTTTGCCGGAACCGGCACCCTGCGGCAGTGACGTGGTGCTGGCCGGAAGATTCGCTACCACCCAGTGCCACCAGCCTGAACCGGTCGGCGCATCAGGATCGTAGCAGGTCACCACGAAACTTTTGGTGCCTTCCGGCGCCGCTTCCCAGGCAAGATGGGGAGAGATATTCTCGCCCTGATAACCCATGCCGTTGAAAACATGCTTTTCAGGCATCTTGTCGCCGTCATTAAAATCCTGACTAAAAACGCGCATCACATCTCCTCACTTGTCGATGAATAGCCTTTCATCATAACCAAAAGCGCCATCAGTGCCAGCAGTCAGCCCGCTTCAGGCGACAAAATGTTGTGAATGTTCCAGCGCTCCGCCTATCGCCTGCACCAGCTGACTCAGCGCCTGTGGCGTGATGATATAGGGTGGCATCAGGTAGATCAGACGACCAAATGGCCGGATCCAGACGCCCTGTTCAACAAAGAAGTGCTGCAGTGCCGCCATGTTGACCGCCTGATGGGTTTCCACCACGCCAATCGCGCCCAGCACGCGCACATCTGCCACCTGCGGTGAACTGCGCAGCGGCAGCAACTCAGCCCGCAGTTGCTGTTCAATTGCGGCCACCTGCTGCTGCCAGTGACCTTCCGTCAGCATGGTCAGGCTTTCTGCCGCGACGGCGCAGGCCAGCGGATTGCCCATAAAGGTCGGGCCATGCATAAAACAGCCCGCCGCGCTGCGGCTGATGGTGTCGGCAACGTCGCGGGTGGTCAGAGTCGCCGCCAGTGTCATCATGCCGCCAGTCAGCGCTTTGCCGACGCAGAGTATATCCGGGGTAATCCCCGCATGTTCACACGCAAAGAGTCTGCCGGTACGGCCAAAGCCGGTGGCGATCTCATCCGCAATCAGCAGCACGCCATAGCGGTCGCAGGCTTCCCGCACCTGCTGCAGATAGCGCGGATGATAGAAACGCATCCCGCCCGCACCCTGCACAATTGGCTCCAGAATTACCGCCGCCAGTTGCCGGTGATGTTTTTCGATCAGCCGGGCGAAATCATCGAAATCACGCTCGTCCCATTCATCTTCAAAGCCGCAGGCCGGGGCTGCCGCAAAGTGGTGCTCCGGCAGATAGCCGCGCCACAGGCTGTGCATTGAGTTTTCAGGATCGCACACTGACATTGCCGCAAAAGTATCGCCGTGATAGCCGCGCTTCAGCGTCAGGAACTGCTGGCGCGTTTCACCCCGTCCCAACCAGTACTGCAGCGCCATTTTCATCGACACCTCCACCGCCACCGAGCCGGAATCGGCCAGGAAAACGCACTCCAGCGCGTCGGGTGTCATTGCCACTAACTGACGGCAGAGCGCCACCGCCGCGGGATGGGTAATCCCGCCAAACATGACGTGCGACATCTGCGTCACCTGTTCCGTCAGCGCCCGGTTCAGGCGCGGATGGTTATAGCCGTGGATCGCCGCCCACCACGATGACATCCCATCCACCAGCTTACGGCCATCGGCCAGCTGCAACTGAAAACCCTGCGCGGCCACCACCGGGTAACAGGGCAGCGGGTCCTGCATGGAGGTGTAGGGATGCCAGATATGCTGGCGGTCAAAACGGGCATCATCTGAGGAAAAAACAGGGGTAGTCATCGGAGTTGTAAACCAAAATAAAAAAATATAGTTTACAAGTATACCCCTGCTTTCTGTCGGGATGACACCCTTTTCTGGAGTAAGTAATGGCTCAACGCTGGACAATTGCACAGGCGCAAGCGCTGTTTGATCACCCTTTTCTCGAACTGATGTTTCAGGCGCAACAGGTGCATCGTCAGCACTTCGACCCGCGCCAGGTGCAGGTCAGTACCCTGCTGTCGATTAAAACCGGCGCCTGTCCGGAAGATTGCAAATATTGCCCGCAGAGCGCGCGCTACAAGACCGGCCTGGAGTCGGAACGTCTGATGGAAGTGGAGGAGGTGCTGACCTCCGCGCGTCAGGCCAAAGCCGCCGGTTCAACCCGTTTCTGCATGGGAGCCGCGTGGAAAAATCCGCACGAGCGCGATATGCCATACCTGGAAAAGATGGTCGAAGGCGTGAAGGCGATGGGGATGGAAACCTGCATGACGCTCGGCACCCTCAGCGATCAACAGGCACAGCGACTGGCGGGCGCGGGCCTCGATTACTACAACCATAATCTCGACACCTCACCGGAATTCTACGGCTCCATTATTACTACCCGCAGCTATCAGGAACGTCTGGATACGCTGGGCAAAGTGCGTGACGCCGGGATCAAAGTCTGTTCGGGAGGCATCGTTGGTCTGGGCGAAACCGTGAACGACCGCGCCGGATTACTGGTGCAGTTAGCGAACCTGCCGACGCCGCCGGAGAGTGTGCCGATCAACATGCTGGTGAAGGTTAAAGGGACGCCGCTGGCGGATAACGATGATGTCGAACCGTTCGATTTTATCCGTACCATCGCGGTGGCGCGCATCATGATGCCGACCTCGCATGTACGTCTCTCTGCGGGCCGCGAACAGATGAGCGAGCAGACCCAGGCAATGTGCTTTATGGCCGGAGCGAACTCGATTTTCTACGGCTGCAAACTGCTGACCACGCCGAATCCGGAAGAGGATAACGATCGCGTGCTGTTCCGCAAACTGGGGCTGAACCCGGAGCATACCCACACCCAACACGGCGATCAGCAGCAGGAAGAACAACTCAGCGAGCAGCTGTTCCATGCCGACACTGAACAGTTCTACAACGCGGCGCTGTAATGAGCTGGCAGCAACGACTTCAGCAGGGGCTGGCGCAGCGTCGTGCGGTCGATGGCTGGCGGCAGCGTCGGATCATCGATCAGCAATCCACCCGCACGCTGCAGAGCGGCGGCCGCCGCTATCTCCACTTCTCCAGCAATGATTATCTCGGCTTAACCCGCCATCCTGCGGTGATTGCGGGCTGGCAACAGGGCGCGGCGCTGGCAGGCGCGGGGGCGGGCGCTTCAGGGCATGTCACCGGTTATCACCGTCAGCACGCCGATCTTGAAGCGCAGCTGGCCGACTGGCTCGGCTATGACCGTGCGCTGCTCTTTATCTCCGGCTTTGCGGCTAATCAGGCGGTAATTCATCTGCTGGGCGAGAAAAACGATCGCATCCTGGCCGACAAACTCAGCCATGCCTCGCTGCTCGACGCCGCCAGCCACAGCCCGGCGCAGCTGCGCCGTTTCAGTCACAACGATCCGGAGAGCCTGGCGGCGAGACTCGACTCACCCTGTGAGGGGGAGACACTGGTGGTGACCGAGGGTATTTTCAGCATGGATGGCGACAGCGCGCCGCTGGCCGCACTGGCACAACAGACGCAGCAGGCGCAGGGCTGGCTGCTGGTGGATGATGCACACGGCATCGGCGTGGTGGGTGAGCAGGGGCGCGGCAGCTGCTGGCTGCAGGGCGTTAAACCGGAACTGCTGGTGGTCACCTTTGGGAAAGCGTTTGGCGTCAGCGGTGCCGCGCTGCTGTGCGATGCGGACACCGCCGACTATTTCCTGCAGTTCAGCCGGCATCTGATCTACTCCACCGCGATGCCCGCCGCGCAGGCTGTCGCGCTGCAGGCGGCGCTGCAGGTGATTCAGCAGGGCGATGCACTGCGCCAGCAACTGCAGCAGAACATCCAGCATTTCCGGCGGGGCGCAGCGTCGCTGCCCTGGCAACTGATGAACTCCACCAGCGCGATTCAGCCGCTGCGGGTGGGCGAAAATAGCGATGCGATGGCGCTCTCAACCCGGCTGGCTGAGGCGGGCTGCTGGGTCAGCGCGATCCGGCCACCGACCGTGCCGCCGGGAACGGCCCGGCTTCGCATTACCCTGACAGCGGCACATCGCGCTGAGGACATTGACAGGTTGCTGGAGGCGCTGCATGACGCTGCGGGTTGATAAGCGGGCGGTTGCGCGCGCCTTTGGCCGGGCGGCCAGCCATTACGACACTCATGCGGCGCTGCAACGTCTCAGCGGTGATGCGCTGCTGGCTCGCGCACCGGTTCACAGCGGGTTGCAACTGCTGGATGCCGGGTGTGGCACCGGCTGGTATAGCAGGCTATGGCGCGAACGTGGCAAACAGGTTACGGCACTGGATCTCTCGCCGCAGATGTTGCAACAGGCGCGGGATAACGACGCGGCGCAGCACTATCTGGCGGGCGACATCGACGCGTTGCCGCTGGCGGATAACAGCATCGATTTGGTATGGAGCAACCTGGCGGTGCAGTGGAGTGAGGATCTGCCCGGCGCGCTGCACCAGTTCCGGCGGGTGCTGCGGCCCGATGGCACGCTGCTGTTTTCCACGCTGGGCGACGGTTCGCTACAGGAGGTTCATGAGGCCTGGTCCCATCTGGATGCATTACCGCATGCCAATCGCTTTCTCAGCGAGCCGCAGATTGCGGCGGCTTGCCAGGCAGAGCAACTGTGTTGCAGCTCAGAGGTGGTGACCCTGCATTTTCCTGATGCGCTCAGCGCCATGCGATCCCTGAAGGGGATTGGTGCGACCCATCTGCATCAGGGCCGCGACGGGCAGATAGTCACCCGCCAGCGGCTTAACCAGTTAGAGGCGCACTGGCCGCGCGATCGGCACGGCTATCGCCTGAGTTACCATTTAATTTATGGAGTTACCCTTTCATGAAACGGTTTTTTATTACCGGCACTGACACTGAGGTCGGTAAAACTGTCGCCAGTGGCGCATTGTTGCAGGCGGCAGCCGCAGCAGGCTTTCGCTGTGCGGGCTATAAGCCGGTTGCGTCAGGATGTGAGATGACGCCAGACGGGATTCGCAACAGCGATGCGCTGGCGCTGCAGCGATTCAGCAGCGTGCCGTTAGCCTATCAGCAGGTCAATCCGCTGGCGTTTATGGAACCGACCTCGCCGCACATCGTCAGCGCCGAAGAGGGCCGGCCGATTACGCATCTGGCGCTGTCGGCGGGGCTGGCGACGCTGGAACCCCTGGCGGACTGGATTCTGGTTGAGGGCGCGGGCGGCTGGTACACCCCGCTGTCAGACACACACACTTATGCGGACTGGGTGGTCAGCGAAAAGCTGCCCGTCATTCTGGTGGTGGGGATTAAGCTCGGCTGCATCAACCACGCGATGCTCACCGCAGAGGCGGTGCGGGCGCGTGGCCTGCCGCTGGTGGGGTGGATCGCCAACACCGTCGAACCGCCTGGAAAACGCTATCCGGAGTATCTCACCAGCCTGAAAAACCGACTGCCTGCGCCCTGCCTGGGCACGATTCCGTATCTCACCGATGCGGCGCAGCAGGCGTCCTGTGGTCACTACCTGACGCTCCCGGCGTAAGCCTCAGGCTATCGTCAGCCACTTATCCACAGTGTGATCATCGAGCTGTTCCATGCTGCCCTGCGCCACGTTGCGGCCGCGGTGCAGCAGCAGGAAATAATCCGCCACGCGACGGATCAGCGACAGTCGCTGCTCCAGCAGCAGAATGGTCAGCCCGTAGTCAAGATTGAGGCGACGGATCAGATTACCCATCTCCTCTTCGAGCCACGGCGACATCCCATCAGTCGGTTCATCCAGAATCAGCAGTTTGGGCTGCAGTACCAGTGCGCGCGCCAGGGCCAGCTGTTGCTGCTGATCGATTGGCAGATCGCCGCTGCGCTGCTGGCGCAGTGAATAGAGTGCCGGGAACAGATCGAACACCATTTCGGGAATGGCGCGATGACGATCGCGCTGGCTGGCACCTGCCAGCAGGGCAATCAGCAGGTTATCTTCCACGCTCATCTGGGTAAAAATATGGCGGCCTTGCGGCACATAGCCAATCCCCATCTGCGCCCGCTGTTCAGCGGGTTGCAGCAGCAGATCTTCCGGCGGAGAGCCATTCTCTTTCCAGGATATGGAGCCGCTGTTAATGGGCAGTCTGCCCATGATGCAGTTCACCAGCGTGGTTTTACCCATGCCAGGGCGGCCCAGAACGCCGGTGCAGGTACCAGGCGACAGATCCAGGTCCACATCCCACAGAATATGGTTCTGACCATAAAATTGATTTACCGAACGTAGACTCAGCATCTGACACTCTCCTTCCCGATCATTAGCCTGATTGCTTCCGCTCTCTGTCGTCTGGCAAACAAGTCATCAACAATAGCAGCCTCGCCATTGCAGCACAGTGCGCGTAAAGCGCGGTGACACCAGTAAGTCCTGCAATTCCCAGGCCAGATTTAAAAACGGTCCTGATGCCTGCCAGAATGCGGGGTTTATGGAATAAAAGGTGAGAAAAACTTATCAATTCCTCAGGGTGGTCACACCGCTGCACTTTTGCAGTGCCTCAGGGCACTGTTTCTGGTGCAGACGTGCTGTTAAGAGGCAATAAGTCTGATTAAGAATGTTAGTGGAATGGCTGGAATTTGCGTGCTGCATGAGGTGACAGATTAAAAATGCAGAATAATCCGTGAGCAGCTGACGCGAAATTTAACGCAAAAAAAATTATTTTCACGGTGAGGGAGGGGCAGGGAAAAATTATACACAGCTGATGGCGGCGGGGCTGCCATCACTTATCCACCATTCCTGTGGATAACCTTGTGCATTAGGTAATGAAAACCAGTTGGAAGCGAGGAAATACGCGGCCTGGTAACATAATGACGAGAATCTGGCCTTATAGGCTTAACTCAATAAAATCAATTGTTTATTAAAAAACAAGCCTGCGAATTATCTGCCAGGTAACCGAACTGTAATTTTGTGACGCTCTATTGACAAATGTTAAATCAGATCCCGGTCTGGGGATAACATTGCGCAACGCATTTTTCGCTATCGCTGTCACATCGCCTGTGTCGGAAGTCTCACAATGCTGGCTATAAGAGTGCATTAATACTGTTTTTATATCCAGTATTATTTTCTGGCAAAATCACCATAGCAGAGTAAAATAAGTGCCTGCCCGCCGACTTCTCCAGCAGGAACTGCATTCATGACCAAAGCTTTTAAACTGAATTCCGCCTTTAAACCTTCGGGCGACCAGCCTGAGGCGATTCGTCGCCTGGAAGAGGGGCTGGAGGATGGACTGGCCCATCAAACCTTATTAGGCGTAACCGGATCCGGTAAAACATTCACCGTCGCCAACGTCATTGCCGACCTCAACCGCCCGACGATGGTGCTGGCACCGAACAAGACCCTGGCCGCTCAGCTCTACGGCGAGATGAAAGAGTTCTTCCCGGATAATGCCGTCGAGTTTTTCGTCTCTTACTACGACTATTATCAGCCTGAAGCCTATGTGCCGAGCTCCGACACCTTTATCGAAAAGGATGCGTCGGTGAACGAACATATCGAGCAGATGCGTCTGTCGGCCACCAAAGCACTGCTGGAGCGACGCGACGTTATCGTGGTGGCGTCGGTTTCGGCAATCTACGGTCTGGGCGATCCCGATCTCTATCTGAAAATGATGCTGCATCTGACACGTGGCATGATTATCGATCAGCGCAGCATTCTGCGCCGCCTCTCAGAACTGCAATACACCCGTAACGACCAGGCGTTCCAGCGCGGCACCTTCCGCGTGCGTGGTGAAGTGATCGATATCTTCCCGGCAGAGTCGGACGATATTGCGCTGCGCGTCGAGTTGTTTGACCAGGAGGTTGAACGTCTCTCACTCTTTGACCCGCTGACCGGCCAGATCGATTCGGTGGTGCCGCGCTTTACCATCTACCCCAAGACGCACTACGTGACGCCGCGTGAGCGCATTCTGCAGGCGATGGAAGATATCAAAGTGGAGCTGGCGGACCGTCGCCGGGTGCTACTGGAGAACAATAAGCTGCTGGAAGAGCAGCGTATTACGCAGCGTACCCAGTTTGATCTGGAGATGATGAGTGAGCTGGGCTACTGCTCCGGCATCGAGAACTACTCACGTTACCTCTCCGCACGCGGACCGGGCGAAGCGCCGCCGACGCTGTTTGACTATTTGCCCGCCGATGGCCTGCTGGTGGTGGATGAGTCACACGTCACCATTCCGCAGATTGGCGGTATGTACAAAGGCGACCGTGCGCGTAAAGAGACGCTGGTGGAGTATGGTTTCCGCCTGCCGTCGGCGCTGGATAACCGTCCGATGAAGTTTGAAGAGTTTGAGGCGCTGGCACCACAGACCATCTATGTCTCGGCAACGCCGGGCAAATATGAGCTGGAAAAATCGGGCGACGAAGTGGTCGATCAGGTGGTGCGACCTACCGGCCTGCTGGATCCGATCATCGAAGTGCGTCCGGTCGGCACCCAGGTCGACGATCTGCTGTCGGAAATCCGTCAGCGCGTGGCGATCAATGAGCGTGTGCTGGTGACGGTGCTGACCAAACGCATGGCGGAAGATCTCACCGAGTATCTGGTTGAGCATGGCGAGAAGGTGCGTTATCTGCACTCCGACATCGACACGGTAGAGCGTATGGAGATTATCCGCGACTTACGTCTTGGTGAGTTTGATGTGCTGGTGGGCATTAACTTACTGCGTGAGGGACTGGATATGCCGGAAGTGTCGCTGGTGGCGATTCTGGATGCGGATAAAGAGGGCTTCCTGCGTTCCGAACGATCGTTGATTCAGACCATCGGTCGTGCGGCGCGTAACATCAACGGTAAGGCGATTCTCTATGGCGATAAAATCACGCCGTCGATGGCGCGCGCCATTGAAGAGACCGAGCGCCGCCGCGAGAAGCAGCAGCTGCACAACGAACAGAATGGCATTGTGCCGCAGGGCCTGAATAAGAAGATCACCGATATTCTGGAACTGGGTAAAAACGTGGTGAAAACCCGCGGCAAAGCGAAACCGGCACGTCCTGGCGAAGCCCAGGCGCTGGCCGATTTCCAGCTTTTAACGCCGCAGGCTCTGCAGAAAAAGATCCACGAACTGGAAGGGCAGATGCAGCAGCACGCGCAGAACCTGGAGTTCGAACAGGCGGCCAATGTACGCGATCAGCTGCATGAGCTACGTACGCTGTTTATTGCGGCCTCGTAGCGCCGTTAAAGCCCTGAATGGCGTGTTCCAGCGCTACCCTTAACAGCTGGCGGTCGTGACGATATTTGATGTCGGCGGCTTCCAGCGGTTCACGGACAATGAGCCGGTTTTCAATCCCCCGTGTATCCACGGCCGGACTGACGACCAGTGCATCGACGACACGCTTGCCGATGTAGCGCTCCATCATGTGAAGCTTGTCAGCCACCGAGAGACTGGCGGCGGCGGGGCTGAGTTCGCGGCCCAGATTGCCGATAAAGACCATGGCGGCGGGCGTGCGACGCAGTGCCTGCGCCATCTCTTCCATCAGCAGAATCGGCATCAGGCTGGTATAAAAGCTGCCTGGCCCAATCAGAATCAGATCCGCTTCACCAATCGCCTGCAGTGCTTCCCGCGTGGGCTGCACGTTGGGGTGCAGCATCAGCTCCTGCGGCGGCTGTTTCATCTCATCAATCGCGGTTTCGCCGTAAACCATGTTGCCCTCGGCATCCATCGCCACCAGATCCACCGGCTGCTCTGACATCGGAATTAAAAAGGCATCCACTTTCAGAAGGTTACGGATAATGTTGATCGCTTCCAGCGGGCGGACGCTAAGATGATCCAGTGCCCGCAGCATCAGGTTACCGAGGTTATGTCCGGCCAGTTCACCGTTACCGGCAAAGCGATACTCGAACATTGCGGAGGCAACGCTGGGTTCCGCAATCAGTTGATTAAGGCAGTTACGCATGTCGCCCCAGGCGATGCCGCCTTCGGAGCGACGAATACGGCCGGTTGATCCGCCGTTGTCGGTGGTGGTGACGATACCGGTGAGACGCGAGCCAAGCGGGGAAAGCGCAGACATGACGCGCCCCAGGCCGTGCCCGCCTCCCAGTGCCACAACGCGATCAAGATCGGCCAGTGTGCGATTCATACTTCTCCTTAATACCCGTTCGCGTGGCGTGGCTCTAATCGCTAAGCCCGCGCGGATGACTTACGTCAAAATCTGGATTGTATTTTAACGTATCCTGTCGCGAAAATGCGGCGAAAGTTCGGTATGTATAAGAATATATAGCGAAAAGAGCAAATGGAAGAGTGACGAAATACACGCTACCATCATGTTTACCGCGCTGACCAACGGGTCAGCGTACACTCAAGCCTGAGTGCCTAAGTCTGCGGATAGGGGGGTCAGGCCGTAGCCATTGAGCTGCCAGGGTGCAGGAAGAAATGACTGCATCTCCCAATCTGGAAAGGTGTTCTGGTGTCACAATTTACTGATGCATACGCGCGTAAGTTCTATTACCTGCGCCTGTCGGTCACGGATGTCTGCAATTTCCGTTGTACCTATTGTTTGCCCGACGGCTACAAGCCGCAGGGAATTCGTAACAAAAGCTTTCTCTCACTGGATGAAATCCGCCGTGTCACGCGGGCCTTCGCCGCTGCCGGTACCGAAAAAGTACGGCTGACTGGCGGTGAGCCGTCGCTGCGCCGTGATTTCACCGACATCATTGCGGCGGTGCGTGAAAACGCCTCGATCCGCCAGATCGCCGTCACTACCAACGGCTACCGGCTGGCGCGTGACGTAAAGCAATGGCGCGATGCGGGTTTAACCGCACTTAACGTCAGCGTCGACAGCCTGGATGCCCGTCAGTTTCACGCTATCACCGGTCAGGATAAATTCCATCAGGTGATGAGCGGCATCGATGCCGCGCTCGACGCCGGTTTTCGTCAGGTCAAAGTCAATAGCGTGCTGATGCGCGATCTGAACAGCCGTAATCTGGCCACCTTCCTCGACTGGATCCGTACCCGTCCGATTCAGCTGCGCTTTATCGAACTGATGGAGACCGGCGATGGCGGCACGCTGTTCCGCGATCAGCACGTTTCCGGCATGGTGATCCGCGATCAACTGATCGCTCAGGGCTGGCAGCGCCGCGAAAGCGGACGCAGCGACGGTCCGGCGCAGGTCTTTTACCATCCCGATTATGTCGGCGAGATTGGCCTGATCATGCCTTACGCCAAAGATTTCTGTGCCAGTTGCAACCGTCTGCGCGTCTCAGCGCACGGTAATCTGCACCTGTGCCTGTTTGGTGACGGCGGTGTGCCACTGCGTGATCTGCTGGCGTCAGATGAGCAGCAGGCTGAACTGCAGGCTCGCATTGCCAGCAGCCTGGGGCAGAAAAAGCAGACGCACTTCCTGCATCAGGGCAACACCGGCATCACACAGAATCTCTCTTACATTGGCGGCTAATTTCAG
>Ga0308171_1002530_pt1 | contig 19005 bp, 20 predicted proteins | sample PhyGR1_FD_202135 | JGI IMG/M metagenome (GOLD analysis project Ga0308171, IMG submission 202135) | Phyllosphere microbial communities from UC Gill Tract Community Farm, Albany, California, United States - DLSLSG.R1 | ecosystem: Host-associated > Plants > Phyllosphere > Unclassified | place: USA... | reverse complement strand
CGGGTGCCGGCGCAAAATCCTGAGCCGGAAAACCGCAGCCGACAGCGGCAACGTGAACGCGAAGGGCACTTTTTAGCCGATTAACCCGTCGCATGCCAGTGGCGGCGCCGATTATGCCCCAACCGCTGGCCGGGAATGCCCAGCGCTCGGTTTTTAAATCAAATGTGTCATGGAGCATCACTGCAATGAATATCAGCTCAACCTCCCGTTCACGGCTACAGATCGCCACGTTGCTGGTGTTCGCCACGCTGTTGACCGCGTGCGGCATCAACAATATCCCGACCCTCGACGAACAGGTCAAAGCCGCCTGGGGCCAGGTGCAGAACCAGTATCAGCGCCGCGCCGACCTGATCCCCAATCTGGTGGAAACCGTGAAGGGCTATGCCGCCCATGAGCAGGAAACCCTGACCGCCGTGATTGAGGCGCGGGCCAAGGCGACGTCGATTCAGGTCGATGCCAGCACCCTCGACAATCCCGAGAAGCTCAAGCAGTTCCAGCAGGCGCAGGATCAACTGACCGGCGCATTGAGCCGTTTGATGGTGGTCTCCGAGCGCTATCCGGATCTGAAGGCCAACCAGAACTTCCTCGCCTTGCAGTCGCAACTTGAAGGCACGGAAAACCGCATAGCCGTGGCGCGTCGCGATTTCATTCTGGCGGTGCAGAAGTACAACACCGAGATCCGCACCTTCCCCGGTCGCCTGTGGCACAGCGTGATGTACAGCGATCTGCCGATGCGCGAAACCTTCGAAGCCACCACGCCCGGCGCGGAGAAGGCCCCGGAAGTGAAATTCTGATTCGAGGTTGCCCATGCGTGTGTTGAAACTGGGCCTGGTGCTGATGCTCTGGCTGTTCGCCGTCAGCGCCCGGGCCGAATTGACGTTTCCGCCGCTGAGCGGGCGCGTGGTCGATCAGGCGCAAATGCTCGAGCCATCGATTCGCGCGCAACTGAGCCAGCAATTGCAGGCGCACGAACAGGCCACCGGCGAGCAATTGGCGGTGGTCACGTTGCCCGATCTGCAGGGCACCACCATCGAGGATTTCGGCGTTCAGCTCGGTCGGCACTGGGGCATCGGTCAGAAGGACAAGAACAACGGCGCCTTGCTGATCGTCGCCCGTGACGAGCGCAAACTGCGCATCGAAGTCGGCTATGGCCTGGAGGATCGCCTGACCGATGCGCAGTCGTCGGTGATCATTCATCAGGTCATCACGCCGGCGTTCAAGGCCGGCAATTTCAGCAAAGGCATCAGCGATGGCGTTGCGGCGATGCTGGTGGTGCTCGGTGGCAATCCGCTGGACGAACCGTCGACCGTGTACGAATCCAGCGGCGACCCGGCGGATGATTTCATCTCACGGCATCCGGCGCTGTTCATGTTTCTGGTGATGTTGTTCATCGTGACGGTGTTTGTCTGCCAGATGCTCGGTATCCTGCCTGCCGGCCGGGGTGGCTCCGGAGGAGGGGGCGGCTTTGGCGGAGGCGGCGGATTCGGCGGAGGCGGCGGATTCGGCGGCGGTGGCGGTGGCGGCTTCAGCGGTGGCGGGGGCAGTTTCGGCGGCGGCGGTTCGTCCGGCGGCTGGTGAGATCAAAAGAATAATGAGCAGGCACTTTTCGACATGGCATTACTGACTGAACACGAACAACGCAAAGTCGCCGAGGCCATCGCCCGGGTCGAACGCGACACCGACGCTGAACTGGTCACGGTGCTCGCTGCCCGTGCCGACGATTACGCGTACATCCCGCTGCTCTGGGCCAGTCTGCTGGCCCTGGTGTTGCCGGGCATCGTCCACTACCTCACGGGCTGGCTGACCCTGCGCAGTCTGCTGCTGGTGCAATGGGGCATGTTCATCGTCCTGTGCCTGCTGTTTCGTCTGCCGAAAATCACCACGCATCTGGTCCCGCGCCGCGTGCGCCACTGGCGCGCCTCCAACCTGGCGCGGCGGCAGTTTCTCGAACAGAACCTGCACCACACCGTGGGCAGCACCGGCATGCTGATTTTTGTCTGCGAGGCTGAGCGCTATGTGGAGATTCTGGTGGACGAGGGGATTTCCAAACGGCTGGATAACAGCAACTGGGACGCGATTGTCGCAGCGTTCACCGAACAGGTCCGCCAGGGCCGCACGCTGGAAGGGTTTGTCACGTGCGTGGAGGCGTGTGGTGAGTTGTTGAAGGTGCACGTGCCGGTGACGCAGGTGCGGAACGAGTTGCCGAATCGGTTGGTGGTGTTGGGGTAGATCAAAAGCTCGCAGCCTTCGGCAGCTCCTACAGGAGAATGCATTCCAATTGTAGGAGCTGCCGAAGGCTGCGATCTTTTGATTTTCGCCGTTGGGTAAATAAGAGGGTGTCCCCAACCCCCATCCCCCCTAAAATACCCGCCATTCCCGATTCCGCCCGTCCGAGGCCGCTTGTCCATGTCCGTTTCCGCTGCTTCCGCGCCGTCCGCTAAACCGGCCGCCGATCACCACGCCCAGTTCATCGAGCTGCTGCAAGCCAGCCTCGACGACAGCGGTTTCATCAAACTGGTGCTGGCCAAGTACGTCGGTGAAGAGGCGGATCTGCAACGGGTCATCATCAAACCGGTGACGGTCAAGGCGCAGCCGTGCCTGTCATTCGTTTATCGCTACAAGACCCGCGACATCACCAAAAATCTGCCGCTGAGCGAAGGCGTGGCGCTGATCGCCGGGCTGCTGCCGGCCTCGTTCAAAAATGCTCATTTACTGGCGCTGACCGACGAAGCGCAGCTGGAATACAGCAAAAAGGGCAAGAGTTCGCTGTTCAAGAGCAAACCTCAGCAATTGCGTGAAGCGCCGTCCGCCGAGCACAACCGCGAGAAAAACCGCTTTCTCGAACTGAGCCGCCCCTTCCTCAAGGACCTCGGCGTGACCAATGCGCAACACGAGCTGATCCCGGCGATGTCGCGCAAGTGGAAGCAGATCAACAAGTTCATCGAAGTGTTCAGCCATGCCCTGACCTCGTCGCCGCTGGCGCTGGACAAACCGGTGCGGGTCGCCGATTTCGGTTCGGGCAAGGGCTACCTGACGTTCGCCATTCACGACTACCTGCGCAACACGCTCAAGGCCGAGGGCGAAGTCACTGGCGTCGAGCTGCGCGAAGAAATGGTCAACCTGTGCAACGCCGCAGCGGCGAAGCTCGAGCATCCGGGGCTGGTGTTCAAGTGCGGTGACGTGCGCACGGTGGCGCCGAGCGAACTGGACGTGATGATCGCCCTGCATGCCTGCGATATCGCTACCGATTACGCGATCCACACCGGCATCCGCTCGGGCGCGTCGATCATCATGTGCTCGCCGTGCTGCCACAAACAGATCCGCCTGCAGATCCAAAGCCCGGCGCTGCTCAAACCGATGCTGCAATACGGCTTGCACCTCGGCCAGCAGGCGGAAATGGTCACCGACAGCTTGCGTGCACTGTTCCTCGAAGCCTGTGGTTACGAGACCAAAGTCTTCGAATTCATTTCGCTGGAACATACCAACAAGAACAAGATGATTCTCGCGGTGAAACGCGCCGAGCCGGTCGATTCGACGCAACTGTTGGCGAAGATCGCAGAGCTGAAAGCGTTCTATCACATCAGCGAACACTGCCTGGAAACCCTGCTGCGCGCTGACGGTTTTCTCGCCTGATAGCCTGAAATACACCCCTGTAGGAGCCGCCGAAGGCTGCGATCTTTTGATCCTGGTTATTTAAATGCAAGATCAAAAGATCGCAGCCTTCGGCAGCTCCTACATTTATCGCGATCGAGCGTAGTAAGCCTGGAATTACCGCAACCCTTGGATACGGTCTACCTTGAATACTCCCCAGACCTTTCCCCGAGGAGTTTTCCCATGGCCGCGAAAAAGATCCTGATGCTGGTCGGCGATTACGTCGAAGACTACGAAGTGATGGTGCCGTTCCAGGCCCTGCAGATGGTCGGCCACACGGTGCACGCCGTGTGCCCGGACAAGTCCGCCGGCAGCACCGTGCGCACGGCGATTCATGATTTTGAAGGTGATCAGACCTACAGCGAAAAACCCGGTCACCTGTTCGCGCTCAATTTCGACTTCGCCAAGGCCCGCGAAACTGATTACGACGCGCTGCTGATTCCCGGCGGTCGCGCTCCGGAATACCTGCGACTGAACGAAAAAGTCCTCGAACTGGTGCGCGCCTTCGATACCGCCGGCAAGCCCATTGCCGCGGTCTGCCATGGCGCGCAACTGCTCGCGGCGGCGGGTGTGCTCGAGGGGCGTGAGTGCAGCGCGTATCCGGCCTGCGCCCCGGAAGTGCGTCTGGCCGGTGGCACCTATATCGACATTCCGGTGACCGACGGCCATGTTCAGGGAAATCTTGCCACCGCTCCGGCCTGGCCGGCGCATCCTAAATGGCTGGCCGGTTTCCTCGGTCTGCTCGGTACGAAAATCACCTTGTAGTCGATGCAGGCGACAGATCGCAGGCGCTGGTCTTTACTCTGAAGCGCGAAATCTCTCAATCGCCCCCAGGAGAAACAGACATGTCCGGATGGTACGAAGTGAGCAAAAGCAGCAACGGCCAATTCAGGTTCGTGTTGAAAGCGGCGAACGCCGAAACGATCCTGACCAGCGAGCTCTACAGCACCCGCGCCGGTGCCGACGGCGGCATCGCCTCGGTGCAGGCCAACAGCCCGCTGGACGAGCGCTACGAGAAAAAATCGACCAAGGACGGCCACCCGTACTTCAACCTGAAGGCGGCCAATCACCAGGTCATCGGCAGCAGCGAGTCGTATTCATCGGATGGCGCGTGTGACAAGGGCATTGCCAGCGTGAAGGCCAACGGCCCGACCAAAGTCATCAAGGACAAGACCCAGCCGGTGCTCTGAAATCCGACATCAACCTGTGGGAGTGAGCCTGCTCGCGAAAGCGGTGTTCCAGTCACCTTTTGGGTTGGCTGATATGCCGTCTTCGCGAGCGGGCTCGCTCCCACAGGTGACCGCATTCCATTGTGGGAGCGAGCCTGCTCGCGAAGGCGTCAGCCCGGCCAATATCAAACCTCAACCGGTACCGACAATTTCGGATCGCCCAACGCATGGCTCTTGGCATCAAAGAACCGCAACTCAACCCCAGTACCTTCAAACACCTTGGCGTAGTGACGTTTCTGATGCTGAATGAATGCGGCGCTGCGCGGATAAATCGAGACCGCCACGCACTTCGGTCGGGCCAGGCGCAACGCGCGCACCAGATGCGCATCCTGCTCGCCCAGCGCGTGGCCGAAGATGCACAGGCTGTCGCCATGGGCCAGTAACTGCTCGTAGCAGAACGACAGATAATCCGAGCTGCGGATGGTCTTGAGCTTGTCCGCGCTCGGCCCTTCGGTGACGAACAGCGGCACGTCGTCCAGGGTCTTGATCGTATTGTTGATGGCGAAACTGCCGAGCAGGGTGCCCTCGGTCGAGGTCAGTTTGCGTGCGGTGCCGTCCTGATTGCGCACCAGATGCAGACCGCCGTGCAGATACAGCAGGCGCGGTTTGTCGGTGGCGCTCTGGCTCAGATCGAAACTCGCGTCGGCGCCGTTGAACAGGTCGTCGATGGTCTCGCCGGGATGTTGCAGTGCCCAGTAATTGAGCAGGTCGTAGTTGGTGGTGAACACCGTGCGATAGCGCGCCAGTTCAGCATTGAGCACCGTCAGTGTCGAAGGCTGCACCAGCCGCCACGGGATGTGCACCGCATGCACGGTGTTGATCAGCGCTTCCTTGATCGCGTAATAGCGATTGCGCGGCGCCGCCGAGCTGACCGCCAGGGCCTTGTTGACCCGGCTGGTGGTTTTCAGGGCGCCCAGCACTTGTTCGAAACTGCGGGTTTGCAGCGCGTCGAACACCGCCAGTTCCGATGGGCTCAGCGGTTTCTCTTCGACCGTACGGGCGTTTTCGAACAGCGAGTCGTAGCCGAAGTCATCCCATACCGCACGGCTGGCGCCATTGCCCACCAGCAAACCCTGGAAATCGTTCGCGGCGCGCAAGGCGTTCCAGTCTTCGAGGGTGGCGTCGACATTGAGAAAATCGGTCATTGCGTGGGCGGTCTCAAAACAAAGGGCAGATGGACGGCGACTTTATCACGAGCGGACATTGAGCCAGATCAACATCGCTCGTGACCGATCGGTCGATTCTGTGCGCACCCGCCGAATCGAGGCAGTCGATCCGGCTCCAGTCAGGAGACACACGATGAGCAGCACCTTCTTCATTCCGGCGGTCAACATCATGGGCAGCGGCTGCCTCGACGAAGCCATGGTCGCGATTCGCAATTATGGTTTTCGCAAGGCGCTGATTGTCACCGACGCCGGGCTGGCCAAGGCTGGCGTCGCCGCAATGATCGCCGAGAAACTGGCGATGCAGGACATCGATTCGGTGATCTTCGATGGCGCCAGACCGAACCCGACCACGGCCAATGTCGAATCCGGGTTGGGGCTGCTGAAGGAAAGCCGTTGCGATTTCGTCGTGTCGCTGGGTGGCGGCTCGCCGCACGATTGCGCCAAGGGCATCGCCCTGTGCGCAACCAATGGCGGGCAGATTGGCGATTACGAAGGCGTCGACCGCTCCAGCAAGCCGCAATTGCCGCTGATCGCCATCAACACCACCGCCGGCACTGCCAGCGAAATGACCCGCTTCTGCATCATCACCGACGAATCGCGCCACGTGAAAATGGCCATCGTCGACCGCAACGTCACGCCACTGCTGTCAGTCAACGATCCGGAACTGATGGTCGCGATGCCCAAAGGCCTGACCGCCGCCACTGGCATGGATGCACTGACCCACGCTATCGAAGCCTACGTCTCGACCGCCGCCAACCCGATCACCGACGCCTGCGCTTTGAAGGCCATGAGCCTGATCAGCAGCAATCTGCGTCTGGCCGTGCGCGACGGCAGCGACCTGGCGGCGCGGGAAAACATGGCTTACGCGCAGTTCCTCGCGGGCATGGCGTTCAACAACGCCTCGCTCGGATTTGTCCACGCCATGGCGCATCAGTTGGGCGGCTACTACGACTTGCCCCACGGCGTCTGCAACGCTGTGCTGTTGCCGCATGTGCAGAGTTTCAATGCGCTGGTCTGCGCTGAACGACTCAGGGATGTCGCCCACGCCATGGGCGCGGATATTCGTGGTTTCAGCGCAGAGGAGGGCGCGCAGGCGGCGATCAATGCCATTCGCAACCTTGCCAAGGACGTCGAGATTCCCGGCGGACTGCGTGAGCTGGGCGCGAAACTCAGCGATATCCCGGTGCTCGCCACCAACGCCTTGAAGGACGCCTGTGGACTGACCAATCCACGGGCGGCGGATCAGCGCCAGATCGAGGAAATTTTCCGCAATGCGTTTTGAATGAAGGCGCGCAGGCGAGCGAAGTCGGACAAGCCTTCGCTTGCTTCTGCGACCACGGCAAATGTCCGCACACGGCCCCAATCTGAAACCTTGCCGGCGATGTTGTGTACGGCGGAGATACGGTACTGCCCGACCGCCAGGGAGGGTGCTGCCGGGGTTTGCCATTTCCGGTCGCTTTCGACCGCTGCTCTGGCAATCTCCAGGCCAGTGTCCAGATCGAAAATACTGACGAAACCCTCGGCTCGCGTGACATCTCCCGAAAAGATCAGAGGCGTATCGACCTGCGCGCCCTCAATCGGTTCGACAACGACCGGGACGTCGATCTCGGGCCGCAGTCGCACCTCATATCCGCGCTCTTCGCTCCATTCGGACGTGATGCCTGCATAGGTCTGGTGGGCGTGAATCTTCTGCTGGCCCTGGGCCTGAACGCCGGTGATGCTGAACGCCCATCGTCCATTTGCGCTGACCAGCCCTTCGCCAAGCGAATGGGTGTTTTCAATGTTCCAGACCTGCACAAGAGCATTGGGTATGCCGCTGCCGAGCAACAATGTCGCAGGTCCCGTCGTGCTGGCCTCTTCGGGATAGGTGATGGTCGGGGCCGGTTGTGAAGTTTGCTCGTCGCGAGTGCTCATCATGCTTCTCGTCCATGGCTGATTTGAACGCTGAGGTTGGCATGACGTGCCTGAATTCGAACCTGTAAGAACTACCAGTCATTCAGTCTTTTTTACACAGTAGGTAATTTCTTTTTCTTCTAAAAAACTGTCATTTCTGTCAGTTGCCCGGCGTGGCGACCTGGGGTCGAATGCTCGCTACGAGGGGGTCGACGTCGATCTCTTGAGGAGCATACGAACATGTCGGAATCTATCGCGCCATTGTCCCCAAACGTGCAGTCAGCCGGGGAGCTGGATGCGCTCTTTGGTCTGCGAACGCTGAAATTCCCCGGAGCGGGCAAGACCATTGCCAAAGGCGTGGCGATCACGCCTTCGGAGCAGATCATGGTCAGCGCTACCGTCGAGCAATCGGGCCATTCGTACTACGGCCTTGCGCGCCTGGATGCCGATGGCAATCCGGATCCGGCTTTCGGCACCGGCGGATATCTCAGCGGCCAGTTCGGCACAGGCTCGCTCACGCAAGGCGGGCCATTGATTGTTGATGCGCTCGGACGGATCTGGATGTGCGGTGTGATTGGTGTCGTCAAAGACCAGACTCTTGAATACCAGCAAGTCATCGCCCGGTTTCTGCCCGACGGCTCGCCGGACATCGAGTTCGGCGGCGACAGGAATGGCTACCGGATTGTGCCCATGCGGATTCCGGCACTTTTTGGGGCCACGCATGGGCAACTGCTGCTGGCCAAATCCGATCCGCAGCTTGCGCAGCCGGACAGGCTGCTGTTCGTGACCGCGCAAAAGGGCAGTGGCCTGTTGACGCGGGTCAATCTCGATGGCTCGGACGATTTATCGTTCGCCAGCAACGGTTGGCTGCCCCTGTTGCTGCCAGGGGTGGCCATTTCACTGTCCGGGATCATCCAGCTCGACGATGGACTGATTCTGCTGCATGGCAAAACGGAAGTAACCAATCAGGGACTGGTCATGGCGTTCGACCACAACGGGAAAGTTGCACAAGCGTTCGGCGACAAGGGTGTACTGCTGTTGAACATTCAGCGTGATGGCCAGCCGCTCGAAAGCAGCGTGACGGACATCGCGGTGCAAACGGCGCAGCGCCTGCTTCTGCTCGGTTCGGCGGTCGAGTCAACGCAAGGCACGAAACTGCAACACGGGTTCATCAGTGGCATTACCTACGCCGGCCAAATGGATGACGCGTTCAACAATCCTGTCCTCACCCCGACGGCGCAGGAACGGGATCTGAGAGGTTGGCAAGCAGGGTTTGCGCTGGATGATATCGCCGGTAAACGGATTGTGGCGGTCGGACAGACCTCGGGCAGCGAACGAGGCTTGTTGACGGCAGGCTTTCTGGTCGATGGCGCAGTGGATGATTCGTTTGATGTCGAGGGCGCGAGAGACATTTCCTGGTCAGCCATTGATGCCTGCCTGCAAGGCTCTTCAATTCTGGTGTTGGGACGCAAGGACGATGGTGCGCAATTGGTTCGCTTGCTGACCGCGCCTGTCACAAAACGGCGAGACCGCATCGGCCTTTGAGCGCCAGAGGTAAACCGAACTGTCCTGCCGGCTCGGATGAACCCTGTCCAGTTCGGCGGGATCGTCAGCCAGGTTTTGGTCGGCGCGCATCAAGGACCTCACCGGCAGCACCACCCCGGCTTGCCGCAGAAGTTGCGCACGCTGGATAAGTTCTGAGACTCGCGGCGTCTGTGATGACGCCTTCGCGAGCAGGCTCGCTCCCACTTTGGAATGCGCTTTCCTGTGCGAGCGAGCCTGCTCGCGAATTCCGACTTCAGACACATGAGAAGATTCGCTGGCCAGATCTGTTGAATCCTCCGATGCAGAAAGGGATAGTGCGCGCCTGGAAATATCTTCAAGGAGCGGGAAGTGACAATGAAGTCCACGTGGATCAGCGCTGCCGCGCTCTGCGGGTGGTTGATGGCTGGGCAGGCGTGGGCCGATTGCACGCCGCCGGCGGTCAGCGCGGAAGCGGATTTCTCGCTGTGCAAGGACTGGCCGGCTTATCCGCAGCTGACCATCACCGCGCTATCGACGTTCGTGCCCGATCCGGTCTATGGCCATGACGGCAGCGTGGGCTCGTACGATCTGGATCTGGCTATCATCACGGCCGGCAGCCCCAAACCGCTGGCAACCTATCATCAGCCGTCGGTGTTTCTCTCCGATGCCATCGCGCTGGAGAGTCTGGAACTCGACACGGCGCGTTATAAACTCACGCCCGACCTTCGTGCATTCGGCGTCCGCGCCCATTTCAAAGGCTCGTCGCGCGTCAATCCGCTGGATGAAACCCTGCTGTCGCTCTACGTGAAAGAGGGCGACAAGGTGCGCCCGGTGCTGGATCGCTTGGTCGTCTACAGCTTCAGTGGCGAGTGGGATGGCAATTGCGCCGGAGAGCGCTCGGAGACGGTGCGTACGCTTGAGATGGGCAAAACCAGTTCCCATGGTTACGCCGATATCATTGTCCGCTCAGTCACCATGGGTCTGGTCGGTGAGGGGCCACCCGACACCTGCGAGTCGAAGACCACTCACGAAAAGCCGGTGCTGACCACGTTGCGCTATGACGGACAGCAATATTTCGTTCCCGAAAATCTGAGAGGCTATTGAAGGCGCGTCGTTCTACTTCCTCGATCCCGACGGGCACGAGCTGGAAGTCCACGTCGGCGATTTGCAATCGCGGCTGGCTACGTGTCGGCAGAAACCGTACCCGGCATGCGTTTCTGCGACGAACCCTGATCCGCTTCAATCGCGGTGATATAGACTCTGCGCCACGTGTTCTGGCGCTTGCAGGTTTCTCATGACTCCATCATTGCTGTTGGCCGTTCTGGCTTCGGGTTTCATCTACGGGATCACGCCCGGGCCGGGCGTGCTGGCGGTGTTCGGGATTGGCGCGGCCCATGGCCGGCGTGCCGGGGCGGGGTTTCTGTGCGGGCATCTGCTCGGCGATGTGATCTGGTGCAGCACCGCGCTGGTGGCGATTGTCGGTGCGCGGGAAATCGGCAGCACCGCGTTCGATGTGCTCGGCGTGCTCAGCGCGTTGTACCTGTTCTGGCTCGGCTGGCGTGCGGTGCGTGCCCAACGCCGCAATGGCGACGAGGCGCAAGGGGCGGCGCGGCAGCCGTTCTGGCACGGCATCGTCTTCGGCCTGACCAATCCCAAGGCTTACCCGGTGGCGGTGGCGACCTTCACGGCGCTGCTGTCGAGCCGCGCCGAACTGCTCAACTGGTCGATGCTACCTGCACTGATCGCCCTGAGTTTCATCGGCGGCGCCCTGGCCTACGCTATCCTCATCGGCGTGGTCGGCGCACAGCGAGTGCGCATGGTGTATCAGCGGCATGAGCTGCTCATCACGCGTTTATGCGGCGTGATGTTTATCGGCTTCGCCATCAACGCGTTGATGCACGCGCTGCCGGGGCTGCTGGCGAACAAGACTTGATGGAATGGGCAGGGACGCGCAATCACGATCATGGATGATTGAAATCGCTGCACTGCGCGGACACCCCGTAGAACCATGCAAAGCCCCAACCCTGCGCCGCTGGCGAGCTACATTGACCTGTTGCTGGACGCCGTTTGCGCGGTCGACAAACAGGGCCGTTTCGTTTTTGTCAGCGCTGCCTGCGAGCGGATTTTCGGCTACACGCCTGACGAACTGATCGGCCGCTCGATGATCGAGCTGGTGCACCCGGCCGATCGCCAGCGCACCCTCGCGGCCGCTGGCGAAATCATGGGCGGCGACCCGAAGCACAATTTCGAGAACCGCTACCTGCGCAAGGACGGCAGCGTCGCGCACATTTCCTGGTCGGCGCGCTGGTCGGAAGTCGATCAACTGCGCATCGCCGTCGCCCGCGATATCACCGAGCGCAAGCAGGCCGAGTCGCGGCAAGCGGCGTTGTACGCGATTTCCGAAGCGGCGCACGCGGCGGAAGATTTGCTGGCGCTGTTCAAACGCATCCATATGCTGATTGGCGAGTGGCTGCCGGCGCTGAATTTTTCCGTGGCGCTGTACGACGAACACTGCGCGCAGCTGAATTTTCCCTATCACGTCGACGATCACGAATTGCAGCCCGAGCAGCCCGGCACCGTCATCGGACGGCTCTGCGCGCAAGTGATCCGCAGCGGCCAGCCGATGTTGCTGACGCCGGACAGCGCCGATGCCACGCCCGATTTTGCTGAGCTGGTGGCGGAACAAAACGCGCCTTGCTGGCTCGGTGTACCACTGAACTCAAAAAACGGCACCATCGGCGCCTTGATCGTCAAAAGCCTCGCTGGCGGCGAACGCTACACCGAGCAGGACAAGGAACTGCTGCAATATGTCTGTGCACAAGTCGCCACGGCCATCGAGCGCCAGCAACTGCACGCGCGGCTCAAGCGCATGGCGCAATACGATCAACTGACGCAACTGCCCAATCGCGAACTGCTGCGTGATCGGCTCAGGGCTGCGCTGGCCGATGCGCGAACCCTGCACGGCCACATGGCGCTGCTGTATGTCGATCTGGATCGCTTCAAACAGGTCAACGACACCCATGGCCATGCCGTCGGTGACATGCTCCTGCAAACCGTGGCCAACCGGCTGAAAGGCTGCGTGCGTGAAACCGACACGGTGGCGCGTATCGGTGGCGATGAATTCGTCGTGCTGCTGCACAGCGTGCATACCGCCGACGATCCCGACAGCGTCGCCAGAAAAATCCGACAGGTGCTGGCGCAGCCCATGCGCCTCGACGGGCATGACTTGTGGATCGAATCGAGCATCGGCGTGGCGCGCTTTCCTGAACACGGCGAAGAAGAACAGCAACTGTTTCGGCATGCCGATCAAGCCATGTATGCGGCCAAACGCCTGAATCATCGGGCCTTGGGCAGCTGAAGCGAGCGCGCCGTTCGTCGCGGTTCAGGCAGATTTTCTAAACCTTTGACCGCTAAAGCATTCCTAACTGAGGCGGACAATTGTCCGCCGCGACATTTGAGCAGCGGGCGAATCACGGCCCGTTTGAATTTTCCACGAAGGAGGGCGCGACCATGAGCCGGATGGCCACCCGTTTACGTAACGTCAGTTTTGCAACCCTGCTGGGCCTGTGCGCCAGCAGTGCGTTCGCCCAGTCGCCTGCCGAATTCATCAACGATGCCTCTGCCAAAGGCATGGCTGACATCGAAGCCAGCCGTCAGGCCCACGGCAAGACCGAATCGAAAGAGGTCAAGGATTACACCATCGTTGTGATCAACGACCGCACTACAGCCAACCAGCATCTGGCGAAGATCGCCAAGAAACTCGACCTGCCGGTTGCCCCCCGCGAAGAACTCGCCGACAAGGCCAAAGAGCTGATGCCGGAAGTGAAGGACGGCACCACATTCGATCAGGCCTACGCTGCCAGTCAGGTCAAGGCGACCGAAGAGGCCATCACTCAGATCGAGCAACAGGCACAGACCACCGACGTGCCGGAAATCAAAGCGTTTGCCGATGAGACTTTGCCGAAACTGCAAAGCCATCTGGAGAAAGCTCGAGCGTTGCAGGCCAGTCGCTAACTTCGCCTTGTTGTTGCAGCGCGAGCGAAACCTTCAGTTGAAATGCGATGCTTCCCCTGTGGGAGCTAGCCTGCTCGCCAAAGCGGTGTGTCAGTCAATGATGTTTTGACTGACCCGCCATCTTCGCGAGCAGGCTCGCTCCCACAGGGTGTGTTTACTTGCTCAGCACTCATTCAAATCCTGCTTTGGCTTGCTCTTGTCGCCAAGCCCCTCAAGATCAAACACCTGATTCTCACCCAGCGCGCGGTAATGCCGGCGCAGCGCTTCGAGCTGCTTCAGATCCAGCGCCTCCAGCCCGAGCATCGCGTTCTGCGCTTCCTTGTTCACTCGCAACAGCTCATCGAGTTTCAAATGCAGAATGTCGGTATCGCGGTTCTGCGTGTTCTGAATCAGGAACACCATCAGGAACGTGATGATCGTCGTCGAGGTATTGATGATCAGCTGCCAAGTGTCGTTGTAACCAAAAATCGGCCCGCTCAACCCCCACAGCCCGATCAGAATCAACGCCCCCATGAACGTCTTCGGGCTACCGGCCCACAGGGCAAGTTTCTGGGCAATCTTTGCGAATTTCATGATGGAAGTCCTTGTTTTGGGAGCTTGAAATTCAGACATCGGCGTTGTGCTGAAAATTCTAATTACAAATAACCGGGCGGGACGCCGGAGGCGAGGCGAGCTCATCGGCCTTATCGCTGTATGGTATGGGCAGCTGCACTTCCCGGTTTCAAGCCATGCCCCGACAGGAGAACGCAATGAGTTGGTCTGCCAAGCAATACGTCGCTTTCGAAGATGAACGCACCCGCCCGGCCCGTGATCTGTTGGCGGCGATACCCACCGCGCAGGCCCGGGCGGTGGTGGACATTGGTTGCGGACCGGGCAATTCCACCGAATTGCTGGTGCAGCGTTTTCCCGATGCGAGCGTCAGTGGCCTCGACAGTTCGGCGGACATGATTGCCGCCGCGCGCAAGCGCTTGCCTGACGTGCAGTTTCAGGTGGCCGAGGTCGACAAATGGGCTGACCAGGGGCCGTTTGATGTGATCTTCGCCAATGCGGTGCTGCAATGGGTGGCTGATCACGCTTCGTTGCTGCCAGCCCTGGCGAGCAAGCTTTCAGACGGTGGCAGCCTGGCGATTCAAATGCCGGACAACCTCAACGAACCGTCCCACCGCTTGATGCGTGAAGTCGCCGCCAATGGGCCGTGGGCGAGCAAGCTCGCAGACGCTGCCGGGCAGCGCACCGACATGGCCAGTGCCAGTGAGTATTTTTCAATGCTGCGGCCGCACTGCGCGCGGGTCGATGTGTGGCGCACCACCTATCACCATCAACTTCGCGATGGTGCAGCGGGGGTGGTGGAGTGGTTCAAGGGTAGCGGGTTGATTCCATTCCTGAGCCCATTGACCGAGGAGGAGCGGGCGCAGTATCTGCAGCGGTATCTGGCGGAAGTTACCAAGGCTTATCCGGCCTTGGCTGACGGCTCGGTGCTGTTGCCGTTTCCACGTTTGTTCATTGTTGCGACCCGCTGAAAATATTCATTCGTCTAGCTCGTTTTTTATCGTGAGTTCGACGCATTGGTTCAGGTCGGCGTAACTCGCAAGAACAACCCGATCGGTCCCCTCTCCCTCGGGAGAGGGTGAGGGTGAGGGGCTCGCTGGGGCAGTGATGGGTTTAGAAGCCCGGCCAGGATTGACCAACGGTTGCACATGTACCTTCCAGTCAGGCTTCGCCTGCACTTGATGGTGGCTGTGCGCATGGCACCCTCGGGTGCGCCGGGTTTTGGACTTCCTACCGGTCTGCTAACTTGCGTACAGCTGCCACCCTTTCGTATAGCAGCGGGATGGTTGCAGTTACCACTACAGGAAGATTCCATGTTCAAGGTAACGCCAAATCCGCCGGAAACCGATCCGGCTTCTCCGTACGAGTCCCTCGATTCGAAAAAACTCCACGAAGCCGCCGAACGCGCTCTCGACCACTATCTCATCCCGCCGCAAACCAGCTCACCGCCATACCAGGCCAGCAGCATGTTCATGGTCAATCCAGGCACCGACACCGAGTCGCTATTGGTCAACGCCAGCGAATCCCTCGGCTCGGCCAGCGTCATGCTCGGCGACTTCGCCGCCTTGCTCGACGGCAGCCAGCGCAAACCCTGCTCGGCATCGCCCAGGTCGTCATGCTGGGCGAGCTGGCGGTGAATCAGGTGTTGGATAATGTGGTGCCGGTGGGTTAGCCGGCGTTGATTTCCGAGTAAAAAGTAACCGGTCGTTGCGACCGGTTTTTCGGCTAGTGCAGCGTCAAAACCGCTGATCAATACCAGGTTTGTCCTCTTGAAAGGGCTCGGAAGGGGGAATCGGGAATTGCTGCTCCTCATACTCGCCCACCCGCCGAGCGAGAATTTCCAATTCATCGCCTTCCGGCGAGTTCATCTCAGCGCCCCAAATCTGCTCGATACGCAGCAATGCTGCGGACAAGTCTTCAGTGCTCCGAATGGGTTTGATGTCCATAAATGATGTCCGCTTTGGTAACCACATGAGCGGCGATCTTGAACGGCACAACAAACGCTGTGTTCATCATTACGTTGCCAAATATGACTGCATTGCGGAGAGTCAGATTCGCGGTGACAAAAGCGGCCACGCGTGACCCAACCGCGTAATCCTCAATGTCAGCTGTGTAGCAATCAGAAGATCTCTATTGCTCCACGAAATTAGTGAAATTTTTCAAAAATGGTCATATCTGATCCTTAAGGGAGGTTAGATGGCTACAATGGCTCTATTAAGATCCTTAAGAATTGGAAGGGTTTGCCATGTCATTCATGCATTTGCTTCACTCGCCGGCTGAGATCGCTAGAAATGTCGGAGAAAACGCCAAAATCCTGCGGCTCTCCAAAAACCTTTCCCGCAAGACGCTCGCAGAAAAGGCGGGGGTTTCCGAATCCACCATCAAGCGATTCGAAGCGACCGGCCTCGTGACGTTGGAGGCTTTGATCCTGATAGCCACTGCGCTTGATGAACTCAACGCTGTGACCAGGCTGTTCAAACCAGAGCAACCGAGCTCGCTGGATGAGCTGAAGAATGCCAGGCGCAAGAGAGGGATGCGCTGATGATCAAGCCTTTCAAACACACAGAAGCGCTGGATGTTTTGAAAGAGGGCGCCAAGGTTGGTGAGCTGGTCAGAGTCGCGGGCCGGGGGATTTACTTCGCTTACGATCCGGGTTGGCTTGCCACTGGCTACAATCTTTCGCCGCTGACAATGGCTTGGGACGAAAAGCCCCAGTTGGCCAGGAACACCAGCCTCTTCGAAGGGCTACACGGACCGTTCGCCGATTCACTGCCTGACGGCTGGGGCATGCTGCTGATGGATCGATATTTCGACAGCACCTTCGGTGACGGCACCCACCTTACCCTCACAGCGCTTGATCGCCTTGCTTATATGGGCGAGCGCAGTATGGGGGCGTTTGAATATCAGCCGAAGGCGGAAAAAACAGAGCTCACAGGCCCTTTGGATATTTGCCAACTCTACGAAGCTTCAATCGAAGTTCAAGAGGGTGAGACCCCTGCTGTGCTTACCAAATTGCGACTGGCCGGTGGCTCACCGGGGGGCGCACGACCGAAGGCAATCGTGGCGCTGTCTGCCGACAAAAAACACGCAATTTCGGCCTTTGATGCCCTGCCCGAGGGCTATGCACATTGGATCGTGAAGTTCAGGGCATTGTACGAACCGATTGAAACCGGCGGCATTGAACTCGCCTATGCCGAGATGGCTCGTGCCGCCGGAGTGACCATGGCTGAATCGGATCTTCTGGATGTGCAGATGCCTGGCGGCGAGGTTGAGCGTTTCTTCGCAACCAAGCGCTTCGACCGCGACGGCGAGCGCAAGATTCACATGATGACCGTCTCGGCGCTCATGTACGCGGACTACCGCGCATTGTCATCCATCGACTACCCGAACCTGCTCAAGCTCACTCAGGTGTTGACCAGAAGCTCCGTCGAAGTGGAAAAGATGGCCAGGTTAATGATCTTCAATGCGCTGTCTCACAACCATGACGACCATGCGAAGAACTTTGCCTTTCTCTGCCACAATCCTGAAAAAAAAGGCGAGAAAGAAACCTGGACGCTGTCCCCGGCATACGACCTGACTTTCGCAAACGCCATGGGCGAGCACACCACTGACTTCGGTGGCCGCACTCCCGGCACGCCTACGCGCAAGCGAATCATGGAGATCTGCAAGGATTACAAATACCTCAAGGCCGAGGAATACATCGAGCAGACTCTCGCAGCGCTCGCCGACTGGAAGAAAGTATTCACTCGATTGAATGTCCCGCACAAAGCCGGGGAACCGATCTTCAATTTACTGGCGAGGCTGCATCAGGATTTCGAGAAGTAATCCGGGGAGGAGGGGCTCAGCGATCTTCTGGAAGTCTTCACCGCCAACACGCTTCAACTTCCAGACACAAAAAAACCGGCCATCAAGGCCGGTTTTTCATTTCTGCATCCCCCGTCGGACAACACAACGCGAGATCAATATTCGGTGGAGCGGGTAGAGGGAATCGAACCCTCATCTAAAGCTTGGGAAGCTTTCGTTCTACCACTAAACTATACCCGCTCAGAGCGGCTGACTTTGTACCAGACTCGGCCACGGATTTGAAGTTTTCTTTTCTCTGCGAGGGCTTTGCCGCGCAGAAATCGGTCGATCGCGAGCAAGGACTGCGCCGGTGCAACAGGCACTTCAAGCTTGCAGCCTTGCCCGCGATGACGCTGTTTCAAATGGCCAGGGCATGTTGATCCTGCACAAACGAGTAGCGCGTTCGGCTGGCTTGCGGCGCAGGTTTCAGAAAGCCGAGCAGGGCGTTCTGGCTGTCGCGGCAGGCGGCCTTGTGCTCCATGTCGAGAAAGTGTCCGGTGGCTTGCAGGGTGGTGAAGCTGCTGTGGGCAACGTGGTTGCCGAACAGTCGCGCATCCTCGGCGGCGGTGTATTCGTCCCATTCGCCGTTGAGAAACAGCACCGGCACGTTGATCTTTTTCGCCGCATTCAGATAGCACTGGCGATCGCTGTGCAGCACGTCGTTGATATGAAAATGCATCTGTCCGTATTCATGCTCGGCGAGACTGCTGACGTGGCGGTAGTTGAAACGCTTGAACAGCGACGGCAGGTGTTTGCCGATGGTGTTGTTGACCAGATGGCCGACCCGATCGCCGTCGCGGCTGCCGAGGTAATCGACGCCGCGCTCAAGGTAATCGAGCATGTGCGCATTGATCACCGGGGAGAACGAGCTGATCACGGCTTTTTCGATGCGCCGGGGCTGCTGGGCGAGGGCGACCAGAGTGGCGGCGCCACCCCAGGAGAACGACAGCACGTGTTCGGCGGCGAAGTGGTCGATCAGCTCCAGCAGAATCTGCCCTTCGACTTCCTTCGTCAGATGTTTCTCATGCCGGTTGTGGGCTTTTGAGCGGCCCGCGTAGGGCTGGTCATAGCAGACCACGTTGAATTGCGGGTGCAGGTTTTTCACGGTCTGTGCAAACGACGCAGTCGTGGCCATC
>Ga0308171_1002528_pt1 | contig 19022 bp, 23 predicted proteins | sample PhyGR1_FD_202135 | JGI IMG/M metagenome (GOLD analysis project Ga0308171, IMG submission 202135) | Phyllosphere microbial communities from UC Gill Tract Community Farm, Albany, California, United States - DLSLSG.R1 | ecosystem: Host-associated > Plants > Phyllosphere > Unclassified | place: USA... | reverse complement strand
TCGCCGCCTGCAGCTTCTTCCCGGAAACGGATCATCCGATCCACCAACTGGCGGAGCAACAGAAGCTGACCTCGCTGGAGCTGACCCGCGAGCTGCTGCGCGACATGGATGCCGACGACGCCGACATGGTGGCGCAGCAAATGGAGCTGATTCAGGAAGGCTGCCTGAGCAAACTGCTGGTAAAACGCCAGCTCCAGGACGTATCGGTCGCCAAACGGCTGGCGGAAGACATCTTGCAGGTGGCGCAGTGCCGCCGCAACGGGGCGTTGAGCTGAATCGGCAGGGTTGGCAGCGCCACCAACCCGAGGCGATAGCCCCAACAGGCGCATTTTTTGCGCCCTTTGCCTGAAAAGCCAGCAACCGGAGGCATTTTCGCGTATTTCACGCATAAAGCCGTTGACGGCTTTCGGCCAATACGGTTTAATGCTGCCCGTTGCCCGGATAGCTCAGTCGGTAGAGCAGGGGATTGAAAATCCCCGTGTCCTTGGTTCGATTCCGAGTCCGGGCACCATATTTAGAAGAACCCGCCTATGGCGGGTTTTTCGCTTTCTGGGATACGGACTCTCCATCGAACTGCGTTCGATTATTCGGCCAACAGGCCTCACCCTGCGGGCCAGCGCTGAAGCGCTGTTCAACACGGCGCCAGCGCCGGTTGTCCGAGTCCGGGTGCCCTATTCAGAAGAACCCAGCCTATGGCTGGGTTTTTGCTTTCTGGAGTACGGACTCTCCATCGAACTGCGTTCGATGATTCGGCCAAGGGCCTCACCCTGCGGGCCAGCGCTGAAGCGCTGTTCAACGCGGCGCCAGCGCCGGTTGTCCGAGTCCGGCCGCCCTATTTAGAGAACCCAGCCTATGGCTGGGTTTTTGCTTTCTGGGATACGGACTCTCCATCGCACTGCGTTCGATTATTCGGCCAACAGGCCTCACCCTGCGGGCCAGCGCTGAAGCGCTGTTCAACGCGGCGCCAGCGCCGGTTGTCCGAGTCCGGTCGCCCTATTTAGAGAACCCAGCCTATAGCTTAATGTCTGTCAGTTAAAGCCTGACCGCATTTCTTTATCTAATCTCTGCGCATTGCATGCAGGAAGAATTACCGGAAATACCCCACGTTTCTCTGTGACCGGTGATAACCATTCCCCACGGAAGTCCCCAGCTAATGAATTCATGATTAAAATACAGTAACACTAACTCATTCATTGAAAAACAGACTCCCCACGGTGATTGCCGAAGACCAATATAAAAGAAACGGTCAACCTTCGTTATCGTTGACTTTTAATGCCATCTTAATTATCGAAAAAACACATAAAACCACACCAAATTAAAATTAATTAATAACGCTAAAAAACAAAAGAAACAGAACCCATAAAATAGTTTATTCCCTTCACTATCATTTAATTATAACGCGGCACGAATAATTAATAGCCAGCAACTATTGGTACGATATTTTTGATCGTTATTAGCAATAGATTTTATCGATCAAAAGTACATAATTAATAGACTGAAAGCCAAATTATTAGCGTGTAGTTTCTGTTTTAATTACCACTATAAAAAGGAATAACCAGACAAATCAATATTACCACGTTGATATGCAAATAAATTTAAATATCCATTAATTAGTTTGCGTATATAGCCGATTAAACTCAATCGATTAATAACCAATGGTCACAGAATAATTTCAAGTGAGGATAACCGTATGATTATTGTCAGCGAAGTACTCGGTAATATAAGAAAGGATGCTATATTGAAAGAGCGGCTTAAGGGAACACATCCTGATTACCTGATACTGGAACATACCCAATTAAACCGGGAATGCCACAGCAAATCGACCCATGGCGGTTTAAAGCTGATCATATATATGAGAGATGAACAACAGCTGGAAGATGGGGACGTATTAATCTGGGATGATGAAACAAACAACTCGGTTATTGTGAAAGTTATTTTTCATGACGTGATGGTGATTAATTTACAACGGCTGCTTTCTGCCAGCTCAGATATCGTCATACATCATGCCTTCAGCCTTGGCCATAGACTCGGCGAACGAAAACTGCAGGCCATAATTAAAAACAACCTGGTGTATGTACCTATCACCATCGCCAGCAATACGATAGACGCCATGATGAAAAAGAACAGTTTTCAACCATTGTCATATTGGTATGTCAACGGGGATGATATTACTTCTCTCTTGACAATTCATGAAATAGATATCCTGCTTGTTAGGTTGCCGTTAACAAATAAATAAAGAACCTATGCTTTTCTCACAGATTATATTACGCATATATTTTATACAAGGAGTCCCTCATGGCAATTAATAAAAATGCATTTGTTAATGACATGATACTATGGATAGAAAACAATCTGGGGGAGCGTCTGGATATCAATACCATTGCAAAAAAATCCGGTTACAGCAGATACCATATTCAAAGAATGTTTAAATTACAAATCGGGATCACCATCGCACAATATGTCAGGTCACGGCGTATTACCGAAGCCGCCTTCGCACTGAGGATGTCCGACAAGCGAATAATGGATATTGCATTGGATTTCGGTTTTGAATCCCAGCAGGTCTTTACACGCATATTCAAGAAACAGTTAGCAACCACACCAGGTGAGCTGAGAAAGAATAAACAACTGAATCATCATAAGCTGCGTTATTCATTATACATCCCGGAGCGATAACCCCTATCACTTTCGAATTACAGTCGGGCGACAACAGCGCTGGCGCTGCCGGTAAGAGCGTGGCTCAGAAATGAGCCACGCTACTGAGGGCCGCCGGCGAAGATGCAGACTGCGTTCCACCCTGACGGGCGAATAAGAGACAATCACGCTAATTCTGTTAATAATACTGCGGCGTAATGGGTAAATCGGCCGTTAAGCATTTAAGATCCAATCAATAAAATCATGTTTTTTCTTTAAATCCATTTTACGCATGGCGGATTGCTTATGGGCATTCACCGTTTTAACGCTTAACCGCATATGCTCCGCCGTTTCCGTTTGTGTCGCGCCCGTGCGCAGATAATGCAGCACTTCGTTTTCACGCCGGGTCAGCCTGCCGCCTTTGCACCATGTGCAAGGCGCATTGCTCCTGCTGTAATGTCTCAAAGATAACGCATGATCCAGCATATGAAAAAGTACCGAGCAATCTTCATCACGGTATAAAACCCCGGCCTCAAGAGAACATGCCGATCTCTGCGACAGATATGGGCTCTTTTTATCCCTGATGGAAAAGAACAATGTGTTATTCGTATACGACTGCGAGGCCAGGTGGCAATAACGCGCATGCCGGTTCACGGGTAATGCGGAAAAAACCAGATCCACACAGACATTACCCATCTGCTTTTCAACGAAAATTATTTTTTTACCACACATAGCGAAATAATCAACCAAAGCACATTTAATCCCTTGAGAGAAATAGTTATCCTCATCTCTTATAGAGACGCTAATGATATTATCCATTTTCGCTCCTTGCTTTTTGCCTCATCATTCTCAGAAAGGTTTTTAGAATACGCCCCAACGGCGAAAAATAGTCCATCTGGAAAAATAAACGCCCGATGACTATGAGTTCAACAGTGGCTTTATGGATATGTCAAAGTAAACGTAACCACCGACGTAAATGCGCCGTAAATAATACTGCGGTTGGCTATAGCCTGCGGTTCACCCCGCACATAAGCCTGCAGATTAATAACGGTATTACCGGCGTTTAAGGGGAAACTATTCCCCGATTTATTCAGAGCGATCGCTTGGCCGTCCGGTGTTTCAATACCAATCGCCACCCCGGCGGGTTGACCACCGACATCCACCGCCAGCAAACCCGGCAAGGCAGCACTTTGCCTGCCGTCAAAAGAGACCTTCACGAGGGTACCCAGGCTGATATCACACTCCGCCAGCCGCAGCTGAAACGCCTTGCCCTGAGTTCGCTGGTGTGAATACAGGTAGTTATCCACTATCGAGCCGAAATCCAGCTGGATATCCTCGTCCCCCGGCTGCAGCACGCAAGGCTCCGCCACCAGCGCGCTATGGAATTTCATATTATCCGCCGCCGCCGGCAATATTACCGCGGCGGTCAATAAGCTGAATCATAGGGTTCTTATTCTTCCGTACATAATGTTCTCCCACTTGTACCACGCCAATAAGCTCCTGCGTTTCCCACCGCCATCTGCTTCCGGCCGCAGTTAAGAGCCTATCCCAGTAGGCGTAATTGGCGTAGCCAGTTTGAACACGGACAGCGCGGAGAAACCGGAGCGTACACGTAGTACCTGAGGATTTCGAGCACTGCCCAGGTTCAAAATGGCAAGTAAAATAGCCCTAATGGGATAGGCTCTTAAGGCATACTGATAACCAGCACCGTGCTTCCTCTAAATTCTCCTTCCGGGTTTCCTTTCCCCGACAATACAGAAGTTATCTGCAAGGGCGTATTGCCAGAAGGCACACGCATTTTTATCCCACCGTTGGCAAGCAAATACTGCCCATTTAAATAAAGCTTCGATGTCACTTCCCCGGTTCCATTTTTCGCCTCAAGTTTAACATCGGAGGAAATATTGGTTCGGAGGATAACGTCCGCTTCATCATCACAAGTGAGAAAAGCATTCACGCTGGCGGAAGCGCCCCCATTTTTTATCGCTTCCTGGCTCACCAACCCATGATCAATAGTAATAGCATTATTAATATTGCATGAAGGATGTACTTTCTGCCCACGATAACAGGCGTTATCATCACTTAACCAGTAATTGGTATTGCCTAAACGCAGAGAAAAACCCCAAGAAAAGCAATAGCTATTAGGGTTGCTGAAGGGATAATCCCCCATAGTCGCTGTGAACCGATCCTGCAGCTTACCTAATTCATAGGCTACCCGAGTAAAATCCCCTATAGTCAACACCCGATTCTCATACAGCTCTTTGTACGTTAATTCAATAGTTACACGACAACAATTCCCCTGTGTTTGCCAGAGTGTGCCCTCCGGGGTTTCACGACTAACAATCTTACCTTTCAAAAATATACCACAAGCAGCACCATTTTCTTTTTCATAGTATATATCCGGCAACGGCTGATTATTTCTGAGATAGGTGATATATTCGCACCTCGCATCTATAGGTTCCTGACTATAACCAATACCGCTTAACCCCCCCTGAAAAGTCATTAAATAACGGCTCGACTCCACAACCACCATCCCAGGAAACCAATTACAAAACCCTACTGAGCTCCATAGAAAAAGCAGTGATGCAAAATATTTAAACATAAATCTCCACACGTTAAGCTGGCTCGTTCTCCATGTGATCATGCGGAAAAAGCCAAGCCACTCATTCTTTTTTTCCTCAGCCATCTGATTTCTCACTATTGGTAGTTGGCCAATAAGGTTGCCGATGCCAGAAATGCGCCTTCTGTCAGCGGCATGCCTGCTTGCGCGACCGGAACAGCTTCCAGTATGGGCGGATTTTCAGGATCAATGATAACCTGGCTCTCCGGCTTAAACGCGCTATCGTTTAGATAAAGACGGATCCCGAGATATTGCTGATTAGTTTGTATCGCCAGCTCATCAAAAACCGCCGCATTGCCTTTCAGCGTTAAAACCAGATCCCACCCATGCGTCGTCGATGCGCAATGCAACTGATAATTCAGACGTTGCCGATAGTTGATTCCGTTGACCTTTTTAATCCCGACCCGATCGCCGAAATCGACATCAATCATACCGCCATTATTGATCGTACAGGCAGGGGGATCGATCAACGTCCCCTTAAAGTTTACGTCTAAGGCAAATACCGGTGCGAAAATTAACTCTGCCGCAAGAAACAATACAATAATAGCGGAAAACCGCTGCATATTTACTCCCCAATTATTGGTAAAAAACTTCCATAGTGGCAGCAGCGGTAAACTTTCCAGCAACCAACGCGACCCCATCTTGTTTTATCGGAACGGCTTCCAGCACAGGTAAATTTGGGTAGGTAAAGTTTAATGATGAATTAATCGGCGTACCCACCCCATTACTTAACAGTTCAATACCTAATCCGGACTTATTAGTTGCAAGCAGCTGGTTATTAAAAGAAGCACCATTACCCTGTAAGCGAAGCTGCATGGCATTATTTTTCTGCCCACCGCATGCCAGCGTATAGGCGATCGGTGTTCGATAGTTATTACCATCAAGCCTGGTCGTCATCACCGCGTCACCGAAATTCACCTCGATAGGGCGGTTATTATTAATAACGCAAGGCGGTGGAACTACAACGATCACCTTTATCTCGATATTGGTGTTCGCCTGCCCTTTAAAGGCGATCATTAATGCTATATACCCCAACCATTTGGTTAGCCAATGCTTCCTTACGCTGCACACCATTGCCGTTGCCTCAATCATAACTCAACCGAAAATCCACCGTGGCCAGATAAGCGCCGGCCACCAGCGGGGCGCGGTGCGCATATCCCGACAGGGAATGGGCCAGTTTCTTGCCGATCCGTTGCATATTCCTTCCTCCTGTTCCTCTGTCTGGCACACAGCGTTATGATTTGCTCTTCTCAGGCGCTGCCGCCATCGTCTTCTCCCCGGCGATCACACCAAATTTGCGGTAACCGATCGTCCCTTCGAGTACATACGTTTGAATTCCATGCCATGGCATGGCATGGAATTCAAATAATCGTCACCACTGCAACGGCAGTGCCGTAAAATGCACCGGCGGCAACAGTGCCGTTAGTGATTAAGGTTGATGAAAACTGCACATAGGTGCCCGAAGTGCCAGGCACCGATACCGTCGCCCCCGTAGTGCCGGCAATGCCATTCACCTGCAAGCGCGATTTCAGGCTGCCGTCCGAGCGTAATGTCACCGTATCAGTACCATTGCCAGCTTTAGCGGTGATTCTCACCGTTGCGGTTTTAGTACAACTGATCATCACCGTCACGCTTTTGGTATTACCGTTCAGTACATTCTGATCTAACGAACCATGAGGCAACACGATGCCATTGCCACTTATTGAACATGACAGTGGCGGCGGCGGCGGTTCGGTTGGCGGCGGCGTCATTGTTCCGCTGCATGAGTCGCCTAAAAAGGCCGACCCACGATAATCACTGCCTATATAAAGTACGATGCAGGGATTTTTACTGATCCACTGCGGCCAATTATTAATAACCCCGCTTTTTGGCAGCCTCGCCGCTGACCATTCTTCCGCTATCCTCTTTGGCGATTGCTTTCCTTTTAAAGTATTTACATAGTCCTTCCATAAAATATTTTTAAATGGGTCGTGGCCTATCCCCATCTGAATAAAACACCCGCCAATGGCGGTGGCACAGTCGATTATCTCATCAGTAGTATTATTATATGCTGACGTGATGGTATAATGCAGATTATTACCCTGAAGGCTCCAGTTAATGGTCGTACTTACCGCATGAGCAGTGTTAATGCTATACAAGAGAAGAATTAATGCGGGGAGATTAACCCAGCGTAGAATTGATTTTTTCATCATAATAATCATATTCCAGAATATTTTATTATTCATACTCCAGGGTAAAAGTCGCCGCCGAGGTAAATGCCCCATAAACGATGCTGCGGTTGGCGATAGCCTGCGGTTCACCCTGCACATAAGCCTGCAAATTGATGATATTGCCGCCGGCATTCAACGAATAACGCTGCCCCGGCTGATTCAACGCGATCGGTTGGCCCCCCGGCGTTTCAATGCCGATGGCTACCCCGGCATTTTGCCCCCCCACCTCCACGGCCAATAATCCCGGCAGTGCGCTGCTGTGTTGACCACCAAAGGACACCTTGACCAGGTTCCCCAGGCTGATGTCACATTCCGCCAGCCGCAGTTGGAACGCCTTGCTCTGAGTACGCTGGTGGGAATACAGGTACTTGTCCACTATCGAACCGAAATCCAGCTGAATATCCTCATCCCCCGGCTGTAGCACACAAGGCTCCGCCACCAGCGCGCCGTGGAATTTCATATTATCCGCCGCGAGCGCCGGCAACATTACCGCACCGGTCAACAGGCAGGTTAACGCCGTTTTCATCATGCACATCACGCTCTCCTACTGATAATCCGCTAACAGCGTCGCCGTCACCATAAATGCGCCGGCCTTTAATGCCGCCCCCGGTTTTTTTACCGGTACAGCCTGCAGCAGCGGCGGAGCGGCCGCATCGATAGCGAAACGTTGATTCAGCGTAAGCGGCCGGCCATTCTGCAGCAGGCGGATGCCCAGCTCGACAACGTTAGTCTGCAAGGCCGCCGGATCAAACCCCGTAGCGCTGCCGGTGACTTTTAACCCCATCAGCAACCCATTGCCGCCCGGCGAACAGGTAATGCGATAGTTCACCGTTTGCAGATAATTCTGACCATCCACTTTACTGACCCCAACCCGTTCGCCGAAGTCGACATCGACCATCTCACCGTTATTGATCGTACAGGCAGGGGGAGCAACGAGGGTACCGAAGAACCCCATACTCTGGCCGGCACGCCCCTCGCTCAGCGGCAAGTTCAGTACCAGCAGCAACACAGCTGCCCGCCACGGTTCTATCGTTCTGCCAAACAACAACATTGACGCTTTCTCCTTATCGATGTCCTGCCAATAACACCATCCTGGCTCGCCTGTTCTCATCGTTATCAACGCCTGCGACCAACCGTGGACATAAGCAAGACCGTGACCACCGAACACACCGGATGCAATTTTTATCGCTTCCGCAGGCGAATACGCGTAACACCTAGGCCGTTTATTGATAATCCACATTTAAGGTGGCACCGGCGTTAAAACCGCCTACGGTGAGCGTGCTGCCCGGCCGTTTTACCGGCACCGCCTGCAGCAGTGGTTTATTCGGGTAAGTAAAGGTGTACCAACGGTTAATGGTCATCGGCTGGCCATTAATATGCAGCGCCACGCCGAGATCCGATTTCGTGGTTTGCACCGCGCTACCGTTAAAGGCGGTTACATTACCCTGTACCTGCATCTTGAGTGCGTTCGTGGTGTTGTTCTTACATTCCAGGGTATAGTTCACTTCCCGCAAATAATTTTCACCATCCACCAGGGTGGTCACAACATTCCGACCAAAATCCACAAATATCAGCTCATTACCGTTAATCACGCAGGAGGGAGCGGCCATTACAGTGCCGGAAATGCTGATCGACGTATCCGCCTGAATGCCTCCGCTCCCTACGGATGCCAGCAGCAGGATCAACGCTCGCATTATGCTGGAAGTACACATCTTCTTCCGTTCCTTATCAGTCATAACTCAACCGAAAATCCACCGTGGCTAGATAAGCGCCGGCTACCAGCGGGGCGCGGGTGCGCTCCGGCGTCACCTGATAAGCCAGGCTGTTTTGCCCCGGCGTCAGCAGCAGGGGCGCGCCGCGGCTACCCAGGCGAATATCGCGCCCCTGCGGATCCGTCATGCGCAGCGCCAGGCCGGAAATCCCCTGCACCTTGACCAGCTGCGGGCTGTCGGCGTCGGCCGGCGCGTTAAAACTGACCGTCACCGCCGGTTGTTCAGCCGCCCAGATCAGGCCGCCGGTACGACTATCCCGGCTGCCGGCCGGGCTGCGCAGGCAGTCTTTCAGCCGCAGTTCAAACGCCACCGGCGCACCCTGGTCCCCCACCTGCTGCAAACGGCCGGTGGCGATCTCGCCCAATTGGATATCCTGCCGGGCCGAGACCATATCCAGCCGGCAAGCGCTCTCGGTCAGCGCACCGCGCACGTGCAACACGCCGTTGGCACCGTCGGTGTACCCATTATCCGCCTGCTGCGCCTGCGCAGAGGGCAACAGCCACAACACCGTGCCCAGCGTGAGCGGCACCATCAGCGCCAGCGCACTCAGCACCCCGTAGTACTGCCAATCGCGATAGCCCGGCAGGGAGTGGGCCTGTTTCTTGCTGCTCCGTTGCATATTCCTTCCTCCTGTCCCTCTGTCTGGCGCACCGCGTTAGGATTTACTTTTCTCAGGCGCTACCTGGCAGGCGCTGCCGCTGCAGTTGAACACCAGCTGCGGGCGACCGCCGTAGTCGTTGATATACGTCAACACCGGTCTGGCCCCCAGTGCACCGGCGCTGACGCCCAGCGGCATCTGCCCCTTTGGTGGCACCATAAGCGGTTCAAACCCCTTCACGCCCACCACATCTTTTTTACTGCCGGCATCGACAATGGTGATGTAATACGGCGTCGGGTTATTCACCTGGTATTTGTCACCCTGTTTGCTCAGCGTCAGTTTTTCCTGCCACGGCGTAGCCATCTCCGCCCGGGTCGGGGTGATGGCGGCCGGGCGGTAGAACAGCTTGATGCGCGTCTGCAAGGCGATTTGCAGGGTGTTCGGCTTGTCGCTCTTCGGCGGGATCTCCCGCAGGTTGAAGTAGTACAGCGTCTCGCGGTCCTGCGGCAGCATCTTCGCCGCCGGCAGCGCCTGGATCTTCACCTGGCTCGGCTTGCCCGGCTCCACCCGCTGCACCGGCGGCAACACCACCAGCGGGCTCTGCAGTTTGTTGCCTTGCTCATCTTCCAGCCAGGCCTGCGCCAGGTATGGCAGCTGTTTGTTCTGGTTGCTGATATTCAGGCTGACGGAATTCAGGCCGCCATCAAAAATCACCCGGGTGCGATCCAGCGCGATCGCTGCCTGCGCCTGCTGTGCCAGCAAGGCTCCCAGCAAAACGCCGGTCATGATGGCGCCGTTCAGGCTCTTGCTACGCATTGCGTTAATCTGTTTCATAAATAATTCACTCTTACTGATTCAAATAGGGAGCACCCTGGCTTATTTCGCGTCTGCTGCCGATACGGCATGGCACGGCAGCAGCAGGTTGCTCAGGGCGCCGGTATCCGGCAGCGTTTTCGGCAGGCTGATGGCGCACTGCGCCGCCCCGCCCCAGTGCACCGTCATGGTGTCACCGGCCTGAATGCCGCTCAGGTACACGCTGCCGCCGTCGTTCACTATCCCTGTTTCTTGTTTGCGCTGATTCAGCACCGTGGCGCCAAACGGCGGTGTGCTGCCGTCCGCCAGGCGGATCACCGCCATCGCCTTCTCCCCGGCGATCACGTCGAATTTGCGGTAACCGATCGCCCCTTCGGTCAAGGTAGCCTGCACCACCGATTTAGTGGCCTCGGCGTTGTCGCCCAGCCGGTTCAGATCGATGCTGGCCTGGTTGCGATAGTAGTTGCTGACGTCGGTCACCACCGCTTTGCCGAAGCGGTTGGTATCGACGGTGCTGCCGTAGCCGCGCACCGGCACGCCCGCCACGCCGCCGGTATCCAACAGCAGGCGGGTGCCGCCCGGTACGCCGATGCGGTGCAGCGCGCCGCCCTGCGTGGCCAGCGTGGCACCGCCCTGCACGCTAAAGCCCAGCGCGCTGTAACCGCCCTCCTGGTAGCCGGCGTTGGCGCTCAGCCGGGCCATATCGCCTTCATGGGTGAAGTACCCGCTCAGGTTAGCGCCTTTGCGCGAGCTGCCGGCGTTTAGCTGGTAGTTATTGTGCTCGTCGAGCCGATCGTAATAGCCCACCCGGTTATTGGTGTCATTGCGGTTCACCGCAGCGCTGTAGCTGACGTTAGCGCCGTTGCCCCACGGCATCGACAGCGACAGGTACATGCCGTCGTCGTTGCTGTCGTTGTAACGGTTGCGGTAGCCCGACAGCGACAGCCTCAGGTTTTTGAACCGGCCGATATCGAAATAGCGCGACAGCGTCAGGCTGTAGCGATCGTTGGCCGGCCGGTCCCAATAGGTCTGGTGGTCATAGTTCAGATAAGCGCTCAGCCCCGCCTGGCGAAACTGCTGGTTATAGGTGATGGTGTACATCTCCTTGTTATTGCCTACCCGGCCGCCGTAATAGCGCGCGTCGAGATACTCGCTCATGCTCATAAAGTTCTTTTCCGAGAAGCGATAGCCGGCGAAGGTCACCTGGCTGTCCAGCTCGTCAAAGCTCTTCGAGTAACTCACCCGGTACGAACCGCCGGTAAGGGCGCCATCCTGCTGTGGCAGCGTCGCCCGCGACTGGGTGGCGTCGAACGACAGCGCCCCCAGCACCATCAGATCACGACCGATACCCAGCGACAGTGCGTTATAATCGCCGCCGCCCAGCACGCCGCCATACAGCGACCAACCGTTGCTGATCCCCCAGGAAAACTCCCCGGTGCCAAACAAAGGGCCGCGCGAGCGGTGTTGCCAGTCCGAGGGTTTGCCCGTCGCCAGCTTGTACCGCACCCGGCCCGGCCGGGTGAGGTACGGAATGCTGGCGGTGTTCATTTTGAATTCCTGAACGCTACCGTCTTGCTCTTCAATACGCACGTCCAGCTCGCCGGCGACTGAATCGCTGATGTCCTGAATGCGGAACGGCCCCGCCGCCACCTGAGTCTCGGAGATTACCCGGCCCTGCTGGCTGATGGTGACCTTGGCGTTGGTTTTGGCCACGCCGGCCACTTCCGGCGCATAGCCGCGCAGGTTGGGCGGCAGCATGTTGTCGTCCGACACCAGGCTCGCCCCGGTAAACCGGAAGCTGTCGAATATGCCCGAATCCAGATAGCTCTCTCCTACCGTCAGCCGCGAGCGCAACGACGGAATGGCGCGGTAGGCGTAATAACGGCTCCAGTCGAGCTTTTTGTTTGTGGCTTTTCCCGAACCGCTCTGGTGATCCAGGTTGCCCTGCCAGTCGGCCCGCAAACGCCAGGCGCCCAGGTTGGCGCCAGTGGTGCCGTTGCCGCTCAGGCTGTAACTCTTCGAGCCGTCCCGCTGCTGGCGCTGAGTTTGGCCATTGAGGTTATAGTCAAACAGCACCCCTGGGATACCCTCATCCCAGCGTGACGGCGGATCCCAGTCCGGCGAGGCATATTCCAGATAGGCCTGCGGAATGCTCAGGTACAGGGAGGCGGAGGCCAAATCACCCCGCGCCTCCATGCCATGCAGGCTGGCGGTATCCAGGCATTCGCCCTGATGCCACCAGGTCAGGCTTTTCACCGCATCCGGCTTCAAACCGAGCTGATCCACCAGCGCCGGCGTCAGGCAGGCGCGGCTGCCCCTGGCGTCATCATCCGGCGGATAAAAATTAACGCTTTGCTCCGGCAGCTCATTTTTATTGATGTGTACAGACATGGTATAGGCGCCCGGCATAATGTAGCCGCTGCGTGAAAACTGGCTCAGATCGATATTTTTTCGATCATTCACATCCAACACATCGGTATTAAACTGGATGGCATCGTCGGCATACCCCAGCGGCGATGTGCAACCAATAGCCATGCAAATACAGGCTCTCAATAGCTGAAGACGAAACAGCTTCCGTACAGGATAAAACACCATATCCACAACCCTGTCATTTAATAATAATATTTACTCGCGATGACTATTTTTAGTAATAATCCATTTTAAATCGCACGGTAGAAGAATAAGCTCCGGCTCGCACAGGTTGATTATTAGTCACCAGCCGCATGGCGTAATTCAGACGCATGGTGCCGAGTGATATATTCTCCAGCGGGAGCGGATTGCCCGGTGCGGCGATATTTCCCTGCTCATCGGCGATTTGCAACGCTACGCCTTTCGCCTCGCCGTGCACACCGAATAATCCCCCGTCCGCTTCACCGTCAAAGGTTATCTGGAAGTGTTTCCAGTCCGGTAATTTAGGATCGTTCCGGCTTAATGCGCAATGGATCAACTCGATGGAGAAAGCGCGAGTAATACCCTGACCGTCGCGGATAATATCGGCAACCGGTACGGTATCCATATCGATCACCTGTTCCCGGCTGCCTGCCGATATCGCGCAGGCGGTATCTATAATGGCTCCTTGCATATTCACCCGCCCCCAGCCCTGCGGCTGAAAGGCGGCCTGTGCTGCGCCACACAATAGCAACGCGGTAAAGATGCAAGGAGGCACTACCCTTATTTTCAACGGCTTGTTCATTGAATAGTCCTTATTACAACTCCATCGTCCGATGAAAAAGCATGCGGGTGAGCCCGCATGCTGTACCTGTTAACTTACGCTAACGGGCTTACTGGTAAGCCAGGGTGAAGTCAGCCACTGACTGGAATTCACCAGGGACGATAACGGCACCGGAAGCCTTGCTACCCTGCAGATAAGCGGCGAAGCTCAGAGTGTTGTTGCCGTTTTGCAGTTCTTGTACCTTAGTTGCCTGGCCCAGTTTGATGGCATCGCCGGAACCGTCGGTAATGGCAATGCCTGCACCTTTAGCGGTACCGGTAATGCCTAACAGGCCATCGGCACCGGCATTTTCCATACCGGTAAAGGTCAGTGAAACGCCGTTATTCTTACCAGGCGCAGTGCTGATCACTTCACAATTTTCCAGTTTAATCTGGAAGTTTTTCGGCATAGATTTACCACCGTCTTTCAGCGCGACGTTGGAAACCTGACCCAGGTTAACGGTCTGGTCTACAGATTCAGGGGCAATTGAACATGGCGCATCAATAATAGAACCGGTAAAGGTTACAGTGCCGTGGCCCTGATCTTTTACTGCTGCGTGAGCGACAGACGTTACGCCGAAAGCCAGTACTGCCGCCATCATGATTTTGTTCAGTTTCATAGAAAGCCCTTACATTCCTTTATAAGAAGAAGATTAAATATATTCATTTTAAATAGATCACAACTCAGAGATGGAAATTCACTTTCACACCCTGCTTGCTATTCCCGGCACCATCGTTGCCAGCCACACTAAGGTAACGCACAACCCTAGAAATCAAAACATTATATCGCAAAAATATAAAAATACAGGATTTATACAAAGAACATGAAAAATAAATAGATTTAAACATTAAATATAAGATAATAAATAGATATATGGATAATAAAATAAAACCGTCATTAACAACCCAATATAAATAAATGACAAAGATAAGGATAATTCTCATTGCTTACCTGACGAGGGGATTGAAAAAGCACGCTTACAATAGCAAAATCAGTTTTCGACAGGAAAGTTGAAGGACTGATAAGATGATTTTCATTATTAACAACCACATAATCTTTAATGAAAAAGAGGGCACCCTGGAACAGGTTAACGATACAAGTAGTAAAATATCATTGCTTAAACCCACGGGTAGGTTACTGTCACTGTTTGTCAGGAATAATAACCAGTTGATTAGCCGCGAACAGTTGCTTAATGATGTCTGGGAAGACTATGGACTTAAGGCATCGAATAATAATTTGAACAACTATATCTCGGGGCTGAGGAAGTCTCTGTCTCAGATCGGTGAGGAAGATATTTTGATTACCTATCCACGACAGGGATTTAAATTTATGGCGCAAACCATTAAGCGCGAGGATATCACAATGTCGGATACGGCATCAGACATAAATGCACCACCTGATATCACTCCCGTTGCCGTTGTGAATAATAAACCAGGTTGCCGTTGGCCGTGGCGGCCATTGGCCTGGGGCATTCTGATCGTTCTGGCGGCATTAACTGCCGGGTTAATCTATAAAAATCGCGCTCAGGGTAGCATGACCCTATCAGGAGAATATAAACGCTGTCAGATATACGCGATAAAAGACAACCAAACCCCTGTCGATGACATCAAGGAAATGATTTATCACGCGCACTACAACTGCAATATCAAAGCTAATATTTATTATTATGGAGAGATGAAGGAGAACAGCCAGGCGACCAACTCATCGCTGATGGCTTATTGCCCGCTAGATACCCGCAAGCCTTGTGAAAATCGCTACATTAATCAATAAAAACTAAAATCAGCCATACAATTATTACATTAATCGCACATTATGCCGTTCAGGCGATGAAATTGACACCACAGGAGTACTTATATGCGCCGACATACCATGCAACATCATCGAAACGAGTAAAACACGGCGTTTTACCAAAAGGTAAAAGCCGCTAACGCCTCAAACCATCACTCCTCTTAACAGACGCGCCACAACACCGTTAAGGGAGTGTTGGTTCATTTGGAACAGACAAAAAGAGGAGCATGGTTATCGGCGAAGATATAGCTATTGTCGCTTACCTTTTCAATACGCATCAAATATACCCTGTTTTTTGCCGGCAACTGCCGGTTAAGCTCTGCATCCGCGGTACTGTCTCTCGCATGGCGAATATTCTCCAATATCTTGATATAATAGTAACCATCACGAAATGTATAGTCCGCCACCATCATACGTGAAATCGCATACTTCTTGTCGCCATCGCTGATGTTACCATTCAGCAACACGTTAAACTTATGCCAGCCCACCGGAACGATACTGATCAGTAACACTTTTTCAAACCTTCGACTTCCAACCATGGTGAACGAGGTCTTGATGGCCTTACACTCTGGAACGCGGTTTTTCATCGCCAATCGATAGGTGGAAAATAGCGTGATGCTGAGTGCAATCAGCAAAACCAAGATAAAAAAAACGCTCTGGATATTAATGTACGTCTTTAGTTTCATAGAAATTTTCGCATTCAGAAACAGGATTTTTTTTCAAGCCGGCAGGACAATAGGCCACAAACGACACTGAATTATAGATATCTCTATTGTTATGCAGCGTACTTGAACTGTAATAGTAGATCGTCGCCGGCAATGAACAATCCAGCCCGAAACGCTTAATGTCCGCAGCAATGCCTGGCAGGTTAACGTAGGCCTGCTTCACCAGGTGATAGGTGCCGATGGCCCGGATGTCACATTTATCCACGACCCCGATACTTTTGTACGTAATCGATGCATGTTCCGGAGAAAACATGGCCCACGCCAGCGTGAGAACCGCGACGACCGACAACACGGCCAGCAGTATTTTTCGTTTCAACCAGCCGCGTTTTGATGGCGGTGGCTGAACGGCTATAGCCGGAACGGGCTTATCGTCAAGGCTCGATTCATCATCAATGGTGTTCAGCTGTTTGGCGCAAAACATAAATCCCTGCCGAGGCAAGGTGACGATAATCTCCTCCTCGCCAAGTGAAGCGAACATTTTGCGCAGCATCGAAATGGTGTTGTTGAGGTTGTTGCCGGAAGCAACCTGGCCGTGTACCTCCCATACCTGCATCAGCAGCGTTTCGCGGGAAAGCACCAGGTTATTGTTGCGCACCAGGGCGGAAAGCAAGCGGTTAAGCGTGGCCGTCAGCACAATCGGCGGAATATCATCGTACAGCGAGATCAGCTCCGATCTATCTTCATGATATTTAATATTATTATTAATTATGTATCTCATAATTCCCTGCGCGATAAACTGATTAACGCCCATTAACCCCTATCAAACGTGGCAATATTAGCATAGCGCAAATGATAAGAAAATTCTTAACAAAAATAGTAAAAATCAATAAAAACAAAAAGATACTAAATATCCCCACACAATTCACAGAGTGAATTTTGCCGCCTCTTGCTGATTCCACGCACGTGCAAAGTGGATTAATAACCTGAGTATAAATAAAAAACCCGCCATAAGGCGGGTCTGAGCAAAGCCGATAAATGATCAGCGCATACGGCGAATTTGCCGGTCTTGCCAACCGGCGAACAGCAGCAAGCCGCATAGCGCGCCGAGCAATGCGCAGAACATGTCGGACTGGGTGTCCCACGGGTCGCCCTGGGTGCCGAGAAACTCGTCGGCGCCCTGGCCCAGCGCCAGCGCCGCCCACCACTCGATCAGCTCGTAAACGGCGCTGATGGCCAGCGCGATGCAGCACACCACGAAGCCCAGCATCTTGCGCCCCTGCACATAGCCGCCGCGCAGCAGGATTTCGCGCGCCACCAGCGCCGGCACCAGCCCCTGGAAGAAATGCCCCAGTTTGTCGTACGGGTTGCGGCCAAGATCCAGCCACCGCTGCACCTCAAACCCCAGCGGCACGCGGGCGTAGCTGTACATGCCGCCGAAAATCAGGATCAGCGCATGGAAGAAAATCAGCGTATAGAGCAGCGGCGTCAACGGATAACGGCGATGGGTCAGCCACAGCAGCGGCAAAACAATCAATACCGGCGCCACCTCCATCAACCAGGTGGCGCGATCGTAAGGGCGGATGCCGCTGTGGATCAGCGCGGCCAGCAGCAGCAGGGTGATAACGGACAACAACCGCGGTGTGCGTGAGGCAGGCATAACCAACGTTCCTTCGGATAATAAGGCAATCCACACTTTATACCGCAGATCGCACGGCGAAAAAAAACAGGCGGAGCGTCGCCGCTTCGCCTGTTCGAGGGGGGTTATTCTGCGCGGGATTACTTCAGCGCTACGCGGATCACGTCGTCCGGCGCGGTCGCTTCTTTCTCGCGGCTGGAGGCCTGCTTGACGCTGACGTACAGCGTCTGGCCGTCCGGCGACAGCGCCAGGCTGTTCGGATGGGTCGGCGTCTTGATGGTGTTCAGCACCTTGTAGCTCTTGGCGTCAATCACGCTCACTTCGCCCGCCTGGCGGTGGGTGACGTAAACTTCATTGCGCGCCGGATTGAACATCACCGCCAGCGATTCCGGCACGTCGATCTTGCTCAGGATGTTGCCGTTGCGGGTATCCACCACCAGCACCTGCGGCTGCTTGGAATCGGTGATGAAGGCGCGATGGGTGGCGGTATCCAGGCTGAGGTTCAGGAAGAAGTGCTCTTTGGACGCATCCAGCTTCTTGCGCGACAGCACCTTGTTGCTCTGGGTATCGATGGTCACCAGCTCGCCGTCGGCGTTGGTGACGTACAGGCGTTTGGCGGCGGCGTCCAGCGCCAGGCCGGTACCGTATTTGCCGGTGTCGGCCACGGTGGCGCGCAGGGTCAGATCCTTGCCGTCCACCACCCACACCACGCTGGATTCACCCAGCCCGGTGATATACAGGGTATTGCTGTCGGCATCCGCCACCAGCTCGCGCGGCGCCAGCGGCTTGACGGTCTCGGAGCGCTGGCGCGCGTCCAGCACCAAGCGGCCTTTCACGTCACCGGTCTTGGCGTCGATGGCGGTCACCGAGTTATTGACGGTGTTGCCGAAGAACAGCGTGCCGGTCTTGGCGTTGATGGCGGCGCCAAACGGCTTGATGTCGTTATGAATAATCTGGGTCACGTCCAGCGTGGTCGGATCCAGGCGGTAGACGATGCCGCCCTTATCCAGCTTGCGGCTCTGCGACGTCGCCAGGTAAAGCGCGTTCTCGCTCGGGCTGTAGGCCATTTCATAAGCGCCCT
>Ga0308171_1002526_pt1 | contig 19039 bp, 15 predicted proteins | sample PhyGR1_FD_202135 | JGI IMG/M metagenome (GOLD analysis project Ga0308171, IMG submission 202135) | Phyllosphere microbial communities from UC Gill Tract Community Farm, Albany, California, United States - DLSLSG.R1 | ecosystem: Host-associated > Plants > Phyllosphere > Unclassified | place: USA... | reverse complement strand
GGTGGAAGTGTCCTTCGACATCGACGCCAACGGCATCCTGCACGTGTCGGCCAAGGACAAGAAGACCAACAAGGAACAGAAGGTCGAGATCAAGGCCGGTTCGGGTCTGTCCGAGGACGAGATCGCACGCATGGTCGCCGACGCGGAAGCCAACCGCGAAGAAGACAAGAAGTTCCACGAACTGGTCCAGGCCCGCAACCAGGCTGACGCGCTGATCCACGGTACCCGTACCGCGATCACCGAGCACGGCAGCAAGGTCGGTGGCGATGTGATCGGCAAGGTGGAATCGGCGCTGGCCGACCTGGAAACCGCGATGAAGAGCGACGACCAGGCCCAGATCGAAGCCAAGTCCAAGGTGCTGGAAGAAGCCGGCCAGGCACTGTTCGCTGCCTCCGCGGCGGCTGAGCAGGGTGGCGCGGCACCGGGTCCGGATGCCGGTGGCAACAACGGCGCGCACGACGATGTGGTCGACGCCGAGTTCACCGAGGTCAAGGACGACAAGAAGTCCTGATCCGGACGCGACACGGGACGCTGCGCAGGCAGCGTCCCGTTGTCGTATCCCCCTTAGGTCCTGACAGCCGTATCCCGGCTTGTCGGGGCGCCCGGCGAAAGAGCGGACCTGGTTCCGCTCTTCCGTTTTGACGAATCCCGACCTCCGGAACCCGATTCAAGCCATGAGCAAGCGCGATTACTACGAAGTGCTGGGCGTGTCCCGCACGGCCAGCGAAGAAGAACTGAAGAAGGCCTATCGCCGGTGCGCGATGAAGTTCCACCCGGACCGCAACCCGGGCAACAGTGAAGCCGAAGCCTCCTTCAAGGAATGCAAGGAAGCCTACGAAACCCTGTCCGACGGCAACAAGCGGCGCATGTACGACGCGCACGGCCATGCGGCGTTCGAGCACGGCATGGGCGGCGGCGGCGGCGGTCCGGGCGGCCCGGACATGGGCGATATCTTCGGTGACATCTTCGGCAACATCTTCGGTGGTGGTGCTGCCGGCGGTGGCCCGCGCCAGGCCCGTCGCGGTGCCGATATCGGCTACGTGATGGAGCTGGACCTGGAAGAGGCGGTGATGGGCGTGGAGCGCCGCATCGACATCCCGACCCTGGCCGAGTGCGACGACTGCCACGGCAGTGGTTCGGAGGATGGCAAGGTCGAGACCTGTTCGGTGTGCCGTGGCCAGGGCCAGGTGCGCATCCAGCGCGGCATCTTCGCGATGCAGCAGGCCTGCCACAACTGCAACGGCCGCGGCCAGATCATCCAGAACCCCTGCAAGACCTGCCACGGCAATGGTCGCGTGGAGGAAGACAAGGTGTTGTCGGTCAAGGTGCCTGCCGGCGTCGATACCGGCGATCGCATCCGCCTCAATGGCGAGGGCGAAGCCGGCCCGGCCGGTACGCCGCCCGGCGATCTGTACGTGGAAGTGCGGGTGCGTGAGCATCCGATCTTCCAGCGCGATGGCGACGACCTGCACTGCGAAGTGCCGATCCGCATCTCGCAGGCTGCGTTGGGCGATACCGTGCGCGTGGCGACCCTGGGCGGCTATGCGGAAATCCGCATTCCGGCCGAGACCCAGACCGGCAAGCTGTTCCGCATGCGCGGCAAGGGCGTGCGCTCGGTCCGCAGCCGCAGCGAAGGCGATCTGTACTGCCGCGTGGTGGTGGAGACTCCGGTCAACCTGACCCCGGAACAGCGCAAGCTGCTGGAGCAGTTCGAGACCACCTTCACCGGCGAGGAAGCGCGCAAGCATTCGCCGAAGTCGGCGACCTTCATCGATGGCGTGAAGGGCTTCTGGGACCGCATGACGTCGTAAGCGTCATCGGTTGCTGTGACAGTAGCGAAGGCCCCTTGGAGACAGGGGGCTTTTTTTGTGGGCGGTCCTGCACGTTTGGCCGGGTCGTCCGGCCGAGTATTGAACTTGCCGCGAGCGTCACGCCCCGCAGCGACCGGCAGCCCCCTGGGCAAATGTCCCCCGGCCGCCGCCTGGCGGCGACGACCTCCTCCTTGAGTTTGCCCAGGGGGCCGCCGGTCGCTGCGGGGCTCGCGTACGGGGCCTCGGGCTCTTCTCCGGGCCGCCCGTGGTGGCGACAGGATGGGGCGCGATGCCCTTGTGGGCGAACTCAAGGAGGAGGCGACGGCCACAGGCCGACGCCGGGGGACATTCGCCCACAAGGGCATCGCGCCCCAGCGCTCGACGAAGCGCCCATCGCGCACCTGCCGTCGTCATCGCGCACCCCTCGTGCGGTGTCGCCACGATTGCATCTGCAAGCATCGCCGACACCCGCGTGGGGCAGGCGTAAAATGTCGGCATGAACGATTCCCTCGAAAGCCACCTGGTCCACGGCCGCCGCCAGCGCCCGGACGGTCCGTCGCCGGTCGACGTCATCTCCGTACAGTCGCAGCTGGTCTATGGCCATGCCGGCAACAGCGCGGCCGTGCCGCCGCTGCGCGCGCTGGGCGTGCGCGTAGCCGAAATCCCCACCACGTTGCTGAGCAACGCGCCGTTCTACCCGACCACGCGCGGCCGCGTGCTGCCGGCGGACTGGTTCGCCGATCTGCTGCTCGGCGCCGGCGAACGCGGCCTGCCACAGCGGGCGCGGATGCTGGTGTCCGGCTACTTCGGCAGCGTCGGCAACGGCGTGGCGTTTGCCGATTGGCTCGATGCCGTGCTGCCGGCCTCGCCGCAGCTGCGCTACTGCCTGGACCCGGTGATCGGCGATACCCACACCGGCCCCTATGTCGAGCCCGGCCTGGAAACGGTGTTCATCGAACGCCTGCTGCCGCACGCCTGGCTGGTCACGCCCAACGCGTTCGAGCTGGGCCGGCTGACCGGCATGCCAAGCCTGGCCCAGGACGAGGCGATCGCCGCCGCACGCGCGCTGCTCGCGCGGGGTCCGCAGTGGGTGCTGGCGCACAGCGTGGGCGGCGCGCCGGGCGAACTGATCACGCTGGCGATCAGCCGCGACGCGGTCTGGCGCTGGTCGTCGCCGCACCTGCCGGTGGACGTGGCCGGCACCGGCGATGTGCTGATGTCGTTGCTGGTCGCCTTCCTGCTGCGCGGTGAAACGTTTGAACAGGCCATCTCGCGCGCGATCGCCGGCGTGCATGTGGCGCTGGAAACCACGCTGGCCAACGGCCACGAGGAATTCGATGTGCTGGCCGCCGCGCCGGCGGCGCTGGCGCTGCCGGATCGGTTCGTGCCCGAGCGTCTGGCGTGACCGCAGCACCGGTTGTCGGCATCGTCGGCAGTGCGGGCGCCTACGGGCGCTGGCTGCGTGGTTTCCTGCAGCAGCGGATGGGCCTGGAGGTGATCGGGCACGACCCGGCCGATCCGCACTCGGACAGCCCGGAGACCCTGCTGGCGCGTGCGCAGGTGCTGATCTTCTCCGCGCCGATCCGGCATACACCGGGGTTGATCGCCGAGTACGTGGCCCGCTCGGCCGGGCGCGAAGCCGGCCGGCTGTGGCTGGATGTGACCTCGGTGAAATCGGCGCCGGTGGAGGCGATGCTGGCCTCGCAGGCCGAGGTGGTCGGTCTGCATCCGATGACCGCACCGCCGAAGGCGCCCACGCTCAAGGGGCGGGTCATGGTGGTCTGCCAGGCCCGGTTGTCGCACTGGCAGCCGTGGGTGCAGCAGCTGTGCACCGCGCTGGAGGCCGAATGCGTGCAGGCCACGCCCGAGCACCATGACCAGGTCATGGCGCTGGTGCAGGCGATGGTGCATGCCACCCACCTGGCCCAGGCCGGGGTGCTGCGCGAGTACGCGCCGCTGCTGGGCGCGCTGCCGGCGCTGATGCCGTACCGCTCGGCCTCCTTCGAACTGGATACGGCGATCATCGCGCGGATCCTCTCGCTCAATCCGGCGATCTACGAAGACATCCAGTTCGGCAACCCGCACGTGGCACCGATGCTCGATCGGCTGCTGGCGCAGCTGCAGCGGCTGCGTGCGCAGGTGGAGCAGGGCGACGATGCCGCCCGCGTGGATTTCCGTGAGCAGCTGCTGGGCGCCAACCGCCAGAGCATGGGCGAACCGGTGCTGGCCGCGGGCAACTACACCTTCGAACGGGTGGGCTACCTGCTGGCCGACCTCACCGAGCGCAACGCGATCAGCGTTCACCTGCCCGAGGACCGGCCCGGCTCGCTGCGCGAGCTGCTGCACGTATTCGAGCGGCACGGCGTCAGCCTGGCCTCGATCCATTCCTCGCGTACGCCCGCCGGTGAACTGCACTTCCGGCTCGGATTCGTGGCCGGCAGCGATGCGCAGGCGATGGCACATGCATCCGCCGAGATCGATGCCTCGGGAATCGGTCGGGTGTTGCCGCACTGATGGTTTGCACTGCAACAATCATCCACAGGGGGTGTGGATGAGCTGCGCACAAACATGTGGATAACCGTTGGCAGCCCTTGCGGCAACAGGCTGTCAAGATGGTTGGTCAAAAATTGGCCAGTGTTTTTTGATGTTTTTTCGCCCGGCATGTGCATGTGCCGGGCGAAGGGTGCGACGCGTCAGGTACTGAGCGTGAGGTCACCGCCGCGCGTGCGGAACTCACGGCCGTCGCGGACCAGGTGGCGACCATCGGCCAGCTCGTAGCGGGGCGCATGGGTGTCCGGTGCGGATGCGCCGGGCTGCTCGTCCTTGAACTCGATGATGACGTAGCTTTCGCCGTTGGCATCGGTAGCGGGGAACTGGCGGAACGACATGCAACACCTCCTGCGGCCGCGTGACAGTGGACGGCTGCAGGATGCGACCGGATGCGTTAGCGATCCGTCATCATTCGATGAACTGCAGCCGCGCCAGTTCCGCGTACAGGCCGCCTTCGGCCAGCAGCTCGGCGTGGGTGCCCTGAGCGACGATGCGGCCGTGGTCCATCACCACGATGCGGTCGGCCTTGAGCACGGTCGCCAGGCGATGAGCGATCACCAGCGTGGTGCGGCCGGCCATCAGCCGTTCCAGCGCCTGCTGCACGGCGCGCTCGCTCTGCGCATCCAGCGCGCTGGTGGCCTCGTCCAGCAGCAGGATCGGCGCATTCTTGAGCAGGGCGCGGGCGATCGCGATGCGCTGCTGCTGGCCACCGGACAGGCGGGCGCCACGCTCGCCCAGCTCACTGGCATAGCCCTCGGGCAGGCTGCGCAGGAACTCATCGGCCTCGGCGGCCTGCGCGGCCTGCTGCACTTCTTCATCCGTCGCTTCCAGGCGGCCGTAACGGATGTTGTCGAACGCGCTGCTGGCGAACAGGGTGGGCTGCTGCGGCACCAGTGCCAGCTGCTCGCGCAGTTCGGCCGGATCCACCTCGCGCAGATCCACGCCATCGACCAGGATCCGACCCGCGGCCGGATCATGGAAACGCAGCAGCATCGACAGCACCGTGCTCTTGCCCGCGCCGGACGGGCCGACCAGTGCCACCGTCTCACCGGGGCGCACGTGCAGGTCGATGTGGTCCAGCGCGGCGGTGTCGGGCCGCTGCGGGTAATTGAACACCACCTGCTCGAAGCGGATCTCGCCGCGCAGCGGGTGCGGCAGCGCCGTGGGCTGCGCGGGCGCGGTGATCTCGATCTCTTCGTGCAGCAGCTCGGCGATGCGGCCCATGCCACCTGATGCGCGCTGCAGTTCGTTCCAGACCTCTGCCAGCGCACCCACCGAGCCGCCACCGATCAACGCATACAGCACGAACTGGCCCAGCGTACCGGCGCTCATGTTGCCGTCGATCACCTCGTGCGCGCCCAGCCACAGCACGCCCACGATCGCCCCGAACACCAGCACGATCGCGCTGGCGGTCACGATCGACTGCGCACGGATGCGACGCCGCGCCGCACCGATCGCATCGCCCAGCGCGGCATTGAAGCGGCCGCGCTCATACGGCTCGCGGGCGTGTGCCTGCACCGTGCGCACCGCGCCCAGGGTTTCCGAGGCCAGGCTGTTGGCATCGGCGATGCGGTCCTGGCTGGCGCGCGCGATGTTGCGCAGGCGGCGGGCGCCGATGACGATCGGCAGCACCGCCAGCGGGATGCCCACCAGTGACCACGCGGCCAGATGCGGGCTGGTGACGAACAGCATCACCAGGCTGCCGACCACGGTGACGCTGCTGCGCAGGGCCACCGACATGGTCGAGCCGATCACGCTGCGCAGCAGTTCGCTGTCGGCGGTGAGGCGCGAGACCAGCTCGCCGCTGCGGCTGCGGTCGTGGAACCCCGCACCGAGCGTGATCAGGTGCGCGTACAGGCGGCTGCGCAGATCGGCGACCACTTTTTCGCCGAGCAGGGAAACGAAGAAGAAGCGCGCGGCCGTGGCCAGCGCCAGCACCACCGCGACCAGGAACAGCAGCGCGAATGCCTTGTTGATCTGGCCGCCACTGGTGAAGCCATGATCGATCATCTGGCGCACCGCGACCGGCAGGCTCAGGGTGGCCACCGAGGACACCGCCAGGGCCACCAGCCAGGCGCTGAACAGCCCGCCATGCCGGCGCACGAACGGCCACAACGTGTTCAAGCTGCCCAAGCGGCGCATCGGCGTGTCGTGCGGAGCGGGTGCGTCAGTCATTCGATGGGCCTGGTTCGCTGCGGGATTCAATACGGACACGATCACGAGTGGCGTCGCGGAGGCGGTTTTTCAACGGTTCGACCTGATCGGCCGGCAAGCGCAGGTGCAGGTTCACGCCATCGGCGCTGAACGCCTCGTCCACTTTCTCGGCCAGATGGGCCCCCAGCGCGGCATGCAGCGGGCCCAGATCCTCGAAGCCGGCGTGCACCTGCAGCTCGGCCATGGCGATCAAGGGCAGGCGCGGTGCCACCCGCAGGCACTCGGCGGCGGTGCCACCGTAGGCACGCACCAGGCCGCCGGCCCCGAGCTTGATGCCGCCATACCAGCGCGTCACCACCACCATCACCCGATCAAACCCTTGGCCGTCGATCGCGGCCAGGATCGGCCGCCCCGCGGTGCCGGCGGGTTCGCCGTCGTCGCTGGAACGGTAGTCATTGCCATGCCGGTAGGCCCAGCAGTTGTGGGTGGCATCGGCGACGGCGACCTGCTGCAGGAACGCCAGCGCCGCCGTTGCATCGGTGATCGGCGCAGCATGGGCGGTGAAGCGGCTGTGCTTGATTTCCAGGCTGTGGCTGACGGCGATGGGGAGCGTGTCGGACATCGCGCTCATTCTAGAGGGATGCTGCGGCCCGGGCGACGCCGGGCCGCACCAGGCTCAGTTTTCCAGCAGCTGGCGCAGGTCACGCGGAATGCGCACTTCCGGGTACTGCGCCAGGTAGCGCTCCAGGCTGGCGCGCGCGGTGTCCAGATCGCCGGCATCGCGGCGTTCACGGATCCGGGTCAACCAGCGCTTGCGCGGCAACGCGGCATCGGCCTCCACGGCCAGTGCCAGCGCCCGCGCGGCACTGTGCTGCGGTTCAAGCGCTGCGGCCGGCGCCGCCGGGGCGGCCATCGGGGCGGCCATCGGGGCCATGGCGCGGCGGGTCACGCCCGGGGCGCTGCGCGGCGTGCTGGCCGGCGCGGCGGACAGGGCATCTGCCGGTGCCGGTGCCGCTTCCTGCGGCGGCGACGGTGGGCTGACGATGTCCGCCGGCCGCGCTTCGGGAATGTCCACCCACGGTGCCTGCGGTGCCGGAGCGACCGGTGCAGGTGCCGGCTTCAGTACGGGGGCGCTGGCCGGGGCTTCGGCCACGGGCGCCGGCATGACCCGGCGCAGCGGTGCGGGCGGCGGCGGCGGCGCGGCGGGGGCCGCATCTGCCTGTGCGGCCCTGGCGGCTTGCGCGGCGGGCGCGGCGGCGGTGTCTTCCGGCGGCGGCGCCACCGGTGCGGCAACGGATTCCATCGCCATCGATTCGGCCGGGGCCGGGGCGCTCGGCGGCTCCGGCTTGAGCTGCCAGGCGATGCCCACCGCGAACACCACCGAGGCGGCCAGGCCGAACACGGCCGGCAGGCGCGATCGCGGCCGGCGCCGGGCACCCGGGGTGGCCGTGCCGCCAAGCGCATCGGTGGCCGGTTCGACGGCCGCTTCGGCCGGGGTGGGCGGTGCCTGCACCGCGGCGCGCGCGGCCGCCATGACCGCATCATCCAGCGCTGCAGGCGGGCGCACCTCGGCCGGGCGGCCAAGCAGGCGCGCCAGTGCGCGCTCTTCGGGGGTGAGGGGATCGTGCGGGTTCATTCGGTCAGCCCTGCGCGGAGTTTGTCCATCGCATAACGCAGCCGCGACTTCACGGTTTCCCGGCCAACGCCGGTGATTTCGCCGATCTCCTCCAGGCTCAGCTCCTGCTCCAGGCGCAGGTTCAGCACCTCGCGCTGCTCGGGCGGCAGCTGTTCCATCGCGCGCTGCAGGCGGCGGCGCTGTTCGAACGCGGAGAGTTCGGTTTCGGGGGTGGCGTTGTCGCGGATCGCCGCGACGCGTTCGTCGGCATCGCCGGGCGCGGCCGGGCGATGGCGTGCGGCGCGCCAGTGATCGTTGAGGCGGTTGTGTGCGATCCGGAACAGCCAGGTGGTGAAGGCGGCCTCGGGCTGCCAGCCTGCGCGGGCGGCGATCACCCGCTGCCAGACATCCTGGAACATCTCATCGGCCAGCGCGGGATCGCGCAGTTGCCGGAGCAGGAAGCTGTACAGCCGGTTGCGGTGGCGGCCGTACAGGGTCTCGAACGCATGCAGGTCGCCGCCGGCCCAGGCCAGCATCAGCGTCTCGTCGGTCGGCAGGGCCAGGGCATCCACGGCGCACAGAGTAAGCGCTGCGGCAGCGTCCGCATAGCCGGGCAGGGGTGGGTGCAGGGGCGCGAGCAGCATCGGCGGTGACCAGGGGGAGTGGAACCATCAACGGCCCAGCGTGGCCCATGGGGTCGAGGGACTTCCATTGCCCGGCCCGCGGGTTATGCTCGGCAGCAGGGGAGGTGCCGGGCATCCGGCGCCAGTAGAGATCAACATGTTGGCCAGCCAGACAGTGACATCCGCAGTGGAAACGGAGCGTGAGCCGGTGATCCCGGCCGCGGTGATCGACGCGCTGTGCGCGTTGCTGCCCCCGGGCGCGACGTTCGCGGTGCGCTGGACCGACCCGGCGCTGGGCGCGGGCCGCTGCGGTAGGCCATCGCCCTGCGCCGATGCCCCGGCCCCGGCGGGTGCACCCGGCCTGCGCCAGGAGTGGCGGCAGGCAGATGCGGTGATCGTGGTGGACGCCACGCCGGGTCCCGCAGGCGATGCCCCCGGCCCGGCCTGGTGGGCCACGGCCCGGCAGTTGCTGGAGGCGGCGATGACCCTGGCCCGCCAACGCCAGCGGATCGATTCGCTGGAAAATTCCAAGAAGCTGCAGCAGGCGCTGTACGAGATCGCCGATCTGGCCGGGGCCGACCTGGAAATGACGGAGATGCTGCAGCACTTCCACCGCGTGCTCAATTCGCTGATGTACGCGCAGAACTGCTACATCGTGGAATACGACGACGTCCACAACCGGGTGCGGTTCCTGTATTTCGCCGATCAGAAGGACGATTTCTTCGCCGATCCAGACCGCAGCTACGAAGAACACGAGATGCCGCGCAGCCTGACCTTCGCGCTGCTGCGCCATGGGCAGGCGGTGAGTGGTCCCTCGCGTGAGCTGCTCGGCGGCGATGATGGGGATCGCGATGCCGGTCGCGGCCCGGACAGCCTGGACTGGCTCGGCGTACCGATGCTGCGCGACGGGCGCGTCTGCGGCGCGATCGTGGTGCAGAGCTACGAACAGCGTGCGCGCTACGGCGAGGCTGACCGCACCCTGCTGGGCTACGTGGCCCAGCACATCCTGACCGCGATGGGCCGGCGCCAGGCGCATGTGCAGCTGGAACGGCAGGTGCAGCGGCGCACGCTGGAACTGCAGCGCGCCAACCGCAACCTGCAGGAGGAAGTGGTCGAACGGCGGCGTGCCGAGAAGCTGCAGCTGGCGCTGTTCAACATCGCCGAAATGGCGATGAGCGCCGAGAGCCTCGCGGAGTACTACGTGCAGGTGCACGGGGTCGTGGGCACGCTGCTGGATGCGCGCAACTTCTACATCGCACTCGTCAACGAAGAGGCCGATGGGCTGGAGTTCGTGTACTCGGTGGACGAGTACAACGCGATGCGTTCGCCACGCCGTTTCAGCGATGGCCTGACCGAATACATCGTGCGCAAGCGCCAGCCGCTGCTGGCCACCCGCGATCACATCGATGCGCTGCGCGCGAGCGGGACGGTGCGCGAGTTCGGCGCGCGTTCGCACTGCTGGCTGGGCGTGCCGCTGCTGAGCGATGACGATGTGGTCGGCGTGATCGTGGTGCAGAGCTATTCGCCGGATGTGGTGTTCACCACCCACGACCAGCGCCTGCTGACCTTCGTGGCGCAGAACATCGGCAACGGCCTGGCCCGGCAGCGCGGCCAGCAGGAACTGCGCAACGCGCATGCCGAACTGGAAGAACGCGTGGCGGTGCGCACGCGTGAGCTGGCCGACGTCAACGACAAGCTGCTGGGCCAGATCGGTGAGCGCCTGCGCGCCGAGCAGCGGCTGACCCACCAGGCGATGCACGACGCCCTGACCGGGCTGCCCAACCGCCTGCACCTGCTCGATCGCCTGGAAGATGCGCTGGCGCGCGCCCGTACGCCGGGCGGCCCGGTGTTTGCGGTGCTGTTCCTGGATCTGGACCGGTTCAAGCTGGTCAACGACAGCATCGGTCACGCCGCCGGCGACCAGATGCTGGTGGAAGTGGCCAAGCGCATCGTTTCGATGGTCTCCGCGCAGGACGTGGTCGCCCGCCTGGGCGGCGATGAGTTCGCGATCCTGCTGGAGTGCGGGCAGGGCCTGGCCACCGCGCAGGAGTTCGCCCAGCGCATGCTGGTGGCGCTGGAAGAATCGATGTGGGTGAAGGGCCGCGAGCTGTTCCCCTCGGGCAGCCTGGGCATCGCGATGTGGAACCGCCGCTACCGCAACGGCGAAGAACTGGTGCGCGACGCCGATGCGGCGATGTACCGGGCCAAGGCGCAGGGCAAGGACCGCTGCGCGGTGTTCGATGAGGCCATGCGCGAGCAGGCGATGCGCAGCCTGGACCTGGAAGCCGATCTGCGCCGGGCGATCATCAACCACGATTTCCTCCCGTTCTACCAGCCGATCGTGCGGCTCAGCGATGGCGAAGTGGTCGGCCATGAGGCGCTGCTGCGCTGGCAGCACGAGCGCCGCGGACTGCTGCTGCCCAGTGCGTTCCTGGATCTGGGCGAAGAGAGCGGCCTGATCGAGCAGGTCGACTGGCTGCTGTACGAGCAGGTGATCGCGCAGTTGGCGCGCGGTGGGCGCGGGTATCTGTCGGTCAACGTCTCGCCGCGGCACTTCCGTTCGCCGGATTTCAGCACGCGGTTGTTCGGCTTGATCGAAGCGGTCGGCGCCGATCCGCGCCGGCTGCGGCTGGAGATCACCGAGGTCGCGCTGCTCGATGACGGCCCGCGCACCCTGCGGATCCTGCAGACGCTGCGCGAGCGCGGGGTGATGGTGCAGCTGGATGATTTTGGAACGGGGTTCTCGGCGCTGTCCTACCTGCACCGTTTCCCTATCTCGACGTTGAAGATCGACCAGAGTTTCATCGCCGGCCTGCACGGCCAGGATATCCAGAACACCTACGCGCTGGTGCAGGGCGTGCTTTCGCTGGCGCGCACGCTGGGCATCGAGACCGTGGGCGAGGGCATTGAAAGCGAAGCGCAGCGCGAAACACTGCTGCAGCTGGGCTGCGATTACGGCCAGGGCTACCTGCTCGGACGGCCTGCGGCGGTGGACGCCATCGCGGCGACCTGAGCGGTCGCCGCGGGCGGGGACGGGATCAGCGCAGCGCGTTGGCGCGCTTTTCGTCGATCCACTTGGAGGCCTGCGCCGGCTCGTAGCTGCGCATCCAGGCCAGCATCTCGTCGATGTCCGAGCCGTACCACAGGTCCGCGCGCTGGGCCGGGTGCAGGAAGCGCTCTTCGACCATGCGATCGATCATGCCGATCAGCGGGGCGTAGAAGCCGTCCACATCCAGGAACGCGCACGGCTTGTTGCCGATGCCCAGCTGGCGCCAGGTCAGCATCTCGAAGATTTCTTCCATGGTGCCGAAGCCGCCGGGCAGGGCGACGAACGCATCGGAGAGGTCGAACATGCGCGACTTGCGTTCGTGCATCGAGCCGACAATCTCCAGCTCGGTCAGGCCGCGGTGGGCCACTTCCCAGTCGGCCAGCTGCTGCGGGATCACGCCGGTGACTTCACCACCGCCTTCCAGCACCGCATTGGCCACCGTGCCCATCAGGCCGACGTTGCCGCCGCCGTAGACCAGGCGCAGGCCGTCGCGTGCGATGCGGTCGCCCAGGGCGATGGCGCGTTCGGTATAGACCGGCTTGCTGCCGGGGTTGGAACCACAGTAAACGCAAATCGACTTCATTGGATCTTCCTGTGTTCAAGCATGTAAAAAGCGGGCGCCATCCGGAAAACGAAAAACGCCTCGGCGGCGGCTGATCGGGTCAGCCACCGTCCGGGGTGCGTGGATTGCGCGGGGGCGCATTATGTCGCGAATCGCCGCGCGGCGCGAACGGCCGCGCGGCAGGCGGGGCACCGGGGCGCCCCGCACCCCTCAGGCCGCGGCGGCCTGCTCGCGGCGCGGGCCTTCCTTCAGGGCGCGGCCGACCAGGCCGACCAGCAGGTCCAGCTCTTCGCTGTCGATGGCGAAGTGCGGGGTGAAGCGCAGCGAGTTCTCGCCGCCGTGGATCACGTTGATGCCATGGTTGCGCAGCCATTCCTCGGTGGAACCGGCGCCATAGCACTTGAACTGCGGCGCCAGCTCGCAGGAGAACAGCAGGCCGGTGCCCTGGACCTTGGTGATCAGCCCGCCCAGCTCGCTTTTGAGCTGTTCCAGCTTGCGCACGGCCTCCTCGCCGCGCACGCGGATGTTCTCGCGCACCTGCGGGGTCAGCAGCGCCAGGGTGGCGCAGGCCACGTCCAGGGCGCGCGGATTGGAGGTCATCGTGTTGCCGTAGATGCCCTTGCGGTACAGCTGCGCGGCGTGTTCGGTCACGGCCAGCACCGAAAGCGGGAACTGCGCGGCATTGAGCGCCTTGGAATAGGTTTCCATGTCCGGCACATCCAGGCCTTCAAAGCCGGGGTAATCCACAATCGAGAGCACGCCGTGAGCGCGCAGCCCGGCCTGGATGGAATCGAGCAGCAGCAGGCTGCCGTGATCGCGGGTCAGGCTGCGGGCCAGGGCATAGAAGGCCGGCGGCACCGAGCGGCCGGGGTCGCCTTCGCCCATCACCGGTTCCAGGAACACCGCTTCGATGAACCAGTGGTTCTGTTCGGCCTCGGCGAACACGCGCCGGAGCGCGGCTTCGTCGTACGGCGCGATCGCGATCACGCTGTCCTCGCCCCGGTAGCTGGCCAGGTGCTGCATGTAGGTCTTGCGGCTGGAATCGGAATACAGGCCCGGGCGGTCGGTGCGGCCGTGGAAGCTGCCCTTGACCACCACGCGCTTGATCGCCGCGCCGGCATGCCGGGCACCCGGATCGGTCTGCAGTTTGGCGTTCACATCGGCGATGCGGGCGGCCAGGCCCACCGCTTCGGACCCGGAATTCAGGCACATGAAGCGCGCGTACGGGCAGCCGCCGCGGCGATGGCCGATCTCCTTGCGCAGCGCGGTGATGAAGCGCTGCTGCGACAGGTTCGGCGTCATCACGTTGGCCATCACCTGCGGGGCGGCCATGGCCGCCATCACCGCCTCGGGCGTGTGGCCGAAGCCCAGCATGCCGTAGCCGCCGGCGTCGTACAGCACCGCGCCCTTCAGGGTGACGACCCACGCGCCACGGGCGGCGAGGGCGACGTACGGGGTGACCGCATCATCGGCATAGAAATTGACGAAGCCGTCCTGCATCGCCTCGATCTGGGCGCGCTCATCCAGCGCCAACAGCCCGCCCAGCTCGGCGCGGACACGCTCGAATTCGGCGGCGGCGGCATCGATGGCGGCAACCAGGGCGGGGTGACCCGCGGCCAGGCGTTCGAGGGTGGCGTCATCCAGGCCGGTGGTGAGGCGGGTGCCGGGCTGGGCGCGCAGGGGGGCGAGACGTTCGATGAAGCTCATTGCAGATCTCCTGAAACGATTGGCGGCACGGCGGAAATGCAAAACGCGCGTCTATTCGCGCGCGCTTCGGGCATTCCTGCTCGTGCATCTGACTTCCGGCCCGATGCTAGCACGCGGCTTTTCGCGCGATAACCCCGCCGAAAACTGTTGCAAAGCAGCATTTTGCGCGACGTTCCGGCGCTGCTGCCGTGGCGGCGGGAGCCGGCCGTACAATGCGCGCACTGTCGATATCTCCCGTGCCCCATCGTGAAGAAGTCCGATTTCAACTATGAACTGCCGCCTGAGCTGATCGCGCAGGCGCCCCTGGCCGAGCGCTCGGCCAGCCGCCTGATGCTGGTGCCGCCGGCGCCGGCCGCCTTCGAGCACCACCAGGTCCGGGACCTGCCCGCGCTGCTGCGCGCCGGTGATCTGCTGGTCTTCAACGACACCCGCGTGATTCCGGCCCGTCTGTTCGGCCAGAAGGCCAGTGGCGGCCGCGTCGAGATCCTGATCGAGCGGCTGCTCGGTGCCCAGCAGGCCCGCGCCCAGGTCGGCGCCAGCAAGTCGCCCAAGCCCGGCAGCCGGATCGCGCTGGATGCCGGTGGCGAGGCCGAGGTGCTGGGCCGTGACGGCGAGTTCTATGTCCTGCAGTTCCACGTGCCCGAGGCGCTGGAGCAGTGGCTGCTGCACGCCGGGCGGCTGCCGCTGCCGCCCTACATCCAGCGCGAGCCGGGGGTGGATGACCGCGAGCGCTACCAGACCGTGTTCGCGCGGGAGATCGGCGCGGTGGCCGCCCCGACCGCCGGGCTGCACTTCGATGAGGCGCTGCTGGCCACGCTGAAGGACGCCGGCGTGGCATTCGGTCACGTGACCCTGCACGTCGGCGCGGGCACCTTCCAGCCGGTGCGCGTGGACGACCTCAGCGAACACGTCATGCACCGCGAGTGGCTGAACGTCGGCGCCGAGCTGGTCCAGCAGGTGCGCCGCACGCGCGCGGCCGGCGGCCGGGTGATCGGCGTCGGCACGACCGTGGTGCGCGCGCTGGAAAGCGCCATGCGCGACGGCGAACTGCTGCCGTACGCCGGGGAAACCCAGATCTTCATCACCCCGGGCTACCGGATCCGCAGCGTGGACGCGATGGTGACCAACTTCCACCTGCCCGAAAGCACCCTGCTGATGATGATCTCCGCGTTCGCGGGCAAGGACCGGGTGTTCGAGGCCTATGCCGCGGCGATCGCCGCCCGCTACCGGTTCTTCAGCTACGGCGATGCAATGCTGCTGTTCCCCCGGGAGGAATGACGGGGCGGGGCAGGCGCGGCCGTTTTCGGCGACAATGGCAGACTATCTGCCCGAACGACCGCTCCATGTCCCGACTCCAGTTCCAGCTCCAGACCACCGACGGTCGCGCCCGCCGCGGCCGCCTGACCTTCCCGCGCGGGACCGTGGAAACCCCGGCTTTCATGCCGGTGGGCACCTATGGCTCGGTGAAGGGCATCCTGCCGGAGCAGATCCGCGCGCTGGGTGCGGAAATCATCCTGGGCAACACCTTCCATCTGTACCTGCGCCCGGGCCTGGACGTGATCGCCGACCACGGCGGCCTGCATGGCTTCGCCCGCTGGAACGGCCCGATCCTGACCGACTCCGGCGGCTTCCAGGTGTTCTCGCTGGCCCACCGCCGCAAGATCACCGAGCAGGGGGTGACCTTCTCCTCGCCGACCGACGGCGCCCGCGTGTTCCTGGGCCCGGAAGAGAGCATGCGCATCCAGAAGGTGCTCGATTCGGACGTGGTGATGATCTTCGACGAGTGCACCCCGTACCCGGCCACCGAGCCGGTCGCGCGCACCTCGATGGAGCTGAGCCTGCGCTGGGCGCAGCGCAGCCGCAACGCGCACGATGAACTGGGCAACGACGCGGCGCTGTTCGGCATCGTCCAGGGCGGCGTCCATCACGACCTGCGCAGCCGCTCGGCCGAGGGCCTGCAGCAGATCGGCTTCGACGGCTACGCCATCGGCGGCCTGGCCGTGGGCGAGCCCGAGCACGAACGCAACGCCATGCTCGACCACATGCACCCGATCCTGCCGGCCGATCGCCCGCGCTATCTGATGGGCGTCGGGCGACCGGAAGACCTGGTCGAAGGCGTCGCCCGCGGCGTGGACATGTTCGATTGCGTGATGCCGACCCGGAATGCCCGCAACGGCCACTATTTCACCTCGTTCGGCACGGTGCGCATCCGCAACGCCCGCTATGAGCGCGACATGGACACCATCGAGCCGGGCTGCGGCTGCCATGCCTGCACCAGCGGCTACACCCGGTCCTACCTGCGCCACCTGGACCGCTGCAACGAGATGCTGGCGCCGATGCTGGGCACCATCCACAACCTGTACTACTACGAAAAGCTGATGGCCGACATGCGTGCGGCGATCGCGGCGGGAACCTTCACGGCCTTCCGCGAGTCCTTCTACACGGCGCGTGGCATGGCCACGCCGGCGTTGTAAGCGGACCGCAGCGCCCATATTCACAGTGCGGACCCTGCCGAACGGCCCACGGACGAACGCCCGGGGCCGTGGCATACTTCGCGGCTGACCACCGTTTCGCGGCGCCTGGATGCCTTTCCAGACGCCTCCCAACCTGAGGACACCCTATGAACCTGCTCGCCTTCCTGATTCCCACCGCCCACGCCCAGGCCGCCGGCGGCCAGCCGCAGGGCATGGGTCTGACCACGCTGCTGTTCCCGATCATCCTGATCGCGATCATGTACTTCCTGATGATCCGCCCGCAGATGAAGCGCCAGAAGGAACACAAGGCCATGCTGGAGAAGGTCAAGCGCGGCGACGAAGTGCTGACCAACGGCGGCATCGCCGGCGTGGTGACCGATATCGGCGACAACTTCATCACCATCGAAGTGGCCGAGAACGTGCGCATCCGCGTGCAGAAGGGCGCCGTGGGCAACGTGCTGCCGACCGGCACCCTGAAGTCGGCCAACTGATCCACTTCCTTTCCGTTCAACCGCGGTGCCGGGACGGGCACCGCGCGGGACCCAAGCAATGCTCGAATTTCCACGCTGGAAGTATTTCCTCATCCTGATCGTGCTGGCGGTCAGCGCGCTGTATGCGCTGCCCAACATCTACCAGAAGGACCCTGCCGTGCAGATCACCGCCAACCGTGGCGGGCAGATCGACGACGCCCTGCGCGACCGCGTGCTGGGTGACCTCAAGCAGGCCGGCGTGGAGCCGCTGTCGGTGGCCAAGGAGGGCGACAGCCTGATCGTGCGCCTGCCCACGCTGCAGGCCCAGACCGCCGCCAACGACGCCCTGCGCGACGAGATGGGCGAGGACTACGTGGTCGCCCTGAACCTGGCCTCCACCGTGCCGGAATGGCTGAGCAACCTGGGCGCCAGCCCGATGGTGCTGGGCCTTGACCTGCAGGGCGGCGTGCATTTCGTGCTGCAGGTCGACCAGAAGGCCGCGCTGGACAAGCGCATGGATGCCTACGCCGAAGACGTGCGTACCAGCCTGCGCGATGCCCGCATCGCCTACCAGTCGGTCGAGCGCCGTGGCGACAACACCATCGTGGCCAGCATCAGCCCGTCGGCCGGTGCCGATGCGGCCGCCCGTGCCCGCGAGGTCATGGTCAAGGCGCAGCCGACCCTGGGCTACGAAGTGGCCGGCAACCGCATCACAGTGAGCATGCCGGAGACCGAACTGACCGCGATCGCCAACGGCGCCATCGAGCAGAACGTCAACACGCTGCGCAACCGTGTCAACCAGCTCGGCGTGTCCGAGCCGATCATCCAGCGCCAGGGTGCCGACCGCGTGGTCGTGCAGCTGCCGGGCGTGCAGGACACCGCCGAAGCCAAGCGCATGATCGGTGCCACCGCGACGCTGGAATACCGCGCCGTGGTCGAGGGCAACGCCCAGGACGCGATCGCCAGCGGCCGCATCCCGCCGGAGGCCAAGGTCTACCAGCAGCGTGACAACCGTGGCCCGATCCTGCTCAACAAGCGCGTGATCGTGACCGGTGACCAGATGGTCGCCGCGCAGGCCACCACCGACCAGAACGGCGCTGCGGCAGTGAGCGTGACGCTGAACAACGTCGGTGGCCAGCGCATGTTCGACTTCACCAGCGCCAACGTGAACAAGCCGATGGCGGTGGTCTACACCGAGCGCATTCCGACCGTGAACGTGGTCGATGGCAAGGAAGTGCGCAGCTTCCGCGTCAAGGAAGAAGTGATCTCGGTCGCCAATATCAACGGCGTGTTCGGCAAGAACTTCCAGACCACCGGCCTTGAGAAGACCGAGGCGGAGAACCTGGCCAAGCTGCTGAAGTCCGGTTCGCTGGCCGCACCGATGGACTTCGTTGAAGAACGCATCGTCGGCCCGAGCCTGGGTGCGGAGAACGTCGAGCGCGGCGTGACCGCGGTCGGCTTCGCTTTCCTGTTCACCCTGATCTTCTTCACCGTCTACTACCGCATGTTCGGCGTGATCACCTCGGTGGCGATGCTGTTCAACCTGCTGATCGTGGTCGCGGTGATGTCGCTGTTCGGCGCGACGATGACGCTGCCCGGCTTCGCCGGCCTGGCGCTGTCGATCGGCCTGTCGGTCGATGCCAACGTGCTGATCAACGAACGTATCCGTGAAGAACTGCGCGCCGGCATGCCGCCCAAGGCCGCCATCGTGGCCGGTTACGAGAAGGCCTCCGGGACCATCCTGGATGCCAACCTGACCGGCATCCTGGCGGGCGTGGCGTTGTATGCGTTCGGTACCGGTCCGCTGAAGGGCTTCGCGGTGACGATGATCGTCGGCATCCTGGCCTCCATGTTCACTGCAATCACCGTCTCTCGTGCCCTTGCCGTGCTGCTCTACAGCCGCCGCAAGAAGCTCAAGACCCTGGCCATCTGACGGGAAGCGAATAGAAACCATGAAACTTTTCCCGTTGCATCTGATCCCGAACGACACCAAGTTCGACTTCATGCGCACCCGCTGGGTGGCC
>Ga0308171_1002520_pt1 | contig 19077 bp, 17 predicted proteins | sample PhyGR1_FD_202135 | JGI IMG/M metagenome (GOLD analysis project Ga0308171, IMG submission 202135) | Phyllosphere microbial communities from UC Gill Tract Community Farm, Albany, California, United States - DLSLSG.R1 | ecosystem: Host-associated > Plants > Phyllosphere > Unclassified | place: USA... | reverse complement strand
GCCAGCTACGCGCTGCTGACCCACATGGTGGCGCAGGCCACCGGCCTGGGCGTGGGCGACTTCGTGCATACGCTGGGTGATGCACACCTGTATTCGAACCACTTCGAACAGGCGCGCGAGCAGCTGTCGCGTGAACCGCGCGCGCTGCCGACGCTGTGGTTGAACCCGGAGGTGACCGATCTGTTCGGCTTCCAGTTCGATGACATCCGCATTGATGGCTACGATCCGCATCCGGCGATCAAGGCACCGGTGGCGGTATGAGTACCCACCTGCTTTCCAGGGGACTGCTGGCGCTGTGCGGCATGCTGCCACTGGCCATTGTGCAGGCCGGACCGGCCGATGCGCTGTCGTTGGCCCGGCAGGTCAATGAGCAGATCGTGCACAAGCACATGCGCGAGGAAGTGCAGGCGTTTGCCGCAGCATTCAACGGCAGCACGATGATGCCCCCGGATGTGCCGGAGGGCTGCCGGGCGCAGATGCATGAGGCGGTAACCGGCATGTACACGGCGATGACCGAGCATCTGAAGGCCGGTATCGAGGATCCAGTCTATCAGCGCACGCTCGAGCAGCAGCTTGCCAAGGTCTACTCCAGCGACCAGTTGCAGGCGTTTCTGGCACGTCGTGCCAGCACTGATACCGCTGCATTGTCCGCCGACATCCTGTCAGGACCGGGCCTGAAGGATATCGAAGAGGCGCAGAAGGAGAAGATCCTCGGTGGCCTGGATGAGCAGTCCACGTCCAGCCCTGCGCTGGCTGCCGCGTTGCAGGCCGCCAGTGCCGCGAACGCTGCCTGCGAACGCCTGCAGACCGATGCCAGCTGAGGAGGTCGTAGCAATGAAGCTGTCGATGATCGTGGCGCTGGATCGCAACCGTGGCATCGGCCAAGGCAATGCCATGCCCTGGCACCTGCCGGATGACTTCAAGCACTTCAAGGCGCTGACGCTGGGCAAGCCGATCCTGATGGGGCGCAAGACCGCCGAATCGATTGGCCGGGTGCTGCCCGGCCGAACGAACCTGGTGTTGACCCGCAGCGGCCAAGTGCCGTTCGAGGGCATGCGCGCGGTGGCCTCGCTGGACGAGGCCAAAGCGATTGCAGAGGGCGAGGGCGCCAGCGAGCTGTGCATCATTGGTGGCGGCGAGATCTTCCGCCAGCTGCTGGACCAGGCCAGCGATCTGTACCTGACCTGGGTGGATGCCGAGGTACCCGCCGATACCCACTTCCCCGACGTGGATGAGCGCCTCTGGCAGGAAGTGGCCAGTGAGCCGCACCCGGCCGACGAGCGCCACGCCTACGCGTTCCGTTTCGTGCATTACGTCCGCCGCTGAGCACGGCATCCTGTAGATCGGGGCCGTGCTTGGCTCTACAGAATCGTTTTACGGCATCCGGTAGTGGCCGATGATCGTGTGCTGGAACAGCAGGTTCTCTTCCCGCGTACCGCGCGCGATGTTGTGCAGGACCAGCGGCGTGCCGTCGGCCAGGCGCCGGTCGGAGACGATGCCCACATGCAGAAGGCCGTTGCCGCTGAGCTTCCAGGCCACGATGTCGCCGGCAGCGAAGTCGCTGGCGCGGGAACTGATCGGTTGCTGCCAGCCGTGGCGGTCGAACCAGCGCATCAGGTTGGGTACGCGCCGGTGGTCGATGTTCCGATCCGGTCGGGACAGGCCCCAGAGGGCCGGATAGGCGCTGAAATCAGCGCGCATGTCTTCATTCACGCGGACCTGCAGGTCCAGCCCCTGCGTACGCAGGGCGCGGACCACCACGTCGGTGCATACGCCGCGATCAGCGGGCACGTCGCCACCGGGGTAGGCCAGTACCTGGTAGGCAGGGTCGTAGCGGGTGGTGACGCCGACCTGCGCGCGCGCGGCAGCGACCAGCGGCGGCGAAGGTGCAGGGGCTGGTGCAGGAGCGGCGGTAGCGTCGTCGCCAGCAGTGGCGGGCGACGAAGAGGGCTGGCAGCCGCTGGCCAGGGCCAGCGTCAGCAGCAGCACCGTCCATGGTGCGCGGTTGCCTGGCGTCATGCCGAAGGAGGCGTGCCGTTGTTGTTGCCACCACCGCCACCCCGGCGGCGGCGCCGGCGCGGACCACGGTTGCCCGGGGTGCCAGCCGTTGCTGCGTTGCTGTTGCCCTGGCTGTTGTCCTTGCCTGTCGTGCGCTCATGTGCCGGCCGGGCTGGCGGCCGCGCATTGGCGACCGGCGCCGGCACATCGCGGCCCGGCACCTGCACCACGCGCAGCTCATCGGTGTCCAGCTGGATCGCCGTGAGCTTGCCGCCCCACACTGCACCGGTGTCGATGGCATGGATGCCCTGGGTGATGGTCAGGCCCAGCGCCGACCAATGGCCACAGACCACTTTCAGGTCGCGTTCCACCCGGCCGGGCACTTCGAACCAGGGGTACAACCCCTGTTCCTGGGTGCCTGGCGTGCCCTTGTCCTCGATGCCGATGCGGCCACGCGAGGTGCAGTAGCGCATGCGGGTGAGCACGTTGATGATCGCGCGCGAGCGTTCATAGCCGGTCAGGTTGGGTGCCCAGCTGGGCTTGTCGCCGTACATGTTGCGGAACAGCTTGCGGTAGCCGGCGCCGTGCAGCTGCACTTCCACTTCGGCCGCATGCTTCTCGGCCATCTGCGTGGTCCACTTCGGCGCAAGGCCGGCGTGCACCATCATCCAGCCAAGCTCACGGTCCACGTGCACCAGCTTCTGCAGGCGCAGCCAGTCCAGCAGCACGTCGCGGTCTTCGGCCTGGACGATGCGCAGCAGGTCCGGGTTGACCTTGCGCTGTTCTTCTTCGGTGCGCGCACCGACGGCCAGCAGGGAAAGGTCGTGGTTGCCGAGCACCACCACGCTGTGGTCACGCAGCGAATGCACCAGCCGCAGCGTCTCCAGCGACTGTCCACCGCGGTTGACCAGGTCGCCGCAGAACCACAGGGTGTCCTGCGCCGGATCGAACCGGATCTTCTCCAGCAGGCGCTGGGTTACGTCATAGCAGCCTTGCAGGTCGCCGATCGCCCATACACTCATCGTTCGGCCTCCGTGTCAGTGCAGGGTGCGCGGGATGGCCAGCACGAAGGGTGCGACCGGCGCGGCGAATTCGGTGCCGTCGTCGGCCACCATGTCGTAATGGCCCTGCATCGTGCCGTGCTCGGTGCCGAGCATGACACCTGAGGTGTAATGGAAGTCTTCACCCGGACGCAGTCGCGGCTGTTCGCCGATCACGCCATCGCCATCGACATGCTCGACGCGGCCATTGGCATCGGTGATGCGCCAATGGCGTGCGACCAGGCGCGCGGCAACCCGGCCCTGGTTGTGGATGCGGATCGTATAGGCGAACGCATAACGACCGTCTTCCGGCGCGGATTGATCGTCGAGGAAGCGCGGGGCGACTTCGACGGAGATGGCATAAACGTCAGCGTCTTCCATACCGGCAGTGTAATCAGGTGGCATTGGCCAAAGCGATGAATTCAGCCACGTCCAGCTGTTCGGCGCGGGCATCGGGGCGCACGCCGGCGGCCACGAACTGCTCGGCGCTGACCACGTTGTTCAGGGCGTTGCGCAGGGTCTTGCGGCGTTGGCCGAAGGCGGCCTTGACCACCTCGGCGAAGCGCTTGTGGTCCTTGATGCCGATGCTGGCCGGGTCGCGCGGTACCAGACGCACCACGGCCGAATCGACCTTCGGCGGCGGCCTGAACGCACCCGGCGGCACCACGAACAGCGAGGTCACCTCGCAGTAGGCCTGCAGCATCACGCTGAGGCGGCCGAACACCTTGCTGCCGGGACCGGCAGCCATGCGGTCGACCACTTCCTTCTGCAGCATGAAGTGCATGTCCGAGACCACTGCAGCATGTTCCAGTGCATGGAACAGGATGGGCGAGGAGATGTTGTAGGGCAGGTTGCCGACCAGGCGGATCGGCTGTCCGTCGGCCAGCTCGGTGAAATCGACCCGCAGCACGTCGCGGTTGACGATGGTCAGTTCGCCCAGGGGCTCGGCGGCGGCGGTCAACGGCGCAATCAGGTCGCGGTCGAACTCGATCACCGTCATCTTCGGGTGCACGCGCAGCAGCGGCAGGGTGATCGCGCCCTGGCCCGGGCCGATCTCGATCAGGCGGTCGCCGTCCTTGGGATTGACCGCCATCACGATCTTGTCGATGTAGTAGCGGTCGGCAAGGAAGTGCTGGCCGAGCTGCTTCTTGGCCGGGGCGGAAAACACCGGGCCGGAGGGGGAATGCGGGGAAGTCATGTGCTCAGTGTACGTTGCCGCGCCAGCCGCGCACACAGCGTTGTGGCGGCCTGCAGGCTGGACGGATCGGCAATGCCGCGGCCGGCAAGGTCCAGCGCGGTGCCGTGGTCCACCGCCACGCGCGGATAGGGCAGGCCGAGGGTCAGGTTCACCGCCTGCTCGAAGCCGGAGTACTTCAGCACCGGCAGGCCCTGATCGTGGTACATGGCCAGCACGGTGTCGAAGCCGGCCAGCTTGGCCGGCAGGAACGCGGTATCGGCCGGCAGCGGACCGACCAGGTCCATGCCCTCGCTGCGCAGGCGCTGCAGCAGCGGGATGACCAGATCCAGTTCCTCGCGACCGAGGTGACCATCTTCGCCGGCATGCGGGTTCAGGCCAAGCACGGCGATGCGCGGTGCGGCCAGGCCGAACTCGCGGCGCAGCGCGGCATGCACGGTGCGCAGGGTGTGTTCCAGGGCGGGCGTGGTGATGGCATCGGCGACCTCGCGCAGCGGCAGGTGGGTCGTCGCCAGGGCAACGCGGACGATGTCGTTGGCCAGCATCATCACCACCTTCACCCCGGCCTGGTCGGCCAGCAGTTCGGTGGTGCCGCTGTAGGCGATGCCGCCCTGGTTGATCACCGCCTTGTGCACCGGGCCGGTCACAACGCCGTGCAGTTCACCGGACAGGCAGGCCTGGCCCGCACCGAGAAGGGCGCCGATCACCGCACCTGCGTTGGCAGGGTCGGTATGGCCGAAACGGCTGGGGGCACTGTTGGCGACGGCGCGCAGGCGCAGATCGCCGGGGACGCGTGCGTGTGCGTCCTCGGGCAGCAGCTGCAGGGGCAGATCCAGCGCGGCTGCGGCCGCGCGCAGGGTGTCCGGATCGGCGAATGCCAGCAGCCGGCAATCATCGCGCGGCTGCTGGACCAGTCGGACACACAGTTCCGGGCCGATCCCGGCGGGCTCGCCCGGTACCAGAGCGAGCTCGGGGAGCATGGCTCAGGACTGCGGAGGCGTGGCGGTATTTTCCGCCCGGTCACCGCTGCGGAAGCTGACGTAGGCTTCGCCACGCAGCTCCTGCAGGAAGCGGTTGTACTCGTCTTCCAGCTTGCGGCGACCGATGGTCTCGCGGACCTGGGCGCGCTGGTTGTCACTGCCGACGTCGGTCTGGCGGGTGCCCACGCGCTGCACGATGTGCCAGCCCGCATCGGTGCGGAACGGCTGGCTTACGCCGCCGTCCTGGATGCCTGCCACCTGCTGGCCGAAGGCCGGGCCGAACGCGTCGGCCGGGAACCAGCCCAGATCGCCGCCCTGGCCCTTGCTGTTGTTGTCCTCGGACGATTCCTTGGCCACCTGCTGGAAGTCGGCACCGCCGGCAATGCGTGCACGCAGGGTGTCGATCTTGGCCTTGGCGGCCGCGTCGGACTGGGCATCGTCCACGCGCACCAGGATATGGCGGCCGTGGTACTCGGTGACCGTGTGGGTGCCTGCCGCCGCGCTGGCGTCACGCACTTCCACCAGCTTCAGCAGCTGGAAGCCGCTCGGGCCACGGATCGGGCCGACCACTTCGCCGGGCTTCATCTGCTGCATTGTCTGTGCGAACGCGGCCGGGATTTCATCCAAGGTGCGCCAGCCGAGGTCGCCGCCTTCCAGTGCATTGGGGCTGTCGGAATAGCGCACGGCCGCCGCGTTGAAGTCCAGTTCGCCCTTGTCCAGCAGGGCCTTCACGCCGTCAGCCTTCTTCTGTCCGGTGGCGATCTGCTCGGCGCTGGCGCCATCGGGCAGGGCGACCAGGATGTGAGCGAGGTGGAACTGGTTGCCGGCATCGGCCTGCTGCTTCAGGGCAGCATCGACCTCGCCTTCGCTGACGCTGATGCGGCTCTGCGCGAAACTCTGGCGCAGGCGCTGCACGGTGATCTCGTCACGTACCGAGGCACGGAAATCGTTGAAGTCGATGCCGTCACTGGCCAGGCGCTGGCGCAGGGCATCCAGGGTCGAACCATTCTGCTGGGCGATGGCATTCATCGCCTGGGTCAGTTCCTGGTCGCTGACACGGATGCCGCTGCTCTGGGCACGGGCCACCTGCAGCTTGACCAGCACCAGCCGTTCGAGCACCTGGCGGCTGAGCACGTCATCGGGCGGCAGCTGGGCCTCGCGACCGGCGTACTGCGCCTTGATGTTGGCGATCGCACGCTGGAGCTCGCTCTGCAGGATCACGTCCTCATCGACGACAGCAGCGATGCGGTCCAACGGCTGGGCCTCCTGCGCAAGAACCTGCAGGGGGGCGGACACGCTGGACACCGCCAGAAGCGATGCGAGGAGAACGGGGAAGCTCTTGGTCATGGGATCTGATTCGGATCGTAGTCATCGCGGGTCGCTCCGGTGTTGCTGGGCGGCACGAGATAGAGGTCGTCGCGGTTGTAGCCGAGGATAGCACGGCGCAAAGTGCGGTCCGTGTCCTGGCCGAGGGAGCTCAAGCCCTTGAGCACGAACTCGAGCTGGATGGAGTTGTTCATTTCGCCTTCGCGGTTGCGTACGTAGCGGCGGGCCACGGCGCGCACGGCCAGGCAGCAGCTGTCCCACTGTACGCCACCGATGATTTCCAGCGGCTCCTTGTCCTGCAGCGAGTAGTAATAACGACCGACCAGGCTCCAGCGCTCGTTCAGCGGGTACAGGAACGACAGGTCGGCCTGTTCCAGCAGGGTGCGGTCATGCTTGTTGGCAGTGGCCGGGGCGCCGGAATTGATGCGGTAACGGTAGGTCAGGTTGACCACGCCGTCGTTGGACATCAGGTAGCGGGCACGCACGCTGGCCAGATCCTCGCGCTTGTACTTGGGGTCCCACTGATAGGTGGCACCCAGCGTCCAGCGGTCGTTGATCATGTAGTTGCCATCGGCGATCCACGCCGACTTGCCCTTCTCCACCGGTGCGCCACCGGGGACCACGCTTACCCGAGACTCGTCGAAGTACTGGATCTGGCCGATGGAGGCCGAGAAGCGTTCCTTGCCGGTGGTCTGGTCGATGAAGCGGGTGCTCAGCGCCATGGTCAGCTGGTTGGCATCGTTCTGGCGATCGGCGCCGGTATAGCGCGAATCGCGGAACAGCTGGCCCCAGCTGAAGGTGAAATCGCGGGTATCGAAGATCGGCAGCTCGTCCTGGTTGCGGTAGGGCGTGCGCAGGTAGAACAGGCGCGGCTCCAGGGTCTGCAGGAACGACTTGCCGCCGATCTTCGTCTCACGATCGAAGAACAGGCCGGCGTCCAGGCTGGCGATCGGCAGGCTGCGGCTGGGCGAGGTGTTGCCGCGCAGCTGCTCCGGCGTGGCGGTGGCCGGGTCGATGCCCTGCGAGCGCAGGATCTGAGCCTGGATGCCCCTCACCCCATCCACCAGGCCACGGTCCAGCTGGTAACCCGTATAGCGGTAGGCCAGGGTCGGTGTGACATACCAGGCCGCGCCGCTGATCGGGAACGACACGTACGGTTTCAGGTCCAGTCGCGAACCGCCGCTGACACCGATGCCGTCGGTCCAACGATCTCCATTGCGGGTGTACTGGAGGTCAGGCTCCGCGTCGGCGCCGTACTTGAAGTTGATGTCGTCGTGGGTGAAGCGCACGGCCTCGGCGTAGACGCCGGTCTCCAGCCACGGCAGCAGCGGCTTGTCCCAGTTGAAGTACAGGCGCGGCTGGCGGTTGTAGGCCAGCGCGCTCTCGTTGAGGGTGTAGTCGGTCAGCTGCCAGCGGTCGGCCATGATGCCGGCCGTCCAGTTCTCGCCGGTGCCGTACAGGCCGATGGTGCTCTGCAGGTTCGATGCGGTGACCCCCACCAGGCGGTTGGCGAAGTCTTCCACGTAGCGCTCGTCGCTGACCCAGGCCAGGTTGGCGCGGGCCTGCCAGTGGTCGTCGAGGTTGTGGTAGCCGCCGAACATCACCCGGCCGCGGTCGCGGTCGCGCAGCTTGTCGTTGGGCATGAACGCGGTCAGCAGTTCGCCGCGGCCGCCGTTGTAGAGGTAGCGGAACTCGTTGTCGAGCATCAGGCCGCGCCGACTCATGTACCGCGGGGTCAACGTGTCGTCGTAGTTCGGCGCCAGATTGAAGTAGATCGGTTGTGCGTAATCGAAACCGTTGCGGCCGGACATGCCCAGCTGCGGGAACAGCAGGCCGGTCTTGCGCCGGTCATCGATCGGGAACTTGAAGTAGGGCGCCCACAGCACCGGCACTTTGCCGATCCGCAGCACCGCGTTGCGGGCGGTACCGAAGCCTTCATCGTTGTCGACTTCGATCTCCGGGGCGGTCAGCTTCCAGACCGGCTGCGACGGGTCGCAGGTGGTGTAGGTGGAGCGGTGCATCTGCCCGACCGCACCCTGCAGGTCCACCGACTCGGCTTCGCCATTGCCGCGGCGCGACACCAGCTGGTACTGGATGTCGGTGATCTTGTGGGTGTCGCTTTCCTGGTTGCCTTCGGCGCGCTTGGCGACCATCCGGATCGAGGCATCCTGGTAGCGGACATTGCCGTCAGCCACGTAGTTGCCGCTCTCGGTGTCGAAGCTGAGCTTGTCGGTTCCGACGAACTGGTCGCCCTTGCGCAGTGCCACGTTGCCCTGGTACTGCGGCACGGTGGTGGTGCCCAGCAACTGGTCGCCTTCAATGTCGGTCGGCTGCTGTTCGCGCGCTGCGCTGGCGGCCGCCTTGTCCTGGCCGGGAACGGGCGTCGGCGCGTCGGCGAACGCAGGGATCACGTCGGTGGCCGGGCAAAGGCCCCAGTTGAGCGGCTTGTCATCAGCCCATGCCGGAAGGCAGACGGCGATGCTCAGGGGCAGGGGAAGCAGGCGGAGGGCTCGGCGCACGCGGTTCGGATTCGGGCGAAAACGGACGGTAGCTTGCCCCATCCCTTGCATAGGGGCAATGAAGGCCTCCCCGGACTGCCGGTTCGGGTTCATCCAGGCCCGCTGCCGGAAGGCGTCGCCATCAGTGCCTGCAGGTGGGCCACGCTGCACTCGGCCAAGGCCTGCAGGTCGTATCCTCCCTCCAGCATCGACACTACCCGGCCAGCGGCATGGCGGCGGGCCAGCGCGTGCAGTTCGCGGGTGATCCAGGCGAAATCATCGGTCTCCAGCATCAGATCGGCCTGCGGGTCGCGCAGGTGCGCGTCGAAGCCTGCCGAGATCAGCAGCAGCTGGGGGCGGAAGTCGTCGATCGCCGGCAGCATCTCGTCGGCCCAGACGTTGCGGAAGCGGAAGCCACCACTGCCGGGCGGCAGCAGGATGTTCATCAGGTTGCCGGCGCCGCGGTCACGGCGCAGGCCGGACTCGGGGAACAGCCCGGCCTGGTGGGTGCTGTAGTAGGACACCCGTGCGTCGTGCTGGAAGATGTCCTGGGTGCCGTTGCCGTGGTGGACGTCGAAGTCGACCACCGCGATCCGTTCCAGGCCATGGCGGTCGCGGGCGTAAGCGGCGGCGATGGCGATGTTGTTGAGCAGGCAGAAGCCCATCGCGGTGCTGCTGGTGGCATGGTGGCCCGGCGGGCGCACCGCGCAGAATGCCAGTGGATCCTCACCCAGCATCACCGCGTCGACGGCCGCCACACCTGCGCCGGCGGCATGCACCGCTGCACTGGCCGAGCCCGGCGAGGTCCAGGTGTCCATGTCCAGCTGGCGCAGCGGTGCGGTCTGCGGCTGCAGCACCAGGTCGAGCAGCGCGCTGTCGTGGACGCGGGTCAGTTCACCGAACTTGGCCGGCGGCGCCTCGCGCCAGTCCAGCTGCCCGGGGAAGGCCTGGTGCAGCGCGTCGAGCACCACCTGCAGGCGTTGCGGGCATTCAGGATGGCCGGGGCCCGGGTCGTGCAGCAGGCAGGCGGGATGGGTGAAGACCAGCATGGCGCTCAGCGCTGGCGGTGCTGTGGCTGCCACAGCGCCTCGCCGTGGCCGTCGGCCCGTGCCAGCACCCGGGCCAGCACGAACAGCAGGTCTGACAGTCGGTTGAGGTACTGCAGCGCTTCGCTGCGAACCGGTTCCACGCGGGCCAGGGCAACCGTGTCGCGCTCTGCGCGGCGGACGACGGTACGGGCCAGGTGGCAGCGCGCGGCGGCCTCGCCACCGGCCGGAAGGATGAACTCCTTCAGCATCGGCAGGTCGGCGTTGTAGTGGTCCAGCTGCTGTTCCAGCGCCGACACATCGGCGGCGTGGATGGCGGCATGACCGGGAATGCACAGTTCTGCACCCAGATCGAACAGCTGGTGCTGCAGGTGCACCACCAGTGCACGGACATCCTCGGGCAGCGGCACGGCCAACAGCAGGCCGAGCGTGGCGTTGGCTTCATCGACGGTGCCATAGGACGCAACGCGCAGGTCATCCTTGCCGACCCGGCTGCCGTCACCCAGGCCGGTGCTGCCGTCGTCGCCGGTGCGGGTGTAGATGCGCGAGAGGCGATGACCCATGGCGTGGCTCAGTGGTGGATGTCGCGGCGGGCCTGCAGGAGCTTGAGCACCTGCTCCACGGCCAGCTGCAGTGCGGCGGCCAGGGCCACGTAGATCGCGGTGGTGCGCAGGTAAGGGCCGAACCACTGGGCGTAGTTCTGTGCCCATCCGGCCACGGTCGGCTCGGCCACGTTCTGGCTGGTCCAGTAGAAACCGCCCTGCGCCAGCAGATGGCACAGCGCCACCGACGCCACCAGCAGCAAGGCACCCTTGCCCAGCACCGACCACTGCGCGCCGCGGTAGTTGCGGCCCAGCAACATGCCGCCGGCCCACATCGCGAAGTACGCCGGCAACAGCAGCCAGTAGCCCGGCGATACGCAGTAGTGCTGCCAGAAGTCGAGGCCGCTGCTGCGGATCACGATCCAGTCGACCAGCACCGCGAACACCATCAGCAGCGGGAACGCCCAGCGGGTCCAGCGGGCGAGATAGAAGCCGCCGATGAAGAACACCGCCCAGGAGGCATCCGGGATTGCCGCGAAGTGATTGACGCGGGTCGCCGCCAGCAACAGCACGAGCACTGACAAGACGAAGGCGCGGGGGGCGGAGTCGGACATGGCGGTGGGCCGGAGCGGATTCAGGTTTCATTCTAGCCCGGCGCGGCGCTTGGCGCAGGCGGGGCGGCGTGGGGCATGCCGGCGCGGCGAGCGCGTATCATGCGTCCATGAGTGAACGACATGACGTGCTGATCGTCGGTGGCGGTCTGGTGGGTGCCAGCCTGGCCATCGCCCTGGACCGCCTGGGCCGCGACGTGGGCCTGCTCGAAGCCAGCCCGGCCGGGGAGCTGCCGGCGGTGTTCGACCAGCGCAACCTCAGTTTTGCCGCAGCCACGATCAATGCGCTGACCGCGCTGGGGGTCATGCAGGAGCTGATGGTGGCCCCTGGCCCGATCCGCCGCATCCATGTCAGCCGCGCCGGCGATTTCGGCCGTGTGCAGCTCGATGCCGCAGAGTACGACCGGCCATGGTTCGGCCAGGTGGTGGTGGCGCGTGATTTCGGCCAGGCGCTGGAAAGCCGGCTGCAGGAGTTGTCACGGCTGCGCCGCTACCGGCCGATGCGTTTCCTTGGCCTGGGCGAGGTGATTGACGGCTACCGCCAGGTGCGGGTGGCCGATGACGGTGGCGAGCGGGTGCTGCTGGCGCGGCTGGTGGTCGGTGCCGACGGCACCAGCAGCGGCGTGCGCGATGCGTTGGGCATCGACGTTGATCGCCACGACTTCCAGCAGACGCTGTTCGTGGCCCGCGTGCGCAGCCAGCGCGCGCCCGATGGCACCGCCTGGGAGCGTTTCACCGATACCGGCCCGACGGCGTTGCTGCCGCGTGGCGACCGCCATTTCGGCACCGTGCACGGCGTCGCCCGTGACCAGGCCGAGGCGGTGATGGCGCTGGACGACACCGCCTGGCTGCAGCGCCTGCAGCAGGCCATCGGCTGGCGGGCGGGCCGCCTGCTCGACTCTGGCCCGCGCAGTGCCTATCCGTTGATCCAGGTACTGGCGCGCGCGCTGGTGGGGGAGCGCACCGTGCTGCTGGGCAACGCCGCGCAGACCATCCACCCGCTGGGTGCGCAGGGTTTCAACCTCGGCCTGCGCGATGCATTGACGTTGGCCGAGCTGCTGGAAGTGGAGGGCGACGCCGGCAGCGACGCATTGTTGCGGTCCTACGTGGCTCGCCGCGAAGAAGATCGACGGCAGACGGTGGCGTTCTCCGGCGGCCTTGCCCGGCTGACCAGCAATCCGGCGTTGCTGCTGCGCCCCCTGCGCAGCCTGGGCCTGGTGGCCGCACAGCGCGCCTCGGTGCAGTCGATGCTGGTCGGTGGTGCGATGGGCTTCCGTGGCGATGTGCCGCGTCTGTGCCGTGGAGAAGCCGCATGAACCGGCGCGCACGCCTGGACGTGGCCATCGTCGGCGGTGGTGTGGTCGGCGCCGCCTGTGCGCTGGCGCTGGCCGATGCCGGCCTTGCCGTAGCGCTGGTGGAAGGACGTGAACCGGCACCATGGCAGGCCGCACAGCCGGATCTGCGGGTGTTCGCCTTCGCCGCCGACAACGTGCAGTTGCTTGAGCGTCTCGGCGTATGGCCGACGATCGCGCAGGCGCGCGCCTGGCCGTACCGGCGCATGCAGGTGTGGGACGCGGCCGGTGGCGACGACCTGTTGTTCGACGCCGATCGCTTCGGCCGTCGCGAGCTGGGTTTCATCGTCGAGAACGGCTTGCTGCAGGATCGCCTGTGGGCGGCGCTGCCGGCAGCTGGCGTGGAGCTGCATTGCCCGGCGCGCGTGGAAGCGCTTGAACAGGACGAGCACGCTGTGCGCCTGCGCCTGGATGATGGTCGTCGCATCGAAGCCGCGCTGGCGGTGGCCGCCGACGGTGCTGAATCGACCCTGCGCGGACTGGCAGGAATCGACGTCGAACGCCACGACTACCAGCAGCGCGGCGTGGTTGCCTATGTGGACAGCGAGCTGCCCAACCAGGCCACGGCCTGGCAGCGCTTCCTGCCGACCGGTCCGCTGGCGCTGTTGCCGGTGGGCGAGCATCGCAGTTCCATCGTCTGGACGTTGCCCGACGAAGAGGCGGCACGCGTACTGGGCCTGGACGAAGACGCATTCAATCGTGAACTGACCCGCGCTTTCGCCGCGCGCCTGGGTGAACTGCGGCTGGCCTCGCCGCGCGCGGCCTTCCCGCTGCGCCGGCAGCTGGCCCGCCACTACGTGGCCGGTCGCGTGCTGGCGCTGGGCGATGCTGCCCACGTGGTGCATCCGCTGGCCGGGCAGGGCGTCAACCTTGGCCTGCGCGATGTCGCCGCCCTGCAGCACTGGTTGGCGCCGTCGGCCGAACGGCGTGGACAACCCCGGTTGTCGCCGCAGCGCGTGCAGCGCTGGGCGCGTGAGCGTCGCAGCGACAACCAGATCGCCGCCTACAGTTTCGAAGCGATCAACCGTCTGTTCTCCAACGACGAGATGCACCTGACCCTGGCGCGTGGTCGCGCGCTGGGTTGCGTGGGCAAGTGGCCGCCGCTGGTGCAGGCCTTCTGGAAGCGCGCCGCAGGGGTGTGACCGACAGCGCCGCGCGCGGTCATCCGCCGGTAGCGCCGGGCCATGCCCGGCGAGCGCGCAGCGCGGTTCACGGGTCCCGCCGGGCCTGCCCGGCGCTACCGGAATCGGGTCAATCGATCAGCCAACCGGCAAGGTCAGCGCGGTCCAGCTTGCCGCGGCGCTTCACGTCCAATGCGTTGAACTCATCGGCAAGCGCCGGATTCACCTGCGCCTCCTCACGGCTGATGAAGCCATCACCATCCACGTCCAGCTCGGCGAAATGGAGGCGGTACTGGCCGACTACGCTGGCCGGCGCCAGCGAACGCACCGTTACCGGGGTCTCGCCCAGCGGCACCACGATGTCGACGCTGCCGGTCACCCGGCCGGCTGACAGGGGCTGCTGTCGGACCACGCCACTGTCATCGCGCAGCGGAGCACTCTGCGCCGGTTGCGGGCGCGCCGGTTGTGCCAGTGCCGGCAACGCCAGCAGCGCGGTGCACAGCAGCAGGAAAATGCGCGGTGTGTCCATCAGCGCAGCGGCGACGCCAGCACCGTGATTTCCTCACGGTCGTGGTACAGCTGCTTGGCACGTACCACCAGCGGCTTGCCGGCCTGGTCCTGGAACAGGTCCAGGCACAGGCGCGTTTCGTCCCAGCGTTTCTTCATCGGCAGCTTCAGGTTGAAGATCGCGTGCCTGCACCAGCCCTCGCGGAACCAGGTGGCCATGCGCTCGGCGACGCGACGCGGCTGCTCGACCATGTCGCAGACCATCCAGTCCAGCGGCTGCTCCGGATGCCAATGGAAACCATCGGCGCGCAGGTGCTCGACCAGGCCGGTGTCCAGCACGTGCTGGCGCAGCGGGCCGTTGTCGATGCTCAGCACATGCACGTGCTGGCGGGTCAGTACCCACGTCCAGCCCCCGGGTGCCGCACCGAGGTCCGCCGCACGCATGCCCGGGCGAACCAGTGCTTCGCGTTCTTCCGGGGCGAGCAGGGTCAGCAGTGCCTCATCCAGCTTCAATGCCGAACGCGAAGGCGCGTCGGGCAACAGCTTCAGGCGCGGAATGCCCAGGGCCCACGGTGCACTGTCGTCCGGGTTGGCCACGCAGACAAAGGCGTGGGTGCCATCGACGAACACCACGTGCAGGCGCGGCAGGCGTGCGTTGGGTTTGTCACTGAGTTTGCCGGCCTTGCGCAGCGCCGGGCGCAGGGCGTTGCCGAAGGCACGCGCCAAGCCGGACAGTGGTTTGCCGGCGTCCGAATCGGGATGTTCCACCCACAGATCACCGAAACGCGGCGCATCGGCCAGCACCTCCAGCATCGGCGTGATGCGGTCGGCCGGGTCCAGCTGCGGCAGCTCGGCCAGCACCACCAGCTTCTGGCGGGCGAAGATCAGCTCGCGCCACGGCAGTCGCGGTGCAAGCGCTGCGGCTTCATCGCACATGAAGAGTACGTAGCCGTCGTTGCGCTGGGTACGGGCGTAGCCGGCAAAACCGGCGGCGCCTGCGCGGAACTGCAGTTCGCCGGCCAGCTCGGGCTCGAAGCCCTGCCGGCACAGGCATAGCAGGCCGATGCCGGCCTCAGTAACGGGCGCCATCGCTTTCCCCATAGGCACGCAGCACGCTGCGCGCCGCATCGCGGTTCAGGCCCTGCACCACCTCGATGCCGCGCTTGTTGAGTTCGCCCACCCAGTCGGCCGGCAGCGGGCCTTCATCGAACGGGGTCAGTTCTTCCACGTCCGCCGCACTGGCGCCGATCAGCAGGCGGTCAATGCCGGCCCACACGGTGGCGCCGTAGCACTGGCAGCACGGCTGCGAACTGGTGGCCAGGGTGACCGGCGACAGCACTGCGTTCAGGCGCGGGGTCTGCAGGCGCTGCTGGGCCAGCATGTAGGCCATGTTCTCGGCGTGCGCCAGCGAGGTCGCGTGCGGCATCACCCGGTTCACGCCGGCGGCGATCACCTTGTCATCCGGCCCGAACACCACCGCGCCGAACGGGCCGCCACTGGCGTGGTCGACGTTCAGCCGCGACAGCTCGATCGCCAGCGCGACCTTGGCCTCGTCGCCCGGATATCGACGATCCAGGTCGATCTGGTCGTGGATCCAGGCGGGAAGGGTCAGGTGGACTTGCGCGTACAGCATCGCGGGGGTGCCTCGTTGGGAGTGAAAGGAACAGGTGCAGCAGATGTCGGCGCGCAGTGTAGCGGCAGTGGCCTGTACCGGGCGTGCGCTCGGGATTCAGGCCGCTGAAGGTGAGCCTGTGCGGATCACAACGTACTGCTTGCGGAACTCCAGCCCCGCCTGCGGCCAGCGCGCGGCATAGGCGCGCAGCAGCGGCAGGGCAGGGGCGAAGTCATGGCCGTTGACCCGGCAGTCGGCTTCGCACTGGCCCTGCTCGTCGCGCGACGCGAACAGGCGGATGGCCAGGAAGTGATGGGCTTTCAGCAGATCGTCGAAGGCGTCGATGCTCCTGGTGAACAGGCAGCAGGGGCAGGAGCCGTGGTCGTCTTCGCTGCACGCAGCAGCGTCGTCCAGTTCGCGGGCGCGGTAGTGGGCCAGCGGTCCCAGCACCACGGTGCGCTCGTGTTCCCGGCCGTCTTCGTTGGTCGGGTAGGTCAGGCCCATCATCGGCAGATCCGGTGCATCTTCGGCGCCGATGGCGGCCTGCAGGGTCGCCAGATCCACCCGCACCCAGGTGTCGAAGCCGGACAGCAGGGATTCCTGTTCGGTCGCGCCATTGGCGTGCTGGTATTCGAACAGGCCATCGGCGAACAGGCCGGCGTGACGGGTCTCGATGACGGTGGAGGTCTGCCAGCCGCCGTTGTCGCGTTCGTTGCTGGCGACACCGTGCGGTGTCAGGTGCAGGCCACTGTCGAGCAGCAGTCCGTCGCCTGCGAGGGTGCAGGCGATGTCACGGCCCAGCAGGACCTGTTGCAGCAGTGGCAGAAGGGGAGACGCGGTCTTGGTCATCGGAGGCACTTGGTTTGCAGGGGGGGAGCACACCTGTCAGTCAGGGCTGGCGCCACAGTGAGGCGCTACAGTGAATCGAGTTCGGCGCGATATCGCTGCGCGTCGGGCTGCTGCTGCGGATCGTTGCCGTGGTCGCGCAGCCAGATTTCCAGCTCACGGCGATAGTCCGCGCGGAAATCGGCATTGCCCGGGCTGAAATGCAGCTTGCGTGCTGCCACTTCCACGCGCTCGCGCGCGCTGGCACGGGCCTGGGCGATGCCGTGCGGGGATTCGTTGGTGAGGATGACGAAGTTGCGCGGGAAGCCCGGCGTGTACTTCACCACGAACGGCTGGTCCCGTGCCGGAATCCGGATCGCGTTCTCCAGCGGCCACAGCGAGGCGGTGTTGGTGTGGAACACCACTTCCACATCGCGGCCCTCGGCCGTACGCAGCACCGCTTCGTAGCGCCAGATGTACTGTTCGTTGAGCGTGGAGTTGGTTTCCTCGGCGTTGACGATCACCGCTTCGCCACGCTCGCCCACCGCATTGAGGAAGGTGGCGTTGAGGAAGCTGCCGAGGAAGATGTTGAGCATCGCCAGCGGGAACACCACGATGGCGTAGCCCGGAAAGCGCCGCCACCACGAGACCAACCCGGCCAGCACCATCGCTGCAAAGAACGTCAGCAGCGGATGCTGTGAGATGAACCAGAGCAGGGCGGACAGGGCGGTGATCATGGTCGCGGTCGTGCGGGCGCCGTCCTGGCGCCCGCGCAGCTACTCAGGCCGACCAGGTGTCGCGCAGGGTCACGCTGCGGTTGAACACCGGCTTGGCTGCGGTGTGGTCGCGGCGGTCGGCAACGAAGTAGCCGGTACGCTCGAACTGGAACGACTGTTCCGGCACAGCGCTGGCAGCCGCCGGCTCGACATAGCCGATGACGGTGCGGCGCGATTCCGGATTGAGGTAGTCGCGGTAGGTCTTGCCTTCCGATTCGTCGTCCGGGTTCGGCACCGAGAACAGGCGGTCATACAGGCGGATCTCGGCCGGCACGCCGTGCACCGCGCTGACCCAGTGGATGGTGCCCTTGACCTTGCGGTTGGCGCCTTCCATGCCCGGGCGCGATTCCGGATCCAGCCAGCCACGCAGCTCGGTGATGGTGCCGTGGGCATCCTTGATCACTTCGTCGCAGCGGATGATGCCGGCGCCGCGCAGTCGCACTTCGCCACCGGGAACCAGGCGCTTCCAGCCCTTCGGCGGCACTTCGGCGAAGTCCTCACGGTCGATCCACACCTCGTGTGCGAACGGCACTTCGCGGGTGCCGAAGCTCTCGTCCTTCGGGTGGTTGCTGAAGGTCAGCTGCTCTTCGTGGCCGTCGGCCAGGTTGGTCAGGACCAGCTTGACCGGGTCGACCACGGCCATGCGGCGCGGTGCGGCGCTGTCCAGATCTTCGCGCAGCGCGCCTTCCAGCACGCTGAAGTCGATCAGCGAATTCTGCTTGCTGATGCCCACACGCTCGGCGAACAGGCGCATCGCCGCCGGGGTGTAGCCACGGCGACGCAGCCCCTGCAGGGTCGGCATGCGCGGGTCTTCCCAGCCGTCCACCAGCTGTTCGGTGACCAGCGCCATCAGCTTGCGCTTGCTCATCACCGTGTAGTTGATGTTCAACCGCGAGAACTCGATCTGGCGCGGCTTGGCCGCCTCACGCGGCAGGCCGCGCTCGACCAGCGGTGCGGTCAGCGCGTCGTCGTGGGCGAAGTCGACGTTGTCCACGCACCAGTCGTACAGCGGGCGGTGGTCTTCGAATTCCAGCGTGCACAACGAATGGGTGATGCCTTCGAGCGAGTCACCCAACGCGTGCGCGAAGTCGTACATCGGGTAGATCGGCCAGGCGTTGCCGGTGTTCTGGTGCTCGACGTGCTTGATGCGGTACAGCGCCGGATCGCGCAGGTTGATGTTGCCGCTGGCCATGTCCATCTTCGCGCGCACGGTGCGGGCACCGTCCGGGAACTCGCCGGCGCGCATGCGCGCGAACAGGTCCAGGTTTTCGTCCACGCTGCGCTCGCGGTACGGCGAGGGGCGGCCCGGCTCGGTCAGGGTGCCGCGGTAGGCGCGCACTTCCTCGGCCGACAGGTCGCACACGTAGGCCTTGCCGTCGCGGATCAGCTTCTGGGCGGCCAGGTAGTAGGCATCGAAGTAGTCCGAGGCGTGGCGCAGTTCGTTCCACTCAAAGCCCAGCCAGCGCACGTCGTCCTGGATGGCGGCCACATACTCGGGGTCTTCCTTGGCCGGGTTGGTGTCGTCGAAGCGCAGGTTGCACACGCCGCCGAACTCGCCGGCGATGCCGAAGTTCAGGCAGATCGACTTGGCATGGCCGATGTGCAGGTAGCCGTTGGGCTCGGGCGGGAAGCGCGTCTTGATCGCGGC
>Ga0308171_1002519_pt1 | contig 19095 bp, 17 predicted proteins | sample PhyGR1_FD_202135 | JGI IMG/M metagenome (GOLD analysis project Ga0308171, IMG submission 202135) | Phyllosphere microbial communities from UC Gill Tract Community Farm, Albany, California, United States - DLSLSG.R1 | ecosystem: Host-associated > Plants > Phyllosphere > Unclassified | place: USA... | reverse complement strand
AAAAATCCTAATGAAAGATTTCGACAATGATTTTTTCCCGGATTACACGCCCTATTCCACCAGTTTTGGAATTGACTTGAAGAATATCCAAGATGCTATTATCTTTAATAATATGCACGAAAGTATCCATTACGGCTATGTTCTTGCACAGAAGAGAGCGCTGATTGCGGAAGGCTTAACTTTATAACTGATGAAACTTAGATTTCTTTTCCCAGTTTTCCTATTATGGATTTGATCATTTTCGAAATCCGATAATGAGAGATTCAAGTATTACCAACCAATTAGCAAAACTCAGGAAATCGAAGTTCTTTATTTGACTTGGGACGACTCAACGCTTCCGAATTTTGTAAAAGTTTCGGATTACAAAAAATACGTTGACAAAGCTGAACTCTTCGCACATTTTTTCTACGTCGATTCCAAAGACCCAGAGAAAAGGAAATTCAAAATTCCGGTAACGACGGATAAACTCATCAAGAAAATTCCGTTAAAAATCAAAGGAAAATTCTTCAAGACCAAACAATTTGATGATACTTTTCCGACGCCACTTTTTGAAGATTACAGAAAAACGGGCGATTTGAAATTCAAAACTGAAAATGATGAGTTTTTGGTTTTTGTATTGGACTGAGGATTGAACCAAAAGTTTTTTTTAACACTTAAGTCATTTAAGGTTTAGTCAAAAATCCTTCAAAATAAAAAGTTCACTTTAGATTTGAACTCTTTGATTTGCCAAACTTAATTGCGCTGATGTGAACTATTTAAACATTCTTTTTAATCAACTTAAGTGTTTTCATTCTTTCTTTTGTGACTTTTGTGGTTCAATAAAGAACTTTACAATTTTGTTAAGATAAAATTAATCTCAAAAAGACTACTTTTGCAAAACAAAATCTCATTAATGAATCCAGAGAAAAAAGACGATTTCATATTCGGTTTAAGACCAGTGATGGAAGCCCTAGAAGCCGGAAAAACCGTAGATAAAATATTTTTACAAAATGCTTTGACAGGCGAAATTTACTTCGAACTGAAGCAACTTTTGGCCAAGCATAATCTCCGTCCAAACTACGTTCCCGTAGAAAAACTCAACCGTTTCACCAGAAAAAACCACCAAGGTGTGGTTGCCTTCATTTCTGACGTTCCATTCCACAAGATCGAGGATGTTTTGCCTCAGCTTTTTGAAGAAGGAAAAACGCCATTTATCTTAATTTTAGATAGATTGACCGACGTTAGAAACTTCGGAGCTATCTGTAGAACCGCTGAATGTGTAGGCGTTGACGCGATTTTGATTCCAGAAAAAGGTGGCGCACCAATCAATTCTGATGCGATCAAAACTTCTGCTGGAGCAATTTATAACATTAAAATCTGTAAAGAAAAAAACCTTGCACATTCTGTAGATTTTCTTCAACAAAGTGGAATCAAAGTTTTTGCAGCAACGGAAAAGGCGCAGAAATTGATATACGATGTCGACTTCACAGAACCGTGCGCAATCGTAATGGGAAATGAGGAAACGGGAATCTCAAAAGAAGTGCTTCATCACTCTGATGAAAAAATAAAACTTCCAATCGAAGGTAAAACCCAATCCCTAAACGTCTCTGTAGCGTGTGGCGCAATTCTTTACGAAGCCGTGAGACAGAAGATAGTTGTTGCCAGTTGATAGTTTTAAGTACTTTAAATTAACCATCAAAACAACGATTATAATTTATTATCAAATATCAATTATGAAAAAAATAACAGCGCTTGCGCTAATCGCCATAACATTGGTAGCTTGTAAAAAAGAGACTAAAACCATTACAAGAGTTGACCCAAAAACTGGAAAAACCGAAACTGTAACCGTAGAAGTTTCCGCAGAAGAAGCTTCCAAGCCGAAAGCAATTGCTGACAGCAGTGGCGTTTACAAACAGAAATTCATTCTGGAAAAAGGTGTGACCTATCCATTGGTTTCTTATCAAAGAGAAATCCAGTCTCTGAATACACCTGACGGAAAAACAATGTCCGGAACCAATGAAACCACGGACGAAATGTCTGTAACAGTCAATGATTTCAAAGACAACATCTACGATTTGACCTTGAATATGATTGGAAAAAGAATGTCCAACACATCAAACGGAAAAACAGTTTCTATAGATACTAAACAAGCCGCTCCAAAGGAAGAAGCTCTTAAAATGGATTATCTTGTGAGCAAAGGATTGGCTGGTAACAAGCTGAATGTAAAAATGGATTCTTACGGAAATATCAAATCTGTGACTGGCTTTGATGTTGTGTACAACAATCTGAAAAAAGCAATCGCTGGGACCGTGAAAGATACAAAGCAGCAAACAGCTTTTATCGAAAGTTTCAAAACAGGTTTCAATGAAGCAATGATGAAGGAACAATTGGGTAAAAACCTGAAACTTCTTCCAGCAAAAGGTGCAAAAATAGGTGATAAATGGACAGATTCTGAAGATATTGTTCCTGGAAAAGTAAAACAAACCTTAACTTTCACATTAACGAAGGTTGAAGACGGAAAGGCAGAAATCAGCGTAAGTGGCGTGATTCCTTCAAAATCTGACAAGCAGACCCAAAACGGAATGACACACACAATGAGTGTTGGCGGGACGGAAAGCGGAAAAATCATCATCGATGAAAATACAGGCTGGCTTTTGAACCAGAACTTAAGTATCAAAACAACTCAGAAGGAAAGTGTTTCCGACGGAAAACAGACGCAAAGTATGAGCAAAAACTCCACAACGTCTATCATCATCAATCCTTCTTATAAATAGATTTTAGAATTAAAAAAATAAGGAAATGAAGTACATTTTCGAATTCATCATCGCAACCATCATTATATTCTTCGTTTGGAATATTTTGAAGCGGATTTTTTTCAGTGCGTTTTATAAAAACTTTCCCACCTTAAATCCAAGAAACCAACAGCAAAACGAACAAACAAGTTCCAAAAAAATGCCCGAACAAAAAGTAAAATGGGATGCAGAAACGGTGGAATATGAGGAAATAAAAGAAGAGAAAAAGCAATAGTCAAATTCCGACATAAAATAAACACAAAACCTTTCAGATTATTAAGTCTGAAAGGTTTTTTAATATTAAATTTGGAATTTGAAATTTTAAAGCCATTTTGTAAATTGATATTCATTTAAAGCATTGATTTTAAATCTGATATCTAAAGTCTAATATCTAACATCTATATATGTTCAAAAATAAGAAGAATCTAATTTTCATCCTTGCGAGTTTTGTCGTTTTCATTTTGCTAGCGGTGGTTTATGCCAATCCTGTTATTTCCGGAAAGCGCTTGATGCAGCACGACATTGTTTTCTACAAAGGCGGCGCCGAAGAACTTTTGCAATACAGAGCGAACAACGAAAATGAAACTTACTGGAGCGATGCCATGTTTGGCGGAATGCCAACTTACCAGACCGGAGCGCAATTTCGTGGCGATGTCATCAAGAAAATTGACGATTTGTTCTTGTTCCTTCCGAAACCTGCAAACTATTTATTCTTACTTTTTGCTGGATTTTTCTTTTTAGGAATGGTTGCGGTTAGAAACTGGAAATATGCTTTGCTTGGCGCGACATTCTTCGGCTTTTCCACTTATTTTTACATCATTATTGCGGCCGGACATAACGGAAAAGTTCATACGATTGCCTACTTTGCACCTTTGGTAGCCGGAATTTTGATGGTTTATTTTAGGAAAAAATACATTCTCGGATTCATCACCACTACCCTATTTATGGGACTTCAGATCTGTGCGAATCACCCGCAGATGACTTATTATTTGTTCATAGGATTAGGATTTTTGTTCCTTTCTGAATTGATAAGAGCAATTAAGGGAAAAATCGAATGGAAACACTTCTTGATTTCCACAGGAATCGTTGCCGTTGCCGGAATCATCGGCGTTGGAATGAACTCGCAAAGAATTATGGCAAACGCCGAATACGTGAAAGAAACCGTTCGTGGAAAGCAAATTCTGAACGATAAAAACCATACTGCCGGAAAATCCGGAATGGACAAGGAAAGCATCACGATGTGGAGCTACGGAAAACTGGAAACCCTTAACTTATTCATTCCGAGATTAATGGGTGGCGCAAGTCAGGAAGAAGGTTCAGATAAAATAATGGAACAAATCCAAGTTTTGGCTCAGGACAACATCAAATCTCAGCAGGAATATGATATGATGACAAGAGGTTTTGGAAGTCCAACTTATTGGGGCGACCAGCCGAGTACTTCCGGTCCAGCTTATCAAGGTGCAGTGGTTTGTTTCTTGGCGGTTTTAGGATTTTTCTTTGCCGGAAAACGTTACAGATATTGGATTCTGGGCGCATCGATTTTGACGATTTTCTTAGCTTGGGGAAGCAATTTTTCTGTGCTGACAGATTTCTTCATCGATTATGTGCCGTTGTACAACAAGTTCCGTGCGCCGTCTTCTATTTTGGTGGTTGTGGAATTCCTATTTCCGCTGATTGCAATTCTTGGTTTATATAAATTCTTTACTGATGAAAATCTCACTGAAGAATACAAAAAGAAAATTTTGCTTTACGTTTCAGGAACCGTTCTCGGAATCACATTGATTTTGATGGTTTTCGGAAAAGGAATTTTAGGTTTCTACACAGCGAATGAGAAAACTTACCTTCCGCCTTATTTATTGGACTATTTGATTGGAGAAAGAGCTTCAATGTTCCAAACAGATGCCCTCAAAGCAATAATTTATGTTGCCATTACGGCTGGTGTACTATTTTTAGGATTAAAGAAAAAACTGAACGTCAATATCATTTTATTGATTATCGGATTCGTGAGTTTGTTTGACCTTTGGACGGTGAATAGACGTTATCTGAATGATGATAATTATGTTGACAAGACCTTCGCGGATTATCCTTTTCAAACCGAAAATTCGGAATATCTGATGAGCAAAGCCGGTGACAATTCTTTTGTTCAAAGCCTTTTGCAACAGACCGAAGTTAATAAAGCGCTTCAAACCATTGCTGAAAAAGACAAAGACCATTACAGGATTTTCAACAATGTTTTGGGAACTTTCAGTGAGACGAATACTTCTTACTTCAAATCTTCGATTGGCGGTTACCACGCAGTTAAATTGAGACGTTACGATGATTTGATTAACAAATATTTCTCGACGACAGACCAGGTAAAAACCATCAGAATTCTGAATATGCTGAACACCAAATATTTCTTAGTTGGCGACCAGCAAAAACCAGAAATCACGCCAAATCCTGAAGCCAACGGTAATGCGTGGTTCGTTTCTGACATCAAATTCGTCAACAATCCAAACGAAGAATTAAATGAAACAGGAAATCTTGACACCAAGAAAATCGCTGTGATTTCAAAAGATGACAAAGCTTATTTCAACGGAAAAAATCTGGTAAAAGACTCAACGGCGTTTTTGGCTTTGAAATCTTATCAGCCAAACGAATTGTCATTTGATTCATCTTCCAAAACGCCTCAATTGGCAGTCTTTTCCGAGGTTTATTACCCACACGGCTGGAATGTTTATTTGGACGGAAACAAAGTGGATTACATCAAAGCAAATTACCTTTTGAGAGCGCTATACGTCCCTGCGGGAAAACATAACATCGAAATGAAATTTGAACCAGCGGTTATCGAAACTGGGAAATTATTCTCTTTGATAAGTTTCGGATTGTTTGTTTTGTTGAGTTTGGTTGGGGTTTATTTTCTGTTTAGGGAATCTAGAAAAAAGAAAGTCGTAACTACATAATTATCGATTTTAATATTTATAATTTGCAGAAATGAAAAAAATATTAATATTATTTCTTTTTATAATTTCCTTGATTACATATTCTCAGGAAAAAACAATTTCGGATTTCAAAAAAAGCTTTGAAAAAATAGCCCAATCAAATTTAACAGAAGAACAACTCAACAAATTATTCACGGATTACCCGCTGATTTTGACACCTCATAGTGACACAACCCAATTTTTTCAGTCATTAAAAGGAAATGACATTAATGAGTATTCAATGTTGAACTTTAAAGATGAAAATCTTTACAAATTACATATTGATAACCTTTTAAATTCCGAAAATTCGTACAACCGTATTCTAGGTTATCTTTTAGTTGCTTCAACCAACGACAAATCCAAAGAAAATATTCTTTTGGATAAAATCAAGTCAGAAACTAATGAAGGAAATTTAATATGGTCAGGAATGGCATTATTGAGTATGAAGACAAATCATACCGATGAGTTATTTGAATTTCTGGTAAAGAATGAAGATTTTGGTGACGCTCATATGCTTCCAATGTATATTCAATTAAATAAAGATTCGCTTCAACAAACGGCCTATAAAAAAATTAGTTTAGATAATGATAAAGCAAAAGTCCTAGCAGTACAAAGTCTATCTGTGACAAGAAATAATCCTAAAACAGAAGAATTGGTAAAAAATGCTGTTAAAAATTGGAATATAAATCTCAAAGGTTATGCAATTTATACTCTTAAGGAATTGCAAGTTGGAAACCTTCTTGAAACACTTAAACCTTTACTTAATGATGAAAAAACAAGAAAAATATCTTTAGAAGCTCTTGCAAATAGTCCTACAAAAGAAGATAATGAATATTTGATAACAGAATTAAACAATAGCAAAACTTTAGATCCTGATATTTTAGATGCGCTTTATAAATCAAAAAATATAGAAAATCTTAAGCTTTGGTTGGCTGTCATTCAAAAAACGCCTAAACCAAAAGAGTATTACTTTTTCGTTTTTGAGCAACCAATTTTATCCAGTGATGAAATTTTAAACGACTTACAAAATGCCTTACAGAACACCAAAGATAAAGCTACTTTAAGCGAACTTGTAAGAGCTTTACAAGGTAGAAATGATGAAAAGAGCATTGAAATAATGCTCAGTTTCTTAAAGCATTCAAGTGCAACAGTCCGTTATTGGACGGCAAAAACATTAGAAGGCAATACAAGCCCTAATTTAAAAACAAAAGAAAATCAAAAACTTATAAAAAAAGGACTTTCTGACGGAAATAATGTAGAATAATTTTAGCCAAATTAAATAAACAAAAAAGCAACCCAAATTGAGTTGCTTTTGTTTTTTGCTTGAAAGCGGAAATTATTTTCTGATTCCCAATTCAGCGATGATAGCTCTGTATCTGGAGATTTCTTTCTTCTTCAAGTAATCAAGAAGAGATTTTCTCTTTCCTACCAACATTACTAGAGATCTCTCTGTAGCAAAATCGTGACGGTTAGCTTTCAAATGCTGAGAAAGGTGGTTGATTCTGTAAGTGAATAGAGCAATCTGTCCTTCAGCGCTTCCTGTGTCATTTGCAGATTTTCCGTGCTTTGCGAAAATTTCTGACTTTTTTTCTGGTGTTAAATACATTCCAATATTATTTAATGATTATTATGTAATTCGGGTGCAAAGATAGGATTTTATTTGGGATTAGAAACTGAAAATTAAAACTATTTTTATTGGAATAAATTTTACTCGTTAAAAACACAATTTTGTCATTCCGTAGGAATCTCGAGCTAAGTTTATATTCCTGACGGAATGACAAAATTACTGAATAAAAACTCTTACTTCTCCTCTATCAAATAATTTTTCACTAGTTCAAAGTCCGCTGAAAATTCCACAGATTGTTTTTCCTTTTTGTTGAAAGCTTCAAGCTTTTCGGGGATTTCGATTTTCTCTTTCAAGACTTCTTCCACGACTTCCACAAATTTTGCAGGATGGGCGGTTTCCAATAAAACACCGATGAAACTTTCATTTTTTTTGTCACTCCGAGCTTGTCGAAGAGTTTCTAATCCTAAATAAGCAACCGCTCCGTGCGGGTCTAAAGTATAATCGAATTCATTCTTCACTTTTATCATTGTCTGTTTCGTTTCTTCATCCGAAAAAGAATACGATTCAATCTCTTTTTTGAATTCTGAAACATCATTATTGAAAAGACTTTTCATTCTTTCAAAATTACTTGGATTCCCAACGTCCATTGCATTGCTGATGGTTTGTTTTGATGGTTTTGATTCGTAATTTCCGGTTTCCAGATAATTTGGAACTACATCATTTGCATTGGTGGAAGCGATAAAGTGATGAATTGGCAATCCCATTTTTTTTGCAAATAGTCCAGCTGTCAGATTCCCGAAATTCCCACTTGGAACTGAGAATGCAATTGGTTTTCCTAATTTTTTTAATTGAGCAAATGCCCAAAAATAATAGAATGATTGTGGAATTAATCTGGCGATATTGATACTGTTCGCCGATGTCAACGTGAATTTCTGATTCAGTTCTTCGTTTGACAAAATCTGTTTTGCCAAACCCTGACAATCATCAAAAGTCCCATCGATTTCCAACGCTTTGATATTTCCGCCCCAAGTTGTGAGCTGTTTTTCCTGCAATGGACTCACTTTTCCTTTCGGATAAAGAATATAAACCTCAATCCCAGGTACATTGAAAAACCCAGATGCAACAGCACTTCCCGTGTCGCCGGAAGTTGCAGCAATCACTTTCATCGGTTTTCCTTCTGAGAAATAAGCCATCATTCTCGCCATAAATCTTGCGCCAACATCTTTGAAAGCCATCGTAGGACCGTGGAATAATTCAAGGGAATAAATATTGTCCGTAATTTTCACAGCAGGAATCTCGAAGTTCAAAACTTCATCGATGATTTCTTTTAAGTTTTCATCGGAAATGGATTCTCCGAGAAATTCTTTTGCTACTCGGAAACCGATTTCCTGAAGGCTTAGATTGGGTAAATTTTCAAAAAAGTCCGCTTCCAATTGTGGAATGTATTCTGGCATGAAAAGTCCACCGTCATCTGCCAAACCCTTCAGGATGGCTGTTTTGATGTTGGTTTCTTGTTGTTTTCTTGTTGATATGTATTTCATTTATAAATGATGATTGATAAGTGATAATTGATTTCTATTGTTTAGTGATAAATTCAAAATTTTTAACGCAAAGTGTACAAAGATTTTTTTTTTAATCTTATTGAAATTATTTTTAAGGTTCTCAAAGGCGCTTACGCTCAGCAAAGAATAAAACTTTAAAGCTCTTTTGTCTTTACGTTGCATCTGCAGCCCGACTTGAGTGGAAATCCTTTTTTGTGGCTGGTAAAGCTTTGGCAAAAAAGACTGACTTCGTCGAACCACTTCGTTAAGTTTGGGAACGGAAGGCGGAAAAGCTGCCCAAATCAAAATTTTAATTTATAACTCTTGCGCCTTCGTCGTTGATTTTTGTGACGAATGATTCGCTTTCTATATTTTTTTGATAAAGTAATTCCTTCATTTTGTGTGAAATAACTTCTGCAATTTCTTTCTTTTCACACAAAGCGAAAACCGACGGGCCGGAACCGGAAATTCCAAAACCAATCGCACCATTGTCCAAAGCGAGCTGTTTCATCTCGTAAAAATACGGAATCAACATCGCGCGAACTGGCTCTATGATGACATCCTCGAGACTTCGGCTCACCAGAGCAAGGTCGTTGGTGCAAAATCCAGCGACCAATCCTGCGATATTTCCCCATTGTTGAACGGCAGATTTCAGGCTGATTCTTTCCTTGATGATTTTTCTCGCCTCGCCTGTCGGAACATCCACGTGCGGATGAACGGAAACAACCGACAAATCCTTTGGATAAGGCAGTTTGAGCGCATCCAATGGCTCGTAACTTCTGACCAAAACCATTCCGCCCAAAAGTGCCGGCGCAACATTGTCGGCGTGGGCATTACCACAAGCGATGCGTTCGCCTTCCATTGCGAGAGGTAACAATTCCTGTCTTGAAAATGGTTTCCCCATCAGCTCATTGATGGCGACCAAAGCCGCAACGCTACTCGCTGCACTGGAACCCATTCCGCTGTTGAGAGGCATTTTTTTGTAAAGTTCTATATCGATTCCTTGGTTTGAATTTATCTTTTCCAAGAACAATCGAATGACGTGGGAAACGACATTTTTACTTGGGTCTTTGGGGAGTTTTCCGTCGTCGCCTTCGATTTTTGTGATGGCGATTTTGTTGGAATCGTTTTTTGTCAGGACGATCTCGTCGCCTGGTTCATCGATGGCGAAACCGAGAATATCGTAGCCACAAACGACGTTGGCGACTGTTGCAGGAGCAAAAACTTTGATAGAATCCATTTTTATAATTGATAAATGATGAGTTATAAATGATATTTATTAAAACGATGAATTGAAATCAACTATCAATTATCGTTTATCTTTTATGATTATTGAGCTGTAACTCTTACTAAATCTGCGAAAACGCCTGCTGCGGTAACTTCTGCGCCAGCGCCTGGACCTTTGACAACCAAAGGCGTGTTTTTGTATCTTGAAGTTGTGAATGAGATGATATTGTCGCTTCCTGATAATCCGTAAAAAGCGTGATTGGCGTCAACCATTTTGACTTCGATGTTGATTTTTCCATCTTCCAGAATTCCAATTAATCTGAGTTTTTTACTGGAATTTTCTGCTTCGTTTTTGAATGATGAAAAGTAAGGTTCGTTCTTTTCCAGCTCTTCATAAAAACTCGGAATCGAATCTGCTTTGAGGCAAGCTTCCGGCAGAAAATCTTTGATATTGACATCAGACATTTCTAAAGGCAATCCGATTTCTCTTCCAAGAATTAGCATCTTTCTGGAGAAATCCATTCCGTTCAAGTCGTCTCTCGGGTCGGGTTCTGTGTAACCTAATTCTTGCGCCATTCTCACAACTTCAGCGAAAGTTTTTTCACCGACATAATTATTAAAAATGTACGAAATTGTTCCTGATAAAATGGCTTCGATTTTCAAAATTTCATCTCCGGAAATCCAAAGGTCGTTCAGCGTTTTGATGATTGGAAGTCCAGCGCCGACATTGGTCTCGTAAAGGAAATTGACGTTGTTCTTTTTTGCCAATCTTTTAAACTTACTGTATTGTTCGTAACCGGAAGAATTTCCTTTTTTGTTGCAAGTGACAATCGATATATTATTCTCAAAAAATTGTGGATAATGACTCACCACATCTTCGCTTGAAGTGTTATCAATGAAAACTAAATTAGGTAAATTTTTGCTTGAAATAGAATTTATAAAATTTTCTAAATCAGATTTTTCTAAGTTTTTATCTAAAATTTCATTTAATTCAAAATTCAAACTTTCATTTTCAGAAATTATCATTTGTCGGCTGTTGGTTACACCAATGACATTGATTTTTATTTGGTGGTTTTTCTCGAGATTTTCTTCTTCTCTTTTTAATTGCTTGAAGAGTTCTTTTCCAATATTTCCTGTTCCAGCAAACATCACATTGAAGGTTTTAACTGGCGAAAGTAGAAGCGAATCGTGGACAACATTCAAGGCTTTTGAGAGTTCATTCCTTTCAATAACGGCAGAAATATTGAGTTCGGAAGAACCTTGTGCAATGGCAATAATATTGATTCCATTTTTACCCAAAGCACTAAAAAACTTGCCACTGATTCCTCTCGTTTTTTTCATATTCTCGCCGACAACGGAAAGAATACTGAGCTCATTATCGAACTGCGGTTCATCGATCTTGTTGGCATTGATTTCAAATTCAAATTCTTCCCGGATGGCTTTTTCAGCTTTTTTCTCATCATTAAAATTGACCACAAAAGAAATACTGTGTTCCGAACTTGCTTGCGTAATCAAGATAACATTAACATCATATTTCGCCAAAGCATTGAACAATCTTCCGCTGAAACCTTTCATTCCAATCATTCCGTTTCCGGTGATATTGACCAAACAAGTTTTCTCGATGGAGACAATTCCTTTGATCAAACCTTTGGAAATTTCGGATTTCTGATGGATCAAAGTTCCGGGATTTTCTGGATTGAAAGTATTCTTAATATAGATCGGAATTTGACTTTCGATGGCTGGGATCATTGTTGGCGGATAGATGACTTTTGCGCCGAAATAGGACATCTCCATCGCTTCCTGATAACTGAGTTCCGGCTGTGAAAAAGCATTTTTAATCAACCTCGGGTCAGCTGTCATAAAACCATCAACGTCTGTCCAGATTTGGATTTCGTCAGCTTTCAAACCTGAACCAAGAATTGCCGCAGTATAATCTGAACCGCCTCTTCCAAGCGTTGTTGTATCTTGATTTTTATCTTTTGAAATGAAACCTGTCACCAAATAGATTTGATTTTCAAGATTCCAATTCTTTAGATTTTCATTGGTTTTGCTGAAATCGACTGACGCATTTCCGAAGTTGGAATCGGTCACAATTAATTCCCTTGCGTCTTTGTAATTCGCAGGGAAATTTTCTGATTGAAGATAAGTCGCGATGATTTTACTTGACATTTGTTCGCCATAAGCCAACAATCTATCTTTAATCCTGCCTGATAATTCACCAAGATTTTTGACACTGAAAAGAATATCTTCTATCTCATTGAAACTCACCTTCACCAACATCAGTAAAGGATTCTGCATTGTTCTTGGCAGCAATCCTGAAATGACCTGATAATGCTTGTCCTCAGCAACTTTTAATATCTCTGAGAAATCATTCTGAATCAATGCTTCTTCTGCAGCCAATAAAAGAGAATTTGTGATCCCAGAAAAGGCAGAACAAACTACAACTAAAGGTACATTCTGGTTGAATTCTTTCTCAACAATTGATTTTACATTCTTCAACGCTTCCAAACTTCCGACTGAAGTTCCTCCAAATTTTAATACTTTCATTTGTATCTATTTAATATTTTAAAACAAAAAAGCCTTTCTGGTAATTCAGAAAGGCTTTTGTATTGTTATTATTTTTCAATTTCACACACACACCTTTCTGCAACTATCAATTGTAGTTGTTGTAGAAATGGTTGTTGTGGTTGTAAAATTCATTGTTATTCTTAATTCTCTTACGAAAGTATGAAAACATTTTCCATCTGCAAATTTTAAGAGGTTTTTTTTGAAAATAATTGAATAATTAGGTCAATCAATTGAATTTAAAAATTAATAATAAAACCATATGTAAATTTTTAACATTGAAAATCAATGCCTTAAATATAAATTATGAAAATATTTACTACTTTGTATTGCATAATACCATTCTATTTATATATCTTTGCAATGTAAAGTTAAAGAAAGATGTTCTTGAAGTCGGAAGACTGAAAATGGAAGTCGGAAGAATAAAAATATTGAATCTTGAACTTTAAATTTTGAATTAAAAAAACCAAACAATTAATATGAATACCGAGAACACAAAGGCGCAGATGCGCAAAGGAATTCTGGAATTCTGTATTTTGAGTCTTATCCAACAACGCGAAATGTATGTTTCCGACCTGATAGAATCTCTCAAAAAAGGAAGACTGGATGTAGTGGAAGGAACACTTTACCCGCTCCTAACAAGATTGAAAAACGGCGAATTCCTCGCTTACAGATGGGAAGAATCTACAAGCGGACCGCCCAGAAAGTACTACCAGATCACGGAAAAAGGAAGCCTCTTCCTCGCTGAACTGCAAACCACTTGGAAAGAACTTACAGATTCTGTAAACCAAATTATCTCAAACTCTCAAAACTAATTATTATGAACAAGACATTATCTATAGCACTCGCTGGTTTTTCCTTTACGATAGACGAGCTGGCTTATATAAAATTAAGCGATTATCTGAATGCTCTTAGAAACTCTCTAGACGCCGCTGAAGCTGATGAAGTGATGAACGACATCGAGATCAGAATGGTAGAGATTTTCAAAGAAACACTTGGAAAAAGAGAAGTGATCAATGATTCTGACGTTGAAAAAGTAATTGCGCAAATCGGAACACCAGAACAGATCGACGAACAAGAAGAAGCTTATTTCTCTGAAGGGAAACAGAAACAATCCAAAACTTCTGGTACTTTTTCTTACAGCAGCAATTCTCAGAAACAACTGTTCCGTGATCCGGAAAAACAAAAGATAGCAGGCGTTTGCGCAGGATTGGCAGCTTACTTCGGGATGGAGATCAGCTGGATGAGATTGATCTGGGTGGGTGCATTTCTTTTCCTTTGGGTAGCTCCGGGATCTTCTTTCCTAGTTGTTATCTTATACTTTATCCTTTGGGCCGTTTTGCCAAAAGCAGAATCAGCTTCGGATTTTTTGAAAATGAAAGGGAAACCTTTGAACTTCGATAATCTAAAGGAAGAATCTGGAAAGATCGTTCAGTTTGCTAATGAAACTACTACCAGAGCTGGTGAAATCTATACGGAGAACAAACCAAAAATTGGATCTGCAGGAGACACCATCCTGAAAATCCTTAAATATTGCCTCGCAGTATGGTTAGCATTGATGGCAGCAGGCTGTTTCATCGGACTTTTCGCAATGACATTTGCTTACGGATCTGGAAAATTTGGGATAGACAACAACCTTGGATTCTATCTTGAGGAGAACAATATGGGCTATTTGATCTTAGCGATCGCGGCTTTGCCTACCATTATCTTCGGCGTTGCGTTCTTATTATTATCGATCAAATTATTCTCTCCGAAAACGAAGTTCAATTATGTAGGGCCTGTTCTAGGAACTTTGGGAATCATCTGGTTGATCTTAGTTGGCGTATTAGCTGCGAATGCTTCAAGATTCAACTTTGCTTACAGTGGAGAAAATGAAGATTACGAGAACATCTCCATTACTGCTCCAAATGCAATTGACACCATTTATCTGGATAGTAAAAAAGTAGCGATCCCTGAGAATTTCAAGACATACTTTGATGATATCTATTCTGATAAGGCCAGTATTTTCAAAAGAGACCACCCAAGTGTAGAGATCACAAGAAGAGATGATATCAAAACACCTTATCTAATTGTGAAAAAAGAAGCAGACGGTTACAACCAACCTTTGAAAATGAAAGTGCCAGTGCAGATCGTTGGAAACAGAATTATCTTACCAAACTACTTCGAATATCCTTATGAATTCCGTTTCAGAGACTACAGCCTAAATTATGAGCTTGTAGCTCCTAGAAATACGAAGATCATCAATGAAAAAGAATATGAGATCTACGTCAATGGTGATGACGATAATGACGATGACAATGATTCTGCCAACAATAACAACAGCGGAATTACAGTTGAGAAAAACAAGATCAACATCAACGGGACGACGATCGAGTACAATTCTGACGAAAGCGACAGCGTGAAGATCAATGGGAAATATTACTCCAAAGATTCTGCAGACGTGGTTTTGGAAAGATTGAAAATTGATGAGAAAGTTAAGAAAAGTATTGAAGACCTTAACATCAATATCAAAGACGGAAAGAAAGAAATCAATATCAAAACTAAATAATAATAATTTGAGAGTGGATTAGTCGAAAAGCGGGTCAAAAACTGTAAAGAGTTTCCGCTTTTCCTCTAGTTCTCCCAAAAAGTTATAAGTGATAAATAATAAAAGATTATAAGGATGAAAATCTATACTCTTCTACTTTTGGTAATGTTCACTACCCTATCAAAAGCCCAAACGCATCGTTTTATTTACGAATATCAATTCAAACCAAACTCCGAATCCAAAGAATACAGAAAAGCTGACATGGCTTTGGACATCAACCCAACTGATGTTAAGTTCTATGATTACGAAAGCGTTTTGAATGATTCTATCAACAAAAAAGGAGGTAGAAATTACAACTGGACCGGATCACCTGTCATCACAAGAAAGAAAAACTCATATCAGAATACCAACTATGAGATGATGATGGACTATTTCTCTTACCAGACCACAGACAAAATGGATTGGAAACTGGAAAACGAGACCAAAACATCAGGACAGTACACGTTGCAAAAAGCGACTACAAATTTCGGAGGAAGAGCTTGGACCGCCTGGTTTGCCAAAGATGTCAATATCTCGGAGGGACCTTATAAATTCCGAGGTCTGCCGGGTTTGATCTTCGAATTGAATGACAGTCAGGACAATTTCATCTTCAAATTGGCAAAAAGTCAGAAATTGGAAAAGACTTATGACACCTCAGATTTCTTAGAATCTTTTGCTGGCAAGAAACCATTGAACGTCAAGATTGATGATATGCACAAGCAAATGCTTAAGTTCTACAACGATCCAATGAAAGATCTGAGAGAAAAATTCGATGACGTACCGCCGGGAACTTTCCAGGTTGGAGGAAAGAAGATCACAAGCAAGGATCAGTTCAAGGAAATGGCAAAAGTAATGCAGGAGCACATCTTGAAAAGTTACAATCCTCTAGACCTTACAAATGCCGTAATTTACCCGGCAGTGAATTAAAAATTTAATAAAATATTAACCAAATTTTTATTAATACCATTGGTTATTTTATTAAATTTGTTCCAGAAAATCAATTTCTAACTAAAAAACTACAACAAAATGATACAATTAGTAATTGCCATCGCCATCAAATTGGTTGATTTTTTCTCAAGTCTTTTTTGAAACGTAAAGAATATCTAGATATTTCTTAAAAAATAAACATATTTTGTAAATTTGTAAAGTATAGCTTTGTCGCTGTACTTTATTTTTTTGTCTATGAAAAAATTCTTAGGAAAAGCCATCCTCAAACTAGTCGGTTGGAAAGTCGTTCTCCAAGGCGATGTCAACAATCTCGACAGATGCATCCTCGTTGTTGCACCACATACCGACAACAGCGAATATATTCTCGGAAACCTCGCTTACTGGGCGTTGGGTAAAAAACTGAAAGTCATCATCAAGGATGCGCACACCAAAGCTTTCTACGGCAGTATTGTAAAAGGACTTGGCGGGATCGGGATCGACCGTTCTCAGAAGAATGACCTTGTAAAATTTGTTGCAGACGAATTCAAAAAAGATGATTTCAGTCTAGTGATCACACCGGAAGGCACAAGAAGTTGGGTCCCGAAATGGCGAAAAGGCTTTTATAATATGGCTTTGGCTGCAAAAGTTCCTATCGTTTTGGCAGGCGGCGATTACAAAAGAAAAACCGTTAATTTGGGTTACATTATACCTTACGAAAAATTAGAAACGCATACTTTTGAAGAGATCATGCAGGAAATCCAGGATTTCTACATCAAATATGATATCACGCCGAAACATCCTGAAAACTGGAATCCGCAGATCTATTAGTTGATAGTTGATAGTTGATAGTTGATAGTTGATAGTTGATAGTAAAATTAATTCTTTCGCTAATCTTTTCATTTTTTAATCCTTTAATCTTTTAATTTTACTCGATGGACGAAGCAAAAAAAATAGAAACACTTGAACGCCTAAACAAAGCCAGCAAGAATACTTTGGGAGAAACGCTTGACATTGTTTACACCGATGTGTCCGATAATCATCTCACTGCGACAATGCCTGTAACACCGAAAGTTCATCAGCCTTACGGGATCATGCACGGTGGCGCAAGTTGTGTTTTGGCAGAGACTTTGGGTTCTTGTCTTTCATTAATTAATCTTGATCTTTCCAAATCCGTTCCAGTTGGTACGAACATCAACAGCAATCATTTGCGGGCAATCCGAGAAGGAATTGTGACCGGAACAGCCACTTTTATCCGAAAAGGAAACACCATGCACGTTTCCCAGATCGAGATCCGAGACGAAAAAGGAAATCTAATCAACCATACGACCATGACGAACAACATCGTCCCAGTCGGAAAAGTTTAATTATTTCTAATCAATATGCTCGTTTTCAGATTGCCAGACTCAGAGGTTTTTCACACGTTGGAAAACTCTTCAGAAAAACAGGTTTCGTTCGTCAGTTTTGATTCTAAGACCATTTTGGACTTTAAAGGTTCCATTACAGAAATCTCAAAACAGGACATTGAGAATCAAAACATTTCTCCTAAAAACAAAAGCTCATTAATAGAAATAGGGAAAGAAACTCAGGATTCCTATGCTATTAAAATTAATCAAGCCAAAGACTTCATCGAGAAAAACGAGCTTAAGAAACTGGTCCTTTCCCGAAGGAAACTTTTGATGTATCTTGATATCGATTCGGAGAAAAAATTATCATTGACAAAAAGCTTCCTGAAATTTTGCAACAGCTACCCTTCCGCATTCTGTTATCTTTTTGAAAAGAACAATGAGATCTGGATGGGCGGATTCTCTGAGGTTCTGGGAAAATTTGACAAGAAGACCAACTCATTTAAAACGATGAGCCTCGCCGGAACTCTTCCACTCGACGAAAGTTGGACAGACAAAGAGATCGAAGAGCAAAAAGCGGTGACAGATTACATCCAATCAATTCTTAGAAAGTTTTCATCCAATCTTAAAGTATCAACTACAAAAGATCTGATCTCTGGAAACATCAAACATCTTAAAACTGATTTTTCGGCGGAAATAAGTCCTGAAAGCCTGGATAAGATCATTTCAGAATTGCATCCAACGCCTGCGGTTTGTGGCTTTCCGAAAGAACTTTGCGCGCAAGGTATCAAAAGCATTGAACATTTTAATAGAGAATTTTACGCAGGCTATATTAAAGTTGAGACCATAGATTTCATTTATTATTTCGTCAATCTAAGATGTGCCAGTTTCTTTAAAAATTACGCATTCCTCTTTGTTGGTGGTGGAATAACTATGAAAAGTGACGCACAAAAAGAATGGGAAGAAACAGAACTGAAATCTCTAGCTATTCAAAATAATTTGGTATTTGAATAAGAAAACTTCAAAGTTCGAAAATAATTTTTATAATCAAAAGAAATTATCAAATCTATAATTATATAAAATCACAGATTATAAATATTTATTTATTAATTTTACTTCAAACTGATGAATATGAATCAGCTCGTAAAATTGATTTTGACAGGAATCTTGATCCTGTGCTTCTTTAAGATGCCTTCTTTATTTTACAGATTCTCGAGTTATCTTTTATTTTCCGGCTTTGGCTGGTTGGCTTACGATGCTTTTCACAGGAGAGATCATACCGATGTCAAAATTTTTGTAGCTCTCACCATTCTCTATAATCCATTTTTCATTATTCCTTTTCCTCATTTCTTGTGGATCATAATTAACACAGTAGTGATCATAGGCATGATCCTCAATATACTCTTTGCAGAAGACAATCCTTACGAGGACAGCATAAAAAAAGATGACCACTGAGTCATCTTTTTAATTTTAATTTTTCTTCTTTTTATAATCCTACTTCTATTTTGAAGCCGGTATTAACTGTAATTTTCATCTGTCCAGCGGTAATTTTTGAACCTTTGATCCTTAAAATGAAAGAATTTTGTTTTGATTTCAGATGGTTAATTAGATCTGCACTGGTAGGAGTA
>Ga0308171_1002517_pt1 | contig 19109 bp, 21 predicted proteins | sample PhyGR1_FD_202135 | JGI IMG/M metagenome (GOLD analysis project Ga0308171, IMG submission 202135) | Phyllosphere microbial communities from UC Gill Tract Community Farm, Albany, California, United States - DLSLSG.R1 | ecosystem: Host-associated > Plants > Phyllosphere > Unclassified | place: USA... | reverse complement strand
GCTGACCCAGCGCCGGGCCGATCGGCGGCGAGGGGTTGGCGGCGCCTGCAGGGACCTGCAGCTTGATATAGCCGGTAATCTTCTTTGCCATGTCACTCTCTTTTCGAGTCTAGCGGTCGTGACGGGCGTGCAAGGCACAGGCCAGCACACCCTCCCGCAAGGTTTCCGTCGCATGATGCCAGGGAAGCGCGGGCCGATAGCCGAAATCGCCGGGATTGGCAAGGCGTGGAATCCGCTTGGCGGGGCCGATCCGGCCATGTCATGCTCCGTTCATGATGGACGAGTCGGCCGGGGATGGGCCGGTTTCGCCGTCGCGAACGGGGGTTCGACATATGCGGAGGGGATGGGGGGCGCTGGCCATCGCGGCGGCGTTGACGATGGCGGCCACGCCACTGGCGGCGCAGGAAAAGACCGGCAACAAGCCCGGTTTCACGCTGGCGCCGGGCACCGCGACGATCGTGCTGATGCGACCCAGCATCACGGTCGGCGCGCAGTCGACCGGCGGCTCCTACGAACCCAATGCCGACTGGACCGATCAGGCGCGCGAGAATCTGGGCAACGCGCTGGCCGAGGCGCAAGGGCGGCTGGGCAACCGCGTCGTCAATTTCGTCGAGCCGGTGGGGCAGGGGGCCGCCGTCGCGCACGAATATCGCGCACTGTTCACCGCGCTGGCCGACTTGGTCCAGACCTATCAGTTCTTTCCGGGCAATCGCCTGCCGACTAAGAAGCGCGGCGACAGCTTCCTGTGGACGATCGGGGCCGAGGTCGCGAAGCTGCCGGGGGTGCAGGGCGCGGACTATGCGCTGTTCGTCACGACCGAGGATCATTACGGCTCGACGGGGCGCAAGCTGCTCCAGCTGGTTGCCGCCGGGGTGGGCGGCATCGGGGTGAGCGCGGGCGTGCACAAGGGTTATGCCGGGCTGATCGACCTGAAGTCCGGCGACCTGGTCTGGTTGAACGCCGATCTCGCCATGGGCGGCGATGTCCGCACGCCCGAGGGTGCGGTGAAGCGCGTGTCGCAGTTGCTGGAGGGTTTTCCGGGCAAACCGGTCGAAACACCCGCCGCGCCGCCGACCGCCACCAAGACCACCGCACGCTAAGGGGCTTGGATCATGGCCGCATGGATGATCGCCGCCGCGCTCGCGGGTGCGGCTCTGGGCACGGGTGCGTCCGACAGGCTCGCGCCGCTGCCGCCTTATGGCGCGGCCTATACGCCGACCACGGTCGACGAGCGCGGGTTGTGGCAGCAGGCCGACGAGGCCGAGCGCGACCTGCGCGACTCGCCCGCCGTGGTGCGGGACGCGGGGCTGAACGGGTATCTGGGCAAGGTCCTCTGCCGCTCGGTGGGCGAGGATCGGTGTCGGGGTGTGCGCATCTATGTGGTGCGTGCGCCCTATTTCAACGCGTTCATGGCACCCAACGGCATGATGATCGTCTGGACCGGTGCGCTGCTCCGCTTGCGCGACGAGGCCGAGCTGGCATCGGTGCTCGGCCATGAGTTCGGGCATTTCGAGATGCGTCACGGGTTGAAGACCTTCCGCCGGGGACGGACGATTACCGACATCATCGCCTGGACCGGCGTGCTCTCACCCTACAGTACCTTGCCGGTCAGCCTGGTCCAGCTGCACTTCGCCTATAACCGTGCGCAGGAGACCGAGGCCGATCTGCTGGGCCTGCGTTATCTGGCGGCGGCGGGCTATCGGTCTTATGCCGCGTCGCGCATCTGGGAACGGCTGATGGCCGAGGAGGACGCGACCGCGCTGGGCCGGAAGCGGCGCGTCACCCATCGTTATGCGGCGGGATTCTTCGCCAGCCACCCGACCGAACTGACCCGCGCGACCTATCTGCGCGAAGCGGCGGGGGCGGAAGGCGAACGCGGCGACGAGGCGCGCGATACCTTCCTGACCGCGATGAAGCCGTGGCGGGCGGGGTTTCTGGCGGACCAGATCAAACTCAACGATTTCGGCGGCTCCGAATTTCTGCTCGGCGAGCTGGCGGGCGGGCAGTGGACGCCCGAGCTGCTGATGACGCGCGGCGAACTCTATCGCGAGCGGGGCAATCCGCGCGACCTGGTCAGCGCGGCGCAATTCTATCAGCAGGCGATCGATTCGGGCTGCACCGATCCGATCGCGTGGCGCGGGCTGGGCCTGTCGCTGTTGCGCGGGCAGCAGGAGGCGGCGGGGCGCGCCGCGCTGAAAATCTATCTGGAAAAGGCCCCGCAGGCGAACGACCGCGCGGCCATGGCGATGTTGATCGGGGAAGGGGGCGTGCAATGAGGGGTTTCAGGAGGGGTTTGAAAATCGCGGCGATCGGACTGGCGCTGGTCGCGGCGCCCGTGGCGGCGGGCAACAAGCTGATCCCGGCGGGGCAGCCGGTGGCAGTCGCCAAGTCGGTGCTGACCGTCACGCCCTCGGTCGAATGGAACAGGCTGAGCGCGCGGCCGGGGCGTAACTCGGAGAGTTGGACCTTCGACGGCGACGCGCTGAACGACCTGACCTTTTATGGCGGGATCGAGCCGGAGAAGACGCTGTTCCGCGAGGTCAGCAAGCGCAACAAGCCGCTGCCGCGCATCAAGGCCACGATGCTGGTGACGGACATCCCGACCCTGGTCGAGAACAGCTATCGCATCGCGCTCGATACGCCCTTGTTCACGGTCGAGGGGATGGAGCCGATGGCCTTTGCGGGCAAGCCGGGCATCCGCTTCACCTATAGCTTCACCCGCCCGAACGAGGACCTGCCCCGCAAGGGCGAGGGGCGCGGGGCGATGATCGACGGCAAGCTGTACCTGATCACCTTCGAGGCGCCGCGATTGCACTATTTCGACAGCGGGGTGGCGGCGTTCCGGCAGGTGGCCGACAGCGCGAAATTGTGAGGGGGCTTTCGACCTCACCTCCGTTCGCACTGAGCGAAGTCGAAGTGCGCGGGATTCGCTTGGCGGCGAGGGGCGAGGCGTAGGCTTCGACTTTGCTCAGCCTGAACGGAGGTGGGGAAGGCACGGCGGAAGCCGGATATGAAAAGGGCCGGTGGCGATCGCTCGCCCCGGCCCCTGTTCGTCGATGCGACAGGACTTACTTCGAGCGTTCGACCTGCTCGAAATCCAGTTCCACCGGGGTGGCGCGACCGAAGATCGACACCGACACCTTGACCTTGGACTTGTCGAAATCCAGTTCCTCGACCACGCCGTTGAAGCTGGCGAAGGGGCCTTCCAGCACCTTGACCGCGTCGCCGATCTCGTAGTCGACCTTGACCTTGTGCTTCGGGGCGGCGGCGGCCTCTTCCTTGGAATTCAGCATCCGCGTGGCTTCCGCCTCGCTGATCGCCTGCGGCTTGCCCATCGCGCCCAGGAAGCCGGTCACCTTCGGGGTGTTCTTGACCAGGTGATAGACCTGATCGGTCATGTCGAGCTTGGCCAGGACATAGCCGGGCATGAACTTGCGCTCGACCGCGATCTTCTTGCCGCGACGAGCCTCGGTCACGGTCTCGGTCGGGACCTCGATCTGGTCGACCAGATGGTCGAGGCCCAGACGGGTCGCCTCGGCCATGATCGAGTCGCGGACCTTGCCCTCGAAACCGGAATAAGCGTGGATGATGTACCAGCGCGCCATGAGAACCCTTTTACTTCGCGAGCGACAGCAGGGTGCGGACCAGCGTCTCGAAGAACGAGTCGACCGCCAGGAAGAAGATGGCCAGGATCGTGGTCATCACGACCACCATCACGCCGGTCATCACCGTCTCGCGCCGCGTCGGCCAGACGACCTTCTTGGTTTCGGTCTTGACCTGGTTGAGGAATTCGATGGGGGTCGTCTTCGCCACTCGTGCCGTTCCCGCCCTGCGTGGAAATTACTGTCAGCGAGGCATGGGTCCGCCGCCGCCTGCCCCAAGGGGCCTGCGACGAAAGGTCCGTCCGCGCTGTTCGGATGGGCACGCGATGTAGCTGTGGTGTGGATAAAAGGCAAGGGCGGGGCGGGTCGGCGGTTTTGGTTCGCGCGAAGCCGCGAGGACGCGAAGAAGGAGGGGGCGGGCGGAGACGCGGAGGCGCGGAGATTTTCGGGTTCGCGCAGAGGCGCGGAGGGCGCGGAGATTGGCCTTGCGGGCAGCGCCGGGCGTGCGCTTCGACTTCGCTCAGCGTGAACGGATGTTGGTGTGGTTGGCCGGGGTGCGGGGTGGGTTGGATCAAAAAGACCGACTTCCAACCTCCGTTCCGCCTGGGCGTAGTCGAAGGCCAAGGGAAGGCATTGCCGCAAAGGCCTCAAGCGCCGCAGGCTCAATCCAATGTTGAGTAGGCCGGAAGCACGTGGCGGGCGTCATCCCGTAGCGTTCGACTACGTTCAGGCGAAACGGAGTTGGGGAGTGGTCCTTCTTCCCCTTCTTCTCTCCGCGCCTCTGCGCCTCCACGCGAACCAACCTTCTTCGTGTCCTCGCGGCTTCGCGTGAACACTCAGCAGCAACGCCCGCCATTCTTCCCACCGTATCGCGCCTGTTGCCGTTCACGGAAGAACGTCACCTCGTCCATTGGTTCGCGATCGGGATGCTTGATCGCCATATGCGCCACATAGGCCTCATAGCTCGGCATCCCGACCATCGCGTTGCCGATCTGGCGGAGGCGGGCCATCCAGCTCATTGGGGCCAGCTCATTCGGCCGCGACCAGTTCGGGCGGGACTTCCGTCACGCTCGGCCGGTCGATTTGCCTCGCGATCAGGCAGGTGCGCACCGCATAGACCAGGATCGCCAGCACCACGCCCAGGAAGATCACGCACAGCCCCGCATCGATCCGGTCGTTGAACACGATTCGCCCCATTTCCCCCATGGTCTTGGCGGGCGGCAGGACCTTGCCCTCGGCCGCCGCGCTGGCGAACTTGTCGGCGTGCGCCAGGAAGCCGACGCGCGGATCGGCGGAGAAGATCTTCAGCCACCCCGCAGTCAGCGTGCAGGCCAGCAGCCAGACGGTCGGCACCACCGTGATCCAAGCGTATCGGTCCTTCTTCATGCGGAACAACACGACGGTCGACAGCATCAGCGCGACGGCGGCCAGCATCTGGTTGGAGATGCCGAACAGCGGCCACAGCGTGTTCACCCCGCCCAGCGGATCGGTGACGCCCTGATAGAGGAAGAAGCCCCAGGCCGCGACACACAAGGCCGTCGCGATCAGGCCCGGTGCAACCTTGCTCGACCCCCGGAAGCTGGGAACGACAAGCCCGATCAGGTCCTGCAGCATGAAGCGGCCCGCACGGGTGCCCGCATCGACGGCGGTCAGGATGAACAGCGCCTCGAACAGGATGGCGAAGTGGTACCAGAAGGCCTTCATCGCCTGTCCGCCGAACAGGTGGCTGAAGATCTCGGCCATCGCCACCGCCAGCGTCGGCGCGCCGCCCGCACGAGAGATGATCGTATGCTCGCCCACGTCCCTGGCCACCTGCGCCAGCGTGTCCGCCGAGATGGGGAAGCCCATCGCGGTGACGGCGGCGGCGGCGCTGGCCGGGTCGGTGCCCAGCACGGCGGCGGGCGCGTTCATCGCGAAATAGACGCCCGGATCCAGGATCGAGGCGGCGACCAGCGCCATGATCGCGACCGCGCTTTCCATCAGCATCGCGCCGTAACCGATGAAGGGTGCGTCCTTCTCGCTGGCGATCAGCTTGGGCGTGGTGCCGCTGGCGATCAGCGCGTGGAAACCCGACACCGCGCCGCACGCGATGGTGATGAACAGGAAGGGAAAGAGCGGCCCCGCCCAGACCGGCCCGCTGCCGTCGATGAACTTGGTGAGCGCTGGCATCCGGAGCGGCGGCGCCATGATGACGATGCCGATGGCCAGCGCCAGGATCGCGCCGATCTTGAGAAAGGTCGAGAGGTAATCACGCGGCGCGAGCAGCAACCACACCGGCAACACCGAGGCGACCGCGCCGTACCCGATCAGCAGGAAGCAGAGCTGCACCGGCGTATAGGTGAACAGCGGCGCGAGGACGGCGGACTGGGCGATCGACTGGCCATAGACGATCGCCAGGATCAGGCCGATAAAGCCGATGATCGACACCTCGCCGATCTTTCCGGGCCGCACCCAGCGGGTATAGCCGCCCATCAGCATGGCGAGCGGCACCGTCGCCGCCACGGTGAACAGGCCCCAGGGGCTCTCGGCCAGCGCGCGCACCACGATCAGCGCCAGCACCGCCAGGATGATGACCATGATCATGAAGGCGCCGAACAACGCGATGGTGCCCGCCACCGGGCCCATCTCCATGCGGATCAGCTCGCCCAGCGAGCGCCCGTCGCGCCGCATCGACAGGAACAGGATCAGGAAATCCTGCACCGCCCCGGCCAGTACCACACCCGCTAATATCCACAGCGTTCCAGGCAGATAGCCCATCTGCGCGGCCAGCACCGGACCCACCAAAGGCCCTGCGCCCGCGATCGCGGCGAAGTGGTGGCCGAACAACACGGTCCGGTCGGTCGCGACATAATCCAGGCCGTCGGCGCGGCGGATCGCCGGGGTCGGGCGGCTCGGGTCGATGCCGATCACTTTGGCGATGAACAGCGCATAATAACGATAGGCGATCAGATAGACCGAGACGGCCGCCGCAATGATCCACAGCGCGTTGACGGGCTCACCCCGCACCGTGGCGACGACGCCCAGGGCGCCCGCGCCGACGATCGCCAATGCGATCCAGGGAAGGTGTTTCGTCATGCCCCGTCCGGTCCTTCGCTTATGCTCTTGCCGTCTCTTCTAGCCCGGTGGGCGGGGTGCGCCAGCCCCGAATGCGCAAATGGCGCTGACGTGGGGACCAAGCTTTGTGTCCGTCCTTCGCTCTGCCACAGTGCGGCCAAGTTTCGAGGGAGCGGATATGCGCAAGGTCGCCCTGATGTTGGGGGTGTGGGCATCGTTGACCGTGGGAACGGCGGTCGAGGCTAAGCCGATGGCGTCATCGGGCACGACGACCGAGTGCGCCTTGCCGCCGGGATGGGATCAGGTGGCAGCCGCCCATGCGCGCTTCGTGGTGTTCGGTGAGGTGCATGGCACCCGCGAGTCCCCGGGCTTTGTCGGCAACGTCGCGTGCGCGCTGGCAGGCAAGGGAGAGCGGGTTCTGATTGCCATCGAGCATTTCTCGGTCTCGGACGGTGATTTTCAAAAGGCCTGGGCGCTGCCCGCCGCACGGTTCATTCCCGCCATCACCAAATCGGGCTGGGCCGGGCGGGAGGACGGCGTTGCCAGCGAGGCGATGCTGGCGATGCTCGTGCGGCTACACCGACTGGCGCGGGCGGGGCGCAGGATCGACATCGTGGCGTTCAGCGGGGTGAAGGACGAAGCACAAAGCCGGAAGTTGTCGAATCTGCCCAGCTTGCAAGCCCAGCATGACGCTTCTCAGGCCGAGAATATCCGCAAGGCTGCCGCACGCCGTCCCTATGATCATGTGCTGGTGCTGGTGGGCAACGCCCATGCTCGCAAACATCTGCTGACCTATACGTCCCCCGCCTATGAACCCATGGCGATGCGGTTGGGGCGCTTGGTCCCGCTCGTCACGCTGAACATGAAGGCGGCGGGAGGAACGAGCTGGACCTGCGAACCCAAGGGCGGGGCCGCCGCCGAGAACGAGTCCGAATGTGCGCCGCATTCCTCGGCGCCCGATGCCGACCTGGATCGCGCCCCCTTCATCGCGCTGGGAGCCCTGCCGGGGCAGCAGCCGGACCTGGACTATGACGGCGTCTACTGGCTAGGCCCTGTCACCGCTTCACCGCCCGCCGTGCCCGATCAGAGCCCGAAGCGAAACCCGTAGCCCAGGCCCAACGTCGCCTGCATCCGCTGACCCCGTTCGCGGATCAGCGGCGAATCGGCGGCGGGGCCGCCCAGCCGCTCCAGGCTGGTGAACAGGGTGATCGCGCTGCGCCGGTTCAGCGGACGGAGGACGTTGCCGCCCAGTCCATAGGACAGCACGCCGCCGTCCGGTCGATAGGGGGCCAGTCCGGTACGCGCCGACTGGGTGGGCGAGATGCCGAAATAGGTCCGCATGAACGGCGCGCTCGCCAGCGTCATGCGCGGCCCGGCGCTGACGATCGCGCGGCCGATCCGGGTGCGGTATGCCGCCGACAGGTCCGCGATCACGCCGTCATGCCCGCCAAAACCGTGACGCACTTCCGCCCGCGTGCGCCAGGCCCGGCGCGGACCGAAGGATTTCTCGACGAAGCCACCGACCTCGCCCGCAGCCTTGATATTGCCCATGCCCGCCAGCGCATCGCTGCCCCCGGCGATCAGGAAGGGCGAGCCGCCATTGCGCTCGTCACGGCCGAAGCGGATCTTCGCGAGCGGCCCGGCGCGCCAGCCATCGCGGTTGACCGCGTTCCACCCGATCCCGTCTGGCACCGAGGCGAACAACGTGTCGTCATAATTCACCCGCAGGTCGGGAAACAACGACAAGGCCATCTGCCGCGATCCCTGCCAGGCGGGGCCGAGCACGGGTGCGGCGCCGATCGTGAGGCTCCAGCCGGGCGGAGTGCCGGGGGCGCCGGTCGCGATGCCCGGGGGCGGGCCGCTCTGTCGCACGTCCTGCGCCTCTGCCGGGTAGGTCAGCAGCGCGACGATCCCCAAAGCCCAGACACGCATCCTTCATCTCCCTGTCATGTGGGATAAGGCGAGAGCCACACGCCCGCAACCGGCGGGTCCGTGGTAAACTTAGCGCTTGCCCCGCCGGTCCGTCCGGGGTGAAAGGCGGGGCATGGCCCATACCTCCTCCCCGCTCGTCGTCGGCATCGGCGGCACGATCGGCAGCGTTTCCTCGACCGAGCGTGCGCTGCGCACCGCGATGACGGCGGCGGCGGACGAGGGGTTTCGCACCCATGTCTTCGGCGGCGAGGACCTCGCGCGCCTGCCGCTCTACAATCCGCGCGCGGCCGAGCGTACCGAGGCGGAACAGGTTTTCGTGGATACGGTGCGACAGGCCTCGGCGATCATCATCGCAAGCCCCGGTTATCATGGCAGCATCTCGGGGCTGGTGAAGAACGCGCTCGACCTGCTGGAGGAGACGGCGAAGGACGAGCGGCCCTATTTCGCCGACCTGCCGGTCGGGCTGATCGCGACGGCTTATGGCTGGCAGGCGACGGGATCGACCATCGCGGCGCTGCGCTCGATCGTCCACGCCCTGCGCGGCTGGCCGACGCCCTTTGCGGCGGCGGTGAACACGCAGCAGACCCACTTCGATGCAGAGGGGCGGATCAGCGACCCGGCGGTCGAGGGACAGTTGCGGCTGGTGGGGCAGCAGGTCGCCCGCTTCGCCCCGCTGGCGGGGACGATCCGCGCTTCGCATTGACCGTTCCCCGGCCGAGGCCGGAATCCAGTTTTCACGCAAATTTTGATTCCCGCGAAGGCGCGAAGGCGCGAAGATTTTTGTTCGCGCAGAGGCGTGGAGGACGCAGAGATGGATCGCGTGCAAAAGCGCGCAGTCCTCTTTTTTCGATCGTTTGATGAAGAAGGGATGCGGGGGCCGCAGGCCAGACCCCTCCGCGTTCTCTGCGTCTCCACGCGAAACATCCTCTTTTCTCTTCGCGGCATCGCGGCTTCGCGTGAAACAAATATTGATCCCGCCGCAACATTGTGCGCGCAATATCCGCGCCTCGAATGCGCCTGTCCCCCGGCGAAGGCCGGGGCCCATTTCATTCTAAGCCTATCGCGCGCCGAAACGTCGCATGGGAGGCAACTGCCTCGCGCCGTGGATAGGGCGAAGAAACTGGACCCCGGCCTTCGCCGGGGAACGGGCTAGCGCAGGCGCTGTGTCACCAGCCCGGTAATCTCGTCGGCAATCTCCGCCGGATCGCGCAGATCTCCGCCCGCCACGGTCGACACCGTCGCCCACTCCCCCAGCATCGCGCCGTCCGCCATCGCGGCATAGTTCGCCCGCACCCGCGCCTGAAGGCCGAGATCGGCCTCGTACGCATCATAGGTGTCGTCGGTGTAGCTGCGCTTGCGCTTGCGGGCGATCAGGTCCCGCGCGACATCCAGTGGCGTGTCGAGATAGACCGACAGATGCGGCGCGGGCAGGCGGAACTGGACCGTTTCCAGCTGCTCGATCCATTGCAGCAATGCCGTCGCCTGGTCGGCGGCCACCTGTGCCGCCTGATAGGCCATGTTCGACGCGATATAGCGGTCGAACACGATAACCTCGTGCGACTCGGCCAGCTCCACCAGATGCGGCCGCGATTCGAACCGGTCGAGCGCATAGAGCGTCGCCGCCGTTTCGGGCGCGGCGGCATGGGGCAGGCGGCCTGCCAGATACTCTCCCAGCGCCCAGCCACCGATCGTCCCGGCATAGCGCGGAAAGGAGAGGGCGGCCGCCGACAGCCCGGCGGCATTCAGCCGCTCGGTCACCGCCGCCGTCGCGGTCGCCTTGCCAGCGCCGTCCGCACCCTCGATAGCGAGCAGGAACGCCATCAGCCGCGCAGTTTTTCGTGGTGACGGATCACCTCGTCGATAATGAAGCGCAGGAATTTTTCGGAAAATTCGGGGTCGAGCTGCGCATCGGTCGCCAATTGGCGCAGCCGCGCGATCTGCGCCTCTTCGCGGCCGGGATCGGCGGGGGGCAGCGCGTTCTCAGCCTTGTAGCGTCCTACCGCCTGGGTAATCTTGAACCGCTCGGCCAGCATGAAGACCAGTGCGGCGTCGATATTGTCGATCGACTGGCGATAGCCGGTCAGCACGGTGTCGGACATGATCGGTACGTCTCCCTCTGGCGCGCCCGTCGCGCGGCGATTTCGCATGCGTCCTTTTGCGCTTAGGCTTGCGTTCGGCAAGCGTTGTCGCCAGAGGCTCTTACCTGCCCATGACCGTAACCGCCACCCGCCTCGCCAAGCCCGCGCCCTCGCTGGACCCGATGATCCGGCTGGTGGCCGACGATATGAACGCCGTGAACCAGGTCATCATCGACCGGATGCGGTCGGAGATCCCGCTGATCCCGCAACTCGCCGGGCACCTGATCGCCGGCGGCGGCAAGCGGATGCGCCCGATGCTGACGCTCGCGAGCGCGCAGTTGCTGGGGTATCGGGGGACCAGCCACCATGTCCTGGCCGCGGCGGTCGAGTTCATCCACACCGCCACGCTGTTGCATGACGATGTCGTCGATGGCTCCGACCTGCGGCGCGGACGGCGGACCGCCAACATCATCTGGGGCAATCCCGCCAGCGTGCTGGTCGGCGACTTCCTGTTCAGCCGGTCGTTCCAGCTGATGGTCGATGCGGGCAGCCTGAAGGTGCTGAACATCCTGTCGGGCGCGTCGGCGGTGATCGCCGAAGGCGAGGTGAACCAGTTGACCGCGGTGCGGCAGGTGGGCCTGCCCGAAGAACGCTACCTGTCGATCATCGATGCCAAGACCGCCGCGCTGTTCGCCGCCGCCTGTCGTATTTCGGCGGTGGTCGCCGAGCGGCCCGAGGCGGAGGAACTGGCGCTGGAGGCTTATGGCCGCAACCTGGGCATCGCGTTCCAGCTGATCGACGACGCGATCGACTATGTGTCGGACGCAGGCACGATGGGCAAGGATGCGGGCGACGACTTCCGCGAGGGCAAGATGACCCTGCCGGTGATCCTGGCCTATGCGCGCGCGAATGACGAGGAACGCGCATTCTGGAAGGACGCGGTCGAAGGGCGTCGGACGTCGGACGAGGACTTCGCCCACGCCATCGCGCTGGTCCGCAAGAGTCGGTCGGTCGACGACACCATGGCGCGGGCGCGCCATTATGGCGGCCTGGCGATCGAGGCGCTGCGCGGGTTCCCGGATGGGCCAGCAAAGGCGGCGATGATCGAAGCGGTCGAGTTCGCGGTGGCGCGGGCTTACTAAAACCCTTCTTTGACCCCGGCGAAGGCCGGGGCCCAGTTGCGACGAACGATCGAAGGCGTGGGGGCGGTTTGCCTCCCCCCCCCCCCCGCGGCGTGTGGCGCGTCACCAGCTTGGTGGAACCTGGACCCCGGCCTTTGCCGGGGAACGATTTCGCTGCGAGCATATCCCACCCCCCCGTTCAGCCCGAGCGAAGTCGAAGGCTCAGGGAATTTCCGTCCGCTGGGCGAATGAAGGGGCTTCGACTTCGCTCCGCCTGAACGCAAGGGGGGAATGGCGAGGTCCTTCACCCCGCCCCCCAAACCCCTTATCGCACGCCGCATGACCCTGCCCGTCACCGCCGTCCTGCCCGACCTGCTGACCGCGCTCGCGGACGCGCCGAACGCCGTCCTCGTCGCGCCGCCCGGTGCGGGCAAGACCACCGCCGTCGCGCCCGCCTTGCTCGACCAGCCCTGGTGCACCGGCGAAGTCCTGCTCCTCTCTCCCCGCCGCCTCGCTGCGCGCGCTGCCGCCGAACGCATGGCCGCACTGGCCGAGGAGCCCGTCGGCCGCACCTTCGGTTATGCCACCCGCATGGATACGAAGGTCAGCGCCGCGACCCGAGTCACCGTCGTTACCGAAGGTATCTTCGTCGCGCGTATCCAGGCCGATCCGGAACTGGCGGGCGTCTCCGCGGTGCTGTTCGACGAAGTGCACGAACGCAGCCTGGATGGCGATTTCGGCCTGGCACTGGCGCTCGATGCGCAAGGAGGGCTTCGCCCGGACCTGCGGCTGGTGGCCATGTCGGCGACGCTCGACGGTCGCCGCTTCTCCAGCCTGATGGGTGACGCCCCCGTCATCGAAAGCGAAGGGCGCAGCCATCCGCTGACCCTTCGCCATCTCGGCCGCGCCGGCGAGGCGCGAATCGAAGACTCGGTCGCCGCCGCCATCCGTCGTGCGTTGCAGGGGGAAGCGGGGGGCGACATCCTCGCCTTCCTGCCCGGCACCGCCGAGATCGCGCGTACCGCCGAGCAGCTGGCGAACTTGCCCGACAGCATCGCGATTCACGAACTCCACGGCTCGCTCGACCCGGCGGCGCAGCGCGCGGCGATCCGGCGCGATCCTGAGGGGCGGCGGCGAATCGTGCTGGCCACCTCGATCGCGGAGACCAGCCTGACGCTCGACGGGGTGCGGATCGTGGTCGATTCGGGGCTCGCGCGCCGCCCACGTTACGACCGTGCGGCGGGGATGACCCGGCTGGTCACCGAGCGCGCCAGCCAGGCCGCGGTCATCCAGCGCGCGGGCCGCGCCGCGCGCCAGTCGCCAGGCGTCGCATATCGCCTGTGGGAGGAGGCGGCGACGGCGGGCCTCCCGCGATTCGATCCGCCCGAGATATTGGAAGCGGACCTGTCGGCGCTGCTGCTCGGCACCGCACTCTGGGGCGTCGGCGATCCGCGCGCGCTCCCTTGGCTCGACCCGCCGCCCGAGGCCGCCGTCGCCGAGGCACGCGCGCGCCTCACCGTGCTGGAGGCGCTGGACGACACCGGCCGCCCGACCGCGCATGGCAAGGCGATTGCTCGCCTGCCCATGCCCCCGCGCCTGGCGCATATGCTGATCCGCAGCGGCGAGCGAGGGCTGGCCACGACCGCCGCCGAGGTCGCGGTGCTGCTCGGCGAGCGGGGCATTGGCGGACAGGACGTCGATGTCGAGCAACGCCTGCGCCGCTGGCGGACCGAGCGCGGCCCCAAGGCGGAGGCGGCGCGGCAGATGGCGAAACGCTGGACCGGCCTCGCCCCCAAGCCGGTCGAGCAGGAGGCCTGGGACCATCCGGCGGGCGTGTGCCTGGCGCTGGCCTATCCCGACCGGGTGGCGCGGCGGCGTGACGGCACGGGCGAGAATTGGGCAAGCGTCGGGGGCAGGGGCTTCCGGCTCGATACGGCCTCGGGGCTGGCGAGTTCGGAATGGCTGGCGGTGGGCGAGACGCAAGGCGCGGCCTCGGGTGCGCGCATCCTGTCGGCCGCGCCGCTCGACCTCGCCACGGTGGAGGCGCTGTTCGCCGAGCGGATCGAAACCCGGCGTACCGTCACGTTCAACCCCGCAACCGGCGGGGTCGAGACGTTGCGCGAGCGGCGGCTGGGTAGCTTGCGCCTGTCGAGTGGTCCCGATTCGGGGGCGTCGCCCGAAGCGATCGCCGACGCGCTGGTCGAGGGGGTGCGGACGCACGGCCTGGCGCTGCTTCCGTGGAGCGACGGGACAGGGGCATATCGCGCGCGGGCGGCCTATGCCGGGGTGGCGCTGGACGATGCGACGCTGATCGAACGGCTGGACGACTGGCTGCCTGCGCTGGTCGCGGGCAAGCGGCGACTGGACGCCATCGCGCCGGGCGCGCTGACCGAGGCGATTCGCAATCTGGTCGATTGGAACGACCAGAAGCGGATCGATTCGATGGCGCCTTCGCACTTCACAAGTCCGGCGGGCAGCACCCATGCGATTGATTATGCGGCCGAAGGCGGCCCGCGTGTCGAAATTCGCGTCCAGGCGCTGTTCGGCCTGGCCGAGCATCCGGTGATCGGCACCGAGCGCGTGCCCCTGGTCCTCAGCCTGACCTCGCCCGCCGGTCGGCCGATCCAGACGACGCGCGACCTGCCGGGTTTCTGGGCGGGAAGCTGGAGCGCGGTGGCCAAGGAAATGCGCGGCCGCTATCCCCGCCATCCCTGGCCCGACGCGCCCGCGGACGCCTCTGCGACACTGCGCACGAAAAAGGCGGATGCAAGAGCCGCCGGTTCGCGATAAGGGACTTGGATTATGGCCACTGCTCGCATCTTCCAGCGCCCCAAGAACGCGATGCAATCCGGCAAGTACCGGACCGATCGCTGGCAACTCGAATTCGAACCGACCGAGGCGAAACAGCCCGATCCCCTGACCGGCTGGGCCGGCAGCGGCGACACGCAGGAGCAGGTGCGCCTGACCTTCGCGACGCTGGAAGAGGCGATCGCCTATTGCCAGCGCGAAGGGCTTGACCACCATGTCGTGCCGACGCCGCAGAAGACGCTGAAGCTGCAAAGCTACGCCGATAACTTCCGCTAAGGGGGGCTTGGCGTTTAGCCGCTACCCCTGACCACCCCGGCGAAGGCCGGGGTCTAGTTTTTGTGTTCGCGCGAAGCCGCGATGACGCGAAGATTTCAGGATGAATTTCGCGCAGAGGCGCGGAGGACGCAGAGGTGTCGCATCCACCGGCACCCCCACCCCGTCATCAGTGCTCGTTGAAGAGGCACTCGTTGCCACGAAGCGAGACCCCTCTGCGCCCTCCGCGCCTCTGCGCGAACCAACCTTCTTCCCTTCGCGCCATCGCGGCTTCGCGTGAGCTCAAAAGCCCAGGATGCCGCCGCCCAGCAGCAACAGCATCTTGGCGTCGATCGCCACGCCCGCCGCGCGGCGCTCGGCGATGAAGGCGGCTACCTCCGCCAGCTTGACCCGGTGGACGACGATCTGCTCGTCCGAATCGCCGCCGCCTTCGCCGACCTTCACCAGCCCGGTCGCGCGGACCAGCGTGAATCGCTCCGACGTCATGCCCGGTGAGGAGCAGAATTCGCCCAGCGCCTCGATCCGCGACGGGCGATAGCCGGTTTCCTCTTCCAGCTCACGTGCGGCACCGTCGAGCACCGCCTCACCCTCGGTCTCGTCGCCGATCAGCCCGGCGGGCATCTCCAGGCACGGCGCGCCCAGCGGAATGCGGAACTGTTCGACCAGCAAGATATGCCCGTCCTCGATCGCCAGGATCACGGCGGCACGGATATCGCGCGGACGGTCGGCATATTCCCAGTGCCCGCGCTTGCGCAGCGCGAGAAACCGCCCCTCGGCCAGGGTTTCGAGCGGAGCGTCCATACGGGGATCGGTCATAGCGAGATCGGCCTGTCCGGCAGTTCGTTGGTGTCGGCCGCCGTCTTGGGGAAATGTGTCGCCAGCACAAGCCCGATGCGCTCGACCGCTGCGCTCAGTCCCTCGCCGACATTGTCCTTTGCGACATGCGGCAGCATCACCGCCATCGCACGGCCCCAGGTTTCCGGGCCGACTTTGCCGGTCAGGCCGGAGTCGGCGACGATTTCGGCCATATGCTCGTCTTCGGACAGATAGAGCAGCACGCCGTAGCGGCTGTCGGTCCGCCGCTCGGCCGCGACGCGGAACAGCAGGACGGCGCGTGCGCGGACGCGGGCATGGCGGATGCTTCTGGGGACCAGCGCGATGCGGCGCTTGACCGGAGCCAGCAGGGCCACGACCAGCGCGAAGACCAGGATCTGCGCGATCATCACCGCGCCCAGGATCAGGTCCTCACCCGGCGCGCTCCAGGCGTCGTGGACCAGCGCGAGCAGCTTCAGCCCCAGATCGGGGAACAGCGCGGCGAACAGCGGCACCAGCAGCATGGCCGGTGCGGCGAACCACAAGGCGACGTCGCGATACTCGTCCGATCGGGGCGCGACGATGGTGACGATCTCGGCATCGGTCGTCGCTTCGGCGCGCGCGACCGCGGCGGTGACCAGATCGCTGTCGGTGTCGCTCAACATCTCACCAATCCCCCGAAGCGCCGCCGCCGCCGAAATCCCCGCCGCCGCCGCCGGTAAAGCCGCCGCCGCCCCATGATCCGTCGCTGCCGCCGCCGGACGATCCGCCGCCCGAACCCCAGCCGCCGCCCGATCCACCGCCGCCCCAGCCGGGACCCCAGAGGATGATCGGCCAGCCGCCCCCGCTGCGCCGTCCGCCACCGCCGCCACGATCATCGTCGTCGTCATCGTGGAAACGCTGCCCCTGCCGACGACGCAGGATCGACAGCACGACAAAGCCGCCGACGAAGATGACCAGGATGATCAGGATCGGAAAACCGTTGGAGTCGCCGCCGCCGCTCCGATGCTCCCGGTCGAACTGCTTGGTCGCCTCGGCCACCTTGGCCTTGGCTTCCTCGGGCGAGGCGCGAAGCTGGGCGATCACCGCATCGGCGCCCGCATTCAGTGCACCTGATATGTCGCTCGATTCGCGCAGGCGCGGGATCATCAGGGTACGGATCATCTGCGACGACCAGGCGTCGGTCAGGATCGGCTCCAGCCCGCGTCCGACCTCCAGCCGGGGACCGCGCTGGCCCTTGCCCTCATTAGGCGCGACGAACAGGATCGCGCCATTGTCGGCGTCCTTCAGGCCGACACCCCAGGTGCGGCCCAGCCGATAGCCGTAATCCTCGATCGGTCGACCCTGCAGGTCCGGGATGGTTGCGACCACCAGCTGGCGGCCGGTATCCTTTTGCAGCGCCTCCAGCTTCTGTTCGAGCTGCGCCTTCGTCGCGGGGTCGATCTTGTTCGCCGCATCGACGACCAGCCCGTCGAACTTGGGGAAGGTCTGCGCCATCACCGGGACGGCGCAGAAAATCAGCCAGAGCCCGACCAGCGGGCGGATCAACCGGGTCATGTGCGCGCGATCAGCCGCCGAAATTCACCTTGGGCGCGTTCTCGGCCCCCGGCGTCGTCGCCTGATAGGGGGTGATCGGCTTGGCGCCGTAGAATACCTTCGCGCCGATCGCGTCGGGGAAGGTGCGGATGCGCGTGTTATAATCCTGCACCGCCTTGTTATAATCGCCGATCGCAATGTTGATGCGGTTCTCGGTTCCTTCCAGCTGGCTCATGAAGGTCCGGAAATTGTCCTGGCTCTTCAGGTTCGGATAGGCCTCGACATTGGCCAGTAGTCGGCCGAGCGAGCCGCTGAGCTGGCCCTGGGCCGCCGCGAACTGCTGCATCTTGGCGGGATTGGAAATATCGTCGGCGCTGACCTGCACCGAGGTCGCCTTGGCGCGGGCGTTGACCACCTCGGTCAGGATCGACTTTTCCGAGGCGGCGGCGCCCTTCACGGTCGCTTCCAGATTGGGGATCAGGCTGGCGCGGCGCTGATAGGCGGCCTGGACATCGGCCCATTTCGCCTTCGCGTTTTCCTCCGCCGTGGGCACGCTGTTCATGCCGCAGCCGGACAGGGCGACGGCCATCACGACCGGGGTCAGGGCAAGAACGGGACGACGCATTCGAATTTTCCTCCGTCAACTGTATCGGCTATATAAGACGCGTGAGGCGCTTGGCGAAGGGCAAAAGCGACGATAGCCTTCATCTTCATCGAATTGAGGGAATTGGCGATGCTCAAGGAATTTCGGGCCTTCATCGCGCGGGGCAACGTGCTGGACCTGGCGGTGGCGGTGATCATCGGCGCCGCGTTCAGCAAGATCGTGACCTCGCTGACCGACGACGTGCTGATGCCGATCATCGGCAAACTGTTTGGCGGGCTGGATTTCTCCAGCTATTTCGTGCGCATGGGGCCGGTGCCGGCCAATTATGCGGGCTCGCTGAGCGACTATGCCGCGCTGAAGAAGGCGGGGGTGCCTTTGCTTGGTTACGGAGCGTTCGTGACCCAGGCGGTCAATTTCGTCATCGTCGCCTTCATCATCTTCCTGCTGGTCCGCACCGTGAATCGGGCTACGACCCTGTTCGAGAAGGAAAAGGCCGCCACCGCTGCCGAGCCGAAGGCCGAGCCCGCCGATGTCGCACTGCTCCGCGAAATCCGCGACGAACTGCGCGCGCGGCGTTCTTAAGCTATCCGATTAGAAGGCTGGTGTACCCCGGCCTTCGTCGGGGTGGCGCGGAGTTGGGTGAGGTAAGGGGGTTACGCCGCCGCCAGTTTCTTGGCGGTGGCGTCGGCCAGGCTGGTGCCGTCGAGGATCCGCGCGGTCTCGTCGCGCACGCGCATCATCGCATGGCGGATGGCGCAGTCGGCCTCGCTCTTGCAGTCGTTGCAGGGGCGATAGGCGGTCCGGCTGACGCAGGGAACCAGCGCCAGCGGCCCTTCGATCGTACGGATGATGTCGCCGAGCGAAATCAGGTGCGCCGCGCGAGCCAGACGATACCCGCCCATCTTGCCCCGCTGGCTGTCGAGCAGCTGCGCGCCCTTCAGATCGGCGAGGATCAGCTCCAGGAACTTGCGCGGCACGTTCGCCTCGGCCGCGATGCGTGTCATCGAGGTCGGCGGCCCGGCCGGAGGCATCTCCGCCAGGAACAGCATCGCGCGCAGCGCATAACGGGACCGTTGGGTCAGCATGGGGTTTCCCATGAACCCAAATTGGGGCGAGCGAAAGGCATTTGCGTAATGCCGCCGGGCTTCCTATATCCGTCCCTGCCGGGTTTCACCCGGCTATGACGATAAACTGCGGCGAGTAATAGACGCAGCGGACCCGGGGGCAGTACCCGGCGGCTCCACCATAAAAGGTGGTGTACTTGGACACCGTTTCTGACGGGGCCGAA
>Ga0308171_1002515_pt1 | contig 19122 bp, 19 predicted proteins | sample PhyGR1_FD_202135 | JGI IMG/M metagenome (GOLD analysis project Ga0308171, IMG submission 202135) | Phyllosphere microbial communities from UC Gill Tract Community Farm, Albany, California, United States - DLSLSG.R1 | ecosystem: Host-associated > Plants > Phyllosphere > Unclassified | place: USA... | reverse complement strand
CGAACGTGACCGGCACGCTGCACATGGGCCATGCCTTCCAGCAGACCCTGATGGATGCGCTGGTGCGCTACCACCGCATGCGCGGCTACGACACGCTGTGGCAGGTCGGCACCGACCACGCCGGTATCGCCACGGAGATGGTGGTCTCGCGCAACCTGGCGCTGGCCGGCACTGGCGAGAGCCGCGATTCGCTGGGCCGCGACGGCTTCATCGAGAAAGTGTGGGAGTGGAAGGCGCAGTCCGGTGACACCATCGAGCGCCAGATGCGCCGGCTGGGCACCTCCAGCGACTGGTCGCGCAGCACCTTCACCATGGACCCGCAGCCGTCCGAGGCGGTGGTCGAGGCCTTCGTGCGCTGGCACGAGCAGGGCCTGATCTACCGTGGCCAGCGCCTGGTCAACTGGGATCCGGTGCTGAAGACGGCGATCTCCGATCTGGAAGTGGAGAGCGTGGAGGAAGACGGTTTCCTGTGGTCGATCAGCTATCCGCTGGCCGATGGCAGCGGCACCCTGACCGTGGCCACCACCCGCCCGGAAACCATGCTCGGCGACACCGCCGTGATGGTCCACCCCGAAGACGAGCGCTATGCGCACCTGATCGGCAAGATGGTCACGCTGCCGCTGACCGGCCGCGAGATCCCGGTGATCGCCGATGATTACGTCGACCGCGAGTTCGGCACCGGCGTGGTCAAGGTCACCCCCGCGCACGATTTCAACGATTACCAGGTCGGCCTGCGCCACGGCCTGCCGATGATCAACCTGTTCACCCCGGAGGCGGCGATCAACGACAACGCCCCGGCGAAGTACCGCGGGCTGGACCGTTACGACGCGCGCAAGGTGATCCTGGCCGAGCTGGAAGACCTGGGCATCCTGGTCGAAACCCGTGCACACAAGCTGCAGGTGCCGCGTGGCGATCGCACCCAGCAGGTGATCGAGCCGTACCTGACCGACCAGTGGTTCGTGAAGATGGACGTGCTGGCCAAGCGCGGCCTGGAGCTGGTCGAGAACGGCTCGATCCAGTTCGTCCCGGCCAACTGGATCAACACCTACCGCCACTGGATGGAGAACATCCAGGACTGGTGCATCAGCCGCCAGCTGTGGTGGGGCCACCGCATTCCGGCGTGGTTCGACGATGCCGGCAACTGCTATGTCGGCCGCGATGAAGCCGAAGCGCGCGCGAAGAACAACCTCGCTGCCGACCTCGCCCTGCACCAGGACAGCGACGTGCTGGAGACCTGGTTCTCCTCGCAGCTGTGGCCGTTCTCGACCCTGGGCTGGCCGAACGCGCAGGCAATGGACGCGCGCGGTTTCGAGCGTTACCTGCCGTCCTCGGTGCTGATCACCGGGTTCGACATCATCTTCTTCTGGGTGGCCCGCATGATCATGGCCACCGACAGCTTCACCGGCAAGATCCCGTTCAAGGATGTCTACATCACCGGCCTGATCCGCGATGCGCAGGGCCAGAAGATGTCCAAGTCCAAGGGCAACGTGCTCGATCCGCTGGACATCATCGATGGCATCTCCATCGAGGACCTGGTCGCCAAGCGCACCACCGGCCTGATGAAGCCCAAGGACGCGCCGAAGATCGAGAAGGCCACACGCCGCGAATTCCCCGAGGGCATCATCGCCCACGGTGCCGACGCGCTGCGCTTCACCATCGCCGCGCTGGCCACCCACGGCCGCGACATCAAGTTCGACATGAACCGCGCCGAGGGCTACAAGAACTTCTGCAACAAGCTGTGGAACGCCAGCCGCTTCACCCTGATGAACACCGAGGGCAGCAGCTTCACCGGCGTGCCGCAGCCGCGCACCGATGCCGAGCGCTGGATTCTCGCGCGGCTGGCCGCGGTCTCGGCCGAAGCGCAGACGCATTACGCCAACTACCGTTTCGACCTGCTGGCGCAGTGCCTGTACGAATTTGCCTGGAACGAATTCTGCGACTGGTTCCTGGAGCTGACCAAGCCGGCCCTCAACGGGGCCGATGCCGAGGATGCCGACAGCACCCGCCACACCCTGCTGTACGTGCTCGAAGCGCTGCTGCGCCTGCTACACCCGCTGACCCCGTTCGTCACCGAGCAGCTGTGGCGCCAGGTCGCCCCGCGCCTGGGCATCACCGGGGACACCGTCTCGCTGCGGCCCTACCCGACCGCCGAGGAATTCGCGGGTGATTTCGCCCGCGCCGAAGCCGACGTGGAATGGCTGAAGTCGATGGTCAACGCCCTGCGCCGCGTGCGCAGCGAGTTGAACGTGCCGCCGTCCAAGCTGGTGCCGCTGCTGCTGCAGGGCGGCACCGACGACGACCGTGCGCGCATGACCCGCTTCACGGCCTCGCTGTCGTTCCTGCTCAAGCTGGAGCGCATCGCGTGGCTGGCCAACGGCAGCGACACGCCGCCGGCCGCCACCGCGATCGTGGGCGATCTCACCCTGCTGGTGCCGCTGGAGGGCCTGGTCGATCTCGGCGCCGAACGCGCGCGCCTGGACAAGGAGATCGCCCGGGTGGAAGCGGAGAAGGACAAGAGCGAGACCAAGCTGACCAAGTTCACCGACAAGGTGCCGGCCGCGGTGGTCGAGCAGGAGCGCGTGCGCCTGGTCGAATGGACCGCCCAGCTGGACGGTCTGCGTTCGCAGCGCGCGAAGCTGTAAGCGCCTGCGGGCGGCAGCCACGCGCCCTGCGTGGCTGCCTGCCGGGATCGGATGGGCTGCAGCCCCCCCGGCACGCGGCCCGCGCATCTGCGGCATGATGCGCGTTCGTCCACGGAATGAAGGACCGCCGGCACGATGTCGTTGTCCCTGTTCTGCATCGTGCTGTTCGCCGCCCTGCTGCATGCCAGCTGGAACGCGATCGTCAAACGCGGCACCGACAAACTGCTGACCACGACCCTGGTCACCGGTTCGGCGGCGCTGATCGCCGCGCTCGCCCTGCCGTTCGTGCCTGCACCCGCCGCGCAGAGCTGGCCCTGGCTGGCCGCCTCCACCGCGCTCCAGATCGGGTATTACGTGCTGGTGGCACGCACCTACCAGCTGACCGACATGAGCGCGTCCTACCCGCTGATGCGCGGCTGCGCGCCGCTGCTGGTCGCACTGGTCAGCACGCTGTTGCCCGGCGAGCGCCTGGCGTGGAGCGCGTGGTCCGGCATCGCGCTGATCTGCATCGGCATCCTGTGCATGACCCGCGGCACCTCGCGGCGCCATCTGTGGCTGCCGCTGCTCAATGCCGGCGTCATCGCCACCTACACGCTGGTGGATGCCTGGGGCGCGCGCCACTCGGGTGCCGCGGTGGGCTACACGCTGTGGCTGTTCCTGCTCGCCGGGCTGCCCTTGCCGCTGTGGGCGCTGTGGACCCGCGCCGGTGCGCTGGGTGAGTATGCGCGCGGCAACTGGGGCTACGGCATCGTCGGTGGCCTGGGTACGTTGATCTCGTACGGGCTGGCGCTGTGGGCGATGACGGTGGCGCCGATCGCGATGATCGCCGCGCTGCGCGAAACCTCGATCCTGTTCGGCATCCTGATCTCGGCCTGGATCCTGCGCGAGCGGGTCGACCGCCAGCGCTGGATCGCGGCCGGGCTGATCGTGTTCGGCGCGGTGATGCTGCGGCTGGCGTAATGCCACCCGATGCGGTCAGAGCGGCGGCATCACCTGGATATCGTCGTCGACCAGTTCCATCGCCATCACCAGCGCATCCTCGCGGCCATCGCGCGCAGGGTAGTAGCGCGGGCGACGGCCGATCTCGTTGAAGCCCTCGCTGTGGTACAGCGCCAGCGCCGGTGCGTTGGACGGCCGCACTTCCAGGAACACACGCTGGGCACGGTGGTCGCGCGCCAGCTTCACCAGCGCACGCAGCAGGTAGCGGCCGCGCCCACGCGACTGGCTGGTGGTGTCCACGCAGATGTTGAGCAGGTGCGCCTCATCGGCGGCGATGCTGAGCACGCCGTAGCCGATCAGCAGGCGGTCCTGTTCCAGCGCGAGCGCGGGATACCCCGCGCGCAGGCAGTCCTGGAAGATGCCGCGCGTCCACGGGTAGGGATAACCGCGCAGCTCGATCGCCATCACCGCGTCCAGATCGGCTTCACGCAGCGCGCGCAGCGACAACGGCCGGGGCGAACTGAGCGCGCTCATGCGCGGCCCTGCCGGCGCAACGCGCGCAGCTGCGGCCACAAGGCACGCTTGGCCGCCGCGCTGCCGCGGATCTCATCCAGATTCCAGCCGGCCATCAAGGCCTGCGTCGCCGGCTCGGCCGGGTTGCAGCCGGACGCCCGCAGCAGCGCGATCTGCAGCCGATCGGGCATGCGCACCGCAGGGCGCCGGCCGCCGGCACCGCGCGTGCGCGCCGGTGTGTCGGCCACGGCGTCCGCGGGCGCCTCGGCCGGGCGCGGCGCCGTGCGGCGGGCCGGGGGCGGCGCGGCGGCGCTCGGCTCGCGCGGCGGCGGCGGCGGCGGCGCCGGCGCGGCGGCCGACTGCGCCGGTGCCACGCTCAGTTCGATGGCGGCCGGGACGGCCGGTTCTTCGGCCAGCTGCCCATCGACGAACACCGTGTAGCCCATCGCCTGCAGCCAGGACTGCTGGGCGGCCGACCACAGCGGCGGCGCCGTCCCGCTCACGCGTTCGGCTCGACCGTCTTGCGGGTCCGCTGCCACACCCAGTAACACGGGCCCGACAGCGCGTAGACCACCCCCACCGCGAACAGCACGCGCGGCAGGTCGATCACCATGATCGCGATCGCGATCGGCACCAGCGCCAGCGCCAGGAACGGCACGCGATCGGCGCGCGGCCCCTTCTGGCCACTGCCCTTGAAGCTCCAGAAGCGCACCCGGCTGACCATCAGCAACGCGGCAATCAGGGTCACGCCCAGCGCCACGTAGCGCAGCTGGTTGCCGTCCCAGCCCAGGTTGCCATCGGCGAAGGCCCAGACGAAGGACATCATCAACCCGGCCGCGGCCGGGCTGGCCAGGCCGATGAACCAGCGCTTGTCGACGACGGTGACCTGGGTATTGAAGCGGGCCAGGCGCAGTGCCGCGCAGGCGGCATACAGGAAGGCGACCGCCCAGCCGACGCGACCGAGCACCGGGTCGTCGAACTTCAGCCAGGACAGCGACCAGTGGTACATCACCAGGGCCGGGGCCATGCCGAAGCTGACCAGATCGGCCAGCGAGTCGTACTGGACGCCGAACTCACTGCTGGTGCCGGTCAGGCGCGCGACGCGCCCGTCCAGGCCGTCCATGACGGCGGCGACGAACACCGCGATCGCGGCATTGACGAAATCGCCGTTGGCCGCGGCGATGATCGCGTAGAAGCCGGCGAACAGGCCGGCCGTGGTGAACAGGTTGGGCAGCAGGTAAATACTGCGCGAGCGCGGCGGGGGTTTCATCTGATCCATGCGCGCAGTTTAGTGGGTGTGGTGGCCTTTGGGGCAGTGTGCAGGGTGTGGGCGCCCCGTGAGGCCCGGGCGGCCGGCCGCCAGCGGCTTGCCAGCGGCCGCGCGGAGTGCTGCAATCGCGCACCTGCCCCCTGGATTCCGGAGTCGCCATGCGTGCCCTGTCCCGTCTGAGCTGTCTGCTGCTGCTTGCCAGCGCCACGGCCGGTGCCGCCAACGTATACAAGTGGAAGGACGCCAATGGCGTCACCCAGTATTCGGAAAAGCCCCCGGCCGGCCAGAAGTACGAGACCCGGGAGGTCCAGACCCGCGACCCGGCCGCCCCGCGCGCCGCCGCGCCGGTGGCCGCCGCCGAATCCGGCGAGTGCACCAAGGCGCGCGACAACCTGACCCTGCTGGCCGGCAAGAACGCGGTCATGCAGGACACCGATGGCGACGGCAAGGCCGAAACGGCCCTGAACGACGACCAGCGGGGCGCGCAGAAGGCGCTGGCCGAGGCCGCCATCAAGGCCTATTGCACGCCGAAGGCCTGAACACCTGGCGCTCGGGCCGGCGCCGCCGCACCCCGGCGGTGGCGCGCGGTGCGCATCGTGGCGGCTGGGCTGGCAGAATATCGGCTTCTGCCGTTCAGCGAAGCCGACGATGCGCCTCTCCCAGTTCCACCTGCATACCACCAAGGAAACTCCCAGCGACGCGGAGCTGACCAGCCACCGCCTGATGCTGCGCGCGGGCATGATCCGCAAGCTGGCCTCGGGGCTGTACATCTGGTCGCCGCTGGGCCTGCGCGTGCTGCGCAAGGTGGAGCGCATCGTGCGCGAGGAAATGGAGCGCGCCGGCGCCGTCGAATTCCAGATTCCGACGATCCAGCCGAAGGAACTGTGGGAATCGACCGGGCGCTGGGAAAAATTCGGCCCGCAGCTGCTGAAGATCAAGGACCGCAAGGAACAGGTGTTCTGCTACAGCCCCACCGCTGAAGAAGCCGCGGCCGATTTCGCGCGCCAGGAGCTGTCCAGCTACAAGCAGCTGCCGGTCAATTTCTTCCAGATCCAGACCAAGTTCCGCGATGAGATCCGCCCGCGCTTCGGCGTGATGCGCGCGCGCGAATTCCTGATGAAGGATGCCTATTCGTTCCATCTGCACGATGACTGCCTGGTGCGCGAATACGAAAACATGAAGGCCGCCTACAGCCGCGTGTTTACCCGCCTGGGCCTGGATTTCCGCATGGTGCAGGCCGACTCCGGCGCGATCGGTGGTGATGCCTCGCAGGAATTCCACGTGATCGCCGCCTCCGGCGAAGACGCGCTGGTATTTTCGACCGGCTCGGATTATGCGGCGAACATGGAGGCGGCGATCGCGGCCGCGCCGGGTGAGCGCCCGGCCGCCAGCGAATCGCTGCGCAAGGTGGACACCCCGACCCAGAAAACCTGCGAAGCAGTGGCCGACCTGCTCGGCGTCGCGCTGGAGCGCACGGTGAAGTCGATCGCGATCATGGGCGAAAAGGGCTTCGTGCTCGCGCTGGTCCGGGGCGACCACGAGGTCAACGAAATCAAACTGGGCAAGGTCGAAGGCCTGCAGGGCTATCGCATGGCCAGCGAGGCGGAGATCGCCACGCATCTGGGCAGCGAGCCGGGCTTCCTCGGCCCGCTCAACCCGGCCCAGCCGATCCGCATCGTGGCCGACCGCGACGTCGCGGCGATGGCGGACTTCGTGATCGGTGCCAACGAAGCCGGCTTCCATATTGCCGGCGTCAACTGGGGCCGTGACCTGGCCGAGCCGGAAGTGGCCGACATCCGCAATGCGAAGGCCGGTGACCGCGCCATCGATGGCGGCGAACTGAAAGTGGCGCGCGGCATTGAAGTGGGCCATGTGTTCCAGCTCGGCCGCCAATATGCGCAGGCGTTGAATGCCACCGTGCTCGATGAAAACGGCAAGGCCGCGGTGCTGGCGATGGGCTGCTACGGCATCGGTATTTCGCGCATCGTGGCCGCAGCGATCGAACAGAACCACGATGACGCCGGCATTATCTGGCCCGACGCGATGGCGCCGTGGCAGGTCGTGGTGTGCATGATCAGTCCCAAGAAGGACGACGCCGTGGAGGCCGCCGCCACCGCGCTGCTGTCGCGCCTGCAGGCGGCCGGCCTGGATGTCGCGCTGGACGATCGCGGCCTGCGCCCCGGCGCGATGTTCGCCGACATGGAACTGATCGGCGTACCGCACCGTATCGTGGTATCCGAGCGCGGGGTCGCGGCCGGCACGTTCGAATACCGCGCACGCAGTGCGGCCGAGGCGGAAATACTCGACCACGATGCACTGCTGGCGAAATTGACGGGTTGAAGACGGAGCCGGGGGTAATACTCCCGGCTTTTTCTATGGCCGGCCCGGTTTCAATATCCACGGTTTGTTTGTGTATTTCTCGAAAGAGAATGTATGCTGCCCGCGGTGCCAAGGACGGCTCACCCTGTCCTTAATCCTTTTTGTGGAGTAGTAGATGAGCATTGACCTGAGCGGCCTGTCCGCCAAAGAGCTGGGCGCGCTGATCAAGAACGCCAAGAAACAGCAGACCATCGTTGCCAAGCGCCCGGCCATCACCAAGGTCCGCGCGCAGCTGACCAAGCTGGCCAAGGCACAGGGTTATTCGGTGGAAGAACTGTTCGGCGGTGCCGCTCCGGCACGTGGCCGTGGCGCTGTGAAGGCCACCAAGGCCCCGGCCAAGGCCGTTCGCAAGCTGGGCAAGGTTGCCCCGAAGTACCGCAACCCGGCCAACCCGAAGGAAACCTGGACCGGCCGTGGCAAGCAGCCGCGCTGGCTGGCCGCGCACACCGCCAAGGGCAAGAAGGTCGAAGAGTTCCTGATCAAGAAATAATCAGGCCCGACCCGTACCGAATATCGAAAAACGCCGGCCCAGTGCCGGCGTTTTTTTTGCGCACCGCTCAGAGGGTCTTGCGCGCCGGGATCAGCAGATTGCCGAACAGCAGGCCGGCCACCAGCGCCATCACCACGTTGAGCACGGTCATCAGCACGGTCTGCCCGGCGCTCATGTCCTGCTGCTGGACCAGGGTCAGCACGCCGCGCAGGCTGGTGCTGCCGGGCACCAGCATGATGATGCCGGGCAGGCGGATGATCGCACCGGGCCGCTGGGCCAGCCGGCCGAACAGATTGCCGGCGGCGGTCAGCAGCATCGCGGACATGAAAATACCGGCCGGCACGCCCCAGGCCTGGCCGGCGAATTTGGAAATCGCATAGCCGGCGACGGCCGCGGCCATGACCCAGGCAAAATCGCGCCGGTTGGCCTTGAACAGCATCGCGAAGGCAAACGCCGCCAGCAGCAGCGCTCCCCACTCCACCCAGTCCGCCTGCGGCCGCGAGGCACGCACCAGCGGCTCCAGGCCAACGATGCCCGAGAGCGTCACCGCGATCACCGCGCCCACGGTGAGCTTGAGGATGGTGGTCACCGCACCGGCGAAGCGCGCCGTGCCGGAGACCCAGTGCTGGCTGGCCAGTTCGTTGACCGCATTGGTCAGCGACATGCCGGGCAGCAGCACCACAAGCGAGGCGATGATCACCGTATTGAGATTGAGTGCGCCCACGAACGAGGCCACCAGCGCCGCCACCGTGCCGGCCAGCAGCGCGGCCAGGGCTTCGTTGGCCTCACGCGTGGCCGGGCGGCGATCGGTGTACATGCCCATCACCCCGATCAGCAGCCCGATCACCCCGGCGGTGGCGATGTCCAGCCACGGCAGTTTCCACAGCCCGGCCACGCCCGCCGCGCCCAGGCTGTAGGACAGGATCGTGCGGATCTTGCCCCAGCGCCCGGGGTCCTTGTCCAGCTGGCGCAGTGCGGTGTGGCCCTGGGCGATGCTCATGGTGCCGTTGGCGACCGCATCGGTGATCTGATCGGCGATGCTGAGTTTATGCAGGTCGTTTTCGCCCGGTGCCAGACGGATCACGCGGGTGATGTCCGACGAACCGATCGCCTTGGTGGGATCGCTGAAACTCAGGATCACGCCGGTCGGGTTCGACCACGGCTCGCAGTCCAGCCCCAGCCGCTGCGCGAGCGCGACCACGGCCGCCTCCAGCCGCTGCGCGGTGGTCCCATAGCTGTGCAGGCGCCCGGCCATTTCGGACACGAACGCCACCCGTTGCGCGTAGGTCGCCTGGGGCGTGGGAAGGGTCTGGGTGTCGGCAGGCATGCCGCGTAGTATCACCTGAACCTGCCTGCGCGGGACAACCCTTGTCGCCCCCGGCATCACCGTGTGCGCGCACACGCGAGCCATGCACCCGGACAAGGTATGCTGCGCGCAGGACGCCTACATGACCTCAGACCAAGCCCCCCATCTCGAACAGGATGCCCAGGACCCCGGCCTGATCCGGTTGTCCGGCCATTGGACCTTACGCACCGCGCTGGACGCGGCCGAGGTGCTGCGCGCAGCACCGGAAAAGGTCACCGGCATCGATGCCAGCGGCATCACCCAGCTGGATTCGGCCGGCGTGCTGCAGGTGCTGCGCGTCGCGCACCGTGCCGACCTGGCCGATGATGCGCTGCAGTTCCGGCAGGAACACCGGGCCCTGGTCAGCACCATCGAGGAAGTCGCCGACGACCGCCCCAAGGCCAAGCGCGATTTCGGCGTGCTGGCGGCCCTGGAACGGCTCGGCGTCAGCGTGCACGGGATGGGCCACAACATCGTGGCGCTGGCCAGTTTCCTGGGCGAGAACCTGGTCAAGGGCGCTCGCCTGATCAAGGAGCCGCGCCGCTTCCGGCTGACCGCCACCGTATCGCAGATGGAACAGGTGGGCCTGGACGCCGTGCCGCTGGTCGCGCTGCTGTCGTATCTGGTCGGCGCGGTGATCGCCTTCCTCGGCTCGACGATCCTGCGCGACTTCGGCGCGGAGATCTACGTGGTCGAGCTGGTCAGCATCGCGTTCCTGCGCGAGTTCGCCGTGCTGCTGACGGCCATCGTGCTGGCCGGGCGTACCGCCAGCGCGTTCACCGCGCAGATCGGTGCGATGAAGGCGCGCGAGGAAATCGACGCGATGAAAACCCTCGGCCTGGACCCGGTCGACCTGCTGGTGCTGCCACGGCTGGTCGCCCTGTTGATCACCCTGCCGCTGCTGACCTTCATCGCGATGATCGCCGGCCTGGCCGGCGGCATCACCGTGGGCGCCTTCGATCTGGATATTCCGCCGCAGATGTACATCGCGCGGATGCACGAGACGATGGAAGTGCGCAACATGCTGGTCGGCCTGGCCAAGGCCCCGGTGTTCGCGCTGGTGATCGGCCTGATCGGCTGCCTGGAAGGCCTGAAGGTCGAAGGCACCGCGCAGTCGGTCGGCGAGCGCACCACCTCCAGCGTGGTGCAGGCGATCTCGCTGGTGATCATCCTCGATGCCTTCGCCGCGCTGTGGTTCATGAAGATGGGCTGGTAACCGATGACGACCGACACCGCGCCCCTGCCGGCCCTTGAAGCGTCCGCCGGCGCCGATCCCGACCTGGTGATCCGCGTGCGCGGGCTGACCAACCGCTTCGGCGCGCAGGTGGTGCATGACGGGCTGGACCTGGACGTGCGCCGCGGCGAGATCCTGGGCGTGGTCGGCGGCTCGGGCACCGGTAAATCGGTCCTGATGCGCAGCATCCTGGGCCTGCGTGCGCCCGACGACGGGCAGATCGAAGTGCTGGGCGTGGATGCGCGCTCGCCCGATCCGGCCAACCGCCTGCATATCGAACGCAACACCGGCGTGCTGTTCCAGGACGGCGCGCTGTTTTCTTCGCTGACCGTGGGCGAGAACGTGCAGGTGCCGCTGAAGGAGCACCACCGCGAGCTGCCCGAGCGCTGGCATTACGAACTGGCGCTGCTCAAGGTCAAGCTGGCCGGCCTGCCCGCCGATGCGATCAACAAGCTGCCCTCGCAGCTGTCCGGCGGCATGCGCAAGCGCGCCGGCCTGGCCCGGGCGCTGGCCCTGGATCCGCCCCTGCTGTTCCTGGATGAGCCGACTGCCGGGCTGGATCCGATCGGCGCGGCCGCGTTCGACCGCCTGATCAAGACCCTGCAGGAAGCGCTCGGCCTGACCGTCTTCCTGATCACACACGATCTGGACACGCTGTATGCGATCTGTGACCGGGTGGCGGTGCTGGCCGACAAGAAGGTCATCGCCAACGCACCGCTGCACGAGATCGAACAACTGGATCACCCGTGGATCCAGGAATATTTCCACGGACCGCGCGCGCGTGCTGCGCGCGATGCAAAGCACGAGAGCGAGTAAGCCATGGAAACCAAAGCCAATTACGTATTGATCGGCGCCTTCACCCTGGTCGTGGGGCTGGCGCTGCTGGCCTTCGGCCTCTGGGCCGCGAAGTATTCTTCCGACCGTACCTGGCAGGAATACCGCGTGGTGTTCCGCGAGGCGGTGACCGGGCTGTCGGTCGGCAGCCCGGTGCAGTACAACGGCATCGCGGTCGGCTCGATCACCGAGTTGAACCTGGTGCCCGATGACCCGCGCCAAGTGGTGGCGCGGATCCGGTTGAACTCCAATACTCCGGTCAAGACCGATACCCGTGCCAAGCTGGCGATCACCAGCCTGACCGGCCCGTCGATCATCCAGCTCAGCGGCGGCACCCCGCAGTCGCCCACGCTGACCTCGGTCAACAAGGATCCTTCGCCGATCATCCCGACCACGCCCTCGGCGCTGCAGAACATCACCGATGTGGCCAACCGCATCGTCGAACGCATGGACCAGGTGCTCAGCGACCGCAACGTGGCCGCGATCAATTCGACCCTGGCCAACCTGGAAACCATCAGCGGCGGCCTCGCCGATCGCGAACAGGGCACCCAGGCGCTGATCGCCAGCGCGCGCGATGTCGCCCGCAACCTGGATGCCACGCTGACCACGACCAACGGCGCCATCACCCGGCTCGACCAGAACCTGGTGCAGCAGCTGCCGCCGATCCTGGAGAAGCTCGATACCACGATGAGCAAGCTGGATTCGGCGGCCGGCAATGCCGATACGATCCTCGGCGAGAACCGCGCCGCGATCAACAGCTTCGCCAACGATGGCCTCGGCCAGCTCGGCCCCACCCTGACCGAGCTGCGCGGCCTGATCCGCGACCTGCGCCGGGTCAGCGACCGGCTGGACAACAACCCGGCCCGCTATCTGCTGGGCCGTGACGCGCCCAAGGAGTTCGAACCCAAATGAGCCGCCTGTCCCTCTTCCGTCCGCTGCTGCCGGTCGCCCTGATCGCCAGCCTTGGCGCCTGTTCGCTGCTGGGCAGCAGCGAGCGCAGCGCGGTGACCATCTATTCGCCGGTGGTCAGCATCCAGGCCGATCCCGGCTGGCCCACCGTGGATTGGCAGCTGGTCCTGGTCAAGCCCAGCGCGGCGCGCGTGATCGACAGCCCGCGCATCAACGTGCGCCCGACACCGGCCGAGCTGGAGGTCTACAAGGGCGTGAGCTGGGCGCAGCCGGCCACGGACATGCTCGACGATGCGATGGTGCGCGGGTTCGAGGATTCCGGCCGCATCGCCGGGGTCGCCCGCTCCACCACCGGCATCCGCGCCGATTACAAACTCGCGCTGGACATCCGCCGCTTCGAAGCCGACTACCGCGGGCAGCCCACGCCGACCGCGCTGATCGAGGTCAACGCCAAGCTGATCCACGTGATCGACCAGCGCGTGGTCGCCGACCGCACCTTCCGCCAGGAACAGCCGGTCTCCGGCACCGCGGTGGCCGAGGTGGCCCGCGCGATGGAGCAGGGCCTGAAGGGCGTGACCACCGAAGTGGTGGGCTGGACGCTGCTCAGCGGGCAGGCCGATCACCAGGCCTCCACGCCGGTGCCGGTGATCACCCCGGTCCGGGTCCGCTGATCCAGCGGAAGGTGAGATTGATGCGCTCGGCCAGCGGCCGGGCGCTTTTGGGCAGGGCGTGCTGATAGTGCTGCTGGGTCCGCCCGGCCATGACCAGCAGGTCGCCATGCCCCAGCGTGACCTCGGCCTTGCGCGCATGGTCATCGCGGCGACGCAGCGCGAAGCGGCGTTCGGCCCCCAGGCTCACCGAGGCGATGGTCGGCAGCGGCCCGAGTTCGGGCTCGTTGTCGCTGTGCCAGCCCATCCCGTCATCCCCATCGCGATAGCGGTTGAGCAGCACGCTGTTGAAGGACTGGCCGGAAAACGCCGCCAGCCGTTCGCGCAGCGGCAGCAGTGCGCGGTGCCAAGGGTGCGGCACGAACTCCGTTCCGGAATACCGGTAGCGCGCCGCCGGATCGCCCATCCAGCAGCTCAGCCGCGGTGAATCCACCTGGCGGCCGAACATGCGGATCCTGTGCACCTCCCACGGCACCTCCTCGCGCAGGAGGCGCTGCAGCGCATCGGCCTCGCTGCGCGGCAACCAGGCACGGTGCCAGTGGAGTTCGGCGTCGGGGAGGTGCAGGTCCATGGGGGCTCCAGCGCAGGCGATGGGGGCACCGGTGATGCCGGCACCCCCGCGTGCGCGTCAGGGGATGCGGAAGTCCACGCCGGTGCTGGCCTTGAGCGCGTCGGTCTGCACGCCCGGCGCCGCTTCCACCAGCACCAGGCCCGCCGGGGTCACATCGAACACCGCCAGGTCGGTGATGATCCGGTCGACCACGCCCACGCCGGTCAGCGGCAGCGTGCATTCGGGCAGGATCTTGTGCTCGCCGTTCTTGGCGGTGTGCTCCATCAGCACCACCACGCGCTGCACGCCGGCCACCAGGTCCATCGCCCCGCCCATGCCCTTGACCATCTTGCCGGGCACCATCCAGTTGGCGAGGTCGCCGCTGGCGGTGACCTGCATCGCACCGAGGATGGCCAGGTTGACGTGGCCGCCGCGGATCATCGCGAAGCTGTCGTGGCTGCCGAAATAGCTCGCCCCGGCACGCGCGGTGACGGTCTGCTTGCCGGCGTTGATCAGGTCCGCATCGACCTCGTCTTCGGTCGGGAACGGGCCGATGCCGAGCAGGCCGTTCTCGGACTGCAGCCACACATCCACGCCCTCGGGAATGTGGTTGGCGACCAGGGTCGGCAGGCCGATGCCGAGGTTCACGTAGGCGCCGTCGGTCAGTTCCTGCGCGGCACGCTGGGCCATTTCATCACGGGTCCAGGCCATCTCAATTCCCCTGTGCGCGCACGGTGCGCTGTTCGATGCGCTTTTCCGGCGCCGGGTTGTGGACGATGCGGTGCACGTAGATGCCCGGCAGGTGGACCTGGTCCGGGTCGATGCTGCCCAGCGGCACCACCTCTTCCACCTCAACGATGCAGACCTTGCCGGCCATCGCGCAGGCCGGATTGAAGTTGCGCGCCGTCTTGCGGAACACCAGGTTGCCGGCGGTGTCGGCCTTCCACGCCTTGACCAGCGCGATGTCCGCGCGCAGGGCGGTTTCCAGCACGTAGTGCTTGCCGTCGAATTCGCGGGTCTCCTTGCCTTCGGCCACCACGGTGCCGTAACCGGTCGCGGTGAAGAAGGCCGGGATGCCGGCCCCACCGGCGCGCAGGCGTTCGGCCAGGGTGCCCTGCGGGTTGAACTCCAGCTGCAGTTCACCGGCCAGGTACTGGCGCTCGAACTCCTTGTTCTCGCCCACGTAGGAGGAGATCATTTTCTGGATCTGGCGGGTTTCCAGCAGCTGGCCGAGGCCGAAGCCATCCACGCCGGCGTTGTTGGAGATCACCGTCAGGCCGGTCACCCCCGTATCGCGCAGTGCCGCGATCAGGGCCTCGGGAATGCCGCACAGGCCAAACCCGCCGACCGCCAGGGTCAGATTGTCGGCGGCGACCCCCTCCAGGGCCTCGGCCGCACTGGCGTACTGTTTCCCGCGCCGTCCAGCGCTGTCTGGGGACTTGCTCATCTACGCCCTCACCTCGTTGATGTAAGCGGGCATTGTAGCGGGTGGGCACCGCGGCCCCCTTCCGGCACCGCGGCACGTTCAGCCGCTGCGGACAGTCGCCATCACGTCGGTCAGGCCCGCCTGCCAGGAGGGCAGCTGAATGCCGAACTCCGCTTGCAGGCGCGTCACGTCCAGGCACGAATAGGCCGGGCGTCGGGCGGGGGTCGGATACTCGCGCGTGGTGATCGCCTCCACCCGCGGTGCGCGGGGCAGCAGGCCACGCGCGACGGCCTCGGCGAAGATCGCCTCGGCGAACCCGTGCCAGCTGACCTGGCCGGTGGCAGTGAGGTGATAGGTGCCCGAACGCAGGCTGCCCTGCTGCAGGATGCGTGCACCCACATCGGCGATCAGCGCCGCCGGCGTGGGCGTTCCGACCTGGTCGGCCACCACGCGCACCGCATCACGTTCGGCGCCCAGGCGCAGCATCGTGCGCAGGAAGTTGGCACTGTGCGCGGCATACACCCACGCGGTGCGGAAAATCAGGTGCTGCCCGGCGGCCGCACGTACCGCCTGTTCACCGGCAAGCTTGCTGGCGCCATAGACGCCCAGCGGTGCCGTGGCGTCGTCCTCCCGGTAAGGACGCCGGCCCTGGCCGTCGAACACATAATCGGTGGAGTAATGCACCAGCGGCACCCCGGCAGCCGCGCACCAGCGCGCGATCACGCCGGGTGCTTCGGCATTCACGCGCCAGGCCGCATCGCGCTCCTGCTCGGCACGATCCACCGCCGTGTACGCCGCCGCATTGAACACCACGGACGGACGCACGCGATCCAGCAGCGCATCCAGCGCGGCGGGATCGTTGAAATCAGCCACCGCGCAGGCGCCGCCATCGGCCAGCGTACCGTCGCGGCTGGTGGCCACCACCTGGCCCAGCGGCGCCAGCGCACGCAGCAGTTCCTGCCCGAGCTGGCCGTTGCCGCCGAAGACCAGCGCGGTCATGGCAGGTAGACCGGCAGGCGGTCGTCGGGAATGTCCTTCAGGAACGGCGCCGCCTCGTCCTTGGCCGAGAGGATCGGACCGCTGATCGGCCAGTCCACGGCGATCTCCGCATCGTTCCAGCGCACGCTGGCATCGGCCTCCTTCACGTACGCATCGGTGCACAGATAGTGGAACAGGGCACGCTCGGACAACACGGCGAAACCATGTGCGAACCCTTCGGGTATCCACAGCTGGCGCTTGTTTTCCGCGCTCAACAGGACCGCCTCCCACTGGCCGAAGGTGGGTGAACCACGCCGGATGTCCACGGCAACGTCATAGACCTCGCCTTCCAGCACGCTCACCAGTTTTCCCTGCGGGCGAGGCCACTGGTAATGCAGCCCGCGCAGCACGCCACGCGATGACGATGAGACGTTGCTCTGCACGAACGTCATCGACAGCCCGGCGGCGGCAAAGCGTTCCTGGTTCCATCCCTCGAAGAAAAATCCGCGGGAATCGCCATGGACATGGGGCTCAAGGACAACGCAGCCTGGCAGGCGCGTCTGAATGACTTTCATGGAACCGAACCCCTGAGTGCGAGCTTGTACAGATATTGACCATAGGCATTCTTGATCAGCGGAGCGGCCAGCGCCTCGAGCTGCGCCACGTCGATCCACCCGTTGCCCAGCGCGATCTCCTCCGGGCAGCACACCTGCAGGCCCTGGCGGGTCTGGATGGTCTCGATGAAGTTGGAGGCCTCCAGCAGCGACTGGTGGGTGCCGGTATCCAGCCAGGCGTAGCCACGCCCCAACGGCTCCAGATGCAGCGCGCCCTCATCCAGATAGCGCTGATTGAGGTCGGTGATTTCCAGTTCCCCCCGGGGCGAGGGCTTCAGCTCGGCGGCGTAGGCGCTGGCCTTGCCGTCATAGAAATACAGGCCGGTAACCGCATAGTTCGACCGGGGGATTGCCGGTTTCTCCACCAGTCCGATGACATTGCCCTGCTTGTCGAACTCGGCCACGCCATAACGTTCCGGATCGTTGACCCAGTAACCGAACACGGTGGCGCCCTCGACGCGCGCATCCGCGCGCCTGAGCACCTCGGTCAGCCCATGCCCATGGAACACGTTGTCGCCGAGCACCAGACAGCTGGGCTTGCCTTCGAGGAAATCCCGCCCGATCAGGTAGGCCTGCGCCAGCCCACCCGGGCTCGGCTGCACGGCGTACTGGATGTCCATGCCCCACTGCGAACCATCGCCCAGCAGCTGCTGGAACAGGAACTGCTCGTGCGGGGTGTTGATGATCAGCACCTCACGGATACCGGCCAGCATCAGCACGCTGAGCGGGTAGTAGATCATCGGCTTGTCATACACGGGCAACAGCTGCTTGCTGACGCCCTTGGTGATCGGATACAGGCGCGTGCCCGAACCACCCGCGAGGATGATGCCCTTGCGTTGAGTCATGCGGTTGTCCTCTGTGTGGTGATCACCGCCCTCAGGCGGCGGTGCCGATGCGCTGCAGGCGGTAGCTGCCATCCAGCACGCCGTTGACCCATGCCTGGTTGTCCAGGTACCAGTCCACGGTGAAACCGAGGCCCTGCTCGAAGGTGTGCTTCGGCTGCCAGCCGAGCTGATCCTTCAGCTTGGACGCATCGATCGCATAGCGGCGGTCGTGTCCGGGGCGATCGGCGACATAGGTGATCTGGCTGCTGCGCGGCTGGCCGTCCGCGCGCGGGCGGCGCGCATCGAGCAGAGCGCAGATGGCATGCACCACGTCGATGTTTTCTTTTTCGGCGTTGCCGCCGACGTTGTAGGTCTCGCCGACCTGGCCCTTGGCCAGCACCGTGCGGATCGCTTCGCAGTGGTCGCTCACGAACAGCCAGTCGCGGACCTGCCTGCCGTCGCCGTACACCGGCAGCGGCTCACCGGCCAGCGCCTTGGCGATCACCAGCGGGATGAGCTTTTCGGGGAAGTGATACGGACCGTAGTTGTTGGAGCAGTTGGTGGTCAGCACCGGCAGCCCGTAGGTGTGGTGGAACGCGCGCACCAGATGGTCCGACGCGGCCTTGGACGCCGCGTAAGGCGAATTGGGCGCATAGGCAGTCGTCTCGCTGAAACGTCCCGTCGCCCCGAGGGTGCCGTAGACCTCATCGGTGGAAACGTGCAGGAAGCGGAACGCCTGACGGTTTTCTTCGGGCAGATCCTTCCAGTAATCGCGCACGGCCTCGAGCAGGCCCAGTGTGCCGACCACATTGGTCTGGATGAACGCACCCGGGCCATCGATGGAGCGGTCGACGTGGCTTTCCGCGGCGAAGTTCAGCACCGCGTCGGGCGCGTGCTCGGCCAGCAGGCGCCCCACCAGCGCCCTGTCACCGATATCGCCGTGCACGAACACGTGGCGGGCATTGCCCTCCAGGGCGCTCAATGTCGTCAGGTTGCCGGCATAGGTCAGCGCGTCAAGATTGACGATCTTCACGCCGAGGGCCGCTGCTTCAAGAACGAAATTGCCCCCGATGAATCCGGCGCCGCCGGTGACAAGCCAAGTGGGCACTACCTTTTCTCCTGTCCAGTGCGTATGCGGAGCCGCACGAGTCCCGCGCGTTCAGCGGGACAGAATACAACGGGCCCCTGTCGGGACGGCTGCCACGGCATGAACCGGGCGCCGGGTGCTGCGGCGCAACATCGCGAGGGCGTTCCATACGCATTCGCATGGTCGCCAATCGCCAGTTAGAATCGCGGTCCCACCCCCCGAACCGGCTGCTGTCCAGGCCGGACGTTTCCCCGTAATTGCGCGCCGGCCGCGGCCGGCACTACAAGGATCCTGCACCAGATGAAAATCCTCGTCGCGTACAAGCGCGTGGTGGACTACAACGTCCGCATTCAGGTCAAGCCGGACGGTTCCGGCGTGGTCACCGACGGCGTCAAGCTGTCCCCCAACCCGTTCGATGAA
>Ga0308171_1002514_pt1 | contig 19131 bp, 11 predicted proteins | sample PhyGR1_FD_202135 | JGI IMG/M metagenome (GOLD analysis project Ga0308171, IMG submission 202135) | Phyllosphere microbial communities from UC Gill Tract Community Farm, Albany, California, United States - DLSLSG.R1 | ecosystem: Host-associated > Plants > Phyllosphere > Unclassified | place: USA... | reverse complement strand
ATGCCTTTGCCTTCGCCTTTGACTTTGACTTTGACGTTGCTTTCAGTCAGCAAAGCCCGCCAAAAAACCAACCCCTACTGCAGCAGCGAGCGCAGCATCCAGGCGTACTTTTCGTGGGTCTGCAGGCGCTGGGTCATCAGATCCTCGGTCGGTGCGTCGTCCGCATCGTCGGCCACGTCCAGCACTTTGCGCGCCGTCCGGCACACCGCCTCGTTGGCGGTGACCAACTGGCGTACCATTTCACGCCAGTCCGCGCTGTCGGTCAGGCCCGGCTCCTCGGCGATCGAGGTCAGGGCCGCGAACTCGCGGTAGGAGCCCGGGGCGTTGAAGCCCAGTGCACGGATGCGTTCAGCCACGTCATCCAGGGCCGCCCACTGTTCGGTGTACTGGGTCTCGAACATGGTGTGCAGGGAATTGAACATCGACCCGGTCACGTTCCAATGGAAGTTGTGGGTCTTCAGGTAGAGCGTGAACGCATCTGCCTGGAACGCCGACAGTCCATCGGCGATCTTCTTGCGATCGCCCTCCTTGATCCCGATATCGATGTTCGGGGCCGATGGGGCCGCCGCGCCGAGCTTCTGCTTGGCCGTCTTGGTCTTTGCCGGGGTCTTGGTCGTCTTCGCCATGGGAGAACTCCTTATGGATGGGGTGAATCGGATGGCCTTCACAATAGATCAGACTACCCTTTCAGTAGTAAACAAAAGTTCTAAACGAATCGATTGATGAGCGCTATCGAAAAACCACAAGCAGCACGCCTGGCCCAGCAGCAGGCCGCGATCAACGGGGCCATGAGCCGCGACCGCGGTCGTTTGCTGGGGATGCTCTCGCGTTGGCGGGCCAGACCGGCGGATGCGGGTCTGGCGGCGGCGTTCGAGCAGGCCTTGCGGGCATCCGTGCAGCGCCGCGAAGCGCGCGCGCTGAATCAGCCGGCCATCACTCTGGACGAGCAACTGCCGATTGCGCGTGAAGCCGAGGCCATCACCGCGCTGATCCGCGACCATCAGGTCGTGGTGATCGCCGGTGAGACCGGCTCGGGCAAGACCACCCAGCTGCCCAAACTGTGCCTGGCCGCCGGCCGCGGCACCGCCGGCATGATCGGCTGCACCCAGCCGCGACGGATTGCCGCACGTGCGGTGGCGACCCGCGTCGCGCAGGAGCTGCAGTCTGAACTCGGGACCACGGTCGGCTACCAGGTGCGCTTCACCGATCGCGTCGGTGACGATACCCGCATCAAGTTCATGACCGACGGCATCCTGCTGGCCGAGATCAGCAGTGATCGCTGGCTGTCCAACTACGACACGATCATCGTCGACGAGGCGCACGAACGCAGCCTCAACATCGATTTCCTGCTCGGCTATCTCAAGCAGCTGCTGAAGAAGCGCCCGGACCTGAAGCTGATCGTCACCTCGGCGACCATCGACACCTCGCGCTTCGCCCAGCATTTCGACGATGCGCCGGTGATCAGCGTCGAAGGCCGCACCTTCCCGGTGGAGGTGCGTTACCGCCCGCTGGAAGGCGAGGGCGGTGGCGAGGCCGAGGGCGGCCGCGATGGCGAGCGCACCGTGAATGATGCGGTGGTCGCGGCGGTGGATGAAATCACCCGCATCGACCCGCGTGGCGACATCCTGCTGTTCTTCCCGGGCGAGCGCGAAATCCGCGATGCGCACCAGTCGCTGGAGCGGCGCAAATACCGCGGGACCGACGTGCTGCCGCTGTATGCGCGGCTGTCGGTGAAGGACCAGGACCTGGTCTTCAACCCGGGTGCCAACCGTCGCATCGTGCTGGCCACCAACGTCGCGGAGACTTCGCTGACAGTGCCGCGCATCCGCTATGTGATCGACCCCGGTTTTGCGCGCATCAAGCGGTACAGCCCGCGGCAGAAGCTGGATCGGCTGCACATCGAAGCGGTCTCGCAGGCCAGCGCCAACCAGCGCAAGGGCCGTTGCGGGCGTGTGTCCGAGGGCATCTGCTACCGGCTGTATTCCGAGGCGGATTTCCAGTCACGCCCGGAATTCACCGATCCGGAAATCCGCCGCTCCAGCCTGTCCGGGGTGATCCTGCGGATGCTGCAGCTCGGCCTCGGCAGGATCGAGGATTTCCCGTTCCTGGAAGCACCGGATGAGCGCGCCATCGCCGATGGCTGGCAGCAGCTGGGTGAGCTGGGCGCGGTCGATGCGGAGCGCCGCCTGACCCCGATCGGCCGCCAGATGGCGCGCCTGCCGGTGGACGTCAAACTGGCCCGCATGCTGGTTGCCGCGCAGGCCCAGGGCTGCCTCCGGCCGATGCTGGTGATCGCCTCGTTCCTGGGCATCCAGGACCCGCGCGAGCGCCCGCCGGAAGCGCGCGCCGCCGCCGACAACGCGCATGCGCTGTTCGCCGATGGCCGCTCGGAGTTCGTCGGCGTGCTGCGCCTGTGGGACGGCTACCGCCAGGCCCACGAAGACCTGACCCAGTCCAAGCTGCGCGACTGGTGCGGGCGGCATTTCCTCGGCTTCCTGCGCATGCGCGAGTGGCGTGAACTGCATCGCCAGCTGCGCGTGCTGTGCGAGGAGCTGGGCTGGACGGAAGAAGCGGCCGAGACCTCCCTGGCACCGCTGCTGGCCGGTTCGTCCGCGCCTGCACCGGCGCGCGATGACGAGGCGAAGATCAAGGCGACGCGCGGTCAGCAGCACCGTGCCGCGCGGCTGGCCCGCGAAGGGAAATCCGAGCCGGCGCCCCTGGAGAGCACGCCGGCATCGGTCAAGGGTGCCGACACCGAGGCGCGCAACGCCTTCAGCGACAAAGTCCGCGCCGCCGCCTACCAGACCCTGCACCGCGCGCTGATCGCCGGCCTGCCCACGCAGATCGGCCACCGCAGCGAGAAGGGCGACTTCCTGGCACCGCGCCAGCGCCGGTTCCTGCCGTTCCCGGGCTCGACCCTGGCGAAGCGGCCGCCGCCGTGGCTGCTGACCGCGACGCTGCTGGACACCCAGAAAATCTGGGGCCTGACCAATGCCGCGATCGAGCCGGACTGGGTGATCAACGAACTGCCGCACCTGCTGCTGCGCAAGCACTTCGACCCGCACTGGTCGCGCGCGCAGGGCCAGGTGCTGGCCTCGGAGCAGATCAGCCTGTTCGGTCTGGTGCTGGCACCGAAGAAGCCGGTGCACTACGGCCGCATCGCGCCGGGCGAGGCGCACGACATCTTCGTGCGCCAGGCCCTGGTGACCGGCGAGATCAACACCCGCGCCGGTTTCGTCGCCGACAACCTCAAGGTGCTGGAGCAGGCGCGCGAAGAGGAAGCCAAGCTGCGCCGCGCCGGCATCGTCGCCGATGAAGGCTGGCAGGCGCGCTGGTACCTGGACCGGATTCCGGCCGAGATCCATTCGGCGATGGGCCTGGATACCTGGTGGAAGGCACTGGCGCCGGAGAAACGCCGCGCGCTGTCGTGGACGCTGGCCGATCTGCTGCCGGGCGAGGGCAGCGATGCCGAGCGTTATCCCACGTACCTGCCGCTGGGCGATGCACGGTTGCCGCTGCACTACACCTTCGAACCGGGCGCCGACGAAGATGGCGTGACCCTGGAGGTGCCGCTGCACCTGCTCAACGCGCTGGACCCGGCGCGCCTGTCGTGGCTGGCCCCCGGCTTCGTCGCGGACAAAGCCGCCGCATTGATCCGCAGCCTGCCCAAGGCGATGCGACGCAACTACGTGCCAGCACCGGACTTCGGGCGTGCGTTTGCCGAGGCGTTCGCCGAACCGACCGCCGATGACATCCGGGGCGAACTGGCGCGGTTCCTGTCGCGCGCCACCGGTGCCAAGCTGGCCGCGACGGATTTCGATGAAGCCTCGCTGGAGGCACACCTGCGCATGAACCTGCGCCTGCGCGATGCGGACGGCAAGGTGCTGGCGACCTCGCGCGATCTGGACGCGCTGCGTGCGCGCTTCGGGGCGAAGGCCGGTGATGCCTTTGCCGCACGCGCCGGGCGCGCGCTGGCGGCGGAGGGACTGCGCGATTTCCCCGCCAGCCCCATCCCGCTGCAGGTGCCCGGCGAAGCCGGCGTGCCGGCCTACCCGGCGCTGGTGGACCAGGGCGAAACCGCCGCGTTGAAGATTTTCGCCGACCGCAACGAGGCGCTGGAACAGCATCCGCGCGGCGTGCGTCGCCTGCTGGAGATCGCGCTGGCCGAGAAGGCCAAACACGCGCGCAAGCAGTTGCCGGTGCCGCCCAAGACCGGCCTGCTGTATGCCGCGATCGAATCGCAGGAGCGCCTGCGTGGCGATCTGGTCGATGCGGCGATGAATGCCGTGCTCGCCGAGGGCCTGGGCGATATCCGCGATCCGGCCGCGTTCGCCAAGCGCAGTGCGGAGGCGGGCAAGGCGTTGTTCGGCGAGGCGATGGCGCGCCTGAAACTGGCCGAGAACATCCTGGCGCACGTGGCTGAACTGAAGCCGCAGCTGGAAGCGCCGCTGATGGGCTGGGCGCGTGGCAACCTGGACGACATGGAGCAGCAGCTTGCCGCCCTGGTCCATCCCGGGTTCCTGCGTGAGACGCCGGCCGATGCACTGGCGCAGTACCCGCGCTATCTGCGCGCGATGATCCTGCGCACCGAGCGCGCCAAGCGCGATCCGCCGCGCGATCAGGCGCGGATGCTGGAACTGCGCCCGTTCGTCGATGCCCTGGCGCAGGCCGATGCACGTGGACTGCGCGCGCGGCCGCAGTGGCAGGACCTGCGTTGGGATCTGGAAGAGTTGCGGGTCTCGCTGTTTGCCCAGGAGCTGGGTGCCAGGACCGGCATATCGGCCAAGAAACTGGCCCAGCGCGTGGCTGCGCTGCAGGCCGCCTGATCCGGCCAACGCCCCGTGCCGATGTGGCACGGGGCGCAGGGATTACTTGACGCGGCGGACCTTGGCGCGGGTGTTGATGCCTTCCACGCGCAGATACCACACACTGGAAATGCCTGGAATGACCGAGACGTTCGCATCGGTCTTGCGCACGCCGCCCACGGTCACCGCATCGGTCTGCTCCCACACCTGTCCATTGGCGAGGGTATACGTGCGCCCTTTGCCGAAGCCCGTGAACTCGCCAGGCAGCGTGCTGTTGATGGGGTCCTTGCTGCCGAAGTCGAAGAAGCCACGGTTCTTGACGATCACCTCCTGGCGGCCTTCTTCGCGGGCCTGCTCGCGCACCTGCTCGCGTGCATCGGCGGCTGCCGCGGCCACCTTGCCCTGCAGCCAGTTGTTGAGCGAGGCCATTTCCTGCGGGCTCAGCTTGTCCAGTCCGGCCGCCTTGAATTCGGCCGGCGACATCTGCTGCTGGAGATCGCCGTCGACCACGCGCTGGGCCAGGGCCGGCAGCGAAAGACTCATCAGAAAGGCCGCACAGGCCAACAACCGCAGACGGGAATAGCGCATGGCAGGGTTTCTCCTAGGGATGGCCGCAGTGTAGTGCCAGCGCCCCGGCATGTGCACATGCCGGCGACGGCGATTGTCGGTTGGGCGCTGCGGCGCTAGTGTAGGTGGCCTCTGTCTTGGCTGTACGATGCTGTGAACCGCGCTTCTGCCCCCGGCCTGGATGCCTTGTTGAACCGACCCTCGGTGGCCTCGCTGCCGGCTGAACTGCGCGACGCGTTGCTGCAGCGCTGGCAACAGCCCGAGGCCGATCTGGACATGCGTGCAGGCTGGTCGGTGCTGGCCGACACCCTGGATGCGCTGTCGTTGCTGTCGGCCGACGAGTCGGCATTGCTGGCCACGCTGTTGTTCGATCTGCCCTGGCTGCGCGCCGGGCTGGACGCGTTGCCGGTCGGCGCGCTCAAGCCGGTGGTGGTCGGCCTGCTCGACGGCCTGGACGCCGCCGACCAGGTCTGGGCGCTGCACGCCGGGCGTGAGGCCGGGCGCAACAGCGAAGGCCTGCGTCGCCTGCTGCTGTCCATCATCCGCGATCTGCGCGTGGTGCCGATCCTGCTGGCCCGCCAGTTGGCCCGCATGCGCGGTGCGGATCGGCTGCCCGCGGAAGAGCGGCGCGCACTCGCCCAGCTCACCCGCGACATTCACGCGCCGCTGGCCAACCGGCTCGGCATCTGGCAGCTGAAGTGGGAACTGGAGGACCTGGCGTTCCGCCACCTGGAACCGGACACCTACCGCCGCATCGCCCGCGAGGTCGACGAAACCCGGTTGGCCCGCGAGCGGTATGTCGAGGGCGTCAAGAAAGCGCTGTCGCGTGAGCTGATGGCCCAGGGCATCCGCGCCGAGGTCAGCGGTCGCCCGAAGCACATCTACAGCATCTGGCGGAAGATGCAGAAAAAGCGGCTGGCGTTCGAGCAGCTCTACGACATCCGCGCCGTGCGCGTGATGGTCGATGACGTGGCCGCCTGCTACGCCGCGCTGGGCGTGGTGCATGCCCTGTGGGCCCCGGTGCCGAGCGAGTTCGACGACTACATCGCCCGCCCGAAGGCCAACGACTACCGCTCGCTGCATACCGCCGTGGTCGGCCCGGAAGGGCGCACCATCGAAGTGCAGATCCGTACCCACGACATGCACGCGCAGGCCGAGCTCGGCGTGGCCGCGCACTGGCGTTACAAGGAAGGCAGCAAGGGTGCGGAGAAGGCCTTCGACCGCAAGATCACCTGGATGCGCCAGCTGCTGGAGCACTCCCAGGAAGGACATGGCGGCGAACTGGCCGGCGCGCTCGACGCCGAGCTGACCGAGGACCGGGTCTACGCGCTCAGTCCCAAGGACGAGGTGATGGACCTGCCGCAGGGCGCCACGCCGCTGGATTTCGCCTACCACGTGCACACCATGGTCGGGCACCGCTGCCGTGGCGCGAAGGTCAATGGCCGCATCGTGCCGTTGACCTACCGCCTGCGCAGCGGCGACCGGGTCGAGATCCTGACCGGCAAGGAAGCCGATCCCCGGCGCGACTGGCTGCTGGCCTCCAGCGGTTTCCTGGCCAGCAACCGCTCGCGCGAGAAGGTGCGTGGCTGGTTCCACAAGCTGGACCGCGCGCGCAACGTGCTGGCCGGCCGCGAGCTGCTCGAGCGCGAACTCAAGCGCCTCGGCCTGCAGCACGCCGACCTGGCCATCGCGGTGAAGAAGTTCCACGCCGACAGCGTCGATGATCTGTACATCCAGGTGGCGCTGGGCGATACCGGGCCGAACCAGGTCAGCCGCACGCTGCTGGAAGCCGAGCGCGCCGCCAGCCAGCCGGCGGCGCCGGTCCTGCCACGCCCGACCGCGCGGCGCGACAGCGTGCGCAGTGCCGACTTCACTGTCCAGGGTGTGGGCAATCTGCTGGTGCAGCTGGCGCGCTGCTGCCAGCCGGTGGCCGGTGAGCCGATCGTGGGCTACCTCACGCGTGCGCGCGGCGTGACCGTGCACCGCACCGACTGCGCCGCGCTGGCGCGGCTGGCGGCCGCCAGTCCGCAGCGCATCCTGCCGGTGGAGTGGGGCCAGGCCGGTGGTGGCTACGAAGTGGACGTGGTGGTCGATGCGGTCGACCGGCGCTGGCTGCTCAAGGACATCACCAACCTGATCGCACAGGAAGATGCGTACGTGCTGGACATCCACAGTGACAACGTCCGCAACAGCGGCCGTGCGCACCTGCGCCTGCGTTTGAAGGTCAGCGACTACGGGCAGCTCTCCACCCTGCTGGGCAAGCTCGATGCACTGCCCGGCGTGAGCGAAGCCCGGCGTCTAGGCTGAGCTCACGTGCCCCACGCTAGGCTCGCGCCATGAGCCGGGACGATGACAGGCATGAGGCCGCCCACGAGGCGTTGCGACGCGTGCGCCGCGAGGGCCGCTGGTGGTGGGTGCAGGCGCGTCATGCCCGGCGGATCTGGCGCTGGGCGCTGCTGGTCGCGGTGCTGCTCTTCGTCGGCCTGGCATTGCTGCGCCGGCCGCTGGCCAACTGGTTCTGGAACGAGCCGCAGATCGAACAGCTGCTCGACCAGGGCGATCGCGCGCTGGCCGCGGGCCGATTGAGTGCTGCCGATGGCAGCGGCGCACGCGAGTCCTTCGAGGCGGCGCTGGCGCTGGACAACGACCGCCTGCAGGCGCGCAGCGGCCTGGCCCGCACCGGCCAGGCCGCCCTCCAGCAGGCCCGTGATGCGCTGGACCGTGGCGACGTCCCGGCTGCGACGGCTGCGCTCGCGCTGGCGCGCGCGCTGCAGGTGCCGCAGCGCGACGCCGACGCGGTGGCGCAGCAACTGCACGCACACGACCAGGCACGCGCGGGGATCGGTGCCTTGCTCGGCCGTGCCGAAGCGGCCCTGCAGGCGCAACGTCTCGATGGCAGCCCGGACAGCGCGTTGCCACTGTTCCAGCAGGTGCTCACCCTGTCGCCCAACCAGCTCCGCGCGCTGGAAGGGCGCGAGGATGCCCTCTCGGACCTGTTGCAGCAGGCACGCACCGCCGCCGATCGCGGCGATGTCGCACGCGCGGCGGCTCTGGTGCGCAGTGCCCGGGGGTTCGATGCCGGGCATGTCGATCTGCCCGCCACCCAGGAGGCGGTGAACAATGCGCTGGAGCGCCGCCAGCGGGACGGCGAAGCCGCGGTCCGTCGGCAGAAGCTGGACGTCGCGGCGGAGGCCTTCGCCGCGGTGCTCTCGGCGTTGCCTGACGATCCTGCCGCGCGCCGTGGTCAGCTCCAGGTGGCCGATGCGCAGCTGGCGCGCGCGACACGGCTGGCCGGCAACTTCCGCTTCGACGAGGCCGCGCAGGCCGTGCAGGCGGCTGAAACACTGGGTGCGTCCACGCGTGCGCTGGAGGCGACGCGGCATGCGATCGAGCAGGCGCGCCGTTCCCAGGCGGCACTGACGACCCCGGCAGTGCCGCGCGCGCAGCGCGAGCGCACGCTGCAGCGCCTGCTCGCACGCCTGGAGGAAGCGGAACGCGGTGGCCAGTTCCTCGAGCCGCCCGGACGCAGTGCCTATGACGCCCTGCGTGAAGCCCAAGGCGTGGCGCCGCAGGATCCGCGGGTGCGTGCCGCGGCCAGGCGTCTGCTGCCGGCGAGCCGGCAGTGCTTCGAGGATCGCCTGCGCGAGAACCGTGTGCTGGCCGCCGGTGCCTGCCTGGACGCCTGGCAGACGCTGTCGAACAACGAGGCGGGCCAGGCGGCCGCACGGCGTCGGCTGGCACAGCGCTGGCTGGCCATCGGCAGCGAGCGCCTCGGCTCGGGGGACATCGCCTTCGCGCAGCAGGCGCTGCTGCAGGCCCGCCGTTGGCAGCCGGACCTGCCCGAGCTGCCGGCGTTCGCCGAGCGCCTGCGCAGCGCCGGCGGTGGCGCAGGCGCTTAGTCCCCGAACACCCGCTGCACGGTGGCGCGGGCGGCATCGAGCGAGAAGTGGTCCACGATGTTCTGCAGACCGGCGGCCGAAAGCCGGCGCCACAGCGCCTCGTCCTGATAGAGCCGGATCACGGCCTGGGCGAACGCCTCGGCATCATCGGCGACCAGCACATCCTCGCCATCGCGCAGATGCATGCCTTCCACGCCGCAGGCCGTGGCGACCACGGGCTGGCCATGCGCCATGCTCAGGTTGACCTTGCCCTTGACACCGGCGCCGAAGCGCAGCGGTGCGACCGCGATGCGGACGCCATCCATGTACGGCACCACGTCCGGCACGAAGCCATGGATCTCCACGCCCGGCTGGGTCGCGGCGAGGTCGCGCAGCGTGTCCGGCACCGCCGCGCCGATGCAGTGGAAACGGATGTCGGGGAGCTGTGCGCGGATCCGCGCGAACACGTCGCCGATGAACCACTGCATCGCATCCAGGTTCGGCGGATGGCGGAAGCCGCCGACGAACACCAGGTCGCGCCGCTCGGCCCAGTCCGGGCCCGCCCCGGCCACTTCATGCAGGTTGGAAATCAGTTCGACCATGGCGGTCGGTGCATCGATACGCAGTTGTTCGCGCTCGGCCGCGCTGACCAGCACGGTCACATCCACCTGCTCCATCACCGCCAGCTCGCGCGCACGGGTGCGCTCGGCGTTGCGCAGCAGGCCGGCGTCGCCGGCGATCTCGGCCCCGCGACGCTCGCGCAGGTAATGCAGGTCGACCGTGTCGAACACAGTGCGGGCCTGCGGCGCGAAGCTGCGCAGCAGCGGCAGGCACTCGTGGGCGACGTGGTAGCGCACCATCATCGCCACGTCGAAGCGGGCACCGTTGGCGCGCAGCCACGGCGCCACGCCGACAAGATAGGGGGCGTACCAGACTTCCACGCCGAGCGCCTGCAGCGCCTCGGTCGCCACGCCGCCATGCTCGCGCCGGGTCGGCACGAACACCACGTGGATGCCGTCGTCGAGCAGCATACGGATCAGGTTGTACTGGCGCAGCGAGGCCGAATCGCGGTCCGGCTGCGGCACTTCCTCATCCAGGATCAGGACCTGGCGCTGGGTGCGGTGCAGCAGCGCCGGCGAGGGCACGCTGCCCACCGCGGGCTGCGCCTGCAGTGCCTCGGCCCATTTCGCCGCGAACACGCTGCGGTTGCGGACCTGGTACGCCTTGATCCCGCTGCCGGTATCGGTGCCGTTGCTGGTGCCTTCGTCATGCACCACGCGGCTGGCCGGCTGCACCAGCACGCGGTAGCCACTGGCGCGGACCGCGAACGCCAGGTCGGTATCTTCGTAGTAGGCCGGCTTGTAGCGCAGGTCGAAGCCGCCGAGTTCGTCCCACAGGGCGCGCGGGATCATCAGTGCCGCGCCGGAGCAGTAGTCGGCATCGCGCAGCGCGCTGTAGCGGGGATCCTCGGGCGACTCGAAGCGGCCATAACTCCAGCCGCTGCCGTCCTGGAAGATCACCCCGCCCGATTCCTGCAGGCGGCCGTCGGGATAGAGCAGCTGCGCGCCGACCAGGCCTGCGCGCGGCACCCGTGCGAAGGTGGCGAGCAGGGCATCGAGCCAGCCCGGTTGCGGCACGGTGTCGTTGTTGAGCAGCACCACATACTGGCCGCGCGAACGCGCGACGCCGTCGTTGCAGGCCTCGATGAAGCCGCCGTTGCTCGCGCGCACTTCATGGCGCAGGCCGCCGATCCGCGGCATCCAGGTCGTGGTCTCATCGCTGCTGCCGTCATCCACCACCAGGATCTCGCAGTCGACCAGCGGCGGATGGGCAGCCAGCGCCCGCAGGCAGGCGAGGGTGTGCGCGGCGTGGTTGTAGACCGGAATCACGATGCTGACCACCGGGCGTTCGCTGGTCGGGACCGTGAACGGCGCGAACGGCGTGGCCGCAGGCAGGTACAACGGCGCGCCGCGCGGGGCCGGCATGGCCTGGGTGTGGACCCGGATCCGCTGCCAGGTGGCGCGCCAGCCCCGGGTGCGCAGGCTGGCCAGACTGCGACGGAACAGGCCGAGCATGCGGTTCAGGAAATAGCGAGCATCGGCCAAGGACATCGACATCCCGTTGCAACTCCAGCTTAAGCGGGGGAACCCGGGAGAACGCGCCGCTCGCGGTGGCTGCGTTAGACTCGCCGGACTTCATATTCTCGCATCCCCGTGCCCCGACGCTACGATTCCGACGACATCGACGAGTTCGACGACGACACCGAAAGCCGCGGCCCGCTGTGGCGGCGCCGGTTGATCACCTGGGGCATGGCAGCTGTCGCGCTCGGGCTGGGCTTCCTGATCCCCTATACGGTGTACCTGAACCAACAGGTCACCCAGCGCTTCGGCGAGCTGCGCTGGCAGATTCCCACCCGGGTCTATGCGCGCCCGCTGGCGCTGGCGCCCGGGGTGGCGATGGATGCCGCCACGCTCAAGACCGAGCTGGCGGCCTCGGCCTACCGCGATGACGGGATCGGCAAATCGCCGGCCACGTATTCGCAGGAAGGCGGCCGCTTCGTCATCTCCAGCCGCGGCTATAACGACGTCGACGGCCGGGTCGCCCCGCGGCGGGTCGAACTGAGCCTGTCCGGCGGGTCGATCGCTTCGCTGCGCGACCCCGACAGCCGCAAGGCCCTGAAGGCCGCGCGCCTGGATCCGGCCCGTATCGCCACGCTGTACGGCCAGAAGCAGGAAGAGCGCCGGCTGGTCCGGATCGAAGAGACCCCCGAACTGCTGGTCACCGGCCTGCAGGCGGTGGAGGACAAGGACTTCAACCGCCATCACGGCATCGATCTGAGCGGCATCGCCCGCGCGATCTGGGTGACCGTGCGTTCCGGTGGACAGAGCCGCCAGGGCGCCTCGACCCTGACCCAGCAGCTGGCCCGCAGCGGCCTGCTCGGGATCGGCAAAGAGCAGACCGTCACCCGCAAGTTCAACGAGGTGCTGTACGCGCTGATCATGGAGGCGCGCTACGACAAGCGCACCATCCTGGAGGCCTACCTCAACCAGGTGTACCTGGGCCAGCGCGGCAGCCAGGCGATCCACGGCATGTCCTCGGGCGCGGAGTTCTGGTTCGGTCGCGACCTCGCCTCGCTCAATACCGAACACGTCGCGCTGTTGATCGGCCTGGTCAAGGGGCCGTCCTATTACGACCCGCGCCGCAACCCCGAACGCGCGCTGGACCGGCGCAACTTCGTGCTGGGCAAGCTGCGCGAAGCCAACCTGATCGACGATGCCGAGTACAAGCGTGCGGTCGATGCGCCGCTGGGCGTGCCCAAGACCCCGGGCCTGATCGCGGCCAACCGCTTCCCGGCGTACGTGGATCTGGTCCGTCGCCAGCTTGGCCACGATTACCCCGAGTCGGTGCTGCAGGGCGCGGGCCTGAGCGTCATGACCGGCATGGCGCCGTCGGCGCAGGCGTATGCCGAAGGCGCGGTCACCAAGACCATCAAATCGCTTGAGAGCAAGCGTCGTCCCGCACTGCAGGCCGGCCTGGTGCTGACCGACGTGCACAACGGCGACGTGCTGGCCGTGGTCGGCAGCCGCGATGTCTCCGAACCCGGTTTCAACCGCGCCATCGAGGCCCAGCGTCCGGTCGGTTCGCTGCTCAAGCCGTTCGTGTACCTGCTGGCGCTGGCGCAGCCGGACCGCTATTCGCTGTCCAGCTGGGTCGACGATTCACCGGTGACGGTGCAGCTGAGCCGCGGCAAGCAGTGGTCGCCCGGCAATGCGGACAACCGCAGCCACGGCACCGTCCGCCTGATCGATGCGCTGGCCCATTCCTACAACCAGGCCACGGTACGGGTCGGGATGCAGGTCGGCCCGGAGCGGGTCACCCAGTTGATCCATGTCCTTGCCGGTCTCAAGGCCGATCCCAATCCGGCGGTGATCCTGGGTTCCACGGACCAGAGCCCCTACGCGATGGCCCAGCTGTACCAGTTCCTGGCCTCCGGTGGCGAAATCCAGCCGCTGCATGCGGTGCGCGGCGTGCTCGACCCGCAGGGCAAGCTGATGAAGCGCTATGACAAGACGCCGGCGCCGGCGCAGGAAGGCGACTCGATCGCCGCCAACCTGATCAGCATCGGCCTGCAGCAGGTCGTGGCCAGTGGTACCGCACAGCGCCTCAATGCCGACGGCCTGGGCCGCCTGCAGCCGGCCGGCAAGACCGGCACCACCAACGACGGCCGCGACAGCTGGTACGCCGGCTACACCGGTGACCATCTGGCGGTGATCTGGATGGGCAACGACCAGAACGAACAGGCGGGGCTGTATGGCGCCACCGGCTCGATGCGGGTCTGGTCGGGCATCTTCCAGCGCCTGCCGAGTTCGCCGCTGAAGGTGAGCAACAAGGGCCTGGATTGGCAGTACGTGGAAGCCAGCGGCACGGCCACCACCGATGAAAGCTGCCCGGGCGCGCGTCGCTTCCCGTTCGTGGTCGGCTACACCCCGGCCTACGTGCCGTGTACCGCGCCGAGCGCGTTGCCGGAAGGCGAGGGCGGCGAACAGAGTGAAGGCGGTGGCTGGCGCAGCTGGTTCGGCCTGGAGAAAAAGCCCGAGCCGGCCCCCGAACCGGCGCAGAATGCACCGGCCGCCCCCCCCGCGCGTCAACCCTGATCGAGGCCTGCCTGCATGACCACCCGATTCCTGATCCGTTCCGCTTCGCTTGCCACGCTGTGCCTGGCCCTGGCGGCCTGCGTCACGCCGCCCCCGGTCGTGAAGGCCCCGGTCGACACCACCACGCCGGCCCAGCGCCTGGCCGCCGTGGATGCCGCTGCCGGCAATGACGACAAGGAACTGGCCGTGCAGCCGCTGCGCGACAGCGAAGTGGAGGACCTGCGCCAGGCCGCGCACGCCCGCCGCCAGGCCAATGATCTGGCCGGCGCCGCGGTCGCGCTGGATCAGGCGCTGGCGATCATGGCCTCGGATCCGTCGGTGCTGCAGGATCGCGCCGAGATCGCGCTGCTGCAGGGCGACTGGGCGGCAGCTGAGACATTCGCGCGCAAGTCCATCGAACTGGGCTCGAAGACCGGCCCGCTGTGCCGTCGCCATTGGGCGACCATCGAGCAGTCGCGTCTGGCCCGTGGTGAAAAGGAAAACGCGGCGTCGGCGCATGCCCAGCTGGAAGGCTGCACGGTGCCGGGGATCATGCGGTATTGATGTAGCGCCGGCCGGCCAACGGCCGGCACTACACTGTCGTCATGTCCCAACTTGCCCACGCCAGCCGCGATGCCCTCAGTGAGGGCGGGGCGCTCGCCAGCCAGCTCGATGCCTTCGTTCCGCGCCCGGCCCAGCTGCGCCTGACCGCGGCGATCGCCGAAGCGTTCGACCAGCGCGACGTCCTGCTGGCCGAAGCCGGCACAGGCACCGGCAAGACCTATGCCTATCTGGTGCCCGCACTGCTGTCCGGGCTCAAGACCATCATCTCCACCGGTACCCGCGCGCTGCAGGACCAGCTGTATCACCGCGATCTGCCGCGCGTGCGTGCCGCGCTCGGCGTGGGCCACAGCAGCGCCCTGTTGAAGGGGCGCGCCAACTACCTGTGCCGCTATCGGCTGCAGCAGGCGCGCGGCGAACCGCGCTTCAGTTCGCCGGAGCAGGTCGCGCAGTTCCAGCGCATCCTCGCCTGGTCCGGGCGCACGAAGTTCGGCGACATGGCCGAGTTGGAGGCCCTGCCGGAAGACTCGCCGCTGTACCCGATGGTCACCTCCACGGTCGACAACTGCCTCGGCACCGAGTGCCCGTTCTGGGACGACTGCTTTGTCGTGCAGGCCCGGCAGCGGGCGCAGGCCGCCGACGTGGTGGTGGTCAACCATCATCTGCTGCTGGCCGACCTGGCGCTCAAACAGGAAGGCTTCGGCGAAATCCTGCCCGGCGCCCAGGCGTTCGTGATCGACGAGGCGCATCAGTTGCCGGAGCTGGCCGCGAACTTCTTCGGCGAAGGCTTCGGCATGCGCCCGTGGCAGGAGCTGGCACGCGACTGCCTGGCCGAGAGCCGCAGCGTGGCCGGTGCACAGGCCGCGTTGCAGGAGCCGGCTGCCGCACTCGAACAGACCCTGCGCGATCTGCGCGTGGCGATGGATGGCCTGCCGCCGCGCGGTACCCAGTGGCGTGCGCTGACCGTACCGCAGGTGCGCGATGGCTTCGATGCGGCGATGAGCACGCTGGTGCAGCTGCGCGATGCGCTGGCGGGCGTGCGTGAAGCATCGCCCGGCCTGGATGCCTGCCATGCGCGTGCGATGGAAGCCGTATCGCGCCTGTCGCGCTGGCTCGGTGACGACGCACCGATGCTGGACTTCGACACCGATCCGGACGAGGCGCCGGCGCCGGCCGAGGTGCTCTGGTACGAACTGACCCCGCGTGGCTTCCGCTGCCAGCGCACGCCGATGGATGTGTCCGGCCCGCTGCGCGAGCACCGGCAGCGCTCGATGGCGGCCTGGGTATTCACCTCGGCCACGCTGACCGTGGACGGTGGGTTCGAGCACATTTCCCAGCGGCTGGGCCTGGACGATCCGGTCAGCCTGCTGCAGCCCAGCCCGTTCGACTGGGCCCGGCAGGCGCTGTGCTATCTGCCGACCGATCTGCCCGATCCGGCCGCGCGCGGCTTCGGCACCGCGTTGATCCGCGCGCTGACGCCAGTGCTGGAGGCCTCGCACGGCCGTGCGTTCCTGCTGTTCGCTTCGCATCGCGCGCTGCGCGAAGCGGCCGAGGCGCTGCGCGATGCCCCGTGGCCGCTGTTCGTGCAGGGCGAGGCCCCGCGCGCGACCCTGCTGCAACGCTTCCGCGAGTCCGGCAATGGAGTGCTGCTGGGCTCGGCCAGTTTCCGCGAAGGCGTGGACGTGGTCGGTGATGCGCTGAGCGTGGTGGTCATCGACAAGCTGCCGTTCGCCGCGCCGGACGATCCGGTGTTCGAAGCGCGGCTGGATGCGATCCGCCGGGACGGTGGGAATCCGTTCCGCGACGAGCAGCTGCCGCAGGCGGTGATCGCGCTCAAGCAGGGCGTGGGCCGCCTGATCCGCAGCGAGACCGATCGCGGCGTGCTGGTGCTGTGCGACCCGCGCCTGCTCAGCCGCGGCTACGGGCGGATCTTCCTGGATTCGCTGCCCCCCTTCCGCCGCACCCGCTCGCTGGGCGATGTGCAGGCCTTCTTTGCGCCACAATGGCCCGTCGCTGGACCCATGCCCGCACCTGCTCCTGCGCCTGCGTCTGCGCAGCCGGTGCAGGCCGTGCAGCCCAACGATGACTTTCCCACTTCCCTGTTCTGACCGCCATGAAACTGCTCGCCTTTGAAACCGCCACCGAAGCCTGCTCCGTTGCCCTGTATGTGGATGGGCAGGTCAGTGAGCGCTTCGAGATCGCTCCGCGTCGCCACGCCGAACTGAGCCTGCCCTGGGCCGAGGCGCTGCTGGCCGAGGCGGGCGTGGCGCGTTCGCAGCTGGACGCGATCGCGCTGGGGCGTGGCCCGGGCGCGTTCACCGGCGTGCGGCTGGCGATCGCCATCGCGCAGGGCATCGCCCTTGCGCTGGATCGCCCGTTGATCCCGGTCTCCACGCTGCAGGCGCTGGCACTGCGCGCACCGGCCGAGGCCGATCACGTGTTGGCCAGCATCGATGCGCGGATGGGCGAGGTGTATGCGGCGCGCCACATCCGGGTGGACGGGCAGTGGCAGCTGCAGGGCGAGGAAATCGTCTGTGCGCCGGATGCCGTGGCGCTGCCCGATGGCACGCGCTGGTTCGGCGTGGGCACCGGCTTCGGCGCGGCCGAGGGCGTACTGGCCACGCGGCTGGCCGATCAGCTGACTGGCGTGGATGCGCTGGCACTGCCGCGTGCGTCCGACGTGCTGGCGCTGGCGGTACCGGCGTTCCAGCGCGGCGAGGGCATGGCGCCGGAGCGGGTGGAGCCGGCCTATCTGCGCGACAACGTGGCGCTGACCCTGGTGGAACAGCAGGCCGCGCGGGCCGCGAAGCTGGCCGCCTCGTGAAACAGGTCAGCTCGTAAGGCTCCAGCCACGCATGGCGTGGCTCTACCGGCCATGCGTCCAGCACGGTAGAGCCACGCCATGCGTGGCTGCGCTCTGCGCTTGATCCGTGCCCTGCGCCCTGCGCCCGATCAGCGGTCGTCGCGCAGCTCACCACCCGGCAGGAACACCCAGGTGCGGGTCACCTGCAGGATGTCGATGGCATCCTCGGTCCTGGGCAGCGGCGGGAACGGCTGGGCCAGGGTGATCACCCGCAGGGCGGTTTCATCCAGCAACGGCGTGCCGCTGGACTGCAGGATGCGCGCGCTCTCCACCGTGCCATCGCGGCGCACACCGACGGTGATCACGACCTGGCCGCCGAGCCGGCGGGCGCGGGCTTCATCGGGGTAATTCAGATTGCCGACCCGCTCGGCGCGGTCGACCCATGCGCGCAGATAGTTGGCGTAGGCATATTCGCGGGTGCTGGCCGAGACGAACTTGCGGTTCGGGCGTTTGGCGTACTGCGCCGAGCGCAGATGTACTTCGGCCGCCAGCCGCGCCATCTCCACGTCACGCTGCTCGCGCGCGGTCATCGGTGCGTCCGGGCGGGGCTGCTCCGGCAGCGGCTGTGGCTGCGCCTCGGCGATGGTGTCGGTGCCATTGCGGCTGTTGACCACGCGGGTCTGCGGCGGCGGCACGCTGGCGGCCTCCTGGCGCTGCTGCGGCACCGGCGACAGCCCGGCCTGCGCCTGCGGCACGATCCCGGCCTGGTTGTCGCGCGGGCGCTGCGCCTTGTCGTGGTCGCCACCGCCCTGCTGGTTGGCCTGGGCCAGGAAATCGGCCTGCTTGGGCGTCAGCGGGGTCTGGGTCTGGCTGAAGATCACGTCCAGGGTCGGCACCAGCGGCGCGCTGTCGCTGACCGCGAAACCGACGCCGAGGATCAGCAGCGCATGCACGAGCACCGACAGCGTCAGGGTCGCGCCCAGCCGCTGGGATTCGCGCGCCTGCCACGTCGGCACCGGGACGACGCTGGCGCTCATCGCGGCAGGCCGGCCTCGATCGCGTCGAACACGGTGCCGGCGATGTTCAGCCCGAACTGGGCATCCAGCTCGCGCACGCAGGTGGGGCTGGTGACGTTGACTTCGGTCAGGTAGTCACCGATCACGTCCAGGCCGACGAAGCGCATGCCGCGGCGCTTCATTTCCGGCCCGACCTGGGCGGCGATCCAGCGGTCGCGCTCGCTCAGCGGGCGGCCTTCGCCGCGGCCGCCGGCGGCCAGGTTGCCGCGGAACTCATCGCCCTGCGGAATCCGTGCCAGGCAGTAGTCGACCGGCTCGCCATCGACCAGCAGGATGCGCTTGTCGCCGGCGGTGATGTCCGGGATGAACTTCTGCGCCAGGGCCAGCGTGCGCTCGCCGTTGGTCAGGGTTTCCAGGATCACGTTGAGGTTCGGGTCGCCGGTGCCGCTGCGGAAGATCGAACGCCCGCCCATGCCGTCCAGCGGCTTGAGCACGGCCTGGCCATGTTCGAGCACGAAGGCCTTCAGGTCGGCGTTGCGGCGGCTGACCAGGGTCGGCGGGCAGCACTGCGGGAACAGCAGGGCAGCCAGCTTCTCGTTGTAGTCGCGCAGGCCCTGCGGGTCGTTGACCACCATCGCACCGGCCTGCTGGGCGACGCTGAGTACGTGGGTGTCGTAGATGAATTCGGCATCGACCGGCGGATCCTTGCGCATCAGCACGACCTGGCCGGGGCCGAAGACCGTCTGGCTGAACTCGCCCAGGGTGAACCAGTCGTTCTTGTCCTCGCGCACCTGCAGCGGGGCGGTGCGGGCGATGGCCTGGCCGTCGCGCAGGGCCAGCCCGCCGGGGCTGACGTAGTGCAGGGCA
>Ga0308171_1002510_pt1 | contig 19142 bp, 18 predicted proteins | sample PhyGR1_FD_202135 | JGI IMG/M metagenome (GOLD analysis project Ga0308171, IMG submission 202135) | Phyllosphere microbial communities from UC Gill Tract Community Farm, Albany, California, United States - DLSLSG.R1 | ecosystem: Host-associated > Plants > Phyllosphere > Unclassified | place: USA... | reverse complement strand
GCGTTGTGATTGATGCGGTGGTCCAGGCATACCGCGGTGTCCGCCGACGCGGCTTGCGCCGCTGCTACAGGGGGTTGCAATCGGCGTTGTGATTGATGCGGTGGTCCAGACATGCCGCATTGTTCGCCGACGCGGCTCGCGCCGCTGCTACAGGGGGTTGTAATCCGCGTTCTGATTGTTTCCGCCGACGCGGCTCGCGCTGCTGCTACAGGATGGCACCACTCCCTGTAGCAGCGGTGCAAGCCGCGTCCGGGTTGACGCGGTGGCCCGGGCTCATCGCGATCGAGTTCAGCAATAGCTCGCGATGCGACGAACCTGGCCTTGGCCCTGGCTCAGGTTCCATTCCCGATTGAGTGTCTGGAACACATCGTTGACGAACTGTCGGTCGGCTGCAGCTTTCTTGCCGACGTACCCTTTGCCACGCCGGTAGATGGGCATGCGTGCACGCAATTCGGGGTGATTGCGCTCGAATGCTTCGCCGTCGGCGTCGTTGGCCAAGGCATCTATATGCACGTCGCCACGCTTGCACACCCAAAGAATGTGGTCGTCCAGCGTGTCACGGCCGGCTGCCAGGATACGGGCAAGTTGGTCAACGGTAGGTTGCTGATTCAGGTTCATGATTACGCTCCTTGAGCTCTGTGTGATCTGTCAGGTTGTCGTCTTCAACACGCGTCCGCCGATACGCTTCAGGTGTTGTCCGTCTAGGTCAGTACTGGCTCGAGCTCGATGTGTAGTGCCGGCGATCCTGACTACATGAAACTCATGGGGTTCAGGTTCCAGCGGCCCGCCTGGTACGCGGAGGTCATCGGAGTGGCTCGATGGCTCATCGAGCAGGGCCCGTTAGGGCTCCGCCCTGTTCCCGATCAGGGAGACGGCCTCATCATGCAAGGCCCGGAGGGGCGCGTCAATGGATATGTAGTGCTTTTATAGCGGCACTACATATTTTAATTATGACCTCTCGGTCACGCTTCAGTGGAGTGGGAAATTGCTGATAGCGGCCCGTAACCCCGAGAAAGTCACGGCAAGGGTTGATTGTTCCGAGCGCTCCTATAATCATGCTCGGCCCGGGCACGGTCGGGCCGTCCCGTGCAAGCACCCACTGGAGCAGTATGGAGTTCAAGCAGAGTCTGAGTCGTCGCATCGTCATCGTGTTTGCCCTGATGAGCGCGTTCGTCGCCGGGGTGTTCGCGGTGGGTATCGTGGCGACCGTGCATCTAGTGGAGCGCAAGCTGACGACCATGAGCCTGAGCGGCAACATGCACCGCCTGTTGCTGGTGGACAATGCGGACGACTGGCGTCATCGCCCCGAGAAGGACGAGCTTTTCTATATCGATGGCGGCGACGGCGACCTGAGCATGCCCGATGAACTCAAGACCCTGCCGGTCGGGTTCCAAGAGCTCACCCTCGGTCCACGTACCTACTACGCCATGGTTGCCCAGGTCGACGGGCGCCAATATGTCCTGTTGCGCGACCAGGAGGGCATGGAGCAGCGCGCCCATGTGCTGTTCATCGTGGTGGGCGCCGGCTTTCTGTTGAGCATCGCCCTGGCGATCCTGCTGGGCGGGTTGCTGGCACGCCGCGTGATGGCGCCGGTGGTGCGTCTGGCGCGGCAGGTGCGTCACCGCGACAAGATGCTCGGCCTGGCGCCGCCGTTGTCGCCGGACTACACCGACGACGAGGTCGGCGAGCTGGCGCGATCGTTCGATGAAACCCTGAGCAAATTGCGCGCTGCGCTCAACCGCGAGCAGATGTTCACCAGCGATGTCAGTCACGAGCTGCGCACGCCCTTGATGATCCTGGCGAGCTCCTGCGATCTGCTGCTCGGCAGCGAGCTGGATGAACGCTCGCAACGGCAGGTGACCCGCATTGCCCGGGCCACGGATGGCATGAGCCAGTTGGTCGAGACCTTCCTGCTGCTCGCCCGGGATCGCGAGGCGGCCAGTCATGGCAACCCCACCGCGACGCTCAGACGTACTGCTGATGAACTGGTGGAGATCTGGGGGCGGCAGATCGAAGCCAAGGGCCTGGAATTCATCTATGTCGTGGATAACCATTCGAGCGAAGTCTATAACCAGGCCTTCCTGCACTCGGTAATGGGCAACCTGCTGCGCAATGCCTGGCACTACACCGACACCGGCTTCGTGCGCCTGACCCTGACGGAAACCGGCTTCCACGTGGAAGACAGCGGCATCGGCATTCCCGAGGAAAAACGCAACGCGATGTTTCAGCCCTTTGTGCGGGGTGACGAGCAGCGGGGTGAAGGCCTGGGCCTAGGCTTGTCGCTGGTGCAGCGTATCTGCGTCAACCAGGGCTGGAGCGTCAGCCTGAGCAGCCGCGAACCCCACGGCTGTCTTTTCAGTGTGAAGCTGGGCAACGCCTAGCTTCCGCTTACTCACAGCGTGCGCCCAGTCACTCTTTTTTTGTGAACCTTGACACGATTTCGTGGTCTTTCAGCTGGCGGCTTGAACCGACGGCATGCCGGGCAATAGGCCCTTTGGGAGCTTTTCATCGCTTCCCTTCGCAAGTAGTAGCCACCCGTAGCGGTAGTAGCGACAGGCCCTCCGGTGCAGGCCCAGCCTCTTGGGACATTGTTGTCCCGCTATCGAATGGTCCGTTCATCGGGGCCTTTTTTCTTATTCATGTGAAGATCGCCATGCCCTCATTTCAACGTTTCTCTACCGTATTCAGCCGCACCCGCCTGGTAGCCACCGGCGTATTCACTGGCCTGCTCTTCACTGTCGGCCCGGCGCATGGCGACGAGGCTCCTGGCAACAGCCGCTGGGTCAGTGACAACCTGAGCACCTTCGTTCGCAGTGGTCCTACCGACGGCTATCGCATCGTCGGCAGTTTGAAGTCCGGCCAGAAGGTCGAGCTGCTGTCTACCCAGGGTGACTACAGCCAGGTACGCGGCGAAGGCGGTTCCAGTGTCTGGATCCCCAGCAGTGACCTGCAACAGACGCCAGGTCCCGCCGAGCACGTTCCCTTGTTGACCCAGCAGGTCGCCGATCTGAGCGGCAAGCTGCAAACCATCGACGACAGCTGGAAGAACCGCGTACAGGGCATGCAGGAAACCCTGGACGCGCGCAAGGCGCTGATCGACGAGCTGGAAGCGCGCAGCAAGGCACTCAATGCCGAGCTCAGTGATGCCCAGTCCGAGCTGCGCAGCACCCAGGCGAAGCTGGGCGACGAAAACAAGCACGTGATGATGAGCTACATGGTCTACGGCGGCAGTATCGCTGGTGCCGGTCTGCTGGCCGGCCTGATCCTGCCGATGATGACCCGTGGCCGCAAGCGTAACGACCGCTGGTTCTGAGGGTTACGCCTACAGTTTGTGCTGAACCTGCCAGGCCGCTCGATGATCTATGGTGTTGCACTCCATATCACTACATAGAGAGCTTTGCCATGAACACCAGTGACCTTCTTGAACAACTGCTGCGCGGTCGCGGCAGCCAATCCTCGAACAACCGACCTGGCGCCCCGAGCGGGCAGGGTGGTCTTGGGGATCTGCTGGGAAGTTTGCTCGGCGGTGGCCGGGGTGCATCAGGTGCCGGTGGCCTCGGCGGTCTGGGTGGATTGCTGGGCGGCCTGCTGGGCGGGCGTGGCGGTAATCGATCCGGTTCCGGCAAGTACGCCGCGCTCGCATCGTTGGGGATGATGGCCTTCAAGGCCTATCAGGCCTGGCAGCAACAGCAGGCCAATGCCCCACAGCAGGCGTTGCGCACCGTCGATCAGTTGTCCGAGCCGGAAGCGGAAGGGCATAGTCATGCGATCCTGCGTGCTCTGATTGCCGCCGCCAAGGCCGATGGCCGGGTGGATGCGCAGGAGGAAGCGGCGATCCGCGCCGAGTTGACCGAGCATGCCGAGGATGCGCAGTTGCAGCAGTGGCTGGACGCGGAGCTGGCACGGCCGCTGGACGCGCAGGAGTTGGCCAGCGCGGCTGATGGCCCGGCAATGGCGGCGGAGATGTACCTGGCCAGTGTGATGTTGATGGGCCAGCAGGATGCTGGCGAGCGCGCGTGGCTCGACCAATTGGCCGCTGCCCTCAATCTGGCGCCGGAATTGCGCGCCCAGCTCGATCAGCAGGCCCAGGCGCAATAAGCCCACCGCAAAAGCCGTACGGCGATGCTGCAGGCCAACCCCATGCACCGCCGACGCGGCTCGCGCCGCTGCTACAGAAAATCTCCATGCCCGGCCCAGGTTGCACCATCGCAACCCACCAAACGCCCACAATCCCCGTAGCAGCGGCGCAAGCCGCGTCCGGCCACACCGCCAATCCGACAGACACCCCACAATTCCCGTAGCAGCGGCGCAAGCCGCGTCCACCCACACCGCCAATCCGACAGACACCCCACAATTCCCGTAGCAGCGGCGCAAGCCGCGTCCACCCACACCGCCAATCCGACAGACACCCCACAATCCCTGTAGCAGCGGCGCAAGCCGCGTCCGGCCGCACCGCCAATCCGACAGACACCCCACAATCCCTGTAGCAGCGGCGCAAGCCGCGTCCTGCCGCACCGCCGATCCCTACAGGATGGTCACAAAGGCCCCAGCTCCAACCATATTGGCGCATGGTCGGACGGTTTTTCCATCGCCCGCAAATCGTAATCGATACCCGCTGCCCGAACCCTGGGCAGCAACCCGTGGGACGCCAGGATCACGTCGATCCGCAACCCCCGCTTGGGCTCATCCTCGAAGCCGCGGCTGCGGTAGTCGAACCAGCTGAACCGGTCCGCCACTTCCGGATGCAAATGACGGAAACTGTCCACCAGCCCCCACTGTTGCAATCGCTGCATCCACTCGCGCTCTTCGGGCAGGAAACTGCACTTGCCGGTCTTCAGCCAGCGCTTGGCGTTGTCCGCCCCGATACCGATATCGCAATCCTGTGGAGAGATGTTCACGTCCCCCATCACCACCAGCGCTTGATCGTTGCTGAACCCTGTATCCAGCAGGGTTTGCAGGTCGCTGTAGAAACGACGCTTGGCCGGAAACTTGGTGGGGTGGTCGCGACTTTCACCCTGTGGAAAATAACCGTTCATGATCGTCACGACCTGGCCTTGGGCATCGGCGAAGGTACCGCGGATGAAGCGGCGCTGTGCGTCCTCCTCGTCGCTGGCAAACCCTTTGTCGATACTCAACGGCGCGGCGCGCGACAGCAGTGCCACCCCGTAATGGCCTTTCTGCCCGTGGAAGTGCACGTGATACCCCAGCGCCTCGATCTCGGCCTGGGGGAACTGTTCATCCGACACCTTGGTTTCCTGCAGACCGATCACATCCGGCTGGTGCTTGTCGATCAAGGCGGCCAGCTGATGGGGGCGGGCACGCAAGCCGTTGATGTTGAACGAGACGATTTTCATGGTCGCGGATCCTGGCAAATCGGCGATGCTAACGGACTGCGGCGCAGCTCACCAGCACGGCGTCCGGCATCGGCGCACGATTTGCCTGGCCAGGGTACGGAACCCCTGGGGTCGCGGACCGTCCATTGACTACTCGTTGCACTCCTCAAGGACAGACCCGATGCCCCAGACTTCGACCACCGCTGCAGAAGTACGTCAGCTCGATGGTGGTTATGCCCGTGAAACCCGTGCGCTCCTGTACCAGACCTATCTCGTCGACCCGACCTTCGCCTACCTGTTCGAAGCCGATCGCCCAGGCTTCGAACGGCGTGTGCGTTCCACCGTGCGGCAATTGGTCAATCAGCATTTTCTCCAGGACCTGCCGGCCTTGGGCTTGTTCTTCGACGATCGCCTGGCGGGTGTTGCGCTGGTAGCGCCACCACAGCGTCGCCTGGGCATCACCGAAAGCTGGGCCTGGCAGTGGCGAATGATGCTGGGCACGGGCGTGGAAGGCACGCGCCGCTATCTCGAATACCATCACGCCGTCCAGGAATGCATCCCCTCGGATGCCGTCCATGTCCTGCCGCTGATGGGGCTGCACCCCGACTTCCAGGGCCCTGAACTCGGGGAGCAACTGCTGACGGCGGTGCATAACTGGTGCGCCCAGGACCCGACGTCCGAAGGCGTAGTACTGGATACCGGCAACCCGCGCTACCTGGCGTTCTTCCAGCGCCAGGGCTATACCCAGATTGGGGAAGTGAACCTGGGGCCCGTGGTCGAGCATGTGTTCTTCCACCCCAGTCCTGAAACAGTCGGTTACGCACAGGTCTGATCCAGAGCCCTCGGCAACGCCTGGCAGGGTCCAAATCGACGTACGGGTCGTGATAGCATTCGCCTATGAATTATTCAGGACGATTGGCCGGCAGCCTGGCGCTGCTGGTCGCAAGCATGGCGGCCCAGGCCCAAAGCGTACTCGACGTACGCGTCAACCCTGCCAACCCGGCACTCAAGAGCAACGTCGAAGGCTACATCGGCAGCTTGGGTGATCGTGACGGTGAGGCGCTGCTGCGCTTCAGTCGGGGAGCCGAGGAGCAGGCGCAAAAGGCGGCCCAGGCACTGGGCTATTATCAGGCACGCGTGACCAGCGAAGTGCAGCCGGGCGAGAACCCGCGCCTGCTGCTGCGCATCGAACCGGGTGAGCCTGTGCATCTGCGCAACGTCACGGTGCGCGTCGAAGGCCCGGCGGCCGACTTGAAGGCCTTTCGCGTCCCGCGCAGCAGCGAGCTGGCGCCGGGTGCCGTGCTCAACCACGGTCAGTACGAAAATGCCAAGCAGCTGATCCAGAACCAGGCCTCGCGCTATGGATTCTTCAGCGGCACTTTCAGCAAGCAGCGTCTGGCGGTCGACCCACGGGCCGGCGTCGCGGATGTCGAACTGGTCTACAACAGCGGCCCGCGCTTCAAGCTGGGCAAGGTCAGCTTCCAGGGCGACACGCCGTTCGACGAAGAACTCCTGCAACGCATGGTGCCGTTCAAGGAAGACACGGCCTACGATTCCGAACTGATCGCCGAACTCAACCAGGCGTTGCAATCGAGCGGCTACTTCGAAGGCGTGCGGGTCGATGCCGCGCCCACTGCCGCCAGCGAGCGAGTGATTCCCGTCGATGTCCAGCTGACGACCCGCAAGCCTCGGACCATGGGCTTGGGTCTGGGGTATTCGACCGACGTCGGCCCGCGCGGCAAAGCCAACTGGACCCGCCATTGGGTCAATCCCCAAGGCCACAGCTATGGTGCGGAACTGGAACTTTCGGCGCCTCGGCAGAACGTCGGGCTTTGGTACGACATTCCCCTGGATCCCCCTCTGACCGACAAGCTGCGATGGGCGGGCGGTTATCAATACGAAGAGCTGGCCGACACCGACAGCCTGAGCAAACTGCTCACGTTCGGCCCGGAATGGCACAGCAAACTCCCCAGCGGTTGGCAGCGGGTCATCTCGTTGAAGTGGCAACGCGAAGAATACCGACTCGGCGACGACACCGGCCTGAGTACCTTGCTGATGCCCGGCATCAGCTACACCTACCTCAAGAGCGACAACAAGGTCGACCCCCATAACGGCTACCGCGTGCAGTTCGATGCCCAGGTGGCCAAGGAAGGGGTGCTGTCGGACACCAACCTGTTGCATGGCAACGTAATGCTCAAGGGCTTGACCACTGTGGCACAGAATCACCGCTTGCTTGGCCGGGTGCAGTTGGGCGGCAATGCCACCAACGGTTACAAATCCGTTCCGCCTTCGTTGCGTTTCTTCGCCGGTGGCGACCAGAGCGTGCGTGGCTACGACTACCAGACCCTATCGCCGGAGAATTCCGATGGCGATCGCATCGGCGGACGCTACATGGTCGCCGGCAGTGTCGAGTACCAATATTCGATTGCCGAAAAGTGGCGCGTGGCAACCTTCATCGACAAGGGCAACTCGTTCAACGACCTGAAATTCGCCGACCTCAAGACAGGCATCGGCGTCGGCGTGCGCTGGGTGTCGCCGGTGGGTCCGATCCGGCTCGACCTGGCCCACGCGATGGATGACGATGGCGGCGTGCGGCTGCACTTTTCCATGGGGCCGGAACTGTGAGGCCGGCGGTGAAACGCGGTGCGCTGATCACCCTGGCTGCGCTCGTTGGCCTGTTGCTGATCGTTCTGGTGACCCTTTCGCTGGTGCTGGGAACCCAGGCCGGCAGCCGTTGGGCGCTGGCCCGTGTGCCCGGACTGACCCTGGAAAACTTCAAGGGCACATTGGGCAGCCACTGGCAGGCAGACTCGCTGATATGGCAGCAAGGCGCGACCCGTGTCGAAGTGCGGGCGCCCGAGCTGGCCTGGTCACCCAGTTGCCTATGGCGTATGACGCTGTGCATCGACACCCTGCACACCGACGCCATTCTTGTGCAACTGCCTGCCAGCCAGGAACCGGCCAGCGACGGGCCCATCACACTGCCTGACCTGCAGTTGCCCGTCGCCATAGAATTGGGCGATGTGCGTATCGGCAGCCTGCAACTCGATGGCGTGCAGCAGCTCAGTGGTTTCGAGCTGGCGGCACACTGGACCGCCGATGGCCTGAAGATCGATCGCGGGCACCTGCAACGCGATGACCTGGTGCTGGATCTGGACGGCACCCTGCGCCCCGGCGGCCAATGGCCGCTGAACCTCAATGCCCAAATACAGTTGCCCAAGGTTGACGACAAGCCTTGGCAAGTCACCCTGAACGCCACAGGTGATCTGCTCGACACGCTGACCCTGAACGGGCAAAGCTCCGGCTACCTGCCGGCCGCCATAACGGGCACCCTGAAGCCGCTGGCCGAACACTTGCCGGCCCAGCTGCGCATTGTCAGCGAGGCGTTCAAACCCAGCGCAGGGCTGCCCGACACCTTGGCATTCAATCGACTGGAACTGCTCGCCAAAGGCGACCTGCAGGCTGGCTATGCCATCGATGGCCACGCCAGTTTGCCAGCGGAACAATCACCAATGACGTTGGTGCTGGGCGCGCGGGTCGACGCCAAGGGTGCAGTGGTTCAGACCCTGGATATTTCCTCCACGGCACAGGAACAGGTGCGGCTGGCTGGCAGCGTGGATTGGCACGAAGGTCTGGCGGCCAAGGCCACTATCGATTGGCAGGACTTCCCGTGGCACCGCCTGTACCCCGTCATTGCCGAGCCGGACGTGAAAGTCCGGCGTTTCAAAGGCGAGATCGACTATCGAGACGGCAAGTACCTGGGCAACCTCAACGGTGCCTTCGATGGCCCAGCCGGTGCGTTTACCCTGGTGACGCCGTTCAGCGGCGATCTGCAGCAAGTGTTCCTGCCGCAACTGGAACTGGTCGCGGGGCAGGGCAAGGCAGCAGGGCACCTGAACGTCAAGTTCGCCGATGGCGTTGCCTGGGACACGGCTCTGGACCTGAGCGCCATCGATCCTGCCTACTGGGTCGCGCAGATGCCAGGCAGCCTCGCCGGTCCGCTGCGCAGCACCGGCGAATTCAAGAATGAACAGCTCAAGCTGGATGCCGACCTGGACCTCAAGGGACGCCTGCGCGGGCAGCCTGCGGTGCTTCAGGCCAAGGCGCAGGGCGCCGGGGAGCGCTGGACGCTGGGCAATCTCGACGTACGCCTGGGTGACAACCGTATCCAGGGTCAAGGCAGTCTGCAGCAGCAGATTCAGGCGCGACTCAACATCGATCTGGCCCGTCTGGGCCAGTTGTGGCCCGGGCTGCAAGGCCAACTCAAGGGCCAGCTCGACGCGGCCGGTACCTTGCAGGCGCCCCAGGGCAAGCTCTCGCTGCAGGGGCGTCAGTTGGCACTAGACAGCAACCGTCTGCAGAACCTGACACTGGACGCCGTCCTCGACAAAGCCCAGCGTGGCACCCTTGATTTGACCGCCGCCGGTATTCGCGCCGGTGACACCGACCTGGGCACCCTGACCGGTAAGGCCTCGGGCGATATCAAACGGCAGCAGCTGCAATTGGCGCTCAAGGGGCCGCAACTGGCTTTGGCCACCGCGCTGGACGGCACGCTGGACAAGGGCTTCACCGCTCAAAGCAGTTGGCGCGGGCGGCTGGCCAGCGGTTCGGTCCAGGCCGGTGGCCAGGATTGGCGTCTGCAGGCACCGGCACGTCTTGAATACCTGGCCGGTGGCCAGGTCAATTTCGGCGCCCACTGCTGGCGCTCGGGATCTGCCAGCCTGTGCGGCGACGACCAGCGCCTCGCGCCGCAGCCGCGACTGCGTTACCACCTCAAGCAGTTTCCGCTGGACAGCCTGGCCCAGTGGCTGCCGAAGGATTTCGCCTGGAAGGGCATGCTCAACGCCGATGTCGCGGTTGACGTCCCTGCCAGCGGCCCGGCCGGTGAGGTCATGATCGACGCGGGCAACGGCACCCTGCGCGTGCGCAACAAAGAGCAATGGGTCGATTTTCCTTACCAGACACTGCGCCTGACCAGTCGCTTGAACCCCAAACGGATCGATACCGAACTCAACTTCCGGGGCGATCGCCTGGGACAATTGCAGGTCATCACCCAGATCGATCCCATTGCGCAGAGCAAGCCGATCAGCGGCAGCTTCCGCCTGTCCGGGCTCGACCTTTCCATCGCTCGGCCATTCGTGCCCATGGTGGAAACCCTCAAGGGCCAACTCGATGGAAGCGGGCAGATCGCCGGTTCCCTGGTGGCGCCCCAAGTGAACGGTAATGTCACCCTCAGCGACGGTCAGATCGCCGGCCCGGAACTGCCCACCACGCTCAAGGACTTGCAACTGCAGGCATTGATCGCAGGTGAAAGCGTGCGCCTGCAGGGCAGTTGGAAAAGCGGCAAGACGGGTCAGGGGACGTTGGGCGGCACGGTTGCCTGGGCCAACGCTCTGGACGTGGACGTGCAGCTCAAGGGCACGCGCCTGCCGATCAACGTCGAACCCTATGCGACGCTCGAAGCGGCACCGGATCTGAGTATCCAGATGAATGGCGAGAGGCTCGCCGTGGCCGGCAAAGTGTTCATTCCCAAAGGGGCCATCGTTGTCCGCCAGCTGCCACCGTCCACCGTCAAACTTTCCGATGACGTGGTGATCGTCGGCAATCAGACCGAGCAGGGCAAGACACCCTTGCCCATGGCGATCGATATCGATGTGGAAGTGGGCCAGGAAAAACTCACCTTCAACGGCTTTGGCCTGAGTGCCAATCTGGCCGGTCACGTGCACATCGGCGACAACCTCGACACTCGGGGTGAACTGGCGCTCAACGACGGGCGCTACAACGCCTATGGCCAGCGCCTCACCATACGTCGCGCACGACTGTTGTTTGCCGGGCCCATCAGCCAGCCGTACCTGGACATCGAAGCGATCCGTACCACCGGCGATGTGATTGCCGGCATCCGCCTGACCGGCAACGCCGAGCAGCCTACCAGCGAGGTGTTTTCGGAACCGACCATGAGCCAGGAGCAGGCGCTGTCGTACCTGGTGCTGGGTCGCCCGCTGGGTAACAGCGGCGAGGACAACAACATGCTCGCCCAGGCGGCGCTCGGCTTGGGCCTGATGGGCAGTTCGGGGGTGACCAGCAAACTGGCGACCGATCTGGGTATCGAGGACTTCCAGCTAGACACCCAAGGCAGTGGCGATGCAACCAGTGTGGTCGCCAGCGGTAATCTGTCGGAGAAACTCAGTCTGCGCTATGGCGTGGGGGTATTCGAGCCGGCCAATACCATTGCCTTGCGCTATTTGCTCAGCAAACGTCTGTATCTGGAAGTGGCCAGTGGCGTGGCCAGCTCACTGGATCTGTTCTACAAGCGCGATTTCTGAGGGGTGAACCCAGGCCCGTGAATGGGCCTGGGGAATGCTCGACTAGCCAAGGGTGCGGCGAATGTTGCCGATCTGGCGCTGGCTCAGGCCATATTTATGTGCCAGCACACTGCGCGAGGTGCCGTTGCGCGTTTCGTGGTGAATCTGCTGATTGCGCCACTGCCGCAGAAAATGGTCGGCCTTGGGGATTTCCAGGGCCATGCCGGCGAAGCGCTCAATCAGCGCGGCCACCGTTTCGGCTTCAAGCTGCTCGGTCAGGCTGGTGCGTTGCGGGTGCTTGGGAATGTAGCGCGGGCGCCCGCCATACAGTTGCGTCAGTCGATAAGCTTGCTCGACGCCGATGCAGTCGATCAGTACCTGTAATGAGTGGGGGAGTTGCTCGACGTCGATCTGCTGAAGCTGTTGGGTGTTCATGGTGACTTCCTTGTGGCAGCAAATGGCCTATCCGGCCGGCAGCCATTCTTGTCCAGGCGCCTTTGGGGCTCTAGGAGTCAAGGGGTCTCTGGGTGTAGGTAGGTTCCGACAGCTACGTCGGAAACGTTGCCCACGAGGCCGCACCGCCATGGCCCGTGATCCAGTCCTTGAACGCCATCCCCTGTTGCGTCCAGGCGTTGTAAAATACGATTTTCCGCGCACAGAGCTGATTTCGGTTCATGTGCAATCCACGCAAAGGTGGGAGGCCGGATACCCAGGTCGGCCAACACCCCTGTCAGGACCTTTAGATGACCCAAGCTCAACGTATCAAGTATTCCTTGCTGATTGCCCTGCTGGTGCTGCTGGCAATGCTCGGCCTGTCCTACCTGCAGACCCAGGGGGTGATCACTGAAAAAGTCTTTCAATACATTGCCATGGGCATTGCCGTGCTCGTGGTTGTGATCAACGGCGTGATGCGTCGCAAGGTCAAGCGGCCGTGAACTAATTTTTCAGCGTGACGCTCCAAGACAGTGCAGCACACACCAATCACTGTTATGGAGTGCCCCATGTTCAAGAAGACTTTGACTGCCGTAGTTGCAACTTCCGCCTTGATGACTGCCGGCCTGGCGCTGGCCGACAAGCCGGGTGCGGGTTGGATCACCATCGAGAAAGCCATCGAAACCGCAAAGTCCAAAGGCTATACCCAGGTCACCAAGATCGAAGCCGACAATGATGGCTACTGGGAAGGCGAAGGTCTCAAGGCTGATGGCGTGACTTACGAGTTCCGCATCGACGGCGTATCGGGCAACGTGCTGCGCGACCAGAAGGACTGATTCGAGCGGGCTTGTCCTGAAGCAGGTGGGTATGGCGTACTAGGACTCTGTTCCGTTCACGCCAGGAAGCCCATGATGCCTGCCAGCGACGCTTCGCAATCGTTGTCCTTCTCCGATCTGACGCAGCTGCTGCGTCAGATCTTCCTGCGTCATGGCACCTCGGTCGAGGTCGCCGACATTCTCGCCCACAACTGTGCAACCGCCCAACGCGACGGTGCCCACAGTCATGGCACATTCCGCATACCCGGTTACCTCTCTACCTTGGCCAGCGGCTGGGTGGACGGCAAGGCGCGCCCCGTGGTCGAGGATGTGGCAAGCGGTTATGTCGCGGTGGATGCCGCAGGGGGCTTTGCGCAGCCGGCGTTGGCCGCTGCGCGAGGGCTGTTGGTGACCAAGGCGCGCGAGGCGGGCATCGCTGTCCTGGCCATCCGCAACTCGCACCACTTCGCCGCGCTCTGGCCGGATGTCGAACCCTTCGCCGCCGAAGGCCTGGTCGCTCTGAGCGTGGTCAACAGCATGACCTGCGTCGTCCCCCACGGCGGTAACAAGCCGTTGTTCGGCACCAATCCCATAGCGTTCGCGGCGCCTTGTGCGGGCAAGGATCCCCTGGTCTTCGACATGGCCACCAGTGCGCTGGCCCACGGGGACGTGCAGATCGCGGCGCGCGCCGGCCATTCGGTGCCCGTGGGTACCGGTGTCGACAAGCACGGGCAGCCCACGACCGATCCGACAGCGATCCTCGAGGGTGGTGCGCTGCTGCCGTTTGGCGGACACAAGGGCTCGGCCTTGTCGATGATGGTCGAGCTGCTCGCCGCAGCGCTCACTGGCGGGAATTTTTCCTTCGAGTTCGACTGGAAGCAACACCCCGGCGCACAAACGCCCTGGACCGGGCAACTGATCATTGTCATCGACCCCAGCAAGAGCGCTGGTCGGGATTTTGCCGTGCGTAGCCGCGAGCTGGTCGAGCGCATGCACGAGGCAGGGCAGATACGGTTGTCGGGTGACAGGCGCTATCGTCAGCGAGCGTTATCGCACACTCAGGGTATTTCGATGCCGGTGCAAGAACTGGAAAGATTGCGGGCGTTGGCGGGGGAGTGAAGCCAGGGCACAAGAGGGCCGCAGCGATCGGCGGCCCGGAGCGGAGGTGAATCAGTTACGACGGCCCAGCAACAGGCCGAGCAGCAAGCCACAGGTCGCCGATGCGGCCACGGTCTGCCACGGATGGCCACCGATGTAGGTCTGCGTGGCCTCGACCACCGGTTTGGCGCGTTCACGCAGCCCGGCAAGGGAATAGGACACATGTTCGAGTTTGGAGTTGACCTGCGCGCGCACGGTGTCGGCCTCGTTGCTTCCCAGAGAGGCGCTGTCCCTGAGCATTTTTTCCGACTCTTCGATCAGCGCCAACAGCTCGCTGAAGACTTGATCCTTGATTTGATCCTCGGCCGATTGAGCACCTGATTTACGGGCCATTTCACTAACTCCTGGTGTTTATTAAGGCAGTGCAAGATGGAGTCCCAGCGCCTTGGAAAGTTGCATAAAGGGCTTGGGCGCGCCGTCTGTTCCTACAGATTTTCATGTATAGGCGTGTAAGATGTCGCCTGTTTTTTCTGCTGACAGGTACCTGCAATGAGCTTCAATCTCGCCAATCGCTCGCTGGCCGAGCGCGCCATGATCGAGGATGAAAAAGCCCGTCTCTACGAGCTGTGGCAAGCCAACCTGGGCAAGGCCAAAGCCGAGGCCGCGCGTCTCATCGGGGAAAAGGCCAAGCGCAAAGGGCGCTGGGCCGAATGGGTGCGGGGCGAGCTGGATGGCATGTCACCCCCCGAATACGCCAACATGGTCCGCGCCGAAGTGAACAAGCTGATGGCGGCGGCACGCTGATTCACCCAGCGTGGTGTATCCCAAGGATTGCTCGGTCCGCGACCTCATCCGCACTCAGTAGCCCGTTGCGGACGGTAGACTCAAGGTACCGCTGTCGCTGAAGCGCACCGTCCCGAACAGCCCCCCGGCAAGCTTGCCGTGCAGGCGGTAGGGCAAGCCGTTCAAGCTCTGCGCTGGGTTCAGGCCCACCGCCTGGCGCAATGCGGTCAGTGCGGACACGCTGACCGGCACCACCAGCACGTCCTCCGAATACCGCTCGATACGGCCGTGCTGACTGCTGACGCCGCTGGCCAGCGGACGGCCGTTGACGTCCAGATTCACTGCCACGCCGTCGTACTCGATCGGCGTTTCGTTGGGGTTCTGCAGTCGCAGCTTGATGGCGAAGCGCAGTTCCAGCTCCTGCGCCGGCAAAGGCTCGATACCCACCACGCTGATCGACACCGGATCACGCTGGGGCAACAGCGAACAGCCCACCACGCTGGCCAGCAACGCTACGGTCAAACAACTGCGCAATAAGCGAAACATGGTTCTGCAACTCACCGGCCGAGCACGTCGCTCCCTGTCTGCGACCATCATCGTGGCTATCGGTTCGCCGCTCACGCGCAATGCGGGGCAGGGTTGAACACACCTCTGCCATGAGCTGGCTTGATGTGTGCAGATGTTTCAAAGAACTGTTTCCGAGAATCGTTCAAACACAGGGTTCAAGGAAACGGCGTTCCTGTGTGTTCAGCCACATGCCGTGAAAAAGTGCTGCCATTGAGTGCCCGCGATTGAGGCATCGTACAAAAAGGTGTGCTTCAACTTGGCGCGCTATCGATGAAGTCGATGGCAAGGCAGCTTTCATATTCACGGCGCCAGATCGCCATTGGGCGCCTATGGTTACCTGCAGGAACGCTCCTTTGCTCATCACCACCTTCGAGGGCACACCCATGACCGTTTCGCAACTCAAACCCACGCTGGGCACCCTGCACCTGTGGGGCATCGCCGTTGGCCTGGTGATCTCCGGTGAGTACTTTGGCTGGAGCTATGGCTGGGGCAGTGCCGGCACCTTGGGTTTCCTCTGCACGACGCTGATGGTCGCCGTGATGTACACCTGCTTCATTTTCAGCTTCACTGAACTGACCACCGCCATCCCCAACGCGGGCGGGCCCTTTGCCTATAGCCTGCGTGCGTTCGGCCCCACCGGTGGAATGATCGCCGGGCTGGCCACTCTGATCGAATTCGTGTTTGCCCCGCCTGCCATCGCCATGGCCATCGGCGCCTACCTCAATGTGCAGTTTCCAGGGCTCGACCCCAAGTGGGCGGCAGTAGGGGCCTATTGTGTGTTCATGAGCCTGAACATCGTCGGCGTGAGCATCGCCGCGACATTCGAGCTGGTGGTGACCATCCTCGCCGTGTTCGAGCTGTTGGTGTTCATGGGCGTGGTGGCGCCAGCGTTCAGTTTCAGCAATTTCGCCCTGGGCGGGTGGGCCGGGTCGGACACGTTCAGCCTGGGTGCCTTGAGTGGCATGTTTGCAGCGATTCCCTTCGCCATCTGGTTCTTCCTGGCCATCGAAGGCGCGGCCATGGCCGCCGAGGAAGCCAAGGATCCCAAGCGCACGATTCCCCGGGCCTACATCGCCGGCATCCTGACCCTGGTGACCCTGGCCATCAGCGTGATGATCTTCGCCGGTGGCGTGGGTGACTGGCGCGCTCTGGCCAACATCAACGACCCGCTGCCGCAGGCCATGAAAGGGGTAGTGGGCGAGAACTCCAACTGGATGCACATGCTGGTGTGGATCGGCCTGTTCGGGCTGGTCGCCAGTTTCCACGGCATCATCCTGGGCTATTCACGGCAGTTCTTCGCGCTGGCACGGGCCGGCTTTTTGCCCGCAAGCCTGGCCAAGCTGTCGCGTTTCCAGACGCCGCATCGCGCCATCCTCGCCGGCGGCGTGGTGGGCATCGCAGCGATCTTCAGCGATGGCCTGGTCAATCTCCAGGGTCTGACGCTGACTGCAGCGATGATCACCATGGCCGTGTTCGGCGCCATCGTCATGTACATCATGAGCATGCTCAGCCTGTTCAAACTGCGTCGCAGCGAGCCGCAGCTGGAGCGTTCCTTCCGCGCCCCCGGCTATCCGCTGGTGCCGGCCATTGCTCTGCTGCTGGCGCTGGTGTGTCTGGTGGCGATGGTGTGGTTCAATGCCATGATCTGCGGGATCTTCATCGGCCTGATGGCCCTTGGCTCGCTGTTCTGCGTGTTCGTGCGCAGCCGTGGCGATCGTCATCCCGTACTGGCCAGCGAGTGAGGAGGGCAGCATGAGTTTCGTGCACAGCATCGGCGGGCAGACCTGGCGTTTCGACAGCCTCCGGCAGTTGATGGCCAAGGCCAGTCCGGCCCGCTCCGGCGATTACCTGGCCGAGATCGCCGCCGGCAGCGATGCCGAGCGGGCGGCGGCGCAGATGGCGCTGGCCGAGGTGCCGCTCAAGCGCTTTCTGGACGAGGCGCTGATTCCTTATGAAGAAGACGAAGTCACTCGGCTGATCGTCGACACCCATGATGCGCAGGCTTTCGCTGCGGTCAGCCATTTGACCGTGGGCGGCTTCCGCGATTGGCTGCTGGGCGATGCGGCCAGCGAAACCAGCCTGCGCGCGTTGGCGCCAGGCATCACGCCGGAGATGGCCGCGGCTGTCTCGAAGATCATGCGCGTGCAGGACCTGGTCCTGGTGGCGCAGAAGATCCGCGTGGTCACGCGCTTTCGCAACACGGTCGGGCTGCGTGGGCGCATGTCGACACGGTTGCAGCCCAACCACCCCACCGACGATCCGGCCGGCATTGCCGCCAGCGTGCTGGATGGCCTGCTGTACGGCAACGGCGATGCCATGATCGGCATCAATCCGGCCAGCGACAGCTTGAGCGCCATCAGCGAGCTGTTGAAGATGCTCGATGGCGTCATCGAGCACTACGGGATCCCGACCCAGTCGTGCGTACTGACCCATGTCACGTCCTCGATCGCGGCGATCGAACGCGGCGTGCCTCTGGACCTGGTGTTCCAGTCCATAGCCGGTACTCAGGCGGCGAACAGCAGTTTCGGCGTCAGCCTGGCGGTGTTGCAGGAAGGCTACGAAGCGGGTCTGAGCCAGAGGCGAGGGACGGCGGGCAACAACCTGATGTACTTCGAGACAGGCCAGGGCAGTGCGTTGTCGGCCAATGCCCACCATGGCGTGGACCAGCAGACCTGTGAAGCGCGGGCCTATGCCGTGGCGCGCCGGTTCGACCCTTTTCTGGTCAACACCGTGGTGGGGTTCATCGGGCCGGAGTATCTGTACAACGGAAAACAGATCATCCGCGCCGGTCTCGAGGATCATTTCTGCGGCAAGCTGATGGGTGTGCCGATGGGCTGCGACATCTGCTACACCAATCATGCCGAGGCCGATCAGGATGACATGGACATGTTGCTGACCCTGCTGGGTGTTGCGGGGATCAATTTCATCATGGGCATTCCGGGCTCCGATGACGTCATGCTGAACTACCAGACCACGTCCTTTCACGACGCCTTGTACGCGCGCAAGACCCTGGGCCTGCGCCCGGCGCCCGAATTCGAGGAATGGCTGGCGCGCATGGACATTCTGCAGCAGAAGGATGGCCAGCTGCGTCTGGGCGGCGGCGTACCACCGTTGTTCGGCAAAGCACTGGGGCGGCTGGGTTGAAGCGCCGGTTTCGTCTGGTCATAGCGATGGGGTGGGAAGTAACTCATGAACGATAAGACGCTGACACAAGGTGATCCCTGGCATGCGTTGCGTGCACTGACACCGGCGCGCATTGCCTTGGGGCGAGCCGGCACCAGTTTGCCCAGCAGTGCCCAATTGGACTTTCAGTACGCCCATGCGCAAGCCCGCGATGCGGTTCACCTGCCGTTCGACCAGGCTGCGCTGGTACAGGCTCGTCCCGAGAGCCTGAGCCTGCACAGCGCGGCGGGTGATCGGCATGTCTATCTGCAACGTCCGGATCTGGGGCGGCGCCTGGACGATGCGTCGCTGCACACCTTGCGTACTTATGCCAACGAGCATGCGACCGGTTTCGACCTGGCGCTGGTGATCGCCGATGGTCTCTCAGCGTTGGCGGTGCATCGGCATGCGCTGCCCATGCTCGAGCGCATCGAGCGGATTGCCGCTGACGAGGGCTGGAGCCTGGCGCCGATCTGCCTGGTGCAGCAGGGCCGGGTGGCGGTGGCCGATGAAGTCGCTCAGGCGTTGGGCGCGCGCATGGTGGTGCTGCTGATTGGCGAACGGCCAGGCCTGAGCTCGCCCGACAGCCTGGGGGTGTATTTCACCTATGCACCGCGGGTGGGGTTGAACGATGCTGCGCGCAATTGCAT
>Ga0308171_1002507_pt1 | contig 19166 bp, 16 predicted proteins | sample PhyGR1_FD_202135 | JGI IMG/M metagenome (GOLD analysis project Ga0308171, IMG submission 202135) | Phyllosphere microbial communities from UC Gill Tract Community Farm, Albany, California, United States - DLSLSG.R1 | ecosystem: Host-associated > Plants > Phyllosphere > Unclassified | place: USA... | reverse complement strand
TCCTGATTCCGACCATCGAACGTTTCGAGTACCCGCGCAGCGTGCGCAACCTGCGCATGTCCGATCGCCAGGTGACCTCGTACTCCGGTGGCGGCCGCATCACCCTGCGCCTGGTCAATGCGACCACCGGCCAGGTGGTGATGTCCGACAGCTTCGACCATCAGTTGGCCTCGACCGGCCCGAGCACGCTGCCGCGCGTGGTCAATGGCCGCAGCATGGCCGCCTCGATGATGGACTCGCTGTCCGGCCAGATCGGCAGCACGATCGTCACTACGCTGTTCCCGGTGTCGGTGGTGTCCGTCGATGGCGACCAGGTGGTGCTGAGCCAGGGCGGTGACACCGTGCAGGTCGGCCAGCGCTGGCAGGCCGTGCGCCTGGGCGAAGAGCTGAAGGACCCGCAGACCGGCCGTTCGCTCGGCCGCAGCGAGCACCCGTGCTGCACCATCCGCATCGACCGCGTAGCCGCGCAGACGTCCTACGGCACCCTGGAAGAGGGCGTGGACGCAATGCGCGGTGGTTTCCGCCCCGGCCAGATCGAACTGCGGCAGAAGCTGGGCAGCAAGCCCAAGGCCGCCGCTGGCGCAACCGCATCGGCTGCCCCGGCCGCCGCAGCGCGCCCGGCCAGCAAGCCCAAGCCCAAGCCTGCTGCTGCGCCGGCCGAAGACCCGAACTGGTAAAAACCTCGGTAATGCACAGATGGGGTCAGAGCCCTTTCCCGTCGGGAAAGGGATCTGACCCCTTCTTGTTGCGTGTCGACCCAGGTCGACACCCACCAACAGCAGCGGGACCCACCCCGCCGTCCCACGGAATGCCGCTTCTGCTGTCGCTTGGGCTGTTGCTGTTGGGGTTGCCGGCCAGCGGCCGGCAATACCGCGGCTGCCGGGTGCAGGGCGCAGCCCTGCCGAATCCCATTACACTCCAGAACGATTTCCCTGCTGGAGAGAGCAATGAAGCGAGCAGTACTGGGCGTGCTGGCCCTGTCGGTGTCGAGCGCACTGATGGCGGCCACCCCGAAATTCGATGGCGCGCGGATTTCCGCCGACGTCAAGGAACTGGCCTCCGATGCCTATGAAGGCCGCTCCCCGGCCACCGCCGGCGAACAGAAGACCATCGCCTTCCTCAGCAAGCAGTTCGCCGATGCCGGCCTGCAGCCCGGCGGCGACCTGAAGGACGGCAAGCGCCTGTGGACCCAGGCCGTGCCGCTGCGCAAGGGCGACATCGTCGGCACCCCGCAGCTGTCGCTGCAGCAGGGCGGCAAGACCATCGCGCTGGAGCAGGGCAAGCAGATCGCCGTGCGTGCCGCCATGAACGGTGCGACCAGCGTGGATATCAGCAAGGCACCGCTGGTGTTCCTCGGTTACGGCGTGAAGGCAGCAGAGCGCAACTGGGACGACTTCAAGGGCGTGGACCTGAAGGGCAAGATCGCCGTCGTGCTGATCAACGACCCGGACTTCGAGACCGGCAAGGGCGACTTCGATGGCAAGGGCATGACCTGGTATGGCCGTTGGCCGTACAAGTACGAGGAAGGCGCACGCCAGGGCGCACTCGGCGTGCTGATCGTGCACGAGACCGCCCCGGCGTCGTATGGCTGGGCCACGGTGGCCGGCTCCAACACCAACACCATGTTCGACGTGGTGCGCGACAATCCGGCCGACAGCCATCCGCTGCTGGAAGGTTGGATCCAGCGCGATCTGGCGGTGGAACTGTTCCGCGCGGCCGGGCAGGATTTCGAGGCGCTGAAGAAGAAGGCGCAGCAGCGCGACTTCACCCCGGTGCCGCTGACCGGTGCCAGCCTGGATGCGAAGTACGCGGTGAAGACCGAAGTGATCACCTCGCACAACGTGGCCGCGCGCCTGGAAGGCAGCACGCATCCGGACGAGACCATCATCTACAGCGCCCATTGGGACCACATCGGCGTGGGCGAGCCCGACGCACGCGGCGACCGCATCTTCAACGGCGCGCTGGACAACGCCAGCGGCACCGCTTCGCTGATCGAACTGGCGCGTGGCTTTGCCAAGGCACCGCGTCCGCAGCGTTCGGTCGTGTTCCTGGCGGTAACCGCCGAGGAGAAGGGCCTGCTGGGTTCGGAGTACTACGCAACGCACCCGCTGTACCCGCTGGAAAAGACCGTGGCGATGATCAACATGGACGGCATGGCGCCGTTCGGCCCGTCGCGTGACTTCGGCATCTACGGCGCGGCGCGCTTCGACCTGCTGGACCAGCTGAAGGACGTGGCCAAGGGCTGGGACATCCGCTACACGCCGGACCCGAAGCCGGAGGCCGGCCTGTTCTTCCGTTCCGACCACTTCCCGTTCGCCAAGCGTGGCGTGCCCGCGCTGTCCTGGTCGGCCGGGCAGGACTGGGTGGACGGTGGCGTCGCGGCGGGCAAGAAGGCGTCCGAGGACTACACCGCCAAGCGTTACCACCAGCAGGGCGACGAGTGGCAGCCGGACTGGGTGTTCGCGGGCGCCGCCCGCGACCTGGAAGTGCTGTACACCTTGGGCAACCAGCTGGCCAATTCGCGCAGCTGGCCGAACTGGAGCAAGGACGAGGCGTTCCGCGCCGTGCGTGACGCCAGCGCCGATCAGCGCAGATAAGGGAAGGCGGGCGCCACCCGCCACACCTGGCAGCGCCGGGCCATGCCCGGCGTTTCCGTAAGGGCTTCCATCGCCGCTTTCCGGCCCTTCGTCGCACATCGCTTGTTTGCCCGAAGGGCCGCTCTATGCTCGGCTCACCCCTTCCACCAAGGCGCCGCCGTGATCGCCAGCTTCTCCCTCATCATCCGCCATCTGCTGGCCTGGGCCGCGGCGCTGTTCGTGGCCGGCATGGTCTGGAGTGGCATCTTCAGCGGCATGAACGACGGCCCCGGCTGGGTGTTCGGGCTGCTGGTGATGTTCCTGATGATCTCCGCGCTGGGCAGCGCGATCACCCACGTGCGCCGGGTCTGGCTGGTGGCCGGTCGCCTCGATGGCGCCACGTTGTCGGGCCGCCAGCGCCGGCAGATCGAACTGCCGATGGATGCCGGCCAGGCCTTCGCCGTGGTCGAGGCTGCCGTCGGCGAACTGCCGCGGGTGGAAGAGGTGGAGAGTTCTGCAGGCAGTCTTCAGGTACGTGCCTACGTGCGGCGCGTCGACCTGTGGAACGGCCGGCAACCGTCGCGCTGGAACCTGCCTGCGCGGCTGGCGATCAAACGCAACAGCGTGCTGGCCACGGTGACGCCGGGGCAGGGCACCAGCACCGTCACCCTGCTGTTCGAGCCGGACGCCGGCTGGTGGGCCGATCTGCTGGCACTGGATGAAGGCAGCAACTATGAGAACGCCGAAGCGGTGACCCGTGCGATCAGCCGCCGCGTGGCCGACCAGCGCCGCGATGAGCAGGCCGCTGCCGAACAGACCCAGGTGGAAAAGGAACTGTCGGTCGCGCGCTTGAACCTGCTGCACGCGCAGGTCGAGCCGCACTTCCTGTACAACTCGCTGGCCAATGCACAGGTGCTGACCCGCACCGACCCGGCGCGTGCCGAGCAGATGCTCGGCCACCTGATCCAGTACCTGCGCAGTTCGCTGCCGCAGGTGGACGAATCGGTTTCCACGCTGGGCGTGGAGCTGGAACGTACCCGCGCCTACCTGGAAATCCTGCGCATCCGCATGGGCGCGCGGCTGGCGGTGGAAGTGCAGGTGCCGACCGAGCTGCACGAGGTGAAGCTGCCGGCGATGGCGCTGCAGACCCTGGTCGAGAATGCGATCAAGCACGGCCTGGAGCCCAAGCCAGGCGGTGGCACGATCTGGATCCTCGCGCGTGGTTTCGATGACCATGTCACCGTAACGGTCGCCGACGATGGGCTCGGTTTCGGTCAGGGCACCAGCGGCACCGGCATTGGCCTGAAGAACCTGCGCGAGCGCCTGCGGCTGACCTGCGGCGAGCAGGCCGGAGTGGCGATCGTGGCCAATTTCCCCAGTGGTGTAGCCGCTACCATGACCCTGCCGCAGTCGGCCAAGGAGCCCCGCCATGCCGCTTGAAGCGCTGATTGCCGAAGACGAGGAGCTGCTGCGGCACTCGCTGGTCCAGCAGCTCGGGCGGCTGTGGCCGGACCTGAAGCTGGTGGCCGAATGCGAGGACGGTGCCAGTGCGCTGGAACAGCTGGCCGAGAAGCAGCCGGACGTCGCCTTCCTCGACATCCGCATGCCCGGCATCAGCGGCATCGAAGTAGCGCGGTCATTGGCCGAACTGAGCCCGCGCACGCAGGTGGTGTTTGTCACCGCCTACGACCAGTACGCCATCGATGCCTTCGAGCAGGGCGCGATGGATTACCTGCTCAAGCCGGTCAGTGACGAACGGCTGCTGGCCACGCGCGATCGCATTCTTGCGCGGCTGCCATCCGCGCGTCAGGACGATGCGGTGCTGGAGCGCCTGCTGCAGCGCCTGGGTGCAGGCCCGGTCGCCAACGATCGGCCGCCCCTGGCCTGGATCACCGCCAGCAACGGCCGCGATACACAGCTGATCATGCTCGACGATGTGATCTATTTCCGCGCTGACAACAAGTACACCACCGTGGTCACTGCCGCCGGCGAAAGCCTGTTGCGCACACCGCTGCGCGAACTGCTGGAAGTGCTCGATCCACTGCACTTCCGCCAGGTGCATCGCTCCACCATCGTGAACATGAAGGCGGTGGCAGCGGTCAGCCGCGACGATACCGGCCGTGGCGTGCTGCGCCTGCGCCAGCGTGCCGAGACCCTGGTGGTCAGCCAGCCGTTCATGAGCCTGTTCCGCGGCATGTAGCCGCAGCCATTGCCATCCACCGAGGAACGAACATGCGCCGTATCCTGCTTGCAGGTGTTGCCGTGCTGGCCATCGCCGGCTGCGAAAAGTCCAGCAACACGTCGATCACCCGCACCAATGCCAATGGCGTGGACACGCTGTACAGCAAGAGCACGGTGGTCGATGGCGTGGCGCGTTTCGAATGCATCGCCAGCAGCAGTGGCCAATGCCATTACCTGGTGCTGGCGCCGGGCTGCAGCACCGACACCGCCTGCGCGACGCCGCCGCTGCGCCGGTTCGCGGTGGCGGCAGGCAAGACCGAGCAGGTCAGTGGCCTGCCGAAGGACTTCCGCCAGTGCGTCAGCGACGTGCAGAAAGAACAATGCCACCGTGACTGAGCACGGTGGCATTGTGGCTCCCCCCGGATTGCGTTCGGCTCAGTAGGCCGGCTGCAGCGTCATGTCGTGATGGTGTTCGGTTTCACCGACATGATTCAGGCGACCCACCAGTTCGGAGTGCTGCTTCATGCGCCCGATCTCGGTCATGATGCGGATGTCCTCGTGGCGCAGCTCGCGCTTGGCGGTGACCGCCTGCTTGTAATCCAGCACCTCCGGATAGTGTTCAGCCAGGTCCAGCGCTTCGGCCACATGCTCGACGCTGTCGGCCTTGGAGGTGATGCGCGCGCGGCTGTTGAAGGCTTTCATCCAGCGTTCGAAGCCCGCTGTGCGGTCGAACATGTTGGCCATGAACCAGATCACGAACAGGATCGAGATCCACGAGCCGAACACCACGACCACGCGGGTGAAGGTGATGTGGTAATCGTCGCGCCACAGGTAATTGGTGATCAGGCCGAGGATCAGCAGCGAAGCTGCCTGCCATCCGACGATCGAAGTGATCAGCCATTGGCACTTGGCCTGGGCCAGCACCGCCACTTCATCGCGGATCTGCTGTTCGCTGAGGCTGCGCCAGTGCGCGACCTGTTTTTCGAACGGGCTGCTGTAGAGCTCGTTGTCGCGAAGCAGTAATCCCAAACCCTTGAACAAAGCAATCATGGCTGGCTCCTTGTGGAACGTGCGGCGATCTGCAGTGGACGGCGTGGCGGGTTCAGTTCTAGCACTTCCAGCGAGCGGTGCAATGGGCTCAAGGCCACGCGGCACAAGGGTTCTGCCTGAACAGGTGAATATTGGTGCGGCGCAACATCGCTCGCGTGGCCTGCGACAAGATGTCGCAGGGTGAAATGTGCTGCGCGCGCACATGAAACCGACGCTGAGCGGATGGGCTCGCTGTGCCGGTCGTGATCGACCAGAATCGGGGTGGACCGCGCAGGACGCGGTGCGCCCCTCCGCCGAACTGGACCCGTGATGCCGCCGTTGCTGCACCGTCTTTCCCGCCCCGTCACCGCGCCGATCCGGCGCTGGGTCCTGGATGCGTTTCCGCGTGGCCAGAGCGGCATCGACTACGACCATCCACTGGGCGATCCCGGCTGGTTCGGGCCGGACAGCGTGACCTGGCGGATGCACGCAGAGCTGCCCTCGATGCTGGCCGGCGGTCTGTGTGCGCTGATGCTGCAGACCCTGCATCCGCGCGCGCTGGCCGGTGTCTACGATCATTCCAATTTCCGCCAGGACCTGGTCGGCCGCCTGCGCCGCACCACGGCCTTCGTGGCCGGCACCAGCTACGCGCCGGCGCACGAGGTGGAAGCGCTGGTGGCCAAGGTGCGGCGCATCCACGCGCAGATCCGCGGGCATACCGCGCAGGGTGAGCCGTATGCCGCCGATGACCCGCACCTGCTGACGTGGGTGCACGTGACCGAGGCCTACGGCTTCCTGCAGGGCTATCGCCGCTACGGGCGCGAGGTGCCTGCCGCGATCGCCGACCGCTATTACGACGAGTACCGCTGCGTGGCCGAAGCGCTGGGCGCGGTGGACGTACCGCGCAGCGCAGCGGAAGTGGATGCGTATTTCTGCGCACGGCAGCCGGAGCTGGTGGTGGACGAGCGCTCCCGCGAAGTGCTGCAGGTGCTGTCGGGCGTGCGCCTGCCGGTGCCGGTGCCCGGCCTGTCGCGCGAGATCTTCCTCGGTGCCGGTGCCGCGCTGCTGCCGGACTGGGCCGCGGGCATGCTCGAGCGCAGCACGCGCCAGCGTGCGCAGGCCGCAGCGTCGGCGAAGCTGATGCAGGGCATGGCGCCGTTGTTCCGCCGCGCGCTGCCCGATGGCCTGGCGAGCCGCGCCTGCGCACGCGTGGGTGTGCCGGTGGACGTGTTGCGCGAGTGGCCGGCCTTGCCCCGGTAGACGCTGACCTTGGTCGGCGCGCCTTGCCGCGGTGCCCATCCATGCGATGCGCGGACGGCGGAAGAACGCCAACCAAGGTTGGCTCCTACCGATGGAAATAAAAACGGGCGCCTTGCGGCGCCCGTCTGCGTTACATCACCACACCTTGACCCGCTTGTCCGGGGCCAGGTACAGCTTCTGGCCTTCCTTCACTTCAAACGCCGGGTACCAGGCGTCGATGTTGCGCACCGTCAATGCGCGGAACTGGCCCGGTGCGTGCACGTCGGTCAACAGCGAATTGCGCAGCGCCTGCTCGCGGCTCTTGCTGCGCCAGGCCTGGGCGAAGCCGAGGAAGAAGCGTTGGTCCGGGGTGAAACCTTCCAGGGTCTGGCCCGGCTTGCCCTGCAGCGACAGCTGGAAGGCGTCGTAGGCAGTACCCAGGCCGGCGACATCGGCGATGTTCTCGCCCAGCGTCAGCTTGCCGTTCACATGCACACCCGGGAACGGCTCGTAGCTGCTGAACTGCGCGGCCAGTGCATCGCCGGCCGCGTTGAACTGCTTGAGGTCTTCAGCCGTCCACCAGTTGTGCAGCTTGCCGGTGTCGTCGAACAACGCACCGGCGTTGTCGAAGCCATGGCTGATCTCGTGGCCGATCACCGCGCCGATCGCACCGTAGTTCACCGCGTCGTCGGCGGCGCCGTCGAAGAACGGCGGCTGCAGGATCGCCGCCGGGAACACCAGGCGGTTTTCCAGCGGCACGTTCATCGCATTGATGGTCTGCGGCAGCATCGCCCACTCGCTGTGGTCGACCGGCTTGCCCAGCTTGGCGATGTTGCGCTGGTACTCGAACAGCTCGGCGCGCTGCGCATTGCCCAGCGGATCATCACGACGGATGTCCAGGCCGGTGTAGTCGCGCCACTTGTCCGGATAGCCCATGCCCACGGTCAGGCCAGCCACCTTGGCCTTGGCGCTGGCCTTGGTCTGCGGCGACATCCAGGCCAGTGCATCGATGCGCTTGGCGAAGGCGGCGATGATGTTCTTCGCCATCTCGTCGGCACGTTCCTTGGTCTTGGCGTCGAAGTGCTTTTCGACGTAACGCTTGCCGATGGCCTCGCCGACAGCATGGTTGGCGTCATCCACGGCACGCTTCCAGCGGTCGCTCCGCTGCGGCGTACCGCTCAGCGCGGTGCCGTGGAAGGCGAAGCGCGCATCGGCGAACTTCTTCGGCAGGTAGGCAGCGGCGCGGTCCAGCGCGTGGAAGGTCATGTAGTCCTTCCAGGCATCCAGCGGCTCGGTGGCCACCAGCTTGGACAGGCCGGCCACGGCCTTGGGCTGCCACACGATGAAGTCCTGTTGCTGGCCAAGCTTGGCAGCGTCCAGGAACGCGGCCCAGTCCATGCCCGGGGCCTTGGCGTTGAAGTCGGCCTGGGTCCAGGGGTTGGCGCCCTTGGTCACGTCATTGGTTTCTTCCTGCGTGGCATGCGCCTGGGCGATCTTGGTTTCCAGGGCGAGGATGCGCTGCGCCTTGCCGGCCGGGTCGGCCACGCCAGCCAGCTGCAGCACCTGCGCGATGTAGGCCTGGTACTGCTTGCGCAATTCGGCCATGCGGCCACCGCCCAGGTAGAAATCGCGGTCCGGCATGCCCAGGCCGCCCTGTACCAGGTACGGCGCGGTACGGTCCGGCTGCAGCAGGTCCACCGACACCCACAGGCCGAACAGGCGGTCGGTGTAGAAGTTGGTGGCATTGAGCAGGTCGACATCGGCGCGCATGTCGCCGCCGAGGGCGCGGGCCAGGCCGGCCTTGTCGGCGATCGCATCGATGTTCTTCAGCTGCGGCTGCACCGGTGCCAGGCCGCGCTGCTCGATGCCGGCCTCGTCCATGTAGGCGGCGTAGTAGTCGCCGATCAGCTTGTCTTCGCCGCTGGCCTGGGCGTTGCCGGCAGCGCCTTCCAGGATCGCGCGGGTGTCGGCCTGGGTCTTCTCGGCAATCACGTTGAAGCTGCCGAAGCGCGAACGGTCGGCCGGAATTTCGGTGTTCTTTACCCAGCTGCCGTTGGCGAAGCCGAAGAAGTCGTCGCCGGCGGCGATGCTGCGGTCCATGCCACTGGCATCGAAACCAAAGCTGCCCAGCATCGGCTTGGCGGCAGCGGGTGTCGCCTCGGCCGGTGCGGCGGTGCCGGCGGCCGGATCGGCCGGGCGGTCGCAGGCGGCCAGGGACAGGCTGGCAACGATGGCCAGTGCCAGGGTGGGGCGGCGCAGCTTGGACATGGACTTCTCTTGCGGCGGAAAACGCCAAGTCTAATCCGCTGCGGGCCGGCTGGACGTGCTCGACAGGGCCGACACTGTGCGCGATCTGGCTGAACACGCAGCAGCGATCTTCACGCGGTCACCGGCGTGGTGCATGCTGCAGGCTGGATGTCTGCAGCACCCGGGGGAGGGCGCATGCAGGACGGGTCGAGGCGTCAAGAATGGCGTCCGCCGGCCGTTGAGGTCGGGGATGTGGAGGAATCGTTCGCGCATGAAGCCAGCCGACTGCACAGGGAAGACCGACCGATGCCGGCGCTGAGACACGCGCTGGCCCGGCCGTTGCGTGCCATTACCTGGGGCGGCGTAGTGCTGGGCGTGCTGCTGGCGGCCGGCCTGGCCGCGATGCTGGCCAACGATTACCAGCGCCGGCTGGAAGCCGCGCAGCGGCAGAGCCGGGCGTTGGCGGTCGGCAGCGAACGCCTGCTGGCACTGGAACTGCGCAACCTGGAACGGGCGATGGGCGGCATCGCCGCCGATGCGGCCGAACTGTTCCGCACCGTGCCTGCACAGGCGCCCGCGCTGCTCAACGCGGCCGTTGCCGGGGTGCTGCGCCGGCATGCCGAGCTGCACAGCATCGTCGTGCTCGATACCTACGGCCGCGCCCTGACTGCCGGCAAGGGCGACCTGCAATTGCCGCTGTGGACCGATCCGCAACGGCGCGGGCAGGGCAGTGCGCTGTACATCGGGCCGCCGCAGCGTGCCAGCGACGGTGGCTGGGTGGTACCGCTGGCGCTGCCGATGGCCGGCGATCGCTGGCTGCTGGCGCGGCTGCGCTGCGGCGAACTGCAGCGGATCGTGGGCGGTCTGGATGTGGGGCCCAGTGGCCTGGCCTCGATCAGCGACGCCGACGGCTACATGCTGGCCCGCGTGCCCGACCCGCATGGCACCGTCGGCCGCCGCTACCTGCTGCCGGCACGGACGCTGCTGGGCCGGCAGGCCGTGGTCGAGCTGGGCAGCATTCCCGGTGCAGTGGACCAGGTACCGCGCATCTCCACCATCAGCACCCTCGAGCACAGCCCGTTGGCGGTGCAGGTCGGCCTGGCCGACGAAGACGTGCTGGCACCGTGGTGGCCGTACCTGCAGGCGGCGATCGCCATCATGCTGGCCTACGTGGCGCTGCTGCTGGTGCTGCTGTATGCCGTGCGCCGCAGCACGCACCGGCAGCAGTCGATGGCCGAAGAACTGCGGACCGGCCATGCCGAGCTGCGCCTGGCCCATCAGGTGGGCCGCGTATGCACCTGGTACGTCGACGAAGACGCCGCGCTGCTGCGCTGGTCGCCGTTGGCGCGCGAGATCTTCGGCGTGCAGACCGACGCGCTGCCGGTGGCCGAATTCTTCGCCCGCGTCCACCACGATGACAGCGCACGCATGCAGCGGGCCTTCGACCAGGCCTTCGCCGGCAGCGCCGTGCTCGACGAAGAATTCCGTCTGGTGCTGCCCGGCGGTGCCGTGCGCTGGGTTGCTGCGCGCGGCCAGCGGGTGGCGGTGGCCGACCGGCAGCGGCGCATGATCGGCGCACTGACCGACCTCAGCGAGCGCTACCAGGCGCACGAACAGATGCGCCAGGTGGAACGCCGCTTCCGCCTGCTGTTCGATCGCAACCCCGCGCCGTTCTGGGTGTTCGATCCGGACACCTTGCGCTTCATCGAGGTCAACGAGGCGGCGGTGCAGCAGTACGGCTACAGCCGCGATGAATTCCTGGCGATGAGCATCCTCGACATCCGCCCGCGCGAGGGCTGGGACGAGGTCAAGGGCGCGATCGCGCAGGTGCGCACTGGTGAACTGCAGGACGCTGCGGTGCGCCTGCACCAGCGCAAGGATGGCACGGTGTTCGAAGTGCGCGTGCACCTGTCGCAGCTGGATTTCGATGGCCGATCCGCGTGCCTGGTGCTGGCCGAGGATGTCAGCGAGCGGCTGGCCTACGAGCGCGACCTGGCCTATCACGCACGCCACAACCCGGCCACGGGCCTGCTCAACGTGCGCGCACTGAGCGAACAGCTGGACGAGCAGGCCGGCGCCTACACCATCGCCTATGTGCAGCTGCGCGGGCTGCAGCTGGTGGCCGATACGCTGGGTCGCGAGATCGGTGATGCGGTACTGCAGTCGATGGCCTCGCGCCTGGGCGGGCTGGGCGCGCGCTTCGGCCTGCTGGCGTTCCAGCCGGCGGAGGACTTCGTGCTGGCGATCGCCCCGGAACACAACACCCAGCGCGTGCTGGACGATCTGCTGCAGATCGTCTCGGCACCGATGCGTGGCCAGGATTCGCTGCACCAGTTCGAACCCCGCATTGGTGTGGCGGTACATGACGCCGACGCAGGCCATAGTGCCGAACAGGCGATCGGCATGGCCGCGCAGGCGGCGCACGCGGCCCGCGCCGAAGGCAACGTGGTGGCCTGGTTCGATGCAGCGGTGACGGTCCGCCTGGCCGACCGCCTGCGCCTGGCCGGGCGCATCCACGCGGCCATCGACAACGAGTTCCAGCTGTACTTCCAGCCGATCCGGCACGCCAGTGATGGCACCCCAGCGTCATTGGAGGCCCTGCTGCGCTGGCCGCAGGCCGACGGCAGCTTCATCCCGCCCAGCGAGTTCATCCAGTTGTGCGAGGACACCGGCCTGATCCTGGCGTTGGGACGCTGGGTGATCCGCGCAGCGGCACAGGCGCAGCAGCGTCTGGTCGAAGCCGGCTGGGGCGAGCTGTCGATCGCAGTCAATGTGTCGGCGGTGCAGTTCTTCAACAGCGATCTGGTCGCCGAGTTCGCCCGCGCGCAGCAGGATTTCGGCCTGGCCCGCGGTGCACTGCACGTGGAGCTGACCGAGAGCAGCCTGATGCGCAAGCCGGCACAGGCGATGCAGACCATGCAGCGCCTGCACGAGCAGGGCATCCGCGTGTCGCTGGACGATTTCGGTACCGGCTACTCGAGCATGTCCTACCTGCAGCACCTGCCGCTGGACGTCCTGAAGATCGATCGCAGTTTCGTCGCCGACGTGGAGACCAATCCGCGCAACGCGTCGATCTGCCGGGCGCTGCTGTCGCTGGGCCACAGCATGGGGCTGACGATCATCGCCGAGGGCGTGGAGACGCCGGGGCAGCTGGACTGGCTGGCCGCGCATGGCTGCGACCAGGTGCAGGGTTACCTGCTGGGGCGGCCGGCGCCGCTGGAGAAGATCATCGCGCAGCTGGATGAGGTTGCCGCCTAGGCCGCGCGTCGTGCTCGCCGGGCATGGCCCGGCGCTACCGTGTCATGGGCGCGCCTCTGGTAGCGCCGGGCCATGCCCGGCGGACGCACGCTCACACCCCGGTTTCCACCAGGTAGTCGATGAAGCTGCGCACCTTCGGCGCGAGATGGCTGCGGCTGGTGTACACGGCGAAGATGCCGACCGGCTCAGCCTCCCATCCGGGCAGAATGCGCACCAGGCGGCCATCGGCCAGCGCCTCGTGCAACAGGAAGTCCGGCTGCAGGATCACGCCCATGCCGGCAATCGCGGCTTCGCGCAGGACGTCGCCATTGTTGGCGCGCAGCAGGGTGGTCACTACAACCTTCACGTCGCCACCCGGTCCCTGCAGGGGCCAGTGGTCGCCGGCGGCCCAGTAGCTGTAGCCGAGGCAGGCATGGGTCTGCAGATCCTCGGGGGCCTGCGGTGTTCCGTGTGCGGCCAGGTAGGCCGGTGCGGCACACAGGCTGATCCGCGATTGGCCCAGGCGCCGCGCGATCAGGCTCGGGCCGGGTTCGCGGGTGATGCGGATGGCCACGTCGTAGCCTTCTTCGACCATGTCCACCAGGCGGTCGGACAGCGCCAGGTCCAGTTCGACCTGTGGGAAGCGCTCGCGGTAGCCGGCCAGCAAAGGGCCGAGGCGGGCGATGCCCCAGCTGACCGGTGCGTTGATGCGCAGCGTGCCGGACGGCTCCAGCGCCTGCGCGCCGATGCTGGCCTCAAGCGCATCGAACTCGGCCAGCAGGCGCACGCACTGCGCGTAGTAGGCGGCGCCGGCGCTGGTCGGGCTGACCCGGCGGGTGGTGCGGTGGAGCAGGCGGGTGGACAGGCGCTTTTCCAGCGCGGCGACCTGGCGGGTGACACCGGCCGTGGACATGTCCAGCGCCTGTGCGGCCGCGCTGAAGCCGTTGCGCTCGACCACCGCGACGAATACGCGCATGGCATCCAAGGTGTCCATTGTTGCGCCTTCTGGAATAAATATCGTCGATTCATCGTATTTATCAGCGAAAGGGTGCGCAATAACCTGTGTTCCATCCCCTGCGAGGTGGCCCCATGAACGCAACCCCCACTCCCCTGTCTCCGCTCGCCCCGTATGCCGCGACCCTGCTGCGGCTGGCCTTGGGCGCGTTGTTCCTGGTCCATGCGCTGACCAAACTGCTGGTGTTCACTCCGGCAGGTACCGCGGCCTTCTTCGAGTCGCTGGGCCTGCCCGGCGTGTTGGGCTACCTCACCATCGCCGTTGAACTGGCGATTTCCGCAGCGCTGCTGCTCGGTATCTACGCGCGCTGGATCGGCCTGCTCGGTGTGCCGCTGCTGCTGGGCACCATCGTGACGGTGCACGGCGCCAACGGTTTCAGCTTCGCCAATGCTGGCGGTGGCTGGGAATACCCGGCGTTCTGGGCGCTGGCCCTGGTCGTGCTGTTCCTGCTGGGCGATGGCCGCTGGACCCTGCGTTCGCGCTGAGCGTTCCCCGGCCCGCTGCCTGTTCCTGTGATTGGAGAAGATCATGTCCCGCCTGCCTTCGCTGTACATCTCCCACGGCTCGCCGATGACCGCCCTGCATCCGGGCCAGGTCGGCGTGCGCCTGGCCGAGCTGGCCCGCGACCTGCCAACGCCGCGTGCGATCGTCATCGCCTCGGCGCATTGGCTGGCCCGGCAGCCGCTGGTCGGCAGCCATCCGCAGCCGCCCACCCTCCACGATTTCGGTGGCTTCCCACGCGAACTGTTCGCGCTGCAGTACCCGGCGCCGGGTGATCCGGCGTTGGCTGAAGACGTGGCGGGCCGCATCGCCGCCGCCGGCCTGCCGGTGGCACGCGATCCGCAACGTGGCTTGGACCACGGCGCGTGGGTGCCGCTGCGCCTGCTGCACCCGCAGGCCGACATCCCGGTAGTGCCGGTGTCGATCCAGCCGATGCTGGGCCCGCAGCATCAGTTCGCGCTGGGCCGTGCACTGGCGCCGCTGCGCGAGCAGGGCGTGCTGCTGATCGGCTCGGGCAGCATCACCCACAACCTGCACGACTGGGGCAACTACCAGGAAGGCAAGGAAGCGCCCTACGTGCGTCCCTTCATCGACTGGGTGGAGCAGCGGCTGGCCGCCAATGACCTCGATGCCCTGTTCGACTATCGCCGGCAGGCACCGTTTGCCGAGCGTGCGCATCCCACCGATGAGCATCTGCTGCCGCTGTACTTTGCGATGGGTGCGGCGGGGGAGGGCGGTTTCGGTGCCCAGCGCATCGATGCGGGTATTGATGCCGGCTTCCTGGCGATGGATCTCTACCGCTTCGATGGTGCCGACCGCGCTCGGGCCGCAGCGTGATCTGGCTGCTGCTGCCAGGGCTGGAACGCCCTGCACACTGACACGTGCAGGGCCGGTTGGCAGTGCTGCATGGCGACGTGGCCAGCATGCCGGCCTCGATCGGGCGGTGCTTGCTGTCGCGGTCCTGACGCGCATTCAGATGGCGGTCCGCAGTGGCGGCCTGCTGTGTTAAGTTTTTTCCCGTCCCCCGGCGCACCCCGGTTTTTCCGGCCCCACGCGCCGCTCCTGTGGAAGAAGCATGCACACCATCGAAGTCGTCCTGGCGATGCTGGTGGCCGTTGTCGCCAGCGGTTACCTGGTTCGCGTCCTGCCATTCTCGTTGCCGCTGCCGCTGGTGCAGATCGGCCTCGGTGCGGTGATCGCCGGGGTATTCAACCGCGGCCATGCACTGGAACCGGAAGTGTTCTTCCTGCTGTTCCTGCCGCCGCTGCTGTTCCTCGATGGCTGGCGCATTCCCAAGCAGGGCCTGTTCCGCGACAAGGGCGCGATCCTCGAACTGGCATTCGGGCTGGTGGTGTTCACCGTGATCGGCGCTGGCCTGCTGATCCACTGGATGATTCCGGTGATGCCGCTGGCGGTGTGCTTCGCGCTGGCGGCGATCGTGTCACCGACCGATCCGGTGGCGGTCGGCGCGATCGCTGCCAAGGCACCGATTCCCAAGCGCCTGATGCATATCCTGGAAGGCGAGTCGCTGCTCAACGATGCCTCCGGCCTGGTCTGCTTCCGCTTCGCGGTGGCGGCGGTGATGACCGGTACCTTCTCGTTGGCGACCGCCTCGCTGACTTTCCTGTGGGTGGCGGTGGCCGGCCTGGCCGTCGGCGTGGCGGTCACCCTGGGCGTGTCCACGTTCCAGCGCTGGCTGTGGCGGCGCTTCGGCGAAGAGCCGGGCGCGGCGATGCTGGTCAACCTGCTGATCCCGTTCGCGGCGTACCTGCTGGCCGAAGAGATCAACGCTTCGGGCATCCTCGCGGCGGTCGCAGCGGGTATTTCGATGAGCTACGTGGAAATGACCGGCCGTGTCTCCGGCAGCATGCGCGTGCAGCGTGCCGGGGTCTGGAACATGCTGCAGTTCAGCTTCAACGGCATCATGTTCGTGCTGCTGGGCGAGCAGCTGCCGGGCATCGTTGAACGTGCCACCACCACCATGAACGAGAGCGGCCACCAGAGCGCGTGGTGGCTGCTGGTGTACGTGCTGGTGATCAACGCGACATTGATCGCGCTGCGCCTGCTGTGGGTGTGGTTGTCGCTGCGCTGGAACCTGCTGCGTGCGCGTCGGCGTGGGCTTGAGCACGGCGAGGCACCGAACTGGCGCATAGTGGTGGCCACCTCGGTGGCCGGCGTGCGTGGTGCGATCACCCTGGCAGGTGTGTTGACCCTGCCGCTGTTCCTGCCCGATGGCAGCCCGTTCCCGGCACGCGACCTGGTGATCTTCCTGGCCGCAGCAGTGATCCTGTTCTCGCTGGTCGGCGCCAGCGTGGCGCTGCCGCAGCTGTTGAAGGGCCTGCAGCTGCCGGCCGATTCGGGTGAGCGCAAGGAAGAGGATCTCGCCCGCAAGCTGTCCTCGAAGGCCGCCTTGGCGGGCGTGGAGCGCATGCGCCAGCAGCTGGTGTTGAACCAGAATACCGAGAACGTGCAGCTGTACAACGACGCCGCATCGCGGGTGAGCCTGCTGTATCAGCGGCATCTGGACCGCGACAACCCCGACGTGGACCCGGAGAAGGTGAACCGGATGGAGATGGGCTATCGCCAGCTGCGCAGTGCCGGCCTCAATGCCGAACGCGAGGAACTGTTCCGGCTGACCCGTCGCGGCGTGGTGTCGGACGAGATCGCACGGCGGCTGATCCGCAACCTCGACCTGCTGGAATCGCGCAAGCGCGAGTGATCGGTATGCCGACCGGGGTCAGATCCCTTTCTGCAGGAAAGGGATCTGACCCCGCCCCGGGGCAGCCCTTACTCCGGCTTCTGTTCCAGGTAATACGCCTCAACCTTGCCCTTGACCTTGATGGTCATCGGGTTGCCGCGACGGTCACGGGCCTTGCCGGCCTGCACGCGGATCCAGCCTTCGCTGACCGAGTATTCCTCGACGTTGTCGCGCTCTACATCGTTGAAGCGCACGCCGACGCCGCGCTCCAGGGCCTGCGCATCGTGGAAGGGGCTGGCCGGGTTGATCGCCAGGTGGTCGGGAGGGGTATCGCTCATCGCTTCATTCACAGTGACGGCCACCACGGCCGGCTTCAGCGGTACAGGATAAACCGTAGAATGCCCCCCTGCTCCCGAGGACGTTCCGCCATGCCTGACAACAGCGACTATTTCGACTTCGAGGAAGACGCCCACGATTTCGACGAGGACGACTTCGAGGCGCGGGTCTGGAACCTGCTCGTGCTGATCAACCCCGGCGACGAAGAACTGGCCCTGCAGCAGTTCAACCGCTGGCGCGAGCATCTGGCCGAGGACGGGCAGCCGCTGGAAGCCGACAGCGACTGGCTGCCGGCGCTGTTCACGGCCATCGCCTGGCAGTCCGGCTTTGAGGTCGAGCGTGATGACTTCGATTCGCTGCAGTCGGCGGTGAACGAGCTGTCGGCGCGCTTCAACCTGCAGCTGGACTGGGGTGGCGACCTGGACGACGAGGATTTCGCTGCAGACCTGGATGGCGTGCAGCTGATGAGCACCGCCTTCGACCGCCTGCGCGAGCACAACTACACGTTGTGGAGCGTGGATGCGGGCAACGACGGCTTCAGTGGCTGGATAGCGCTGACCCGCGATGACGACGCCCTGCTGGCGCTGTGCTCGCTGCTGAACGTGGAAGTGCGCCTGGGCAGCGACCCGTTCTGAATCTTGCCGCGCTGCGCGCTCGCCGGGCATGGCCCGGCGCTACCCGCGTGACCGCATCCGGTAGCGCCGAGCCATGCCCGGCGCGCACCCACGCGGTTTACGGCCGGTACTGCGCCCTGGCGTTGGCGATCACCGCCTTCACCTGCGCCCGGTCCACGTGCCGGGAAATGGCTACCGCACCGAGCGCCAGTGCCTGCGCACGCAGCTCGGCGGTGACATCGTAATGCGCCCCGCTGGCCTTGTTCTGGAAGGCCCGCGGAGGAAGGCCGAGCTGCGCCGCCATCGCGTGCAGCTCGGCCAGGGTATCGGCCATCAGGTGCGCCCAGCGCTGACCGCGCCAGGGATGCACCGCGTCATCGACGTAGACCGACACCGCCGCCGCCGGATCAGGCCTGCGGCTTGCCGTCGGCGTCGGCGGCCGGAGTGGCCTCGGCGTCGGCAGCGCCTTCGGCGCCGGCAGTGTCAGCAGCCGCTTCATCGGCCGCTTCGCCTTCGTCCGCTGCGTCTTCAGCCTGCTCGCTGGCGAACTCGGCCACCAGCTTGTCCAGGTATTCCTCGGCGGTCTGGCCCGCTTCTTCGGCCAGGGTGTCGAGCAGCTTCTGCATCAGCTCGGAATATTCCAGAGTGACCTTGCGGCCTTCGGCTTCCTGCACGTTGGACAGGTGCTTGAGCATGGCCAGCATCGGCACCGGGTTGTCGGCGTTGCCCATGGTCTGGCCGCCGATGGCCAGCAGCCACTCGCGGCCCTGCAGGCCGATGGCGGCCACGGCCTGGCCGTCTTCGTTGACCAGCACGGCATGGTTCTGCACCTGCTGCTGGGCGTTCAGACGGAGGAACGGACGCTTGGTCTGCTGCTTCTTGCGCTTGTCGCGCTTGGCCTTGGACAACTTGGACATGGGGGTGTGATCACCTGGAGTCGGAAAGACCGCCATTGTACTGGGTGCCGCGCTGCGCGCTCGCCGGGCATGGCCCGGCGCTACCCTGATGCGTCCGGATGCGCGCTCGCCGGGCATGGCCCGGCGAAGACGGGTCAGGGGGCAGCGCCCTTTCCTGCGGAACGGGATATGACCCCGGCCTCACCCTGCGCGGCCTGCACGTCCGGGTCCACGGTGGTCGCCGACAGGCCCACCTGCGGCCCGGCACCGGCCAGCGCAGCTTCCTCGGCGGCCTTGGTCATCACCACGATGCTGATGCGGCGGTTGATCGGGTTCTGCGGGTCCGTCCTGTCAAACAGCACCGACGAAGACAGGCCGACCACGCGGGTGATCTTGCTGTCTTCCAGGCCGCCATCGATCAGCGCGCGGCGCGCGGCATTGGCGCGGTCGGCGCTCAGTTCCCAGTTGCCGTAACCGCGTGCGGCCGTATAGGCGGTGATGTCGGTGTGGCCGGTCAGGCTGATCCGGTTCGGCACGTGGTTCAGGTACTCGGCCAGCTCGTGCAGGATCTGCTGCGTGTACGGCTTCAGGGTGGCG
>Ga0308171_1002502_pt1 | contig 19185 bp, 17 predicted proteins | sample PhyGR1_FD_202135 | JGI IMG/M metagenome (GOLD analysis project Ga0308171, IMG submission 202135) | Phyllosphere microbial communities from UC Gill Tract Community Farm, Albany, California, United States - DLSLSG.R1 | ecosystem: Host-associated > Plants > Phyllosphere > Unclassified | place: USA... | reverse complement strand
GAGACGGTTTCGAGAACAACCCGCACCTGGACGTGGTCAAGGCCATCGCCGAAGAAGAAGGCGCCATGGTGGTTCCGGTGTGCAACAAGATCGAAGCGGAAATCGCCGAGCTCGACGACGGCGAAGAGAAGGACATGTTCCTCGAAGCGCTGGGCCTGGAAGAGCCTGGCCTGAACCGCGTGATCCGCGCCGGTTACGAAATGCTGCACCTGCAGACCTACTTCACCGCCGGTGTCGAAGAAGTCCGCGCCTGGACCGTCAAGGTCGGTGCCACCGCACCACAGGCCGCCGGCGTGATCCACACCGACTTCGAAAAAGGCTTCATCCGTGCCGAAGTCATCGCCTACAACGACTTCATCCAGTACAAGGGCGAAGCCGGCGCCAAAGAAGCCGGCAAGTGGCGCCTGGAAGGCAAGGATTACATCGTCAAGGACGGCGACGTGATGCACTTCCGCTTCAACGTCTAAGCAACAGCCGCACAAGAAAAAGCCGCGTTTGATACGCGGCTTTTTTGTGCCCGAAAGATTGTTAAAAGATCGCAGCCTTCGGCAGCTCCTACAGATGTACATCTATCCCCTGTAGGAGCTGCCGAAGGCTGCGATCTTTTGATCTCAAGCTTTTTTAGTACGCGGGAGAAAGATCGCCAACACACCAAACAACGGCAGGAATGAGCAAAGGAAATACACGTACTCAATCCCGTGCACATCCGCCAGATGCCCGAGCAGCGCCGCGCCAATCCCGCCGAAACCGAACATCAGGCCGAAGAAAATCCCGGCAATCATCCCGACATTACCCGGCACCAGTTCCTGCGCGTACACCACAATCGCCGAGAATGCCGACGCCAGAATGAAGCCGATCACCACGCTGAGAATGCTGGTCCAGAACAGATCGACATGCGGCAGGATCAGGGTGAATGGCGCCACCCCCAGGATGGAAAACCAGATCACTGCCTTGCGCCCGATCTTGTCGCCGATAGGCCCGCCGAAGAACGTCCCAGCCGCCACTGCGCCCAAAAACAGGAACAAGTGCAATTGCGAACTCGCCACTGACAGGTCGAACTTCTCGATCAGGTAGAAGGTGAAATAACTGGTGAAACTGGCCATGTAAAAATACTTGGAGAACACCAGCAGCCCGAGCACCACCAGCGCACTGGTCACCCTGCCCTTCGACAAGCCGTGCGTCGCCGCCTGGCCGGCCTTGAGCTTGAACAGGTTCAGGTGATTGGCGTACCAGCGGCTGATGCGGTACAGCACGAACAGCGCAAACACCGCGAACAGACCGAACCACGCCACATTGCCCTGGCCGAAGGGAATGATGATCGCCGCCGCCAGCAATGGGCCGAACGCGGAGCCGGCATTGCCGCCGACCTGAAAGGTCGATTGCGCCAGACCAAACCGGCCGCCCGAGGCCAGCCGCGCAACACGCGAGGCTTCCGGGTGAAAGGTCGACGAGCCGATACCAATCAGCGCCGCCGCCAGCAGAATCAATGGGAAGCTGCCGACCACCGACATCATCAGAATGCCGATCAAGGTACACACCGTGCCTGCCGGTAACAGCCACGGTTTGGGGTGGCGATCAGTGTGATACCCGACCCACGGCTGCAACAGCGACGCGGTCAACTGAAAGGTCAAGGTGATCAGGCCGACCTGGGTAAACGTCAGGCCATAGTTGGCCTTGAGCATCGGGTAGATCGACGGCAGCACCGACTGGATCAGGTCATTGATCAGATGCGCCAGCGCCACCGCGCCGATGATGCGCATCACCAAGGGGCTGCTTTGCGGAGCAGCGGTCGCCGAGGCAGCGGCGGTCTGGACGTTGCTGATAGCCATGGAAAATTCCGGACAGCAGATGGGTGCCCGCAGGCAGGTGCGTCAATGTGCCATTTTTCGGTGCGCTCGCGCTATCCCCTTAGCCAGCTAACTAACCAACATTCCTATCTCGCGTAGGAGCTGGTGGCGAAGGTGATAGCTCAACGCCATGGTCTGAATCTTGCCTTGCTTCTGCCCTTGAACACGATCGCCTTACAAAGGCGCTCGACAATGGGAAGTTTCGCTACAGAGCCGGCCTACAGAGCGGGCGAGGGTGAACTTTCGAGGCCTTTTAGAGGGCACGGGTCGTGAGCCAACAGCTCGCGATGCACGCCAATGGTGCGTGGTGTCCAGAGGAGTCATGAGGCATGCAGGCTTTCCTTTCACCGGGGATCAAATTGCTGGGGCGGTTTGGCTTCGCAGGTAAATTCCAATTGTTGTTTCTGCTGTTCATTCTGCCGCTGGCCGGCAGCCTGTTGATGATCGGCCATGACTATCGCGAGAAGCTCAATCTGATCTCGGGCGAACGTGCCGGCGTGCGTCAGCTGCTCGCGCTGGATGCGCTGGACAACCTGCTCGCCGCTCAACGCGACCGCGCCGCCCGCTGGCGCGCCACCGAGACCAATCGTCAGCCTACACCGGCCACCCTCGCCGCCATGGCCGCCTTCGACGGCGTGCAACCGGCAGTGCTGCAAGCCACCACAGAGCTGGGCAATGCCCTGAACCAGCAAGGCGCCGACGGCGCAATCCTCGAACGCTTTCAGGCGCTGCAAACCGCACTCAATGGCCTTGATTCGAAAAGCCTCAGCAGTGTCGGCTGGTGGCCGGACGGTTATGACCGCTTCACCAATGCCCTGGGCGCGCTGCAAGCCTTGCGCGAGCAGATCGTCATGGACAATCGCCTGACCCTCGCGCCGTGGCTGGAAACCTACCTGCTGACGCAGATTTCCACGCAACACGCACCGGACCTGATCGAGCGGGTCGGCCGTCTCGCCGCGGTCGGCCAGGCTTCGGTGGTCTCCGGGCAGTTCACCCTGCAGAGCCGCCTGCAGTTGCGCGACCTGCGCAGCCGCATCGGGGACGCCCGCGAGCAACTGGTGAAAACCGCCGGCCTGCTGGAGGCGCGTCTGCCAGCCGAGCTGCAAGCCTGGGCCGGCCAGTATCACGACAGCCTGAAACACCTCGACAGCGGCCTGAAAGTCCTCGACGACGGTGTGTTTGGCGGCAGCATCAACCTAAAGCCAGAGGACTTCGAACGCAGCCTCGACGCGCTGCTCACCGACCTCGCTTCCCTGCGCCAGCAATCCCTGGTCGCGCTGGATCAGCGGCTCGATGCGTATTACAGCTCGGCGATCCGCCAGTTCATTGTTGTCGCCGCAATCTTCGGTTGCCTGCTGTTGGCCGCGTTATACCTGTTCGTTTGCCTGCAAGCCTCGATCCGCCGAAGCGCCAGCGGCATCACCTTGCTCGCCGAAGCCTTGCGCGACGGTAACCTGAGCCTGCAAGTGCCGGTGGTGGGGCGCGATGAGCTGGCAGCGATCAGCACCGCGCTCAACGTCGCTGTGGTGCAATTGCGCAGCAGCATGCTCGGCGTCGACCACGAGACCTCGCAGTTGAGCAACGCGGTGCGCAGCCTCAACCAACACTCCAGCGGCGCCCTGAGCGAAGTCGAAGCGCAGCAATTGCAGATCAGCCAGATCGCCGCTGCCGCCACGCAATTGGCCGCCACCTCGCAAGGCGTCGCGCAGAGTTGCGAACAGGCCTCCGGCAGCGCCCAGCAAACCCGGCGCATCGCCGCCGACAGCAGCCGCGACAGCCAACGCACCACGGCGAGCATTCAGCAGCTCAATCAGCGCCTTAACGATACCGCCGCCGCGCTTGGCCGGGTCAGCGAGCAAGGCCAGCAGATTCAACTGGTCGTGGATACCATTCGCGGCGTCGCCGAGCAGACCAACCTGCTCGCGCTCAACGCCGCCATCGAGGCCGCCCGCGCCGGCGAACAGGGTCGCGGCTTTGCCGTGGTCGCCGACGAGGTGCGCAGCCTCTCGCAGCGCACGCAATCGTCCACCGCGCAGATCGCCGGCACCGTCGACAGCCTGCGCGCCACGGTCAACGAAGCGGTAAGCCTGATGGAAGCCGCCTGTGGTCAGGCGCAATCGGATGCCGAAGCAGTCACCGGACTCGGCGAACGCCTGGGAGAAATCGCCAGCGCCGTACAGAGTGTCACCGACACCCTGGCGCAAATCGCCACAGCGGTTGAAGAACAGGCCAGCACTGCCGACGAAGTCAGCGGCAATATCCAGCAGGTCGATCAAGCGGCGGTGCGTTTGCTCGAAGGCGCACGCGCCGTAAACCTCGCGGCGGACACCTTGAGCCAGGGTAGCGAGGCACTGAGCGCCAATACCGCCAGATTCCAACTGCGCTGACGCCCTCCCCGGCCCCGATTTTCGGGGCTGGAGGATAAGCAGTTGAAAACAGGAAGAAATATTTTCGATTTACGCTTGACGCTTTGCCATTTCAGGGGAATAATGCGCGCCACTTGGCTACATAGCTCAGTTGGTTAGAGCATAGCATTCATAATGCTGGGGTCCGGGGTTCAAGTCCCTGTGTAGCCACCAAGTACTAAAAACGGCTTACCGAAAGGTAGGCCGTTTTTTTATGCCTCGAGAAAAGTCCTTTTCCTCCCGCTCCCTGCATGCAATTCAGATGCCTCCGTAAGAAAAAAGTAGATCTCTGGTACGAAACGGATCTTTCGTAGCATCAGCCACCTGTCGCTCTCTCCCCGAATCGCTCCTATACCGACAAGCTCCCCTGGCTCGACTCAGCGCCATACAGGGAGTTGGCATGCCTCAATACAAATACCTTCTCGACGATGACTGGTTATTAAATCCGTATAGCGGTGGCAGGGCCTGGTTTACTTTGCTTCCACCGAAAGCGCCGGAGCCGGTGTACATCGAGAAGGATGAGTGGCCTGCGCCCAAGCCACGCGAAGACAGGGTCTTTGCCAAGTCCTGCACGCCGGACAACTGGTGTCGCACGGACGCTGGCACTGCCGAGGAGCCAGCCAGCAACTTCGGCAAGATCATGGTCGCCGGCGCCATGCTCATGCCCTCCGCCAGTACCGCGGTCGCGACGGCGATAGGTGCTGACCTGGCTTTGGGGCGTCTGGCCGGCGGCGGGATTTTGCAACAGCGCCTGAACTGGGCCATCCGTGGCGCCGGCGGGCCGGCCAGCGTCTTTGTGCTGGGAATGCTGCCGAGCAAAATGGCCGACGGCACGCTTCACACCGACGAAGAACTACGCCGCATGAGCCGCGCCACCACGCGCGTGCGTTTCCAGTTTCGTCGTGATGCCGAAGGTGTTCTGCGGGTCTACGGCATCCACTCCGGCGCCTCTGGCGACGACGCCGTACGCACGGTGAACGTCAAGTGGAACGCCGACAAGACCGCCATGGAGGCCAAGCTCAACGGCATCACCATTCTCTGGACGCCGCAGCGCGGGCCGTTGGGGTCGATGCCTCCGCTGGTTTATCCCGACCACGGTGAGGCACTCGGCCCGATCCTCGTCCACCCGATCCCGGACAACACCGATAGCCAGATTGAGGGACTGCCGGGCGAGGATGTAACGGCCGAGGATTGTATTCTGGTGTTCCCGGCGGACACCGGGCTGAAGTCGTTGTATGTGGTTTATTCAAGGCCGGCGAGGCAGACGCCTGGGATCGTTACGGGGGTGGGAGAGGATGTGGGCGGTATTTGGCTTGACCATGCTCAAGCTCAGGGTGGCGCCCCTATTCCGACCAGCATCGCGGATAAACTCAGAGGGAGCGAATATTCTAGTTTTGATTCGTTTAGGCGGGCTTTTTGGGCCGTTGCCTCAAAAGACAGCGCAGTGGCACAACAGGTCAGCGAAGATAATCTACGACGTATGCGCAACGGAAATGCGCCCCGCGCCCGCTTAGGTGATGCAGCAGGGAAAAGGATCTCTCATGAGATTCATCATGTGGAACCGATATCCGAAGGTGGTGATATCTACAACGTAGATAACCTAAGGGTCTACACACCCAAAAACCATGTCGACCTACACCGTAAATAAGGGCATAGCATGAGCGACCCATTCATCAAAAGCAGCTTTTCCGACTATACCGAGCAGGATTTCATTGATCTCATAGATGAAATAAGAAAGGAGGATATAGCGCCGACAGATCTCCGTGCAGATGCATTGATTATGCACTTCAACAAGATAGTAGGACATCCGAGCGGGATGGATCTGATCTACTACCCCGAGCCCGGAGCAGATACAACATCTGCCGGAATAGCTCGTACAGTCATGGCATGGCGCGAAGCGAATCGACTACCTGGGTTCAAGACATGAATCCTGCCGCCCGTTTCATTTGAACTGTGGAACTTCAACTTGAGAACGTTATGACTAAGATATCCGACTACACCGAAGCAGAATTCTTGAAATTTGTGCAATCTGTTCTTGCAGCCAACACAAGCCCAGACGAGATTCTCGATCCGCTGTTGTTTGAATTTGTACGTCTGTGTGAGCACCCAGCGGGCACTGACCTTATCTATTGGCCCGAGGATATGAAACAACAAACAGCCGAGAGCATTACCGAAATCGTGAAAAAGTGGCGCTCTACCCATGGTCTGCCGGGCTTCAAGCAATGAGTTTCTGACTCACTAACCCTGCATCACTCTCAAGAAGATCGCATCGCCTGAGTTACCGCTTTCGCGAGCAGGCTCGCTCCCACAAGGGTATCGTTTTCGGCCGAACGATTGGCGCGGCCGCTGAGCGGGAGGGCTGTAATCCTCACGCAGTTTGCACCCCGCCGGCCCGCTCGATAAAGTCCCCGAAGACTTTTACCCCACGGACGGAGAGCCCGCGTGTTTCCAGCCCAGCCCTTGAAGCGCTTTCGCCTGCCAGCCCTGACACTGCTTGTCAGCGCTCTGACCCTCACCGCATGCAACGCCCCGCCCTCTTCTTCGTTGCCGCTGGCACCGGAAGCCGCTTCCGGTTATCGCACTGATCTGCAAACCCGTCATGCCAATAAACACATGGCCGCTGCTGCCAATCCACTCGCGGCCGAAGCCGGGCGGGAGATGTTGCGTCAGGGTGGTTCGGCGATTGATGCGGCGATTGCGATGCAGGCGGTGTTGACGCTGGTTGAGCCGCAGTCTTCCGGGATCGGTGGCGGGGCGATGATTGTGTTGTGGGATGGCAAGCAGGTGCGCACCTATGACGGCCGCGAAACGGCGCCGGCCGGGGCCACCGAGAAGCTGTTCCTGAAGGCTGACGGTAAACCGATGGCCTTTACGCAAGCGCAGATCGGCGGGCGCTCGGTCGGTACGCCCGGGGTGTTGCGGGCGCTGGAGCTGGCGCATCGACAACACGGTCGCTTGCCATGGGCGAAGCTGTTTGAGCCAGCGATCAAACTGGCCGAGCAAGGCTTTGCGATTTCCCCGCGTCTGCATTCGCTGCTGACTGCCGATCCACTGATACGCCAGTCGCCAGACATGGCTGCGTACTTCCTGAATGACGATGGCAGCGTCAAAGCTGTCGGCACGCGCCTGCAGAACCCGAAGTTGGCGGCCGTGTTCAAACGTATCGCCAGCGAAGGTGCCGATGCGCTGTACAAAGGTCCGATCGCCGAAGAGATCGTCGCCAGGGTTCAACAGCACGCCAACCCCGGCAGCCTGTCGCTGAACGATTTGCAGCGTTATCAGGCCAAGGAGCGCGCGCCGCTGTGTACCGACTACAAGCGTTGGCAGGTCTGCGGCATGCCGCCACCGTCGTCGGGCGGGATCGCCGTGGCGCAGATTCTCGGCACGTTGCAGGCGCTGGAGACTCGCGCCCCACGCCTGTCGCTGACCCCGCTCAAACCAACGAAAACCGATAAGCCGGCCGGCATCGAACCGGTGCCGCAAGCAGTGCACCTGATCGCCGAGGCTGAACGTCTGGCCTATGCCGATCGTGCGCAATACGTGGCCGACACCGACTTCGTCCCGGTGCCGGTCAAAGGTCTGCTCGATCCGGCCTACCTGGCCAGCCGCGCCAGCCTGATCGGCGAGCGCAGCATGGGCAGCGCCAAACCGGGCACACCGCCGGGCGTGCAGGTTGCCTACGCACCGGATCGCTCGCCGTTGCGCATCTCGACCTCGCAAGTGGTGGCGGTGGATGATCTCGGCGGCGCAGTATCGATGACCACCACCATCGAAGCCGCGTTCGGCTCGCACCTGATGGTTCAGGGTTTTCTGCTGAACAACCAGATGACCGACTTCTCGTTCATCCCCGAAGAGAACGGGCAGAAAGTCGCCAACCGCGTCGAACCCGGAAAACGCCCACGTTCGTCGATGGCGCCGACGCTGATCTTTGATCGCAACACTGGTGAATTTGTCGCCACGGTCGGCTCGCCCGGCGGCTCGCAAATCATCGAATACGTGGCGAAAACCACCATCGGCCTGCTCGACTGGAACCTCGATGCACAAAGTGCAATCAACCTGCCCAACTTCGGCAGCCGCAACGGTCCCACCGAACTGGAACAGGGACAGTTCAGCCCGGTGCTGATTCAGGCGTTGAAAGACAAAGGCCACACGGTCAGTGAAATCGACATGACCAGCGGCACCCAAGCGATCGTGCGGGTGAAGGATGCGCAGGGCAAAGCGACCTTGACGGGGGGTGCCGATCCTCGGCGTGAGGGAGAAGCGTTGGGGGACTGAAACACCGCATTGAAAAAGGCCTGCCGAGCAGCAGGCCTTCTCCCGGGAGTAAATCAGACCGCCAACGTCTTGCCATCCACCCCGTCCCCAATCTTCAGGAAATGCCCCCCCGCCACGTGGTGCAAGGTACGCAATCCATCCTGCCCTTCGAAATGCCAGCGCCCATCGCTGAACACACGCTCGTCGGCCTGGGCGGCGATGACTTCGGCAAGGAACAGGTCGTATTGCTCGTGATTGCGCGGCTCCGGCAGCAGGCGGCATTCGAGCCAGGCAACACAACCCTCGAGCAGCGGCGCTTCAACCTGTTCGCCGGCAAAGGTGTGCAGGCCGTACGCCTGAAATTTGTCGTGCCTCTGGTTGCGGGTGATTTCCAGGCCGGACGTATTGCCGACGGTTTGCACGATATCGGCCTGATTGACGCAAGGCACGTTCAGCACAAAAGTGCCGGAGGCTTCGAGCAACTGGCGGGTCCAGGTGGATTTGTCGAGGACGACGGCGACTTTCGGCGGTTCGAAATCCAGCGGCATGGCCCAGGCGGCGGCCATGATGTTGCGCTGGCCATCATGGGCGGCGCTAACCAGCACGGTCGGCCCGTGATTGAGCAGGCGATAGGCTTTGTTCAGGGGTACCGGACGGCGTTGGGAGTCGCTCATGGGGATCTGCTCCGGGGGAAAAGGAGCCGATTGTAGCGCTGTCACTGGAGAATCACAGAACCTGTGGGAGCGAGCAGATGCGGCGCTGCCCCTCGGTGATCGTTCCCACGCTCTGCGCGGGAATGCATCCTGTGACGCTCTGCGTCACGCCAGCGAAGGAACGCGGAGCTTCCCGGGCGGCATTCCCACGCAGAGCGTGGGAGGGATCAGTGCGGTGTCAGTGAGAGAGCTGATTGGCAAACTGCCCCACCGCATCCACCACTTTCTGCGCACCGTCCTGAATCTCGACGATCACCGTGCCCGCCTCCGCCGCCAGCGCCAGGCCCTGTTCGGCCTGAAGCTTGCCGTCGGTCATCAGAGCCACGGCATTGCGGGCCATTTCCTGGTTCTGCCGTACCACGCCGACGATTTCGTCCGTCGCCTGGCTGGTGCGCGAGGCCAGTTGCCGGACCTCGTCCGCGACCACGGCAAAACCACGGCCCTGCTCGCCGGCCCGGGCGGCTTCGATCGCGGCGTTGAGCGCCAGCAGGTTGGTCTGTTCGGCAATGCCGCTGATGGTTTTGACGATCGTGCCGATCACCAGCGACTGCTCGTTGAGCGCCTCGATACCTTCGCCAGCGGCTTGCATGTGCCGCGACAAATCACGCATCACGTTGACCGCTTCGGTGACCACCGTGGTGCCCCGTTGCGCGGTGCTGTCGGTTTGTTGCGAGGTGCTGTAAGCGATGCTCGCTGCGTCGGCAACCGCCTGCTCGCGGTTGACCTGATCGGTAATCACCGTGGCGAACTTCACCACTTTGTACAGTTTGTCGTTGGCATCGACCACCGGGTTGTAGGACGCTTCCAGCCACACCGTACGACCATGGCTGTCGATACGCTTGAAGCGGCCTGCGACGAATTCGCCACTGTTCAAGCGCCGCCAGAAGTTCTGGTACTCGGCGCTGTTGTACTCTTCCGGGGCGCAGAACGTGCGGTGATGTTTACCCTTGATCTGCGCCAGGCTGTAACCCATGCCGTTGAGGAAGCGATCATTGGCGCTGAGCACATTGCCGTTGAGGTCGAATTCAATCACGGCGGTGGAACGCACCAGCGCACCGATCAGGTTCTCATGCTCGCGGGAGGCCTCGATGGTGCGGGTCAGGTCGCTGGCGTAGAAGGAAATGTGTCTGATCCGGCCATCGGACGAGCGTACCGGTTGCACGATGGAACGCAGCCACGCCTCGTCGCCATTGCCGCGCAACAGGCGCACGGCGCCGGCAAAATGCTCGCCACGGCTCATCGAGTTCTTGAAGCGCTGATGGAATTCGTCGGTTTTGACGTGGGCCGGGACGATGTCTTCGATTGCCCGGCCGATCAGGTCCTGGCTCTTGTAGAACATTTCATCGAGAAAATTCTGGTTGACCGAACGAATCCGCCCGTCGGGCTCAAGGGTCAGCGCGAGCATTTCGCTTTCCAGGCTTTCCTTCACTTGTACAAGGCTGGAGAGTTCTTCGCGCAGAGCGGCCAGCTCTTGCTTCAAGCGTTTATTGAACATGGGAAAGCACCGATGGCAGGGTAGTTAGCGGATACAACCTTGCCATCGGCCTTGCGCAGCTTTTCTGAAGCCAGCTCCAGACCCGTCAGTCGAAAATAATCCGGCGCTTGCGGATCAGGCAGCGCCGGCCGCCTGACACGGTCCGGTACGTGGCATGCGCGCACCGAAATACGCCGCCGTCACACCCCCCACCGCGCCCATCACTGCACAGAAGATCACGCAGATCCATGGGCTCCACGGCATCAGACCAATCAGCAACAGCGGCGTGATACTTGCCCAGGCGGCGTAGGCAATGTTGTAGGTGAAAGAAATGCCCGACACTCGAATCCGCGCCGGAAACAACCCGACCATCACCGAAGGCACCGCACCCACTACCCCACAAGCCAGACCGGCGACCGCATAGGCAATGCCGATCCAATGGCCGCCCATGATCAGGCAGCCATACAACACGCCAATGCCCAGCGGCAGCAACAAGCTGTAGAGCATGACCGTGCGCCAGGCGCCGATGCGGTCGACCAGCAGTCCGGCGATCACGCAGCCGATATTCAGAAAAACGATGCCCAAGGCACTGAGGCCGAAGGTGTGGCTGGCGGTCATGCCGAAGGTTTTCTGCATCATCGTCGGGGTGATGACCACGAACACCACCACCGCCGAGGTCAGCACACACGTGAGCAACATGGCCGGCAGCATGGCCAGACGATGTTCACGCAGCACCGTGCGCAACGGCAGTTCGACCCGCGCCTCGCGCTGCGCTTCCATGGCCATGAACACCGGGGTTTCGCTGAGCCAGCGGCGCAGGTAAACGCCCACCACGCCGAACACGCCGCCGAGCAGAAACGGATAGCGCCAGGCGTAATCGAGAATTTCGGCAGGCGTGAAAACCTGTGCCAGGAAGGTCGCAGTGAGTGCGCCGATCAAGTAACCGAACGTCAGGCCGGCCTGCAGAAAGCCCAAGGCGTAACCGCGATGGCCGGTCGGCGCATGCTCGGCGACGAACACCCAGGCACTTGGCACTTCGCCGCCCACCGCAGCGCCTTGCAGGATGCGCAGCGCCAGCAACAGCAAGGGCGCGAAATAGCCGATCTGTGCGTAGGTCGGCATGATCCCGATCAGCAGACACGGCAGCGCCATCATCAGGATGCTCAGGCTGAACACCTTTTTGCGGCCCAGACGGTCGGCGAAATGCGCCATCAGAATCCCGCCCAGAGGCCGCGCCAGATAACCGGTGACGAAGATGCCGAAGCTTTGCAGCAAACGCAGCCACTCCGGCATTTCCGGCGGGAAGAACAACTGACTCAGGGTCAGCGCAAAGAATACGAAGATGATGAAATCGTAGATTTCCAGCGCCCCGCCGAGCGCCGCAAGGCCGAGGGTCTTGTAGTCGGCACGGCTGAACGGCGCCGGTCGGGCTGGGGAGTTGGCAGTCATGACAAAGAACTCAGGCATCGGCAAAAACCAAGGCGCTCATGGTCTACGCAAATGCGCGGATCGACAACCCGTCAGACCATAGTCTCGGTTTGCGAAAACCTGCTCAACAAAAGGGCGGCGCTTGATTTACTGTTAGCGCCTGTCCAAGGGACCACGCCAACACCGACCAGCCGCCCATATGGGAGCGAGCCTGCTCGCGAAAGCGTCAGTTCAGACAACCTGATGCTGAATGTGCCGACGTCTTCGCGAGCAGGCTCGCTCCCACAGGGGTCTCTGTGGCTGTCGAGCCGGGCGACTGCTCCCACGGATCAAAATAACCATAAAAAATCCGAGGTACTTCCCGTGGCCGTTGATATCGAAGATAGCCGCTCCGCGCGCTTTGCCCTGCGCTGTTCCAGTTTTGCCGAACGCTGGTTTCCCGACTCCTGGGTATTCGCCGCGTTGGCCGTGATCATCGTTGCGCTGGCCACCCTGGCCATGGGCGCCAAACCCACCGCTGCAGCGATGGCCTTCGGCGACGGCTTCTGGAGCCTGATCCCGTTCACCATGCAGATGGCCTTCGTGGTGATCGGCGGCTACGTCGTCGCCAGCTCTCCGCCCGCAGTCAAACTGATCGACAAACTGGCACGCATCCCGAAAAACGGCCGCTCCGCCGTGGCCTGGGTGGCATTGATCTCGATGGTCGCCTCCCTGCTCAATTGGGGTCTGTCGCTGGTATTTGGCGGGCTGCTGGTACGCGCCCTCGCCCGCCGCACCGATCTGAAGATGGATTACCGCGCCGCCGGTGCCGCTGCTTACCTGGGCCTCGGCGCGGTGTGGGCGCTGGGCTTGTCATCGTCGGCCGCACAGTTGCAGGCCAACCCGGGCAGCCTGCCGCCGTCGATCCTGTCGATCACTGGCGTAATCCCGTTCACCGAAACCATTTTTCTCTGGCAATCCGGGGTCATGCTGCTGGCGCTGATCGTGATCTCGATCATCATCGCCTACGCCACCGCGCCCGGGCCGAACTCGGCACGCGACGCCAAGGCCTGCGGCATCGACCCGGCGTTCAACCTGCCGCCGCTGCAACCGCGCACTCGCCCCGGTGAATGGCTGGAACACAGCCCGTTGCTGATCATTGTGCTGGTGCTTCTGGCGGCGGGCTGGCTATTCCACGAGTTTTCGACCAAACCGGCGATCACTGCGATTTCCGGCCTGAACACCTATAACTTCCTGTTCATCATGCTCGGCGCGCTGCTGCACTGGCGCCCGCGCAGCTTCCTCGATGCGGTGGCCCGTGCGGTGCCGACCACCACTGGCGTGTTGATCCAGTTTCCGCTGTACGGCTCGATCGCCGCGCTGATGACCACGGTCAAAGGCGCCGACGCGCAAACCCTCGCGCATCACATCTCGACTTTCTTTGTCAGCATCGCTTCCCACGACACCTATGCGCTGCTGATGGGCGTGTATTCGGCGATTCTCGGTTTCTTCATCCCGTCCGGCGGCGGTAAATGGATCATCGAAGCGCCCTACGTGATGCAAGTCGCCAATGACCTGCAGTACCACCTCGGCTGGGCGGTGCAGATCTACAACGCCGCCGAAGCCCTGCCGAACCTGATCAATCCGTTCTATATGCTGCCGCTGCTGGGCGTGCTCGGGTTGAAGGCGCGGGATTTGATAGGCTTCTCGTTTGTGCAACTGCTGGTGCACACGCCGCTGGTGCTGCTGCTGTTGTGGGCGCTGGGGACGACATTGGCGTATACGCCGCCGGTGATGCCGTAAGTCGATAAAAACGCACCTGCTCAAGGGCAGGTGCTCTCAAAACTTGGTTTGATCGCTGCTTTAGACGGGTCGCGCCTGATCAAGCACCTGCTGACGAAATTTCACTGGCAGGTCGCCGGGGGTCAGCACCTCGACCGCAACACCCAGCAGGTCTTCAAGCTCAACCTGAAGTCCGCCCAGATCAAAAAGCGTCGTGCCGGGCAGTGGGTCAACCAGCAGATCGAGATCGCTGCCGTCCAGATCCGTCCCCAGCAATGCTGAACCAAATACACGCGGGTTGGCCACGCGAAAGCGCCCGATCACTTCGCGGACGGCGGACCTTTGCATGTCGAGAGCAGTAGAAGGCTTCATGACTCACCCTTGGAAAATTCGATGTCGCTGCAGTCTAGCAGTGCGGACGCGCACCAGGCAGCGTGCTTGTTGGCACAGCCGTAACAATATGTGCGCTGCTTGGGTAATACCGCATTCAGGCAAGAATCCACACTCAACCGCTTTTCTGTCAAACACCACTGATCCACTATGAAGCGCCCCCAAATCGAGGGGAACCCACGCTGAAAAGGATCTGAGCATGTTCAAACTCGCAGGACTTACCCTCGTTGCACTGACGCTAAGCGCCGCCGTCCACGCCGATGTCGACGTAAAACTGGGCAGCACCGAGCGCGTCACCCGCCTCTTCGCCTACCCCAACAATTGCAGCGTGATCTGCTTTCGCAATTGGACGCTGGAGCAGACCGTTGCTCACTACCTGAGCCAGAGCGTCCAGCGCGACGGTTACGCCGATGCCAAGGTGCTGGTGAAAACCGACAACGATCAGCTTTACGCCGAGATCACCGGAGTGCCGGACGGCTATGACAAGCCGCTGTCGGCGTTGCTCGACGCCGGCGACCTGGCTTATGCCGGCGCCAGCAAGCTGAATGCCGATGGCAAATGGGCCTACAGCTGGTATCTGTTCCTGCCGTTGGGCATGGCCTTGGAAAATCGCAAGAGCGTCGAGTTGCTGCACTTCCCGCCTGACTACTCGCTGACCCAGGCGCAGGACTATCTGCGCTCGAACACCACCGATCGCTGGGCGACGTTGCTGACCGATAACGGCATCCCCGCCGGGCAGACGCCGGCTTACCAGACCATCATCGACATCGCGCCGATCGCCGCGCCGTCCAATGCCGGCGGGGATCTGGAGGATGTCTACGACTACTTCAAGGATTACCAGACCACGCTGGTCAAGCAGTTCAGCCAGACCGCCAGCGGCGCGACGCTGCCGATGGTTGCGTTCGGGGCGCCGGTGCGCAACTGGATCAAGGAACAATACGGGCCGACCTTGGGGGTGCTGGGGCTGGCGAGCATCAGTCCGGCCGAAGGAGTGAATGTGCCGGTGCTCGGCTCGAATCATCCGAGCTATATCTGGTACGCCGCCGATCCGAAAAGCTATACCGGCGACGATGCCCAGGCGAAGGCTGACGCGGCGGGCTTGAAAGTCATGGGCCAGGATTTGAGTGCTGCCTGCTGGCAGGCGGCAATGGGCAGCAAACCGGGCAGCGATGCGCAGGCCACGCTGAACAGTTGCACGCAAACATGGCAGGTGACGCAAAAGGTCAAAACCTGCGAGTTGTTCTATACCTCGATCCGCAACCTCAGCGCTGAACAAGCGGCTGCCAAGTGCGCCACGCCACGCATCAAGACACAGCTGCAACAGCTGAAAGCGCCACTGCCTGCGGCCGCCGTGCCCGCACCAACTCTGTAATCGCTACTGGAGTCCCCCGTGTCAGCCAATGCTGACGCGGGCCAGCGGTGATCGCGCCTGTCAGGTTTGACAGTAGACCGCTACCTTCAATTGCGCGACGCTTGGATCCAATCATGCCTCGCCTGGCGGGGCATGGGCACAACCCGGAGGCAACACTCAACAACAAGGATCGTTATGAACAATCAAGCCATGGGCCGGCACCTTCCACGCGATACAGAAGGCATCTATCCGTTCGCCGGACTTCCGGTGCGGCTGGGCTTTCCATCCTGCCAGGACTTTAAGATTATCCACGACGAACGTGGCATGGCCACGGCGGTGGTCGCACGCCGCGAGTTTCTGCGCATTAGTCGAATGTGCCGAGTTTCCGGGCAATTGCTGCCCTATCGCTGTCGACAGACCCGTCAGTTGCAAACCGGCATCCACGTTTACGATCCGCGCTTTTGCGGTGTGCTCGAGCACGCCTGCGATCCGAATGTATTTCTCGACATGAGCGAGTTGTGGCTGTGGGCCTTGAAAGATATCCATAGCGGCGAACATCTGAGCATCGATTACGCATCGACCGAAGACAAACTGCTACGCCAGTTCGCCTGCGATTGCGGCTCGTCGCGCTGCCGTGGGTGGATCACCGGTTACGACGATCCACCCACGCCTGAAGGCCAGCGCTTTTTACAGCGCTGGCGGCATCCAGGCCGTAACTGAACGCCGTGGTTACGGGGCGCCGACCGGACGTAAGCGGTATTGCGGTGGCAACTGTTCGAAACCGCTTATGGTGGTATTGAGACTTTTCCAGCGGCCGTCCTTGATCCCGTAGATGCAGCCGTGGATCGACAGCGGCTGCCCGCGATGCCAAGCGTTCTGGATGATGCTGGTGTGCGCGACGTTGGCCACTTGCTGGATCACGTTGAGTTCGCACATGCGATCGACCTGCTCTTCTTCGGTCGCCAGCTTGGCCAGCTCTTCGCGCTTTTCGTAATAAAGATCGCGAATCGACCGCAGCCAGCCGTCGATCAGGCCGAACTGGCGATCCTGCATCGACGCGCGCACGCCGCCGCAGCCGTAGTGGCCGGTGACGAGGATGTGTTTGACCTTGAGCACATCCACCGCGTACTGGATCACCGAGAGGCAGTTGAGGTCGGTGTGCAGCACGACGTTGGCGACGTTGCGGTGTACGAACAGATCGCCCGGCAGCATGCCGACGATTTCGTTGGCCGGCACGCGCGCGTCGGAGCAGCCGATCCATAGATATTCCGGGGTCTGCTGGCGCGCCAGTTTGGCGAAGAAGTCCGGGTCTTCCTTGGTGATCGCGTCAGCCCAACGCTCGTTGTTATCAATCAGGTCTTGTAGATCGTGCATGGATAAGGCCTCAAGAAAGATGCGCAGGTTTGATAGACGACCACCCGTCGAAGTCACGCCGCCAGCGCAAAGTGTTTTCGTTGGAATTCTCGCGCGCCCGGTGAGTCCACTCAGTAAGGCCCACAGTATGAGGAATTGCCATGACTGATTCACGACGCCCTTATGATGCGGTGCAACCGGAACCCATCGACGATAACGAAGACCGCATGGGCTCGGTGCACGAGCTGGATTTCGACGACGAAGAGCCCAGCGCGAAAATCGGAGATGAACTGCCCGAGCGTGAACGCGAACAATTGATGCCGGCTGAGCGAGTGCGTGAGGCGGGTATGACCGGGGCTTCGGTGGATGATCATCAGCCGACCGACGATGACCTGAGCCCGGAAACGTTGATTCGCGAGGACGGCGCGCGCGATGCCGATGAACTCGGCGAGGGCAATCCGGCGGATTGGGATTTGAGCGAGGTCAGTGAAAACGACATCGGCGGCGGTGACGGGCTGGATGAAGCGGAACTGGCGAATCTGGATCCGCTGGATGGCAAGCGCTGACCCGCTGACTTGAAATTCGCCCCCTGTAGGAGCTGCCGAAGGCTGCGATCTTTTGATTTTGCTTTGGATCTTACAAAAACAGGATCATAAGATCGCAGCCTTCGGCAGCTCCTACAGAGCCTAATCCACCAAGGTACAGGCCATCACCACCGCATCTTCACGCCCACCCACCGCCGGATAATAATCGCGACGCCGGCCGATCTCGTTGAAGCCATACCGCTCATACAACTTGAAAGCAGCAGTATTGCTGTCGCGCACTTCGAGAAAACACTCGCGAGCCTCAGCCGCGTACGCTCGCGACATCAGATGCTCGAGCAACGTCAGGCCCAACCCCCGCCCCTGATTTTCCGGTTTGACCGTGATATTGAGCAGGTGCGCCTCATCAAGAATGATCTGCACCACGCCATGGCCAACCTGTTGCTGGCCTTCGAACATCAGCCAGATCTGATACTTGCCCAGGCCATCGAGAAAAATCCCCCGGGTCCACGGATGGCTGTACGCGGCGTATTCGATCTTCAACACAGCGTCCAGATCCGCCTCGGTCATCGGGCGAAAGGTTACAGCCTCACTCATCGGATTGTTTCCAGCGCGCCATCAGCCGACGCATGGCTTGCCACACAGCGGCCTTGCGCTGTGGCTCTTCCATTAACAGTTCCAGACCGGGAATCGCCCAGGCCAGGCCCAGACCTTCGATCTGCAATTCACTATTGAACGCTTCAGCGTCCGCCTCCCCGGCAAACTTCAGCGCCGGCAGGCCGATCAGCCACAGACAGGCGCAGGGTGCTGCTTCCATCTGCACCGAGAGGAAACCCTGCACGAAGTCGCGCGCCGCTTCCGGCCCCTGATCCAGCGTGCCGCGATTGAGCCACGGCCAGCGCACCGGTTCGCCGACGATCTGCGGCGCATCCGGCAGACCGGCGGCGCGCAGCATATCCTTGAGCAGCAGGTAGGCCGGATCGCGACTTTGAAACGCTTCGCCTGTGGGTAACTCGACCAGCAGCAAGCAGCGCCCAGCGCGCAGCAGTTGCAGGGCGAACCGCGGCGGCGGCACTGGCGCAGGCTTGACCACCACCGGCGTGTCGTCGACTTCCTCCACCGGCTTCGCGCCGTTGCGAGTGCTGGCCAGCGACGGACGCGGCACTTCGATTTTCGGCCGCTCGACCTGACGCGCGGCAGGCTGCGCCGGTGCTTCGGCCTGAGGCGCCGGTGCAATCGGCACTTCGACTTCAGGCTCGGGCATCTCCAGCAGCTCGGGCCGCGATGGTGCGGCGAAAGGCAGTTCGGTGCGCGGCAGCCAGTTGACCACCTGCATGGCGTTCAAATAGGCGCGGCGGCGGGACTCGATAAGCAAAGGTCGGCCACTTGTGGATAACGGAAAGTGCGCTGATTCTACCGCCCTTCGCACAAGATCGCTCGCTGTTGATCGATACCCCGCGCTGCGCTGCGCCGCTGCCCTTTGGGCAAAGAATGCGACAGCCCGTCCCGAGAGTGAATCGCCGCGCCTGTGATGCAGTACAATCGCCGCTTTTAATCGCCAACCAGCCGGCCATTCCGATGATCGAACCCAAGCGCGTCTTGCGCGCCCTCGCTGAACACTGGGCACTTCTGGAGCCACTGTGCGAGCACTTCGACCAAGGCACCCT
>Ga0308171_1002498_pt1 | contig 19202 bp, 28 predicted proteins | sample PhyGR1_FD_202135 | JGI IMG/M metagenome (GOLD analysis project Ga0308171, IMG submission 202135) | Phyllosphere microbial communities from UC Gill Tract Community Farm, Albany, California, United States - DLSLSG.R1 | ecosystem: Host-associated > Plants > Phyllosphere > Unclassified | place: USA... | reverse complement strand
TGCTGCGTCATATGGAATGGTTCGAAGCCGCAGACCTGATTGTTAAAGGCATGGAAGGCGCAATCGCTGCCAAGACCGTGACCTATGACTTCGAACGTCTGATGGATGGCGCTAAGCTGCTGAAATGCTCAGAGTTTGGTGACGCGATTATCGCGAATATGTAATCCATTTTCTGGACTTAACTGAAACGGGAGCCCTAAGGTTCCCGTTTTTATTATTAGCAAACTAACGTTTATCAAAAGTTTATCAAAAAAATTTATCAAAACTACCGCATTGGGGCAATCACCTCACAATGAACAAACCAAAAAATAATCACTATTGCGCAAATGATTAATGACGAAACGCTTATGCAATAAAAAATATTAAAGTTATAATTCAAGCCAATAAGAAGAGATGATAATACGCAAAGAAATATACTCATGTTTAAGAAAAACATCCCTTTTAACCTATAGTTGGATATTTTATAATCCTCTAGACTTTTAGGGTTTTCTTTTGCTAAGAGTACAATGTAATCCCCGTTGCCAATAAATCTGCAATTTTGTAATTTTAAGTCTTTCAATGGTGTACTAACCCATTGCTTAGAAAGCATTTTCCAAGCTCCCCATACATTGAACCAATGCAATGGGTTCTTAGGGTTTATTATGGGGTTAAACAACTTCAATGCATCCTTGGCGAAAATCAAATTACCCATTGGTTCATGTGAAAGAAATCTTTTGAAAAAACAGACATTAGATTTTTTATTTTTATATGAGGTTATACAATTTCTGAGTGAGATTGCATCCACACCTAATCCATTGTTCCTTTTGGGGGAGACAAAAGCGCGGCCTTCGGTTCTTGTATAGTAAATACGGTCATTATTAATGTTTGCCAATGAGGTTTGCTTGCATGAATGGTAGAGCGCTTTTCTGGTTTTCCCTTTTTTATTTTCTGAATGACTTACTATTAAAGCTGAAACTATCAAAAGTATATAAATAACAGGGATAGTTAGAAAAAAAATATTATAAAAATTCATATGTTTTCCATTCCTTGATTTTTGACATAAGACCAATTTTTTCCTCGGTCATCATTATATCTGTCAGTTTGCTGCTGACTTTTGTGCCCTAATAACCTCCTTGTATCAATGCCTTGTGTGTTGTAAAGCCTTTCTGAAAGTGATCTTTGCTCGTGAAAGGTGGCCGGTGTTCCTCTGGACCAATCAATTTGAGCTTGATCACGGGCCTTCTTAAAATTCATTGTCAAGGTGTTGGCTTTTACCTGAGTCCCACGCTCAGCTTGAGATGTCGAATGAAAAAAGTGGATTAAAAATGGACTTATTACATAGTCTCGACAGCGAGCAACAACTTCTCTTAGACTCCAATTTATTACATCAAGTCGCAAAGATAAAGGGATCGCTATTTTATTCCCTGTTTTTTCTTGAACAATGTGTAAATGCTCATCCCATATGTCGTTGAATTTCATATTCGAAATGTCCCCCAGTCGCTGACCAGTGACGAGCGCGAGAAGCATTGCATTGCCCATATAACGATGATTGTTGTCAGCTATATCAAAAATTTTTTGCCACTCTTCTAAGCTAAGTCGTTGTCTGGTTATCTTTAGACGGGGTTGTTTAGTGGCAAGTGCCGGATTATGGCCGGGCGGCACTTCTCCATAATGTTGAGCTTCTTTGAAAACATCAATTAAGACTGAGCGGATCACTTGTGCCATGCGTGGTTGTCCAGCGACAATATACTCGTCAAGAATTTGGGCTATGTCCCGAACGTCGATAGCGGAGATCATTTTCAGGCCCACTCGTTCTTTTAATAATGAAACTGGCTTCGCTTTTTGCTTATAGGTATTCAGCTTGATGTCTCCAGTCTCAAGTCTCTTATCCTGAATTTTCCAATAGCGTTCAAGCCAGGTCATTGTATTAATTGATTTCCCTTTCGTGGACGCAATGCGGTCACTCAAAGCAAGGATTTGCCTTGTTCTTTGTTCAGCAAGACGAGAATTTGCCTCAATGGCGATAGCTCTTGCTTCTTCTTCATTTGCACCTAGGCTATGAAATTTACCAGTGATAGGATGTTTATAGCGCCAGTACACTTTGTTCACTTTTCGATTGTATAAAGGATAAAGATTCGGCACCTTTACGTTGTTTTTACGAGGTCTGGCAGCCATCGGACAATATCCTCAGCAGTGATGATGGATCTGATTTTCTGATGATGGGTTTAGCTAGGTTTCCAGTAATTTCAGCATCTTCTCTTACACGCCAGTATTTGCCTTCTTTGCTGGCAGGCGGATTGAACATTGATTGTTTTGCATATCTGCGCAGGGTGTTGAGGCTAGGTGGATTACTTCTGTATTTTAATGCAGCCCATTCCTCAAGAGTCAGCATTTGCAGCATTTGAAATTTCCTCCCTTAATGAAAAATGATGTTGCAGTTAAGGCGTTCAGCTTCGTTCTGCGCCTCGATGGGATTTTTGATAACGGTACCGTCAGGCATCAGCCAGCCATTGAGCAGATGGCTATAGGGCAGGGTGATACGTCCAACGGTGATAGGGTCGTCTGACTTTTCCATGAATACTCCACACACGATTTTTGGTTGCACTAATCCCTTGCCTTAGATGGCAATAAAACTTTTGGGATTTAGTTAATTGGCTGCTGGGTTACTGCAACAACCCAGAGCCGGGCCTCCACACTTGAAGGTTGTTGTGACATGTCACAACGAAGAGAACACACAGCGCCTCTTTGGCGCGGCCTTATGCGCCCACCAAATGCTCTCATCGTTGTGCAAAAAAGTGCGGTTAAACCGGGTGAACATTACCTTCGCTCTCCTTATGGGATGAAAGCCCCGGAGTGACCGCCAAGTACAACACTCTCTCTTTCCTGAACCTTTGCTGATTAGCGAATCATCCCGATCTTCTTTCACCTCGGGCGGCTACTTCGTGGGCGTCCTGCCTGTTCGCTACTGATGGGATAACATTAAAACATAATTGCATAATGCGCAATTATTAATATGCGTAAAATGCAAAAAAAATGGATGCAAAAAAGACATCACCAGATTTAGCGACATCTTCTAAAAGCGAGTGGAAAGGGTTATGCGTGGCGCTTGATTGCTTGAGATTGGCTGATCATTACTTTACCAAAAACATAAAACCTATGTTCATTATCCTTGTCTATTTGCCATTCTCTGTACTGGGGGTTATCAGATAGAACCAAAAGTTTGTCAGGGACAGATTGAAGTCGTTTTATGTGAATTTTTTCATCAAATCCAAAAACATAAATGCCGTCACCATCAACGTTATGTATCGATACATCCACAAACACTAAGTCGCCAGGCTCGATAGTCCCGGCCATACTATCACCACGAACATTAATCATTTTGATTGAGGACGCTGGTCGTCCGCCAAAGATCGTTTTCGCGTGCTCGCTCACATATTCGATTGAATGAATCACATCTATAACATCACCCGATACGAATGCACCAGGCCCAGCACTGGCACTCACATCAAGCACTTCCACACGATACATAGTCTCTGGCTCCTGCTTTTGAACATTCCTACTGTCATTATATACAGTGGATTCGGCAGTTCCAGGTGAAAATAACTCACTTACGTCAACGCTCAAAGCTTTGGCTATCTTGTTAATTGACTGTTCTGTAAAGGATTTCTGCTTTCCAGTTTCTAGGCGTGAGATATTAGCGCCGTCAACTCCAACGGCTTCAGCAAGCTCTTCTATTTTCATGCCCCGAGCTTTACGCAGGCTTCTAATTTTATTTCCTATGTTCATGGGCTAATTACAAATCTCATTTGCAAAATACGCAAATTATCTTGCGCAAGTTGATGCCTTCTAATAATATGCGAATTGCGCAATTTAGGAGGTAAAGATGCAAATCCCGCAAACGCCTTTGCGAGCCCTGCGGCTTGCTAATGGACTCACTTTAAGTCAGGTAGCAGTTGCAGTTCAGCTTGATGTAGGAAACCTAAGTCGAATTGAGAGAGGTATCCAAGCAGCATCAGTGGATGTAGCAGAAAGGCTGACTACCTATTTCGAAGGGAAAATCACTGAAATGCAGATTCTTTACCCTAAGAGATTCACAACGATAACCCGAGAAAAGAAATAATTTAACTACCCAAGGAAAAACAGAATGGTAGACACGATCAACCAGGCAGTTCGCCAGATGTGTAAGGCACATAAGCACGGCCGTTTAGGCATGGCTGCTGATTTAGGCATGAGTATCGATCAGTTCCATAACCATCTTTACAAGAAGTGCGGCAGTCGCTTTTTCACCCTGGATGAGCTGATGCAAATGGAAGCTTTGTCCGGCACCTATTGCGTAGCTGAGTTCATGGCCGTTAGTCATGGAATGCTGCTGGTGGACATCAAAGCGACTGGCGAGATGGACAAGGTTGATTTGTTCGATACGCAGATGAAGGCCAAGGTCGCAGAAGGTGAGCTGGCTACAGCACAGCTTGCAGCTATGGTAGACGGAGTAATTGACCATCACGAGAGCAAAACACTGTCGGCGCTGTTCCGAAAAAAACTCACTCACCAGGTACACGGTTTCTTTGGCCTTATCGCACTGTTTAGCGCAGGCACAGCAGATCACGCCGTGGACATGTTCGTATCAACCGGGAGGAAGGCTGATGTTGCCGGAATGCAGTTCGAAGCGCAGGACATTTGAAGTAGTTACAGATTTAGCAGGGGTCAGAAAAGGTGAACGCCCCGGGTTGCAGCCTAGGGCGTTCGGTGCGAGTAAATCAACGTGTGTGGAGACTCATCGCATGGGCATTGTAAATCAGAAACCGCTATTAGGGCAATTCCGCTGCCGATATCAGGCTGGCGTCCCTGTCTATGAGCAAATCATATCCTCAGCGGATGAGGCCCACAACTACCAGTGCGTGCCGCGTTTGGTAGTCGAATCAGCTTGGGAAGAGTTTTATCGTCGCCCCGAAGATGCAGGGGTGAATCATGGAAACTGAAATCATTAAGCCCTGGGTTGAGCGCTACACCGATCCGCGCGGAGTTTCGGTCACAACTGTCGGCGTTGATACGGTTAATCACCGTGTGATCTTCCGCCGCCCTGATTATCCCCATGATTGCATGCTGCCGCGGGTGTTGTTCAGTCAGAAGTTCAGGAAGGTATCACCATGAGTTTACTGCTTAAGGTCAAGCCTCTTGTGGTGAGCCCTGAGCTTGCCAGCCGCATTGGCCTCAATGAAGCCATAGTGCTTCAACAGATTTGCTACTGGCTGGAAGACACCACATCTGGCGTCGAATATGACGGGAAACGCTGGGTTTATAACACTATCGATGAATGGACAAATCAGTTTCCATTCTGGTCATCTGACACTGTTAAGCGTGCTCTTACGTCGCTTAAAAAGCGTGACCTGATTTTCGTCGAGCAGCTGAAAAAAACACAGCATGATAGGACTAATTATTACGCAATTAACCACGCAAACCCTTTATTGACCGATGAGGGCAATTTGCACTCATCGAAGAATGCAAATTGCCCTAATCGAATGGGGCAACCTGCACCAATCGAACAGGGCAACATGCCCTCATCCATCGGGGCAAATTGCCCTCATCTTACAGAGAATACAACAGAGAATACTACAGAGATTACAGGTAAAGACTCTTGTCCGGTTTCTGCGAAACCCGACAGTGATTCTTCCGAGGATGCTTTCCGTGTTCTTGAGCATCTTAATCGCGCCGCTGGATTGCGTTATCAGAAATCGAAATCGTCACTGGGTCCTATCCGTGGTCGCCTTAGTGAAGACTTCAGCGCTGATGAGCTGATCCTTACCGTGGATTACACCATTGCCAAGTGGTCTGAAGACCCGAAGATGAGCGAGTTCGTCCGGCCAGAAACCATTTTCCGTCCCGGAAAGTTTCCCGGTTATCTGAGTTCAGCCCAGAAGTGGGACCGTGCCGGCCGTCCACCATGCATCAACGGCAAGTGGATGCGTAACGTAACCGCTTTGCCACCAGTAGACAGCCAGACGCCTCCGGGCTTCCGTGGCGCTTAAGGGGGATTCATGGACAACGCCGAAATTATTCTTGAATGCCTCCGCACTCACGGTGGAATGAGCATGAAGCGCATCAGCGAAAAGACAGGCATTAAGTACGCAACAGCCCGCGATGCGGTTTTTCAGATGTGCGAGCAGCTCATCCTGATTCGCAATCAGAAGTGGCTGTTTACGGTAAACACCGCGCCCAGGCCTGAAGAGAACGGTGACTATCTCAAAGCCGTTCAGACAGCGACTGAGCTTGAGAGCAAGGGCCTGTGGCTTCGCGCCAGCCATAACTGGTTGAACGCCATGATGACAGCCACCTTCGAACACAACCGTCAGGTTGCAAAAGTCAGGAGCGATAACTGCGCGGCCAGAGGCGCTATACGCTGCAGCAGCTATAGCGGCATCAACAGTGGGAAAGTCAGCGATTACTGGCAGTGGGAGGTTTACCGATGAAACCAGCCCTTAAACGCCACTTTGAAGAACACGAATATTTCTACAGGTCATTGCCAGAAGTGCTGGTAATCATCCTGTTACTGATTATCTATCTGGTTTGGGAGTTACACACAGCATGAGCACCTTATCACTGGTTTACAAAGACAAAGACGAAAAAGGGACCAACATCACTACGCGCAAAACCTATTTGCTGAGCGTTGATGAGCTTTACGTCGAGCCTGGTTATAACGTTCGTGATATTGACCAGACTCACGTTGAAGAATTCCGTGATGCGTTTATCGCTGGTGAGCATGTCCCGCCGCTTGCCGTTCAGGTTACTGAGCATGGCATCAAGGTTATCGACGGGCATCATCGTTACTTCGGCGCGAAGCTGGCTCAGGAAGCTGGTCATGAGCTGCGCCTTGAGTGCAAAGACTTCGTAGGAAGTGAAGCAGACCGCATTGCATTCATGGTGACAAGCAGCCAGGGCAGAGCATTACTTCCGCTTGAACGTGCCGCTGCCTATCAGCGCCTGGTCAATCAGGGCTGGGAACCGGCAGAGATAGCGAAGAAGGTTAAGCGTTCGGTCACTGATGTTGAGCAGCACCTGCAGCTTCTGACTGTTGGCGATGGCCTGATTGATATGGTCAGGTCTGGTGAAGTCGCAGCGACCACTGCGTTAGCTCTTCAGCGTGAGCATGGTGCAAAGGCTTCCAGCGTTGCACAACAGCAGATGGAGAAGGCCAAAGCCGCGGGCAAAAAGAAACTTACCAAAACCGCCGCGATGCCGAAGTTCAACGCAGAGAAGGCGCGGCGATTGGTCGAATTGCTATGCGATGCGCAGTCAGGAGACGATGAAGACGGCCTGACAGGGCTGTATCACAATTCCAGCTATACCGATGAGATCATGTCTATCCTGGCGGAATACCGTGAAGGCATTCCCGGCGCTGAAAAAACTTCGGAACCAGAGCTGGTGCAGGAGCAGCAGGGCGGCGAAGAGTTACCGCTTAAGCGTGTTGATATTCTTGAGCAAAGCGGCGTTGAGACGATGGCCTGTGTTGTGGCTGCGTTCGGCATGAAGCACGAATACAGTTTCAGTGAGTCAAAATACGCGCACGTGTGGGCCTCAGATTCAGTTGAAAGCCCAGAGATGTTGGTTGTTCCGCCTGAAACCGTCCAGAAGGCAAAGCGACTCATTCAGGAGCATCAGGACGATCTTGAATTAAAATTGTGGGTTGCTGAAAAGTTCGAAGGCCCGGACGAAGACAGTTTCCGCTTCCGTCGCTTTCATTCGGCATTGGTCGAAACCCGCCTTGTTAAACCCTGCACGGTGGGTGAGTTCATTGAGCTGGTGGAGCAGACAGACCCTAACTGCTGGGATAACGTCCGACTCTTACGTGGAGCAGTCAAGGAACTTTTAGGCGAAGAGGGCAATGCCGTGTGAAATTAACCCTGCCATTTCCACCAAGCCTTAACGGTTACTGGCCGGCTACGAATACGGGTATGAAAATTAGCGCCTCCGGGCGCTCTTTTCAATAAATATCATTTATAGGCCATACAAATATTGATGTTGAACATTTAGATTGATTTCTGAATCTTACGCAATTTTTTCTATTAATTGCAATATAATTGAATTTTTATATTGATTGATTGAATTCTTTAACATAATCTAAATTATCTTTAACAGCTTGTGTTTTTCTGGATTGTATGTCGGTTTGATTTTATAATCATTACATAATTATAAGCTATGGTCGAATTTTTAACGAGTTCAGGTTAGTTTGAAAGGTAGTAAATTGATTTAATAATAAGGAGGTAGCATGGATGTTCGTAAGGTTTTCGAGGCCATTAGTCTCGAATTGACAGCAAACTTCAATAAAAGCGTTCAAATAAAGCACAGTGGTGGGAAAGGAAGTAATAGAGAAGACACTTTTGTAGAATTTCTCAAAGATTATCTTCCAGGAAAGTATGGCGTCGGTCGTGGAGAGGTCATAACATCTGAGAATGATGTTAGCGGTGAGTTAGATATTGTTATCTATGATAAGGATCATTGTCCACTTTTTATAAAATCAGACTCGCATTCAATTTATCCCAGGGAAAGCGTTTTCGGGGCTATTAGTATGAAGTCTCATCTGGATAGTGAAGAGTTAAAAGATGCCTACAATAATATAGTAAGTTTGAAAAAAATAATGCCGGAGAAAGGATTTTCCAAATCATCTAACCCCGGGATGATTTCAGGGTTCTCACCTGTAGTTCCTGTTACTGCAATATTTGCTTATTCTGCAAACAGGAGTCTTGAAGCTATCGCCAAACAAGTTAAGGAGTTAGACAAAGGACTTGAAAACCTAAACTTGAGGCCGGATTTCGTTGTAGTACTTGATTTGGGTATAGTAGGGCCGGAGGGCCGGATAAGAAATCAGTTTAATCAATATAATCTTCCAGATAAACCTGACAGGGTTTCACCTTTAAGAGCAGCAGGAAGACATACTCTCCTACGGTTTTATATGCAGTTTCTTGACGAGTTAAATTCAATAACGCAACCTGATCTCGACCTTAATTCTTATTTCAATATGCCATCTAAGGTAGGAAAGTATAAGGTAAGGAAACATGACTGCTTGGCAATTCAATTTCCGGGGGAGTCAGAGGCTTCAGTAAAAAAAATTACATTTGAATGTATAGATAGAATTGTTAATGGCTCAATAAAGGTTACGCTCAAGCAGCACTATTTAAACCATCTTGGGAGTGTACCTCAAGGGATGGACGAAAAAATGATTCTTTCTAATTTTGTCCATGAGTATAACCCTAAAAATAAACCACCAATCCAGTTTCATGTTGATGATAATGGGAAGCCAGTTATTGGTGAGAATTGTTTTCAGCCGTTTTTTATATATGTAGATGGCAATGGTTATGCCATTGACTTCAACAGCCTTTCTAAGAGTGATTTTGAAGATAACCCTGACTTTACTATCGATGAGCTTTTTTCTAGTTAACAATTAAACATTTACAGTTCCTAGTTGTCTTGTGTGTTGTTTGAGCGCAGGAATATAAATAGATTGGCTTAGAGCAGTGAGGGAATATGGACATCGAAAAAGAGAGGTAACATCTATCCAGCTCACGTTGGGGAGGAAATGATCTCAAATAGCGGTTATAGTGCGAATACCGGGGGCATGTTGCAGATGCTTTTGGTAAAGGTTGGTCCCGTTCACTTGCAGGTGATGGGGCGGGGCCGTTTAAAAATAATGCGAGTAAAGTGTGTGGAGTGTTCAATATGCATAACCAGATTTCTGGTGGCTTAGTGCCATCATCACGTCCTTTCGCGGCAATGCCAGTTATAACCAGCTATGAAATTGCTGAGCTTGTTGGTAGTCGTCACGACAAAGTGAAGCAGTCCATTGAGAGGCTCTCAGAGCGCTCAGTAATAGCTTTACCCCCAATGGGGGAAAAGGCCACTGCAGGCCGTCCATCAGCATATTATATTTTCGAAGGCGAGCGCGGTAAGCGCGACAGCATCATTGTTGTTGCTCAGCTCTCTCCTGAGTTCACTGCACGTTTAGTTGATCGCTGGCAGGAGCTTGAAAGCGCAGTATCTAAGCCATTACAAATCCCTCAGTCATTCGCCGAAGCTCTTCGCATGGCTGCTGACCTTGAAGAAGAGAAAGAGCGTCTTCAGCTTCAACTCACAGAAGCTGCACCCAAGGTAGAATTTGTTGATCGCTACGTCACAGCCAATGGTTCAATGACATTCCGGCAGGTGACTAAGCTGCTGGGGGCTAAAGAGCCAGAGTTTCGTTTATTTCTCATCGAAAGCCGCATCATGTATCGCCTCAGCAATGTCCTGACGCCATTTCATCAGCACATCGAAGCCGGAAGGTTTGAAGTTCGGACCGGCACAACCAACGCCTCAAATTACGCATACAGTCAGTCACGCTTCACTGCCAAAGGCGTTCAGTGGATTGGCGGGCTGTGGACGGCTTACAAAGCGAAAAGGGGTGATGAGTGAGAGCACTGCTTACGCCTGAAGTTGCTCCGCGCACAGGGATAGTGCTGCTCAAGCCTGGCTCTGACCTGATGGGGATGTTTCGTGGCCGCGTTCTGGTGAGTACACCGACAGCGGACATGGCCGACCTTCCATCAGGCAGGATCAATGACGGCACACAGCCGCTGCTTGATGAGCAATCTCTGATTCCGTTCTTCAGTCATGATCGTGTTATCGCCGCCGCTGGTGGAGCTAATGGCCTGGCTGGTTTCGTGCGTGGTTTTGAATGCTGCCAGTGGCACGATGATGCGACATGGCATCACCATGAATACACGCTTCACGAAACTGAATCCGGCTTGGTGTCATTGTGCTACAGCCACGATAATCAGTTCAGGGAGCATGGCACACCCGGCAAGCTGGACAACATCGCTAAGGGAAACACAGCGCTGTGGATAATCAGGATGGTTTGCAGCCAACTCGGTTTGCATGGGGAGCATCAGCTTACTCTGCCCGAGCTGTGCTGGTGGGCCTCACTGAATGACCTTATCGACCTGATACCTGAAGCGCCGGCACGGCGCGTTCTCCGTATGCCAGTAAAGATTATCTCAGGTGAGCTTAAAGAATCGCATATCGCGCCAGAACGCCAGCCTCAACAGGTTATTCAGCAGGCGGCTGAGCAGGTCAAAAAGATAATCACTCTCGTCGCTGACCCTGAATCCCCTGAGTCATTCATGAGACGTCCTAAGCGTAAGCGCTGGGAGAGCCAAAAATACACACAGTGGGTTAAGGCGCAGAAATGTGCATGCTGCGCTAATCAGGCAGATGATCCGCATCACATCATTGGACACGGTCAGGGAGGTATGGGAACAAAGGCACATGATTTATTCGTGATTCCGCTTTGCAGGGCGCATCACGACGAGTTACACCGCGACCCAAAACTTTTTGAGTCGAATTACGGCAGTCAGATCGAACTGTTATTCCGGTTTCTTGATCACGCTATTTCAGTTGGCGTTATTGGGACAGATAAAAAATAAAGTGTGTGGAGGAGATTTAATATGCGTGACATTCAACTGGTATTAGAGCGTTGGGGTGGCTGGGCTGCATGTGAGGGTACTCAGGTGGGCTGGAATCCAACAAGCCCCATGTTTATTACACTGCTGCCAAAGAGCACCAGTAGCCGTCCTTCGTGCTGTGACAATGACGGCATGATTATTGATACCGCTGTTGGGATGCTTAAAAAGGTTGGTCGCCTGGATGAACTGGATTTAATTATGGCGCATTACCGTTATGACGTTTCCAAATCAACAATTGCCCGCTGGCTTAAATGCTCAGAGGGTAAAGTGCGCCAAAAGTTGATGATCGCTGAGACGTTTATTGATGCCTGCATACTGATGACAGATGCCCGGCTTGAGATGGACGAAGCCACTCAGAAAACTATTTTTCAAAAAACTGCTTAATCTGCTTTTCGTTACGAATTTCTCTATGTAATCTGTTAAGAGTGGTAACAACGCATAGCTTCTTAAATTAGAAACCTCGCCAACTGGCGGGGTTTTTTCATTTCCACACAATACCAAAGGCACTGAGCGCAGCCGGTTTATCCGTTCTGTCCAGGACTGCAAACCTGTAGCGCCTTTCATATTGTGATAGCTTTTGCCCTGGGTAGACGTACCAGGTTATTAATCTCGTGAGAGTCAGGGCTGCTTAATTGCTGCTGGGATGTGCTATGTTCAAAGTAATGCAGTGAATCCACCTGTGCGGATGGGCTGAATCGAACATATCTAAGCGATATTGTTGATGAGCGAGCAGGGTTACAGATTTCCCCCCTCACCGGGAGGCACCCGGCACTGCAGAGTTTTAGCCACATTAACAGCATTTCAAAGCCTGCTTTTGCGGGCTTTTCTAATTTATAGGTTAGCTATTCTTAAGTATAGGTTGGGTTAGACTAAAGTGCAGTTGTTGAATAAGTGATGAATCTTCAGAATGGCTTATGGATTTCAAAAAAAATCCCTCAAGTCATCTAAGGTCTCGGCAACCAGGTAGGGATGACAAGAGGGAAGCCAAAACGGCCAACTCCAGGGAAAATCCTTAGTAACCATAACACATATTTATAAATATTTTGATTGATTTGAGTCAACAACTGAAGCCTGCTTATGCAGGTTTTTTTGTTTTAATGTCTCTCAATCATTTTGGGGTAGTAGCTTTTTTATACTTAAATTTATTTTAAGAGTGGCATTTATGTTGCATATGAATGCCTTGGTAGCCGCTTTACAGAACAATATGCCATTTGGTTTTTTCTGCAGAACTTGTGTTTATCAGATTGGTCTTATTCTTTCCTTCATTACTACATAGGGAAGGATTTTGAAAATATCCAAAAGAGCAACCTGGCTTTTAGTTTTCTTGTTCTGTGTTGTTGTTTGGGGCCTGATAGCCACTGCAGTTGCTTTTGCTGGAGATGACAGGAGGGTTCCCCCCAAGATGCAGCCCGGGCATTCAAACTCGAAGGTGGATGTAGAAAAAATCAAGAAGCTTAATTTAAACCCTCAGCAAAAAAAATTCATTGAGTCGTTAATTGAAACACCGTCAGAAAAGTCTGGCGGTAACTAAAGAGTCAAAGGATTTTTTATAAGAAGTGATTCTAAAGGTCGCCATCGGGCGGCCTTTTTTCGTTTTTGCGCTCGCCAATCAGCAACCATTTACCCTTTGACGCCGTGGCGATGCGCAATCTTTTCCTCAACGACAAGCCGCCATCATTCCGGTGGCGGGAACTAAGCGCATGCCTCCAGAAAAAGACCCGGGCTTTTGGGCCACAGTGCTGCTGTGGCTGTATGCCCACAAAACAGAATGGGGATATGCCGGGGTAGCAGGCATGTTTTCACTATTACGCAGTGCCTATGCAAAAAGCCCGTGGAGTAAGCGGGTTCTCGACGCTGTTTCCTGTAGTGCGCTGGCGTTCTTCGCTGCGCCAACACTTCAGGTCTTCGGCGCTCTCTTCAACTGGAACATCCCTGACGCTGCCGCACAGGTATTCGCGGTTTACATCGGGTATGTCGGCAATGACTACATCAGCGCCAGACTGCGCGGGTGGATAGACAGAAAATCAGGGGAACCTAATGACGGGCAGCAATAATTCACGCGGCATACGTAATAACAATCCAGGGAATATTCGCTGGGGCGACGAATGGAAAGGTCTGGTGCCTGAAGCCCAGCGTACCGATAAATCATTCTGTCAGTTCAAAGCGCCAGAATTTGGTATTCGGGCGATGATCATCATCCTTCGCAACTACCAGAGCAAATACGGCCTGAAAACCATTACGGGCATCATAAAGCGCTGGGCACCGCCGAACGAGAATGACACGCAGGCTTATATCCGCAGTGTGGCGCAGGCTACAGGTACTGATGCTGATAAGCCCATCGACCTGACGGACAGCCGTAAGCTGTTCCCGCTTTTGCAAGCAATTATTAAGCACGAGAACGGCGCACAGCCATACGAATATGACGTTTTTATTCGGGCGCTCGATCTCGTCTGACAGCAGGAGGTCGTATGGCCGCTTTCACGCTCATCAAAAACTATTCACACATCTTCGTCATTGGCCTTATCTGCCTGGCACTCTGGATGCTGAATGCCCGTAGCTCACAGCTTGAGGCAACCAATCAGCGCCTTGAGAAGCTGGCGAACAGCAAAGATGAGCAGATTAACGACCTGCGTTCCAAGAATGACGGCCTGGCTGCCAGCGTTAACGAGCTTGTGACAGCCGTTAAGCACCAGAATGAAGTAATGGTGCAGGTCACTGAACAACGCGCCGTAACAGCCCAGCAGAACCGGAAACTACAGAATGAAATCAAGCAATATCTTGCAGCGGATAAGTGCGCTGTTGCTCCTGTTCCCGCTGATGCTGCTGACAGGTTGCGGAGTGCAGCAAAAGCCGCAAGTGGAGTACCGGACAATCAGCCAGCCACGGCTAAACCTTCCGGCAGAACTGACGAGCCCGATTGAAGCGCCAGCGCCGCCCGATCCAATGATGTTCGGTGACAGCGTAAGCCTCAATGCAGAGCTATACGGCGTGGTGGCCCGGTGCAACATCGACCGCGCTGCAATTAGAAAGATTCAGTCCAAAAAATAGCCAGTCGTATTAATAAAACTGGCTAATCGTATTTAACTAAGAGCGACGTGATCTTGATATCCAGCCTCCACCGGATACGTTTTTATTGTCTTCACTCTTTAGTTCTTGCAAATAATCCAAACCGCTAGCTGTTATGCGAATCGTTGGTAGATCAAGCTGCCAAGGGTGGCCTGAGCTAAGAGGTGTAAAAGTCATTCCGCCCACTAGGTAGCCATGGTCCTTGAGGTAGACTAAATAGCCGGTTAGATCTAGGGGCTCACCAACCTCATTACTGAGTTTTTCCCAATCCTTAACCGAGCCTGGAAACACATCTGCAAGTGTTGATAAAACATGAATCAACAAGTCTTTTTTGATATCCATTTTTGAACCCCAGAAGTAACGTCAACATTGACAAGGGGATTATATCATTAAGATAAATTTAATGCTGACATCCACAAATCCAGCTAAGGGTCAAATAATTATGAGTGAAGCAAAGCCGCAAGACGGCAGCACAGTAAAAGGCTATCGCACGCTTGGGCCCAAAGAAATCGACGAAATGAATCACCTAAAACAGGCAAGTCGTGATTTTTGCACTTTGCTTGAAGCGCAGAAATCATGGGTTCAGGACGAATTGCAGATGACAGGAAATCATTCTGTGGAAGCGAATGAAGCAGGTCGCTGCCTGTCAATTGCCCGAACAAAGATGCAGGAAGCCTGTATGTGGGCCTGTCGTGCAGTAGCCCGGCCAGATGCTGACTGCTAAAGAATCCTCCGACAAGGGATAACGGTTAGCCACGCTGTGAAGCGTTGCGAAGCTGGAATGATTAATATGCTTCATATTTCCTCATGTTCAAGTTAAATTTTACTCCTTTAAAAGGGAGGTTTCATGGTCAGCATTTGGGCAACAATACTTGTGGCAATACTTTCATCGGGCTCAGCTTTACTTGCGGGGATAATGACAAACAGGGCTACAGAAAGAAGACTTGCATTGCAATCATCTCTTGATAGAAAAAGAGAGTTGATGAAAAGCAAGTTAGTCAAGGCTGAGGAAATTTACGTTTCTCTCCTACTTTTTCAACAAATGATTTTTAATATACACATGGCTTGGGTAGCTGTTGCAAAATCTGAATTAACAGTTGACCAGATGATGAAGAAAGCGGAGAAGCACTCAGAAGACAGTGATGCAATTGTCGTGAATGCAAAATTAGGAATTTACTTCCCATCTTTAAAAGAGAAACTTAATGAGGCTAGACAGCACCTTAAGCCTGCAAATAAGTGCTACTTTAAGTTGGTAGGTGGAGAAAACATATCAGACAAAGAAAAGATGAGTTTCGTTAACATCATTTTAGATGCCGGCTCCAAATTTGATGACGAGATTGATGAACTGTTGTTAGAGCTTAGTAGGGATGTAAATTCAAATTTCTAATCCGCCCCAGGGCGGTTTTTTTTGCTGAAAAATGCATTCAATGAGTTCAATTTTCAGCATAAACATAATGAATCATCGGCTGGTGGTATCACCATTGCCGAAGGCTATATCTATCTGACCAGTAGGAAACTCTGAATGGAAGTCGTGATTGATGGAATTGCCTATGCGCCAGTGAATGAACGGGCAACAAATATCGGTATTGCCATCAGCACACACAGCCGCCATGACGTTTTATCGCGCGCCCTCGAGCATCAGATTAAGTTCCTTCCGGCTGGTGCGCTGGTGGTTGTGATTGATGACGGCTCAAACGTTCCGGTAACAGCTCCCGCCGGAGTCAGGGTTATTCGCCGTGACATGTCACGCGGCATAGTGGCATCAAAGAATGCCAGCTTACAGACGCTGATTGATGCTGGTTGTGAGCATCTATTTCTGTGGGATGATGATGCGTGGCCTATAGCTGGTGGATGGGAACGACCCTACATTGACTCACCCGAACCGCATCTGGCCTATCAGTTTCAGGACTTCGCCACAGGCCAGAAGCTAAACGACATAGCAGTGCTTTACCGGGACGATAAGCACGTTGCCTACACAGGCCAGCGCGGCGTGATGCTTTACTACCATCGCAGCGTGATTGAAAAGGTGGGTGGCTTTGATCCCATCTATCAGCGCGGCATGTATGAGCATTAAGATTTAGCGTTACGCATTCACAATGCCGGTTTAACGTCATGGGCTTTCGCTGATGTCGTCGGTTCGGAAAAGTTAATTTACTCACTTGATGAGCATCAGGCTGTAGAGCGTTCCGTGTCTAAGCCAGATCGTGAAGCACAGGTTAAGCGCAATGTGACGATTCACAACGAGCGCCGCAACAGTGGCTACACCGGATATGCAGAGTACCGCGACAGGCGCAATGTCGTTATCACCACTTTACTGACCAGCCAGCCGGACCCACAGCGTGGAACGAAGATAACGCCTTCGCCTGACCTGCTGGCTAAGTGGGCGTCATCGCTAAGTGGTTGTGGCCGAATCGTCCTGGCTGATGAGCTGGAGACTGTTCCGGCTGATGTCGAGTTATTCCGCGTGCTGGATGTGAAGATGAATGTCTACTTCCGGCGCTGGCTGCACATCTGGCAGCACTTACGCGATCACCCTGAATATCATTTTGTCTGGTGTACCGATGGCACTGATGTAGAAATGCTTCAGCAGCCCTGGCAGGAAATGGAAGAGGGCAAGATTTACGTTGGCTCTGAGCCTAAGACTTACGCCGACACATGGGCTAAGCAGAATCATCCCGAAGCTATTTGTCAGGCGTTCATCAATGAGCATCGCAACGATGTGATGTTAAACGCTGGCCTGTTGGGTGGCACCCGCGATGATGTGATGGCAATAGCGCATGGCATTGTCCGGCTGTATTACCACATCGAATCATTGCGGTTCTGGGGCAAAGAGCACTCAGCGGCATCCGTTGGAGATATGATCGCTTTCGGCATAGTCGCTCATCGTTACCGTGAACGTCTGGTTACAGGCCCGCATATCCATACCGTTTTTAAGTCTGACGGCCTTGGTAAGGAGTGCGCTTTCTGGCGCCATAAATAATTCATTAAAAACATTTCATCCTTTAATCGGGAGGCTTTGCCATGCCTGCAAGCAGACCACTAGATGAGAGATTTTGGGAAAAGGTGAATAAATGCGGAGAAGACGAATGCTGGTTGTGGAAAGGATCAACATCGTCATCGAGTGGTGGGAGACATATTAAACCACAGGTATATGGAAAAATTGCTGCATCTAGAACGCCATCTGGAAGGAAGTTTTGGGCTGCTCACAGATTATCATGGGTGTTAAAAAATGGTCATATTCCTGAAGGAAAGCTCGTAGACCACAAATGCCATAACACGCTGTGTGTTAATCCATCGCACCTCAGATTAGTTACACCCAAACAAAATAGTGAGAATCGTGCAGGTGCTGCCACCACAAAGAATTCAAGTGGCCGGCGTGGTGTCAGGTGGAATAAAAATATAGGCAAATGGCACGCGTATTACAGCCACAATAATCGATCTCACTGCGTTGGTTTTTTTGACGACCTAGAAGAAGCATCACAGGCGGCTAAAAATGCTCGCAATAAGGTGTTCACACACAATGACGCAGACAGAAATTAAGTTCGTCGTCGTCGGCCATCACACTCGCTGTCACCATGCAGAACACTTGGCGTGGTCGCTGTGTGCTCACCTGCTGATTGATGAAGGCCAGCACGGCGCAAACTGGAATCACCGCCGCGCCATTGAGTGGGCCAGCCAGCAGGATTGCCGCGTAGTGATAATGGAAGACGATGCGCTGCTGGTAGGTGGCTTCATCGAAAAGGTATCAGCCTGGCTTGATCGATTCCCTGATGATTTGCTGTCTTTCTATTTAGGCACCGGCAGGCCACCACAGTATCAGCTTGAGGTGGCAACAAAGCTTATCGACAGCGACCAGCGCCAGACTGACTACATCAGAATGAGCAGGCTGATTCACGGCGTCTGTTACAGCATACCTCGGCATCGCATCACTGATCTGCTGACAAGATGGGACAGCGCAAAGCCAGCCGACTATGCGGTTGGTGATGCCTGTGGCGGTGATGTTATCTATCCCTGTTACTCGCTGGTTGACCATGCAGACTCGGCAACGGTAGAGCGGCACCCCGACAAAGAACAACGCACAGAACGCCGCAGGGCGTGGAGGCTTGATGCCAGCCAGAATACCCAGAGCATGCCGGAAGCTCGGTTGTGCCAGCACTACGACAGACGGATCGGGTTACTGTGACGCTCACCGCAATGAAGGCTGGCAACAGCACCAGAGAGGACAGAGCAGACACGAGCGGGGCTATGGCAGCAAGTGGGATGTGATAAGGGCTCGCGTCCTGCAGCGTGACCGGCATCTCTGCCAGAACTGCCTGAGAAGCGGAAGGCCAACAGCAGCCAAGACCGTTGACCACATCGTACCCAAAGCACATGGGGGTACCGATGATGATACCAATCTTGAGGCCCTGTGCTGGCCCTGCCACCGCAGCAAAACCGCAAAAGAAAGGTTGAAATGAGAATCAATATCATCAAAGTGGTTTCAAATGTAACTATCTCACCTCAAATGAGATCCATTATCATTTGTCGAGGGGAGGGCGGGTCGAAAGTTCACCCCTCTCGCCTTTAAGGACCGCCGCCTAACCTTTTTTCGCATCGCCGCAGGTTAGAAAACTTTTTTTGGGGTGACCCAACCAGTGATTAATAGGAGTTTTCGATTATGCCAGG
>Ga0308171_1002495_pt1 | contig 19239 bp, 19 predicted proteins | sample PhyGR1_FD_202135 | JGI IMG/M metagenome (GOLD analysis project Ga0308171, IMG submission 202135) | Phyllosphere microbial communities from UC Gill Tract Community Farm, Albany, California, United States - DLSLSG.R1 | ecosystem: Host-associated > Plants > Phyllosphere > Unclassified | place: USA... | reverse complement strand
TTCTAAATATTTTTTAGCCTCAGCAGAATTTCCTTGTGCAATGTAAATTTGAGAAACTCGGGTTGCTGCATCGTCCTGATAATCATTCTGAACATTTGCAATTTCCTGTAAAACCAATAATGCTTTTGTAGGATTATTGGTCTGGTAATAACTTTCTCCCAACTCATATTTAGCCTGATAAAGACCTTCTCCTGTTGGATTTTGAGTTAAATATTTTTCGTAATAAGAGATTGCATTTTTGTAGTCTTTCTTAGTGAAATATTGTTTACCTGTTGATAAGTTGATTTCATCGATTTCAGAAGCATCAATATTTACACCTACATTTCTTGCGAAATCAGCATAGCCTGTAACATCCCCATTTTTAGTGAAAACAGGTTTTGCAGCCTGAACAATTTTCTGTGCGTAAGCTGTATTTTTGTATTGTTCACCTAAAGATTTTAATTCAGATAATGCTTTATCACCTTGATTTTGGTCAATGTAATTCTGTGCTCTATAAATTGATGCATTTGCTACTAAATCTTTGTCTGACGAAGATTTAATTACTTTTCCGAAGAAATCATTAGAATTGGCAAAATCATTCTGAGCGGCGTAAGCAACTCCGATTTCATATTGTGCATCATCAATATATTCTGAAGCAGGATATTTAGAAATCAATGATTTTAAGTTAGTGATTTTTGCAGCCTGATCATCTTTAAACCCTAAAGCCAAAGCTTTTTGGTATAAAGTATAGTCTGTTGCGTCTTCATTTTTATCGTAAATCGCAATCGCCTGATCCAAATCATTGTTAGCATAATTAATATCTGCTAAACGAAGTTCTGCATCATTCTTAAACTCAGGTTTCGGATTTTTTAAATATTGTGTAAAATATTGTTCCGCCTGATCAAATTTTTTAGATTTAAAATAAGCATATCCCAAATCGTAAGAAAGCTGTTGTTTTTCAGGGAATGTTTCGTTGGCCAATTTTTCGTAACGCACAATTGCTGAAGGATAATTACCTTTCTGATAATATACCTGACCGAGCCAATACAAAGCTCTACTGTGAAATTCTTTATTTAAATCGAATTCTAAACTTCTTAGGAAATATTTTTCAGCTTCGTCAAAATTACCTTTATTGAATTCTTCCGTTCCCAAAAGGTAAGAGACTTCCTGATCTACTTTATCGGTTTCAGGAGTTGAATTTGGCAATTTATCAATCGCATTCAACGTTTCTTTAAAGTTCCCGGAATACAGATAAGATTTCACCAAAAGGGATCTCATTTCTGCCGTTTTAGCGTCATTATTATTAATAGTAATATAATCCTGAATAACCGTTGTAGGGTTTTCAAATGGGTTACCAATATCGTAACTTAATTTTGCATACTGTTCGTGCGCCAGTTTTTTTACACTTTTATCATAATCCATCTGATAAGACGAACGGAATGCAGAAAGTGCTTCCTGCTTTTTTTCAACAGCCAAATAAGCGTTCCCCAATTGATAATAAGCATTCTGAGCCAAAGCCGAATTACTGTTTAACAGTTGGTTGTAATAAGAAACTGCTTCATCATATTTTTTAAGCTGAGCCGCTACAAATCCCATTTCGTACAAATCGTTTTCAGAAGGGTTTTGCTGAACACTTAAATAATCTTTCAAGTGTGGATAAGCAGAATTGTAATCATTTTTCATGAAATAAGATTCACCAATGATTTTATGTACTTCTGCTTTATAAGAATCTGAAATATCTTCATTCAACAAAGCATTTCCTTCCGAAATAGCTTTATCATAATCTTTATCATTGTAGTACATCTGCACATAATACGGACGCACCAGTTTTGAATATTTAGGCTGATCTTTTACAGAATCAAAATACTGAAACGCCTGATCATTCTGTCTCTTTGAATAATACAAATGTCCCAACATATAAGCGATATCGCCTTTCTGAGATTCATCAGCCGTTTTGTGAGCCTCTTCCAGTGCATCAATCGCACCTTTAGAATCGCCCATCATAAATTTAGCGTAACCGAGTTTCAGAATATATTGTGTATTTTCTTCCTTAGTCAATTGATATTGATTGACTTTCTTTAAAGTTTTTAAAGCTTCCTCAAAATCTTTTTTAGCTAAATAATAATCTGCCAAAGGTAAATTAGCCTGTGCAAAATAGGCTGAATTAGGATATTCTTTCATGAAAGCCGTCAATCCGTCTTCTGCATGATTTTTCTGAAGAATAACTCCAATTACATTATCAAAAAACTGGGCAGCTTCTTTTTTCGACTGTTCAAGATTCTGATTGTAGAAATACTGTCTTGCATATTCGTATTGAGAAGCATTGTATATTTTGGTCTGATAAAGATTCTGAGCCAGATTAAACCTATAGTTTTCCTTCTGGGTAAAGTATTGAGACTGTTGCGCTTCCGAAACTCCGAAATAGAAAACAGCAGCCGCTAAAAGTATTTTTTTTGATTTCATTAATATCAAATTTAAAAATGGGTAAGCCTTCAAAAATAAGACCAAATGTTTTAATTTTGAGATAAGAATTTATCCACAAATTATCAACGAAAATATCGAAAAGATATTGTATAAACAAGTCTTTTTACATAATGTTAGTATGTGGATTATTTTTTAATATTTATTAACTTTTGAAGAAGAAATATTAAGAAAATATTAATTATTTCACAGAAATAATTACATTTGTTTTTTTCAACTTTATATAAACATTGAATGAATCAACTTTTCAAAAGGAAAACCTATTCAGAGACAGACACATCGACAAATCTTTTAAGAGTTCTGGGAACTTGGGACATTGTATTTTTTGGTATTGCAGCTATTATTGGAGCAGGAAGCTTCAGTAGTTTAGGCGAAGCAGTTTTCAGAGGTGGTCCCGGTGTGATTATTCTCTATTTGATTTGTGGTTTTGCCTGCGGCTTTACTGCTTTGTGCTACGCTGAATTTGCGAGTAGAATTCCTACGGCGGGTTCTGCTTACACCTATGCTTACGCCAGTTTTGGTGAATTGATTGCATGGGTCATTGGCTGGGCTTTGATTATGGAATATTCTTTCGGAAATATCTATGTTGCTTTCTCATGGTCTGATTATTTTACCAGTTTTCTGGAGCGACTCGGCATGCATATTCCAGATTATCTCACTTGCAGCTATACCGAAGCCAAAAAAGCTTTTATAAATGGTTCTGAAAACAAAGAATTGATCAATGCTTGGACAAATGCACCATTATTAGGAAGTTTAAAATTTATCGTAGATATTCCAGCATTGGTTATTAACGGATTAATTACCTGGCTTTGTTACCGTGGCGTGAAAGAAAGCAAGAACTTCAACAATTCTTTAGTTATCTTAAAGCTTGCCGTTATTGTGTTGGTTATTTTAGTCGGCTTTTCATACATCAATACCGAAAACTGGACTCCCGTAAGTCTGGAAACCGGAACTTCCTCTTTTATGCCGAATGGTTTTGCCGGAGTGATGAGTGCCGTTTCAGGAGTTTTCTTTGCCTACATAGGATTTGACGCATTGAGTGTACTTTCTGAAGAAACAAAAGATCCGCAGAAAACCTTACCCAAAGGGATGATTATTTCTCTTGTCCTTTGTACAGTTATTTATATTGCCCTGACTTTAGTGTTAACGGGAATGGTAGATTATAGAAAATTTGACGGTATCGGCGATCCGCTTTCGTTTATATTTGAAAAAACAAATGCCAATGTTGCATGGATGGAGCTTACCGTTTCTTTCGTAGCAATTGTAGCAATTACTACCGTATTATTGGTTTTCCAGATGGGACAGCCTAGAATCTGGTACGCGATGAGCCGTGACGGATTGATGCCTAAAAAATTTCAGGATGTGCACCCAAAATATAAAACTCCATCCTTTGCAACGATCGTTACCGGTATTGTGGTGGGAGTTCCTATCATTTTTACCGACAAAAGTTTCATATTAGATTTCACAAGTATCGGAACTATTTTCGCCTTTGTATTGGTATGTGCAGGAGTTTTAATGCTTGCACCAAAAGAAAAAATTAAAGGTAGATTTCACCTTCCTTATATTAATGGGAAAATTATTTTCCCTGTTATTTTCATTGGTTCATTGGTGGGATTCCATTATTTCCAGCCAGACTTTTTTGATCATTTAATGGAATGGTCTGATCCTAAAGAAGGCGAATTCAAAGCTTCGATTTTCTTTTTCATCTTAATTAATCTTGGGCTTTGTGTTTTAACATTTATTAAAAATCTGTCACTAATTCCATTGATTGGTTTAAGCTCTTGCTTATATCTTCTTACAGGAATGAGCCATGAAAACTGGTTTTATTTCGGAATATGGTTCGCTATCGGTTTAGTAATATATTTCTGTTACGGATATCAGAACAGCAAATTGAGAAAAGGTTAAATCAAATAATTTAAAATAAAAAAGGCAAAACTGTAATTATACAATTTTGCCTTTTTTATTAATAATTGGCGAAATTATTGCTAACGTTCTTTAAGAACTTTAAACTATTAAGCCATGTCTGAAAGAATAAAAACATACGATGAATTCTATGAGTTTTACCTCGGCGAACATAAAAAACTCGGAACAAGAATTTTTCATTTTCTGGGAATCTTATTTGTATTTCTTGTCATTGGATTTGTAATATATACCGGTAAAGAACGATTTCTTTGGTATATCCCAATTTTCGGATATAGCTTTGCATGGCTGAGTCACGCTTTTATTGAAAGAAACAAACCAGCCACTTTCAAATATCCGCTTTGGTCTTTATTGTCTGATTTTAAACTATTTTTTGAGCTTTTAATAGGGAAACAAAAATTTAATGGAAATAATTCTGACTTCACAAAAAGTGAGAAGTATTAAATATTTAATGATATAGTTTTAAAGTCGAAATCATAAGAAAAGTCAATTAATTTACTTCTATTATCTTGTATCTATTTAGAAATTTCTTCGGCATCAAACTTGCAATCCAACCTCAAAATATATGAACTTATGAAAAATGTAACTCTCTTTCTAAAAGGAACTTTTACAATATTATCTTTTTTAATCTTATCGCAATGTAAACCGATGCCAACTTCTTCTTCAGCTGATGAGAAAACATTTATAGTCGCTTCTCAAACAGCAGATTGTACAGGAGTAGCACCTATGAAATGTCTTCAGGTAAAAGAAAAAGCATCTGATAATTGGCAGAATTTCTACACCAATATTGAAGGCTTCACTTACGAACCGGGATATGAATATATTTTAAAAGTGAAAACAGAGAAAATTGAAAACCCGCCAATGGATGGTTCCTCAATCAAATATACTTTAGTAAAACAGGTTTCTAAAACCAGGAAATAACAAAAAATCCCCTTCAATTATTGTTGAAAGGGATTTTTATTTTAGAATGCTTATTCTATTCCTGCTATTCCTGAAGTCCTCTGTTTTTAGGAGGATTAGGCATTTGAGGTTTAGAATATTCCTCCATTTTTTGAGTTGCCGCCATAGAGACTACCAGATCATTCAACATAGTACTCGCTGCTGTAGGAGAATTGGGCAGTAAAACCAAATTACTTCTGTTATTAGCGCCAATAGAATTCAAAGTATCATAATGCTGTGTAACCACGATTAACGCAGAAGCTTCCTGCGCATTGATATTGGCTGCGTTCAGCATTTTCACAGATTCTTCAAGACCTTTTGCAATTTCTCTTCTTTGGTCTGCAATTCCTTGTCCCTGAAGTTTTTTAGATTCTGCTTCAGCTTTTGCTACAGCAACAATTCTTATTCTTTGTGCTTCAGATTCGTATTCTGCGGCAGTTTTTTCACGTTCTGCAGCGTTGATTCTGTTCATTGCGTGTTTCACCTGCTCATCAGGATCAATATCGGTTACCAAAGCTTTGATGATATCATATCCATAACTCTGCATCGCTTCCTGTAATTCACTTTTTACAGCAATTGCAATGTCATCTTTTCTTACGAAAACATCGTCTAATTTCGTCTTTGGAACTTCTGCACGAACTACGTCAAAAACGTAAGATGTAATCTGATTTTCAGGATTTTCCAAACGATAATATGCATCTTTCACATTTTCTCTGATTACCTGATACTGCACAGAAACTTTCATTTTGATAAAAACATTATCTAAAGTTTTAGTATCAATAATAACATCTAGCTGCTGAATTCTAAGATTGAGACGTTTAGAAATCTGATCCAGAAACGGAATTTTCAAATGTAAACCAGCATGGCTCACTTTTAAAAACTTCCCTAATCTTTCTACAACAGCGGCAGACTCCTGTTTTACCGTAAAGAAAGAGGCAAATAATGTGACAAGTCCAAAAAAGACCAAAATACCTAAATACACCATATAGTTTTTATTTATGAATTAGGTGATAAGATACAATTTTCCAGATTATAAATCAAATTAAAATGAGTAATTCTACATCGTCATTCCGATATCAATACCTTTTATTTTTCGGTAAAGATCTGTTGCATAATTATCGGTCATTCCCGAAACAAAATCAATGACACCAAGAACTTTCTGGTAATCACTTCCTTCTTCGTAAATAAACTGTTTCGGAATTAGTTTTAAAGCTTTTGTATCATAAGATTTGATTTTATCTTCAGACTTTAAAATTGACGGAATAAAATGATTAAGCAATTCGTACATTACGTTGTAGCCAGCATTTTCAATCTCCACAACTGCTTTATGATTGTATATTTTCTCTACCGAAAAGCTTTCAATATCCTGTAAAGCCTTATTTTCACTTTTATAAATGTCAAGCAATGCTTTGTCAAGGTTTCCTTCAAGGATTTTATCAAAATTTTGCTTGTACATTGAGATCGATTTATTAATCAAAGCATTAATAACTTTTGCTCTTAAATACGAAATCTTTTCGTTGTCATTTCCTATAGAATCAAGCTTTCTTTTTACTCTGTCAACATCATCAGTTTCAGATTTTACCAACTCGAAAAACAGGTTTGTACAATCCGCCGTTGAAACAATGCCCAATCTGTGTGCATCTTCCATATCGATAATATTGTAACAAATATCATCAGCGGCTTCTACCAACCAAACGAAAGGATGTCTTTTGAAAATATAAGGTTCTTCGCTTTCTGAGATTAAGTTTGTGCCTCTTGCAATTTCAAGGAAAATATCTTTTTCATTCTGAAAAAAACCGAATTTCTTTCTGTGTATAATTCCTTTTTTCTTGGCAATTGCTTCACAAGGGTATTTTGCAATGCTCGCCAAAGTGGCAAACGTCAACTGTGTTCCACCGGCATCTTTCCCGTTTTGCTGTTGTGCTAAAACCCGAATCGCATTGGCATTTCCTTCGAAATTAACCAAATCAGCCCATTCTTTTTCGTTGAATTTAGGTTTAAGATCATTTTCATTTCGGTCAAAATAACTGGCAATTGCATCTTCTCCCGAATGTCCGAAAGCAGGATTTCCCACATCATGACAAAGACATGCTGCAGCAATTACATTTCCTAAATTATGATTATAAAAATTCTTTGATTCTTCTGTAAGGTCACTTTTATAATACTCCGCAATAAACTCACCGATCACACTCCCCAAACTTCTTCCCACAGAAGAAACTTCTAAAGAGTGTGTCAATCTATTGTGTACAAAAACACTTCCCGGAAGCGGGAAAACCTGTGTTTTATTTTGTAGTCTTCTGAAAGCTGAAGAGAAAATAATACGATCAAAATCTCTCTGAAAATCTGTTCTTGAAGCAATTGTATTTGGATTGTTTCCGGTACGTTGACTGGTAAAAATCTGGTTCAAATTCATCATTTTCCAAAATTAATTCAATTTTTACTTTTAAAGGAATAATATTTGAACTTTTGTTGAAAACTATACGATGCCTGAAGGTCCTACTATTGTTCTGATGAAAGAAGATCTGCAAAAATTTGTGGGTGAAAAAGTAATAGATGTTGACGGAAGCGAAATTCCAAAAGAATCCAAAGTAAAAGGAGAAATTTTAAGAGAAATAAAAACTTTCGGAAAACAAACATATTTAATTTTCGATAAAATTATATTTAAAATTCATCTGATGATGTTTGGTTCTTACAGTTTATATGAAAGAAAAGATATTGATACCCTAAAGCTTGGGTTAAAATTTAAAGATGGCGGAATGTACTTTTATACTTGTATAGTAAAAATTGTGGATGAAAGCTATTTAAATAAAATCAATTGGGAAGCTGATATAATGAGCAGAAAATGGGATCCCGAAAAAACCGAAAAAACTTTGCTTGACAATCCTAAAATGATGATTTGTGATGCTTTGATGAATCAGGATATTTTCTCAGGTGTCGGAAATATTATTAAAAATGAATCTTTATTCAGAGCCCGAATTCATCCCGAAAGCCTGATTGGCAAATTACCATCAAAGAAACTGAAAGAAATTATTGAAGAAGCCAGAAACTACAGTTTCGATTTTAAGAAGTGGAAAAAAGCAAATGTTCTGAGCAAAAATTTTCAGATTTATCATCAGAAAAACTGTCCGATGTGCGGCGCTGAAGTCATTAAAAAAGATACCGGAAAAAGTAAACGAACCAGCTTTTTCTGTGAGAATGACCAGAAATTTTATTAAAAGTCATGTTTTTAAGAGCTAGAAATTTTCTAACTTTATAGAACATTAATTTCTTGAAATGACCGATACTAAATGGCTTGACCGATGGAACGAAAGATATTGCAATGACGAATTTGCCTACGGAACCCAACCCAACAACTACCTAAAAGATCAACTTCAAAAACTGGAAACAGGCTCTATTCTCTTCCCTGCAGAAGGAGAAGGAAGAAATGCCGTTTTTGCCGCTCAGCTCGGATGGGAGGTTTATGCATTTGATATCAGCGCTGAAGGAAAAAACAAGGCTTTTCAGTTGGCAAAAATCAATAATGTAAGGATAGATTATCAGGTTGGGGAATTGCAAACACTGAATTTTCAAAAGGAGCAGTTTGATGCAATTGCACTGATCTATGCACATTTTCCTGCAAATTTGAAATCATCAATCCATAAACTACTAGATACCTATCTACGTAAAGAAGGTTATATTATTTTTGAAGCTTTCAGTAAAAAACATCTTGACTTTGTATTAAAAGATGAAAAAGTTGGCGGTCCAAAAGATATAGAATCTTTATTTTCAATTGAAGAAATCAAAGCAGATTTCCCTGATTACGATATTATAGAACTATCAGAAACTGAAATAGAACTTAATGAAGGTCTTTTTCATAACGGAACGGGCTCCGTCATTCGATTTTTGGGAAAGAAAAAATAATATAGTTTTTAGTCAGACCAACCGACCACAAAGATTATTTAATCTTATTTTTTAGAAGTTTGGTGAAGACACGACCATTCATCATGTCAATTTTTGGTATTAATCTTCAACATCAATACAATTAAGATTGCATTAAATCAATTCCTTTCTAATTTACACCGAAACTGTATCGGAACGTAAATCAAAGTCAAACACTACTTTACAAAATTTTCGCACAAAATCTCATTGATTCCTATCTGCTGAAATTTCACATTCTATTAACATAGAAACTCCTCTATCCTATTCAAACAATTAAAACGAAATAAAAAAAATTGATGGCCAATTGATCATCAGTAAAGACGATTTTAACAATTACTATGCATCACTTCCTATTCACTTGATATTGTCAATATGAAAATAAGAAATACAGAAACATTAATAAATTGATAATTTTTTAATTATAACACAATTTAAAAACAACTAAATTTAACGCAAAATTAATAATCAAGAAACCTTAAAAATTTAAAAATCACATCCACAGATACATAAAACCCTGATAAACATCATAACAATTCAATTTGGCACATCATTTGAAAGTCGTAATATTGCATTATAAAATTCGCAATAAAAAATAAATAAATTAAAAATTTAAAAATTATGATCGCTTACATTGGTATCGCAACATGTGCAATTCTTGTTACTTCTTATTTTGTAACTGCTAGAAGAGAAGGGAACTAGTTTTTAATTAAAACATTCCTCTATTTAACAAATTTCAATTAATATTTTTTTATGTTTACAGTTTAAAACTGTCGCTCTTCTACTCAACCGGAGTAGAAGAGCCGAAAACATAAAACTATGATTGCACCACTCGAGAAACTTCAAGAATTACTATTTTCTAATCTCAGTCTGGTCATTTCCAATTTACATCAGGAGCAGGAATGCAAAGAATATTTCGGATGTAATTTTCAACTCAACTCCTTTCAGATTAAATTCAGAAAAGCCAAAGTAACACCAACAAAAATTGGTCAGTTTGTCACTTTATGGAAAAGAAATTCTATTTCTAAAGAAACAGAGCCTTTCACTTCTGAAGATCCTTCAGACTTTTACTTAATCTTAACTGAAACATCCGAAAATTTCGGCTTTTTCCTTTTTACAAAAGATAGTTTGATTAAAAATCAAATTCTCAGATCATATTCCAAAGATGGAAAAAGAGGTTTCAGAGTTTATCCGAATTGGGATATTCCACAAAACAAACAGGCAACGAAAACTCAAAACTGGCAAACTCAATTTTTTATAGATTTTGCTGATGAAAATTATGTTGAAAAGTTTGAATCTATTTTGAAATCTAAAACTCAGTAAAAATTACCATTTCTCTAGCAGATTTTTCTGATTGAGCAGATTTAAAATGCTTTAAAATAAATCTCGCCTAATTTGCAAGATTTTAAGTAAATAAAAAGAAGAAATTGTTTTTCAAATACATTTAAACTGGCTTGAAAATTCTAAATCAATTATCTTTGCAGATCAATAGTAATCTTCAACAAATATGAATCTGTACAATCTCATTATTCAGGATAAAGAAGCTGTAACGCTGGATGAAGTTTATCTTGAGCCTCAAAATAAGCAACAATTTGTACAGCTCATCAAAGAACACACTTACATCAAAGAACTTCAGGAATATGGACTTCCCGTCAATAATAAAGTACTTCTGGAAGGAAGCTCAGGCTGCGGAAAAACAATGACCGCAAAAGCAATCGCCAATGCTTTAGGAAAGAGTATTATTATTTTAAATCTGAGCAACATTGTTTCATCAAGAATTGGCGAAACTTCCCAAAACATCAAAATGATCTTCGATAAGGCTGCGAGAGAAAGATCGGTTCTTTTTCTGGACGAGCTGGACCAAATCGGAAAAGCCCGTGGAAGTGACGATAAAGATGTTGGCGAAATGCGAAGACTCGTTAATACTTTGATTCAACTGATTGATTATTATCCCGAAAATGCACTTTTATTGTGCGCTACCAATCACGCAGAAATTATTGATACCGCCATTATCAGACGTTTTCAGTTAAAGATCAATTACACCATGCCTTCAAAAGGTTTTCTTGATGAATATTACGATCATGTTTTATCTCAGTTTCCTGAAGAATTAAGAAATATTGAAAGAAAGTATGAAATTTCGTTTGCAGAAGCGAAGGATTATACTTTTACGGTGGTGAAAGGAAATTTGATTGAGAAGCTGGAAGCCAAAAATTCAATACTTCTATAAGATTGAGATAAAGATTTTTCTTTTTATGTTGATTTAAAATTGTCCTGAACTAGATAATTATTTACTTTAGCGTAATTAGTTTGAATTGACGCAATAAGTGAAGCCAAATGTTATAGCCAATTTTATGAAAGACACACTTAACGACTTCAAAGTAACAGACAGACAAACTTTCATTAAGTTTCTTGAATTATTACGCAACAACTTTTTGGACAATCCTGAAAGTTGGAAAAATAAAACTTTACCTGACTTTTTAGAGGCGTTTAGTTCATATACAGAAGACATTCAAGGTTATTACGACAATATGAAACTAAACGTAAATGCGGACAAACCAGATTGGTCAACATTTGCTGACATTTTAAAAGGAGCGACAATCTATGAATAAGCAATTGACAAAAATTAATTTTAAGCTGTGGCTGGAGTTTGAAGAAGTTGACCCGAATGACTGGGATATTGAAAATGAATTTTGTAACATTCGTGTAGACTTGGAAGACGGACGACATTATGGAATTAATGTTTGGACTTATAAGTTTTTTCAAACAGCAATTGACGAAGACAAGAAAACAGGACAAAATTTAAGCGGACTTTATCAAAAACCGCCTGACTTGTTTGTAAAGGAATTAACAAGAGAGTGTATTCAAAAGACAATTGAAGACTTACTCAAAATCAACGATTTAGAAAAGGTTTTGAACCCAAGTATTTATGACAAACGAAAAGAGAAGTGAAAAAACTGGCTATAACAAGGATTTGTCAAAAGCGGGGCTGAAGTTCTTCGATTGGGCATTGTGCAAGGTTCAACTTTCGTTCTTCGATTGAACTTTTGTGCTAAAAATCCCCGCCTTCGGCAAGCCCCAAAAGATTATGCGTAATACAAACCAAAAATAGAAATGAAAATAAAAAAAATATTATTCAGCATATTAACCGTTCTTGTTTTAATCATATCAACATTCCTTTATATGAATAAGGATAAATTTGTCTATGTAGGTTCAGTAGATATTATTGAAGTCGATTGCAGCAAAAAAGTTCAAATCTTGAGCGAAGTTTTAGAAAGTGACCAAAGGATTAGAAAAGCAAATGAACCCATCAAATACGCTAAAGAAGATCATAGGAATCAGGAATTAGTGATTAGCATTATTGAAAAGTGTGGTATGCCAACATTAAAGGAGGTGGGTCAAAGACAAATGGATGCAATCTGGTTGGGACTACAACATAGTAATGAAGAAATCAGAAAAAAGTATTTTCCACAAATAGAGAGAGCGGTAAAAAATGGAGACTTATCTAAAGGACAATACGCATTGATGAAAGATAGGATGTTGATGGACGAAGGAAAACCCCAAATATATGGTTCACAAATAAAAAATGGTAAATTGTATACATTAGAAAATCCTGAAACTGTGAACGAAAGAAGAAAAGAAATGGAAATGGAACCAATAGAGGATTATTTAAAGTATTTTAATATTCAGTTCAATCCGAATTAAAATACTACACCAAAAGCGGGGCATAAGCACTTCTATGAAGCATTTGAGCAAGGTTCAACTATAGTTCTTCGATTGAATTTTTGTGCTAAAAATCCCCGCCTTCGGCAACCCCCGAAACGTTACCCTTAATTTTATGAAAATAAGTGCACAGAATAACGACTTGACTTTTGAAAAAAAGAATTCAGGAGAATTCTATTCTAAAATTTCCTTTTTACGATATGAGCTATTCTTTTCGTTTAAAGAATCTATTTTTACATCTCAAAAGGAGGAAATTGATTGGAAACTGATTGCCTCATTTGTGGAACATGTTTTAAAAAATATAGAATCGATTAATTCTAGAGGCGGAAAAATTATTGAAGAGCTAAAAAAAATAGTCCATGTCGATGATTCTTTTTACAAAAAAGAAAAGGGAAACTTTGTTGCAGATGCTATTGAATTGATGGATTTTCAAAAAACAATTGATTATGATAAAAGTAATAATAAGCTCATTCAATATCGTTTTAAATATGATGTAAGTTTCTTTTTTGAAAATGAAGATGACTATTCACTAGCTGAATATAATTACATTGTAAAATTTAGTAATCATCATTCTCTAACAATAATTGGAGTTTGTAATGATATATGGAGCCTGTATAAATAACTTATTTGTTGAGTGATCAAAACTATTGGTAACAATGTTTCGGCGCAATAGCTGGTTTTTCTTTGTTAGATAAAAAGTACTAACTAGAATTTTTGATATCTTTAGAGCTTTAACCTTAAATAGCCGCTACTGCCCCAAGTCGCGGAACATTAATACACTCATCACAAATGAAATACATATTAATCTTTCTTGGAATTTCTACATTTTGTTTCTCGCAAAAAATAAGTTTTATTTACGAAACAAAATACAAACTGAATTTAGAAAATCCTGATGATGTTTATTCTAAGAAGATAATTTTGGATTTAAAAAATAATATTTCAATTTTTAGAGATTCACTAGACAAAAAAAATGATTCAATAAAGTTGAATAATGGAAACGGAAGGTATAACATGGGTGTTGAAAACAAATTTTATGTCAAAAAGAATCTTGCTCAAAAAAGAATTGAAAAAGTAATAACTTATCTGGGAACAGATTATCTTCTTCCAGTTGAGGAAATAGTAAATTGGAAAATAACTTCCGAACAGAAAATGATTGGAAAATATAAATCTCAAAAAGCAGAAACAAATTATGGAGGGAGAAACTGGATTGCTTGGTTTACTACAGAATTACCTTTTGCAGATGGTCCATATATTTTCAGTGGTTTACCCGGATTGATTGTTTCTATTCAAGATTCAAACAATGAATATTCATTTAATTTGATAGAAGTCAAGAAAGGCGGGAATATTTTTGACGCACGAAAAAAAACAGTAAAAATTGATTGGAAAAAATATGAAACACTTGCAAAATCATATTTTAATGACCCATTTAATATAAATTCAAAAGGGTGGAAAACAGCTACATTTACCGATCCGAAAGGTAATACAGTGGATATTTCTGTAAAAAATAAAGAAATACAGAATAGTATTTTGCTAAAAAATAATCCTATTGAGTTAAATCATAAAATAAACTATTAACAAAAATTCTGCTAGCATTGTATTGTCAAATGCGGGGTTTAGTGATTCAGAAAAAAAATATCAATACAATATTTTAGTAATATTCTTGATAAACTTGTTGTTGAAACTCACAAGTCTGCAGCACGGGTTTTCAAAATTACAGGCGAAGAGCAAAATTAGGATTTTAGGCTAGATCTAATTTCATATAAAAAACCCAACAACCAAAAATTTCCAAGAATACACTTCCATGCATGCATCAACTTCTTCGGATTAAGCTCCAATGATTCAGTTTAAACAATCAAAGACTTCGTTAGGCTGTTCAAGTTGTAAGAATAGAGAATAAACCATTACGAAGGGACAACCAACCACTTCGAAGAACCAATCAACCACTTCGAAGAGGCGTTCAATCACTCCGAAGAGGCAATCAAGTACAATCTACTACATTTCAACACTTTACAGCTTTCTCCAATAATTAATACAGTTATTTTTTTGGTGTTTTTTAAGACTAAATCAGTTTTTAAAAGAAAAAAAAAGGATTCCAAAAATTTGAAATCCTTTTTACTTATATTTTTTTTAATCTTACAATCCGATTACAGGCATTGAAAGCATTAAGATATTTTCGTTTTCTTCAAGACCATCAAGCGGCTCGATGATTCCCGGTCTGTTTGGCTGAGACATTTTCATTGTAATATCGTCTGCTCCTAAAATACCCAACATTTCTGTTAAGAATTTAGAACTGAAACCAATATTGATATCTTCACCGTTATAATCACAAGGAATCTGCATATCTGCTTTGTTTGCATATTCTGTATCTTCTGCGTGAAGGTGAAGAATATTAGCAGATAATTTGAATCTTACCTGATTGGTTGATTTGTTAGACATGATCGACGCTCTTTTAATTGCACCCAATAAAAGGTTTCTGTTGATCGTCAAAACATTCGGGTTTTCTTTAGGAATTACCGCTGTATAGTTAGGATATTTTCCATCGATTAGTCTACAGATCCAGATATGTTTACCAAAAGTAAATTTGGCCATATTCTCGTTGAAGTCGATTGTAATATCTTCGTTTGAGCTTGCTAAAATATTTTTGAAAATATTCAAAGGTTTTTTAGGCATGATAAATTCCATTGGCTCGGCATTCATCAAATCTGTTCTTTTGTACACCACCAATCTGTGAGAATCTGTAGAAACAAAATTAGTTTCGTTTTCTCCAAACTGGAACAAAACTCCCGTCATTACCGGACGAAGAGAATCGTTACTTGTTGCAAAAAGGGTGTTGGTTAACGCTTCAGACAAAACTCCTGCAGGCATTGTGATACTTTGAGAAGCATCAAATTCCGGAATCTCAGGATAATCGTCTGCATTATCTAATGCCACAGCAAAATTATCTTTCTCATCTAAAATTTCAAGCAAACTTCCTGTACCTTCAGCGTTATCTTTTACCGCTAAAGTAAGAGGCTGCTCGCCATACGTTTTAATAAAATCTTGAAAAATCTTAGCTGGAACCGCAAATCTACCAGAATCATCAGACTTCACTTCCAAAGAAGTAATAAGCGTTGTTTCGCCATCAGATGCAGTAATGGTAACGTTGTTTTCGTTTAGTTCAAAAAGATAGTTTTCTAAAATCGGTCTCGACTGAGAACTTGATATTACGCCACTTACAGTTTGCAAAGCCTTCTGCAGTTCACCACTTGAAATAATAAATTTCATAGATTAAAAAATAAGTTTCCACAAATATAACAAATAGAAAACAGATAGAAAAGAATAATCCTGAGAGTTATTAACAACCATCAAAATAAATTTATCTTTGTGAAAAATCAAAAGCTATGCGCAAACCTCCGATTCATAAAAGTTTTCTGAATGCTTTTCGAGGTATTTTTGTCATGTTTAGATCTGAAAGAAATTTTCAGCTGGAAGTTATTGCTTTACTGATCAACATTTTTTTGATTTTTTATCTGAAACTTTCAACAATAGATACTGTTTTAGTTTTAATAGTTTCCTTTGGAGTTTTATCGGCTGAGATTTTCAACACTGCAATCGAGAAAATCTGTGATATCATTCAACCTGAATTTGATAAAAGAATTGGTTTTATTAAAGATATTTCTGCGGGAGCCGTTACTTTAATGGCTGTTGCTTCGGTTATTGTTGGAATTTTGGTGTATTGGAAATATATTTTTAATTAAACCGTAAAGATTACTCTAAAATCAGTGTAATATTCTTGTGCGATTCTATAATTTCAACTAAAATATCAAAAAGAGTTTGTCCCTTCCCGGCAATCAATTCATCAAGTTTTTCCTGAATTAATTTCACATTAAAAGGCTTCCCCTGTCTTATTTTATTTTCATAGAATTCTTTAGTTAAATCGAAACCTAAATCTTTTTTTGACTTTTGAGATTCCTTCCAAATGATTTCTAATTCTTCATTGTTTTCAAATACACCAAAACCACCGTAAAGTATATCATCAAAACCATCCAAAGTTCCCACTCTCCAATCTGTATCTTTCATAAAAACAGTAGAAATTTCTTCATAGAAACCTTCTAAATCTGAAAAATGACCGCCATTGATGACAGTCATTTTTTTATGATGAATTTCGTTTTTCATTTTTAATTATGGATATTATTTTCTCAGATAAATATTCCCGTATTTAGACTCCAGAATATATTGCGGTCCGTTTCCAAATGTTGTCGTAACTAAAGTACGAAAATCATTCGAGTCTTTTCCAGTGAATTTAGCATCTAAATTAGAATAAATTTGTCCAAAATGGGTTTCTGCAGAAAGCTTCCCAACATTTCTATCCAAAATTGTGGCATCAATTCCACCGTATATCGCATTCACATTGATTGTTCCACCAAAATCTTTCACTTCAACCAAACCATATTGAGATTCTATTTGTGTGGCTAAAGATTTCGGAACTTTTATTTCTAATTTGATATCTACATCAACGCCGTTGGTTATCGAATTGAACGTTACATTATTTTCTTTACAATACTTTTGATATTCTTCCCGGCTTTTAAAAATCAATTTCTGACTTCCCTTTTTTACTGTGATACGATGCGGAATATTTTTCATTTCAGACATTTTGCCTTCAATAACGAGAGAATTACCTTCGTTCGATTCTTTTATCTGAAAAGCATTATTATTTTCATTCTCATTAATATTAACCGTTCCCAAAATTTGAACTTCAGATTTATCCCAAGTACTGATTTTAATCAATTGCGGATAATCAAATTTTAATGATAATTTTTGAATTTTATCAGTAGGAAAACTTTTATTAATGGCTGTTTGCGCTGCAGTAAGACCGAAAACGAAACTCGCTGCAAGAATTAACAGCGCTCTCATTTTGCTCTTAAATAAATTTTACTGTAATCGGAACGCACTTCGATATTGGTACCGCCTCCATTCACTTTTCCAATCAATTCATCGCCTTGACTTGCTAAACCCCGTTTCTTTTCAATATCAATTTTAAGATCCGGAGACATATAAATTTCGCCGTAAGAAGTTGTGGTTTTAAGATTAGCTTTTACCGATTTAGGAAGTGTAACATCAGCAAATCCGTAAACAGAAATAATCGACAAAGGGCCTTTTACGTTTTGGTTAAATATCGCTTCCACATCTCCATAAATAGATTTTACGACAGCAGGGCCGGTAATATTTTCCAGTTTAATACTATTGTAAGTTGCAGAGACTTCAATTTCGTTCTGCATATTTCTGAAGACGACTTTTCCGCCGTATTGCGATTGATGTTTAAAGGAAACAATAACATTTTCGGGCACCAGGATTTTTATCTCAGGAAAAGAAATCTTTTTTAACGGATTAACTTCCAATATGCCATCTTTTTCGTTGACATTTATCCCAAGTCCTGTGTTATCTACAAGTCCTAAAGCATTAATCGACTGAAGTCCTTCTGCGCGTTTATCCACTTCAGGAACTTCACCTTCCAGCGAAAAAACAATTTCGTTTCCATTATAACCTTCAACCGTTACTTTTCCAAGATTGATGAGAAGTTTACCATTATTCTTTTTAACCTTAAATGTTTTAGAGTTTTCTTTTACAGAATTGGTTTGCTCGATGTTTTCCTGTGCATGGAAAGAAACTGTCATCATGGCAAACATAATTAAATATATCTTTTTCATATGTAGATTTTTATTGTTTGTTAATTGTCCTATGTTATCGCTATACCTTCACACGTGTTTATGTTTCCCAATAATGGCGATTTCATACTGTTTAATTTGTTAAATAATTTATTGATTTATATATAAAAGCTTTTAATATTTCATTAAAACAGCATAGGCTTCATCTTTCACGAAAGCCGCAGTTGTAGGATTTAGAGTAAGTTCCCTCAACTTCGCACTCACTTCACTATTCAATGTGGATCGATTTTTCTCAGCTAAAATGGCAATAAGCTCTTTTTGCACAAACGGATCGTCCTGATTAAGAAAAATCTGACGGATATGATCTCTGACAGTTGTATTTTCAATGTGTACAGACAAAGCTTCAACTGCTGCCAATCGTACATTAGTATTTTCGTCTGAAAGTGCTTTTTCAGATAAAATAGCAATCAGTTTTTCATCTGAAGGCGAAAAATTGTTTATCAGAGAAATCCCTTCCAATCTTGAGCTTGCAGAATATTCATCAGCCATTAATTCTAGTGCCTTTACATTCTCAAAATCATATTCTGTTGCTGAGCTATTATCCTGAACTAAATTTTTCGTTTCTGCTATTCTTTTTGAA
>Ga0308171_1002492_pt1 | contig 19263 bp, 17 predicted proteins | sample PhyGR1_FD_202135 | JGI IMG/M metagenome (GOLD analysis project Ga0308171, IMG submission 202135) | Phyllosphere microbial communities from UC Gill Tract Community Farm, Albany, California, United States - DLSLSG.R1 | ecosystem: Host-associated > Plants > Phyllosphere > Unclassified | place: USA... | reverse complement strand
TGGTGAACCGTTTCCTGTGGGCGACAAAGCCGCACGCCCTTGTCGGTCTCGACCAGCGGGCGCTCGATCAGGATCGGGTCGGCGGCCATCGCGGCGAGGACGGCGGCGTCGTCGGCTTGCGGCAGCCCGCGCTCCTCGGCATCGGTGCCGCGGATGCGCAGGCCCTGCTGCGGGCTGATCCCGGCGTCGCGGTAGAGCTGGGCGAGCTTTTCGGCGCTCGGCGGGGTCTTGAGGTATTCGATCACCGTAACCTCGACGCCCGGCGTTTCCTCGAGGATCGCCAGCGTCTTGCGCGAGGTGCCGCACTTGGGGTTGTGCCAGATGGTGGCTCTCATGGGGTCTGTCCTTTCGTGTCCGGGACCATCGCCGGAATTCTGCCGGAGCCGCCGGGGACCGGCGCGGCGTCGATCTTCTCTTCGCGGCGGGCGACGGCGGCGGCGCGCTGGATGGCGCGCACGAGCCGGGGCTGGACGCCGCAGCGGCACAAGTTCGGGATAGCCGCCTTGACCTCGGCCTCGCTCGGATTGGCGTTGCGCGCGAGGAGGGCGGCGGCGCTCATCACGATACCGGGCGTGCAGAACCCGCACTGAACCGCCTGCTCGGCCACCATCGCCTGCTGCACCGGATGCGAGCGGTCGCGCGACAGGCCCTCGACGGTGACGACGAAGCGGCCCTCGCACTCGGCAAGCGTGATGAGGCACGATCGCAGCGCGGCGCCATCGACCATGACGGTGCAGGCATGGCAATCGCCCACGCCGCAGCCGTACTTGGTGCCGGTAAGGTTGGCCGCATCGCGCAGCGCCCACAGCAGCGGCGTGCGCGGGTCCATCTCGAACTGGACGGGGCGGTCGTTGACGGTGAAGCGGGTCATCTCAGGCGTATCCCGTGGCCAGCGCGCGCGCCCAGTCCTCGCGCCCGCCCTCGGCAGCGCGGAGGGCGGCGGCGGTCCAGTCGTAAGCGACGGCGAGCAGCTCCGCTTCCCAGCCATCCGGCCCGCGCTCGACCACGGCGTAGCGCGCTTCGGGCGAACCCGATTCGATGACGTGGGGATGCGGTTGGTCGTCGGCGAAGGCGGGCAGGCCGACCGAACCGGGGTTCACCACCAGCCGCCCGTCATCGAGGCGCACCGCCCGCTGCCTGTGCGAGTGGCCGCAGAGCACCAGCGGGGCGTCGATCCCGCCCAGCCGCTCGGCGATCTCGTTTGGAGTGGCGGCGCGGCAGCCGGTGGGCTCGACCGTTTCCAGCAGAAATTCCAGATCGCCGCGCGGGGAGCCGTGGCAGGCGTAGAGGTCGCTCTCCAGCCACATGTCCACCGGCAGCGAGGCCAGCCATTCGCGGTGGCGCGGCTGCAGCACGGCATCGGTGGCGGCGTCGGAAAGGCTCATCTCGGCGCGCGATTGTTCGAGCAGCTGGCGCTCGTGGTTGCCCCGGATCGTCTCAAGCCCGAGTGCCATCAGCCGATCCGCCGTGCCCACGCTGTCGAGCGGGCCGCTGAGGATGTCGCCGAGGTTGACGACCCGGCGCACCCCGCGCGCGGCGGCATCCGCCAGCACCGCGTCGAGCGCGCCGAGGTTGCCGTGAATGTCGGAGATCACCGCGATGGCCATGCCCTCGCGATGCCCCGCCTTGCCGATCAGCGCAACCCCAGTCAGTTCAGGCCCAGTCAGTTCAGGCCCAGCTTGAACCCCGCCCACAAGGTGCGCGGCTGGCCCAGATCCATCGAGCCGGCCGCATTGCGCGTCACGATCGTCTCGTCGGTCAGGTTCTCGGCGCGCAGGACCAGTGAGGCGAAGCGGGTGATCGGCACTTGCGCATAGAGGTCCAGCGTCGTCGCGGCGGGCAGGGTGTCGACCTGAAGGTCGTCCTCGTACTGCGCACCGGTGCGGCGCAGGGTGGCGGCCAGGCGCCAGCCGTCGGCGGGTGCCCATGCCACCGTCCCGCTGGCCGCGAGCTTGGGCACCTGCGCCGGGCGCATGCCGTCGAGCGCGATCTGCGCGGCGGTCGCCTTCACCTTGGCATCGGTCCACGACAGCGAGCCGGACAGATCGACCTTGCCCAGCTTGAGGTCGGCGCTTGCCTCGATCCCGCGCGCGTGGATCGAATCGACGTTCTGCCGCTCGCGCACGGTGGAGGACAAAGTGACGTTGGCGATGGCGTCCTTGAGGTAGTTGTCGAAGGCCGTGAGCGACAGGTTCAGCGTCTCGGAGGGGTGGAAGTCCACGCCCGCCTCGTAGCCGCGCAGGCGCTCGGGCTTGAGGCCGGGATTGGCATTAGTGGTGATCGGGAACACCACGAAGGGCCGGTACAGCTCGTTCAGCGTCGGCAGGCGCAGTCCGGTATAGGCGGCGGCGCGCAGCGACACGGCGGTGGTGGCGTTCCACACAATGCCGCCGCGTCCGTTGGCGTTCCAGCCGTCGCGGTCGGCGTAGCGGGTGTCCTGCGTCACCACGCCCGCGGGGTTCACCTGATGGTAGTAGCCGTCGGTGATGGTCCAGCGGTCGAGGCGGCCGCCAGCGGTCAGCACGAACTGGCCGATGGTCCAGTCGTCCTCGATATAGAAGCCGAGGTCGGACTGCCGCCCGCCCGCCTTGCGGAACGCGGTGGCGAGGCCGGTGACGGCGCTATAGGGCGCTTCCACGAGGTTCCCGCGCGAAAGCTTCACGTCGGTGCCGATGCGCAGCACGTGGCTTTCGCCCACCGGCGGGCGCAGTTCGGCCTTGCCGCCGACCGCCAGCGTCGGGGTCTTGGCCTGATCGAGCGTCTTCTTGTAGCTCGTCGAGCTGATGACGATGTTCGAGAAATCCTGCGCCTGCACGAAGCCCAGCACGTCGAACTGCCAGTCGCCCCGGCCCACGAAACGCAGCGAGCCCTGCTGGCCCGAAGACGTCGAATCCGCGCCCTTGAAGCGCAGCGTGCGCGCATCGTCATAGACGAGGCCCGATGCCTGAACCTCGATGGTGTCGGTCAGCGGCGCGACGGCGCGCAGCGAGCCCGACAGGCTTTCATACTTCGCGCGCGCGGTGGCGGCGACGCGCTGGTCCTTCGGCGTGGTCCAGAAGCCCTGGCCGCGATCCCACTGCACGCCCGCCACGACGAAGCCTTCGCCAAGGCGCGGCGCCACCGTGAGCGAGCCTTGCGTCTCGCCCCGGTTGTTGACCAGCGCCTCCGCGCTTACCGGGCCGAGTTCGTCAGGGCTCGCGCTTTCCATCTCGATCGTGCCGGAGACCGCGCCCGTGCCGAACGCGCCCATACCGCCGCCGCGCGTCACCCGCACGGAGCCGAGGCGGTCGGGGGTGAGCGCGCTCAGCGGAATATAGCCGAAGAACGGGTTCGCCACCGGCACGCCGTCCAGCAGCACTTGCGCGCGGCTCGATGCATTGCCGCCCAGTGCACGCAGGGTCACGCCCTGGTTCGAGGGGTTGGACGATCGGCTGTCGGAGCGGCGGAACTGCTGGAATCCGGCGACAGAGGCCAGCACATCCTCGATCCGGCCCGAGGCGCTGGAAACCAGCTTGTCGCGGGCGATCGTCTGGACGTCGTAGGCGGGCGTCGCCGGACCTTCCGAAAGCCCGCGCCCGGTGACGACGATGGGCTCGCGCGGGGCGGCGTCATCGTCCTCGGCCAGCGCGGGATGCGCGAGCGCGACGAGGGGCAGGGCGAGCAGGGCACAGGTGGTACGGCGTCGAATGGTGGTCATTGTTTTCCAGCTTTGAGGCATCGTTCTCCGCCGCTGTGTGTCCTGCAAAGCATTGTGGCTGACAAGGCGGACAAAGGCGAGGCGACCCAAGGGATGATACGCCAGTTCCTCCCCGAGCTTGCTCGGGGAGGGGGACCGCCCGCGAAGCGGGTGGTGGAGGGGGGACGGGCAATTCCCCCTCCGTCAGCCCTGACGGGCTGCCACCTCCCCGAGACAAGCTCGGGGAGGAATGTCATTCCGCTGCGCCGATTTCCAGTCGCAGCGGGGTGAGGCCCTCGATCGTGCCTTCCAGCACGTCGCCCACCGCGACCGGGCCGACGCCCGCCGGGGTGCCGGTATAAATCAGGTCGCCGGGTGCGAGGTGGTAGAGGCCCGAGAGGTCGGCGATCAGCTCGGGGATCGACCAGATCATGTCCGAGAGCACGCCGTCCTGCTTCACCGCGTCGTTCTGCGTTAGCGCGATGCGCTGGGCCTCAGGCGCGAAGACGGCGGCGGGCGTGATCGGCGCGATGACTGCGCCGTTCTCGAAGTCCTTGCCGGTGTCCCAGGGATAACCCTTGGCCTTGGACGCGTTCTGCAGGTCGCGCCGGGTCATGTCGAGGCCGCAGGCATAGCCGTAGACCACCTCCATTGCCGCCTCGGGGGCGATCCGGAACGCGGGGGCGCCGATGGCGACGACCAGTTCCATTTCGTAGTGGCAGTTTTCGGTGCCCGGCGGATAGGGGATCGCCCCGCCGTCGAGGCACAGCGCTGCGGGCGCCTTGTTGAACCAGATCGGCGCCTCGCGGTCGACCGCGTTGCCCAGTTCCAGCGCGTGCGCGGCGTAATTGCGCCCGACGCAGAAGATGCGGCGCACCGGATAGGCGGCCGCTTCGCCGACGACGGGCACGGCGGGGGCGACGGGAAGGTCGAAAAGCAGGGTCACGGGGCTGGGTTCTCCTTTGTGCCGGGGCATAGGCCGCTCCGTCGCATCGGGAAAGCGCTCTCTCGGATACGGGGGTTGTAGTCGGCGCAAGGGGGCATAGAGTGGACGGGTGACGACGCAGCAGTATCTTGCAGGCCGCATCCTATTGGCAATGCCGGGGATGTTCGACCCGCGCTTCGAGCGCTCGGTCAACGTGTTATGCGTGCATGACGAGGACGGCGCGCTCGGCGTCGGCATCGGCCACGTGCGCGAAGGCGTGCGTTTCCACGATGTGCTGGAGGAACTGGGCCTCGACCCGGGCGTCTCGCCCAACCGCGAGATCATGCACGGCGGCCCGGTCGAACCGGGGCGCGGCTTCATTCTGCACTCGACCGACTGGGGCGGCAGCGACACTATCGAGGTCGCGCCGCTTTGCGGGCTGTCCGCCTCGATGGACGTGCTGCGCGCGATCGCGGCGGGGCAGGGGCCGTCGCAGTGGATCATGGCGCTGGGCTACGCCGGATGGGGCGCGGGTCAACTGGAGGGCGAGATGCGCCACCACGGATGGTACGCCGCCGAAGGCCACCGCGAAGTCCTGTTCGAAACGCCGCCGGAGGGGCGCTGGTCGGCGACATGGCGGGCGGAAGGGATCGATCCCGCGCTGCTTTCGAACGAGACGGGGCGGGCTTAAGTTCACCCTCCCTTCGTCATTGCGAGCGTAGCGAAGCAATCCAGGGCAGTCTTGGGCCGCCCTGGATTGCTTCGCTACGCTCGCAATGACGATGTCATGGGAGATTTTCGAGGTCGCCCGGGCGGTCCACGTCGAAGTGGATCGCGGGCGAGGAGACCTCGACTCTCACCACGTCATCGCGGCTGCGCAGCAGGCGTCCCGCGCCCTCGTCGCCGGTGAGCGCGGCGATCGCGGGCAAGGCCGCGGCGGACAGCAGGACCGGATGGCCGGGCTTGCCCCCGTGACAGGGCATAGCGGCATAGGCATCGCCGATCGCGGCGGCGAGTGTCGGTGCGACCTCGGCAGGAATGCGCGGCATGTCGCCGAGGAAAACGAAGGCGGCCTTTGCCTCTCCGGCCGCCGCGATGCCGGCCTTCAGTGTCTCGGACAAGGCATAGCTCTCCAGCCGCAGTGTCTCCACCGCAGGCGTGCCGGGCCATTCGCCCGTATCGAGGCCGGGCCGCGCGACGACGATCACCCGCTCTACCGGCGCGGCGCGGGCGGTGCGGATCGCGTGATGGAGCAGAGGCTCGCCATCGAGCCGGGCGGAGAGCTTGTCGCTGCCGAATCGGGTCGAGTGCCCGGCTGCGAGCACCAGTGCGACCGCGCTCAAGCCCGTTCCCGCGCCGGGTTCAGCGCCTGCATGATTTCGGCGATGATGCCGGTGGCGACTTCCCAGGGCGACTTGCCCAGCCCGGGGACGCCCGGCGAAAGCTGCAGCCGCGCCAGTTCCTCCGCGCTCGCGCCCGCCGCTTCCAGCGCGCCGAGGCGTTGGGCGGCGCGCGATCTGGCGCCGATCATGCCGACATAGCCCGCCCCGCCCCGCAAGGCGGCAAGGCAGCCGCCGAGGTCGTGGTGATCCTCATGCGTGGCGCCAAGGTAGGCGGTCCAGCGATCGACTTTCAGGTGGGCGAGGGCGTCCGCAGGCTCCTCGCGCAAGTAGCGCGAGACGGGGAAGGGCGGCGGCGCATGCGGGCCGCCGGGGCGCAGCAGGATCGTCTCGAACTGCGCCATCGCCCCGAGCTTCGCGGCGGCGAGCGCGCCGGGATCGCCGCCCGAGACGATCAGGCGGCGCGGCGGATCGTACCGGCGGGCGATGCGGAACGGGTCCTCGCGAAAGTCCAGCAACGGGCCGTCCTCCTCGCGCGCCTCTTGCGTTTCGCCGTCGCTCGCCCAGAGGCAGGTGCGGCGCTCGGCGGCGTGGTGCAGCAGCGCGGCGGCGGCGGGCGAATCCGGCGCGATCCGCTCCAGCAGCACATGCAGCGCGCCGCCGCAGCGCAGGCGAAGGTCGATCCAGGGGCTGCCCATGCCGTAATGCAACCGCTTCGGCTTGCCGTCGGCGAGCACTTGCGCGGCGTGGTTGGCGACGTCGCCCTCGATGCAGTCGCCCGAGAAATAGCCGCTCGCGGCGATCTGGCCGTCGGACCCTGCGGCGAACAGCATTTGCGCGCCGGGACCGCGCGGCGCGCTGCCCGCGACCTTGTAGAGTGTCGCCAGCGCCGCCGGACGGCCTGCCGTGAGGGCCGCGCGCAAGGCGGGGCGCACGTCGTCGATCCAGCCGAACTCGGGCCAGTCCGCGTCCTCGATCATGCCGCCAAGAACGGGGGCGTCGGTCAGCGTCATCACGCGCGCGCCGCTTGGCGCTCCATCGTGTCGCCGACCAGTGGGGCGATGACCAGACGGTGCAGGATCGTCGCCACTTCCTCGGGGCTGCGGGTGGAGGCGGGCTTGTCCCCGCCCTGCGCCAACCACCATGCAAGGATGTCGATGGTCGCGCCGGTGCCGTGGATGGTGCCGAGATCCGAAGGCAACCACGAATGGCGCGACTGCGCGCTTTCCGCGAGGCCGAGCGCCTGGCGGATGAACTCCTCGCGCACGATGCCCGCTGCGCCGCCGGTCAGCAGCGCCGACCACAGCATCGCGTGCTCGTGGACATGGCGGCAGACTTCCAGCGTCGATTCGTAGCTGTTGGCGGCGTAGAGGATGGGGATCGTGCGGCCGAGCAGATCCTCGATCTCATGCGCGGCGACGTCGGCCAGCAGCGCTTCCTTGGTCGGGTAGTGCCGGAAGAAAGTGGCGTACCCGGTTCCGGCGCGCGCGCTGATCTCGCGGATCGTCAGTTGGTCGAACGGCTTGATTTCAAGCAGCGCCAGCAGCGCCGAGGTCAGCGCCTGCCGCGAGCGGACCTGTCGTGCATCGGTGGGAGCCTCGCGCTTGAGGCCGTTCAGGCTGGTGTCCATGATACGATGCGTATCATTGCGACGGAGGCGTGTCTAACCGCAGCAGCCGTGAACCGGCCGCAACGCGGCGTTGAATATCACCCTTCGCCGATGCGATCCGCGAACAGCAGGCGACCGCCGGAAAGGTGCCAGAGCGCTTCGTTGAAATCGTTGTCGCTCATGGCGAAGCAGCCCTCGCTGCGACCGAGCTTGCCCCACTTGTCGATCATCGAGGAGCCGACGTACCAGGCCGGATGCATGACGATCGCGCGCGGCAGCGCCATCGAATTGTCGTTGTCCAGACCCATCAGGCGGATCGAGGTGCCGTACTTGCCCTTGTACCACTCGGCGGTGAGGTAAGCCCCGCGCGAGGTCGCTTCCGAGCCGGGAACGTTGGAAAAGCTCTGCAGCCAGCCGCTGTGCGCCGGGTCGGAACCGCGCCCGTGCGCGACGAGGAACGAGCGCATCGTCCCGTTTTCCAGATTGGCGAAGTGGAGGCGCGGTTTCCACGAAGGCTGCGCAAAATCGACGATTCCGACCACGTCGGCGCGCCACAGATGATTGCGCACGCGCCCGGCCTGCTTCGACGCGACGTCGAGTACACGGCGCTCGTAAAGCGATAGTCCAGTGGGCGATGCGGGAACCGATGTCAGGCTGCTTGGAAAGGCACCGGCGAGCGGCGCAAGAGCCTCACCGGGCGCGGTCGAATCGGGAAGGACACCTTCGGAGGCGAAAGCCCGCGCGGGCAAAGCCAGACCGATGCCGGCGACAAGCCCGCCCTTCAGTATTTTCCTTCGACTATGTGCGCGATCCATAGTGGCGGTAATACCACAATCGGTCCCGGTGATCCACCATCTCGTCGCGCGATCGGCGCTGGGCGGGAGCGTTCCGCCGCAAAAAACGTTTGGCGGGGCCGCGACTTAGGCGCGACCCCGCCACAAACATCAGGCTACCACCTTGAGCGGCTTGCGCTGGTGCTGGGCGATCCAGTCCTCCAGCACCGGGGCGATTCGCGTCCGCCACTTGCTGCCGTTGAAGATGCCGTAGTGGCCCACCTCGGCGGCGAGGTAGTACTTCTTGCGCTTCTCGGGCAGGTGGCTGGCAAGGTGCAGCGCGGCGCGGGTCTGGCCGATGCCGGAGATATCGTCCCTCTCGCCCTCGATCGCCAGCAGCGCCGTGTCGCGGATGCCGGACAGGTCGATCCGCTCGCCGCGATGGACGAACTCGCCCTTGGGCAGAGAGTGGTTCTGGAACACGTGTTCGATCGTCTGCAGGTAGAATTCCGAGGTCATGTCGCAGACCGCGCGATATTCGTCGTAGAAGGCCTTGGTGGCATCGGCGCTGTCACCGTCGCCCGCGACCATGTGCTTGAACATGCCGTAGTGGCTCATCATGTGGCTGCCGAGGTTCATCGCCATGAACCCGGCAAGCTGCAGGAAGCCCGGATAGACGCGGCGGCCGCCGCCCGGATAGGTCGCCGGAACGGTGGCGATGACGTTCTGCTGGAACCACGAAAGCGGCTGCTGCATCGCCACGTCATTGACGCTGGTGGGCGCCTCGCGCGTGTCGATCGGGCCGCCCATCATGGTGAGAGTGGCGGGACGGCAGGGGTGCTCCTTGGCGCCCATGATCGCGGCGGCGGCGTAGGCCGGAACCGAGGGCTGGCACACCGCGAGGACGTGGGTGCCGGGGCCGATGTGTTCGAGGAAAGAAATGACGTAATCGATGTAGTCGTCGAGATCGAAGCGCCCGGCGCTCATCGGCACCAGCTTCGCGTCGGCCCAGTCGGTGATGTAGACTTCGGCGCTTTCCACCATGCGCGCGACGGTGCCGCGCAGCAGGGTGGCATAGTGGCCGCTCATCGGTGCGACGATAAGGAGCTTGGGCGCGTCCTTGCCGAATCCAGGATGCTCGAATCGCAGCAGGTTGCCGAACGGCTTGTGCAGCACGATCGATTCGGTGACCGGCTGGATCTTGCCGTCGACGGTCACGGTCTCGATGTCAAACGAGGGCTTTCCGCGGGGGGAAGCGGCGTGCGCGAAGACGTCCAGTGCCGAGGCCATGACCGGGCCGAGACCCGAATAACCGAATGGAAGCGAGGGGTTGGTCAGCAGTTCGGCGCCAACCGACGCCCATGCGGCAGCGCTGCTCATCATGGCGCGCTGCAACTCGTAGGCATTGTAGAGCAAGTCGATTCTCCTGGCCGTTTCGGGGCCGAAACAGCCGTTGTGAGGGGTTCTTACTCCCCAACTAGGGAACTAGAGGTTACCGTTGCAACGCGGCAATTCCGATTTCAGGCAGGTGATCTTCGCAAGAGAGGCACGTTTCGCCGCGAATCGGACAGTATGTCCATGGCTAGAAGGAAGCCTTTTCCTCCGCTTCGCGACGCTGTAAGGCGCGGCGCCATGGATGGGACGCAAGGCAATGCCCCGGGGCAAGAGACCATGACTGAAGAGCCGAAGCGGCCACGCCGCAGTCTCGGCCCGCTGCGCATGGTCTGGCGCGAGATGCTCAAGTATCCGGGGCGCATGGCCACGGCAGGCGCGGCGCTGATTACGACGGCGACCTCGACGCTGGCGATCCCTTATGGCTTCCGGCAGATCATCGACAAGGGCTTCGCGCAAGGCGCCGACCCGAATGCGATCCGCTCGTGGTTCCTGATGCTGATGGGCGTGGTCGTGGTGCTCGCCATTGCAACGGCGATCCGGTTCTACTCGGTCTCGTGGCTGGGCGAGCGCGTCGTCGGCGACATTCGCCTGCGCGTGCAGCGCCACCTGCTGACTTTGGCGCCGAGCTTCTTCGAGGAGAACAGCCCCAAGGAAATCTCCTCGCGCATGACCGCCGACACCGCGATCATCGAGCAGATCGTGGGCACCACCGTCTCGGTCGCGCTGCGTAACGCGATCATGGCGCTGGGCGGGGTGATCTATCTCTTCGCGCTGGAGCCGGGGCTGACGGCGTGGCTGGTCATCGCCATTCCGGTGGTGATCCTGCCGATCGCCGCTTTCGGTCGCAAGCTGCGCGCCGTCTCGCGATCCAGCCAGGACCGCGTGGCAGACATCGGCGCGCTGACTGCCGAAGTGCTGGGCGCATTGAAGGTCGTGCAGGCGTTCAACCAGGAAGGCCGCGAGCAGGGCCGCTTCGCCGCCGCTGTGGAGCGCACGTTCGATACCGGCCGTCACCGCATCATGATCCGCGCGATCATGACCGCGGTGATCATGTTCCTGATCTTCGGCTCGATCACCATGATCATGTGGCGCGGCGCGATCGGCGTGGCCGAGGGCTCCATCACCGGCGGCACCATCGCCGCCTTCGTGGTAACGGCGGGCATCGTCGCAGGCGCGTTCGGCTCGCTCACCGAGGTCTACGGCGATCTCGTGCGCGGCGCGGGCGCGGCCAGCCGCCTCGCCGAGCTGCTGAGCGAGCATCCCACCATCGCCCCTCCGGCGCGCGCTCTGGTGCTGCCGAGCCCGGCGCGCGGCAAACTGGCGTTCGAGCGCGTGACCTTCCGCTATCCTTCGCGGCCCGAACTTCCGGCGCTGCACGACTTCAATCTGACCATCGAGCCGGGCGAGACCGTCGCTATCGTCGGCCCCTCGGGCGCGGGCAAGTCGACGCTGTTCCAGCTGGCCGAGCGGTTCTACGACCCGCAGGGCGGCGCCATCAAGATCGACGGTGTCCCGCTCGCCTCCGCCGATCCAGCCGAGATCCGCCAGCGCATCGCCCTGGTTCCGCAGGAAGGCGTGCTGTTCGCCGCCTCCGCGCGCGACAATCTGCGCTACGGCAACTGGAATGCCGACGACGAGGCGATCTGGCAGGCGGCCCGCGCGGCCAACGCCGAAGGTTTCCTGCGCGCGCTGCCGCAGGGCCTCGACACGTTCCTCGGCGAAGACGGTGCGCGCCTTTCGGGCGGCCAGCGCCAGCGCATCGCCATCGCCCGCGCGCTGCTGCGCGACGCGCCGATCCTGCTGCTCGACGAAGCCACCAGCGCGCTCGATGCCGAGAGCGAACGGCTGGTGCAGGACGCGGTCGAGACGCTGATGGCGCAGCGCACCACGCTGGTCATCGCTCACCGCCTCGCCACCGTGCGCAAGGCGGACCGCATCGTCGTGATGGATGGCGGCCGTATCGTCGAGCAGGGCACGCATGAAAGCCTGAGCGGGCAGGGCGGCCTCTATGCGCGGCTGGCGTCGCTGCAGTTCGACACTGTCGTCTCGGGGCAGCCGATCGCGCCGCTGGGCTGAGGCGCCCCTTTCGTCATTGCGAGCGCAGCGAAGCAATCCAGGGCAGCGTTACACCGCCTTGGATTGCTTCGCTGCGCTCGCAATGACGAAGCGAGATTGGCCTCGCCTTCGCAACCAGCGGCACGGCCTTCAATTTACCTCCATCACTGCTCCTTTTTCACTGGCGTTGCGCGCGCGTGTAACTAAGTTACGCGCCATCGCCGGTCGTCCTGATCCGGCCGAAATATCCTGTCGCCCCCGTCCGAAAGGTCACGACATGCTTCGTTATGCCGGCAAGGCGCTCCTTGCGAGCGCCGCGCTTTCCGTTCTCGCCTTCTCCGCTCCCGTCTTCGCGCAGGACGCTGCGCCCGCAGCCAAGCCCGCGCTCGCGCCCTCGGCCGACTGGGGCAAGTTCGGCGTCCAGACCCAGTGGATCGACACTGGGGCCAAGCCGGGCGACGACTTCGACGCCTACGTCAACGGCGTGTGGAACAAGACGGCGGTGCTTCCCGCCGACCGCACCCGCTGGGGCTCGTTCATCGAACTGAGCGACCTTTCGGAAAACCGCGTCCATGGCATCCTCGACGATCTGCTTGCCGCCAACCCGGCGCCCGGCTCGGACGCCGCGCGCATCGCCGCCGCCTGGAAGGCGTTCATGGACGTCGATGCAATCAACAAGGCGGGCCTCGCCCCGGCGCAGCCCTACCTCGCCGCGATCAAGGCGGCGAAGACCCCCACCGACATCGCCACGCTGTTCGGCAAGCCCGGCTATGCCTCGCCGATCGGCCTCTATGTCGGCGCCGACGACAAGCAGAGCGACATCTACGCGCTCAATGCCAATATCTCCGGCATGGGCCTGCCCGACCGCGACTACTACCTGAAGACCGACGCACGCTCGATCGAACTGCGCGACAAGTACAAGGCCTACCTGACGTTCGTGCTCGGCAAGGCGGGCTACGCCGATGCCCCGGCCGCCGCCGCTTCGGTGCTGGCGCTGGAAACGCAGCTCGCCAAGGCCGACTGGGACCGTGCCGCCGCCCGCAACCCGGACCTCACGTACAACAAGGTGCCGCTCGCCGAATTCGAAGCAATGGGCTCGCCCGGCGTCGTCAAGGCGTTCCTGTCGGCCGTGGGCGCGGACAAGGCCAGCTACGTGCTGATCGGCGAGATGCCGCCGACGGCCGAGGAGTTCAAGGCCGCCGGGATCGACCCGGCCAAGGCGGGCGACCAGTTCGGCCCCGGCATGCCGGCCGTCGTCAAGCTGATCGAGACCACCCCCATCGCCACCTGGCAGGCCTACCTCGCCGCGCACTTCCTGCGCGACAACGCCTCGGTCCTGCCCAGCGACATCGATGCCGCCACCTTCGATTTCTACGGCAAGACCCTGAGCGGCCAGCCCGAGCAGCGTCCCCGCTGGAAGCGCGGTATCGCGGCGGTCGAGGGCATGGCGGGCGAACTCGTCGGCAAGCTCTACGCGGCGAAGTACTTCCCGCCCGCGCAGAAGGCGGCGATGGCCGACCTCGTCGCCAACTTGCGCAAGGCGATGGCCGCCAACCTCAAGGATCTCAAGTGGATGAGCCCGGTCACGCGGGTAAAGGCCGAGGAGAAGCTCGACGCCTTCACCCCCAAGATCGGCCAGCCGGACGTGTTCAAGACCTATGAGGGCCTGACCTTCTCGCCCACCGACCCGCTGGGCAACACCATGGCGGCGGGCAAGTGGCAGACCGCCTTCGACATGAACCGCATCGGCGGTCCGGTCGATCGCACTGAATGGGGCATGCTGCCCGAGACGGTGAACGCCTACTACAACCCGGCGATGAACGAGATCGTATTCCCGGCGGCGATCCTGCAGCCGCCGTTCTTCAACCTCTCGGCCGATCCGGCGGTCAATTACGGCGGCATCGGCGCGGTCATCGGCCACGAGATGAGCCACGGCTTCGACGACCAGGGCGCCAAGTACGACGGCACCGGCAACTTGCGCGACTGGTGGACGCCGCAGGATCTCGCTGCGTTCCAGAAGCTGCAGGCGGCGCTGGCGGCGCAGTACGATGCCTTCTGCCCGTTCGACGACGGCAAGGATGGCAAGGCCTGCGTCAACGGCAAGCTGACGATGGGCGAGAACATCGGCGATCTCGGCGGCCTCAGTCTCGCCTACCGCGCCTACAAGCTCTCGCTGAACGGCAAGGAAGCGCCGGTGATCGACGGCGTCACCGGCGACCAGCGCTTCTTCATGGGCTGGGCGCAGGTCTGGCGTTCGAAGGTGCGCGAGGCGCAGGCGCGCCAGTTCCTCGTCACCGACCCGCACTCGCCGCCGCAGTACCGGGTCAACGGCATCGTGCGCAACTTCGACGAATGGTACAAGGCGTTCGGCGTGAAGCCGGGCGACAAGCTGTACCTCGCGCCCAAGGACCGCGTGCGGATCTGGTGAGCTAAGCAAGGCCCCAATTCTGCCGCCTGAAAGGGCAGCAGAATTGGGGCTTTCACCCACCCTTCGTCATTGCGAGCGAAGCGAAGCAATCCAGGGCAGCACCACGCCGCCCCTGGATTGCTTCGCTTCGCTCGCAATGACGAACAGGGTCTTCCACCTCACATTTCTGCAATGCAGCACGTCCCCGGTTGACTTGCCCGCCCGGTGCGGCATGACCTCCAGCTTATGGACCTGACCCTAACCGCGATCCTCCTCGGCATTGTCGAGGGCCTCACCGAGTTCCTGCCCGTCTCCTCGACTGGCCATCTCATCCTTGCCACCCGCCTGTTCGGCTATGATTCGAGCCAGTGGGCGACCTTCAACATCGTCATCCAGCTGGGCGCGATCCTGGCCGTGATCGTGCAGTTCTGGCGCACGTTCTGGGCCGTGGGCATGGGGCTGCTCAAGCTCAACCCCACCTCGATCCGCTTCGTGCGCAACGTGCTGCTGGCCTTCATCCCTTCGGCGGTGCTGGGCCTGCTGTTCAACAATTATATCGAGGGCCTGTTGGGTGAGCCCGCGGTGGTCGCCTGGGCGCTCATCATCGGTGGCATCGCGATCCTCGGCATCGAGAAGGTCGCCAAGCCCGGCCCGCTTACCGGCGTTTCGGAACTGCCCGCAGTCAAGTGTATCGGCGTCGGTTTCGCGCAGTGCCTCGCCATGGTGCCGGGCGTCAGCCGCTCGGGCGCGACGATCATGGGCGCGCTGTCGATGGGGATCGAGCGCCGGACGGCGGCCGAGTTCAGCTTCTTCCTCGCCGTGCCCACCATGGTCGGTGCCACGACTCTGGAACTTCTCAAGCACCACAAGGAACTGATGGCGGGCGCGGGGCCAGTGGGCTGGAACGAGATCGCGGTCGGCTTCGTCGTCTCGTTCATCGTCGCGCTGGTGGTGATCAAGGCGTTCATGGCCTTCGTCAGCAAATCCGGCTTCGCACCCTTCGCGTGGTATCGTATCGTCGCTGGCGCACTGGCGCTGTTCCTGCTGTCGAGGATCTGAAGACATGAGCAAAGAGGAGAAACTCGGCCGCAAGGATTACGAGAAGCTCCTCGAGCCGATGGAGGAGGAACTCGTCGGCATGGCGCGCTGGGCGCAGAAGAAGGGCGCGCGCATCGTCATCCTGTTCGAAGGGCGCGATACGGCGGGCAAGGGCGGCGCGATCAAGGCCGTCTCCGGCCAACTCAACCCCCGCCAGTGTCGCACCGTGGCGCTGGCCGCGCCGAGCGAGCGCGAGCAGGGCCAGTGGTACTTCCAGCGCTACGTCGACCATCTGCCGGCGAAGGGCGAGATCGTCCTGTTCGACCGCTCGTGGTACAACCGCGCCGGGGTCGAGAAGGTGATGGGCTATGCCACCGGGGACGAGGTCGATGCGTTCCTGCGCCACGCGCCCACCTTCGAGAAGATGCTGATCGACGACGGTATCCTGCTGTTCAAATACTGGCTCTCCTGCGATCAGGACAAGCAGGAGGAGCGCCTCCACGAACGGCTGGACGACCCGCTCAAGCGCTGGAAGCTGTCGCCGGTCGATATCGCCGCGCGCGACAAGTACGGCGAATATACCAAGGCGCGCGAGGCGATGCTCAAGGCCACGCATACCGATCATGCGCCGTGGACGCTGGTGGACTTCAACGACCAGCGGCTCGGCCGTCTGACCCTGATTCGCGATCTGCTGGCGCGGCTGCCCGATACGAAAGTGGAAGCGCCCGAACTCGACCTGCCGCCACTCGATGCCGAACCGAAGCGCGAGAAATTCGGCGTCCTGGAGCCGATAAAGCCGTTTCCGCTCTCCTGAGCATCACGCGAATCGGTGCCGCGCCCTTGACTTTGCGAGGCCAATCCAGCAAGGGGCGCAACCTTGAAGGGCGGCGCCTCGGTGTCGCCCCTTTATAGTTTTTCGTAACGCCGGCCTGCCAGGGCGGCTGCAACTTAGAAAGTACAGGATACCGCCATGGCGAAGCCCGCAACCGTCAAGATCCGTCTTGTCTCGACCGCCGACACCGGCTTTTTCTACGTGACCAAGAAGAATCCGCGGAACACGACCGAGAAGTTCAGCTTCAAGAAGTACGATCCCGTCGTGCGCAAGCACGTCGAGTTCAAGGAAGCCAAGATCAAGTAAGGTTCACGGTCGGTTCAAGGCTGTGGACCCAACGGGAAAGCCATGAACCACGTGACAAAAACCTTTCGATCCTGTGTGAGCGCGGCCGCTTTGGCCGCGCTTTCCGTGTCCGCCGCTCTCGTCCCCGCGCAGGCTGTCGCAGCCGCGCCCGATGACGCGAAACAAGTCGAGCAGGCCGTCGCGGCCTTGCGCGGCATCGGCACGTTGAAGGCGGACTTCGTCCAGACCGACCGCTCGGGGCAGACCGTCAGCGGCGTGCTGACGATGAAGAGCCCCGGCAAGATCCGCTTCCAGTATCAGCCGAGCGCCAAGATGCTGATCGTCGGCGACGGCAGGGCGCTGAACTTCATCGACTATGAAGTGCGCCAGGTGCAGCGCTGGCCGATCAAGAACAGCCCGCTCGGCGCGCTGCTCGATCCCAGCCGCGACGTCGCGAAGTTCGGCAAGCTGATCCAGACCGGCAATCCGGGCGTCGTCAGCATCGAGGTGCGCGATCGCTCGCACCCCGAGTACGGGGTGATCACCCTGATCTTCACGCGCAAGGCGTCGGCCCCGGGCGGGCTGGAACTGACCTACTGGGTCTCGCTCGATTCGCAGAACAAGCGCACCACCATCAGCCTGTCCAACCAGCGCTATGGCGTCCCGGTGACCGACAACGACTTCCGCTGGAACGACCCGCGCCCGCGCAATCGTCGTTAAGTGACCAACCCCTGATCGTCGATGACGGAAGGCGTTTTATCGCCGAATGTGCGGCTCTAGCGACAAACGGCGACAGTTTTCTTAACTTCGTTCACTTGGCAGTCAGGAGCCACGCCCCATATAGGTCTTGTCAGAACGGTTGTGAGGCGGGTTTCCCCCCTGTTGCCCGCGCCTCCTGAGTGACCGCCCTGATACTAGCGTGACGAACGCTTACAGGAACCCTCGAGCCTCTGCCCCCGGCTCGAGGGTTTTCTGTTTTCTTGGGTCAGGATTGGCCCATGCCGGGCTGCGAACGGCACCGTTCTCGCTCCGGCCTGAGCCAATCCTGACCCAAGAAAAGCACACGCATCCTCCCCGGAACGGGGAGGGGGCCATCCGCAGGATGGTGGAGGGGCACCCTCGGTTTACGCGAGGTCGGGGACTGGCAATTCCCGCAGGCGATGCCTAAAGCCACGCGCATGAAGATCGCCACCTGGAACATCAACTCCGTCCGCCTGCGCATCGACCAGGTCGAACGTTTCCTCACCGAGCAGGCCCCCGACGTGCTGTGCCTGCAGGAGATCAAGGTGGCGGAGCCCCTGTTCCCCCACGAGATGTTCGAGCGCCTCGGCTACACCCACCGCGCCATCCACGGCCAGAAGGGCTATCACGGCGTCGCGACTGTCTCGAAAGTGCCGTTCCGCGACTTCTCGAAGCACGACTGGCAGGACAACGGCGAGGCCCGGCACATCGGCGTCGAACTGCTCGGCCCCGGGCAGGGCATGGTGCTGGAGAACGTCTACATCCCGGCAGGAGGCGACGTCGCCGACCGCGAGGTGAACCCCAAGTTCGGCCAGAAGCTCGACTTCCTCGAACGCATGACCCGCTGGGCCGACAAGATCGACCGCCCGACCCTGATCGTCGGCGACTTCAACATCGCCCCGCTCGAATCGGACGTCTACGATCACAAGGCGCTGCTCAAGGTCGTCAGCCATACCCCGCTTGAAGTGGAAACCCTCAAGCGCCTGCAGGACGCGGCGGGCTTCGACGATCTCGGCCGCCGCTTCATCCCGGCGCCGGAACGCAACTATTCCTGGTGGTCCTACCGCAGCTACTGGCGCCAGAAGGACCAGGGCCGCCGCCTCGATCACATGTGGGCCTCGCCGGACCTCGCCCCGCAGGCGCGCGGGCACCACTTCGTCGAGGAAACGCGCCGCTGGGACCAGCCGAGCGACCACATCCCGCTCGTCACCGAGTTCGAACTCTGAGCGAGGAGGCCGCCTCGACGCGCCGCGTGGCGCTGGCGCTCGACGCGCTGCGCCATGGCTGGCCGGTGCGGGTGGCCGGCGTGGTGCTGCTTCCCGCCGAGACGGCCTTCGCGCCCGGCGTCACCGCCCCGCGCATGCTGATTTCGGCCGCCCGCGCGGCGACGCTGAAGCTCGCCAACCAGCGCGAGGCCGCCGTGCCCGAAGCGCCGGTGCTGATTCGCGCCGCCGAGCCCTTCGACCTCGACACCGCGCGCGCGGTGGCCGATCCCGCGCTCGACCTCGCCTATCCGATGAAAGGTCCCTTCGCGGCCGAGCATATCGAGGATGGCGATGCGGCGCGCACCGCGATGGAACTGGCGCGGCTTGCCGGTATCCTGCCCGCCTTCCTCGTCGCGCCGAATCAGGATGGCGAGGCGCAGGACGTTTCCAGTGCCGACCTCGCCGCGTGGAAAGACACCGCGCACCTCGCGATAGCCTCGCGCGCGAAGCTGCCCGTCGAGGCGGCGGAGAATGCCGAGATCGTCGCGTTCCGCGCGCTCGACGACTTGCGTGAGCACGTCGCGCTCGTCATCGGTACGCAGGACGGCGACCGGCCGCCGCTGGTGCGCCTCCATTCCGAATGCCTGACCGGCGACATTCTCGGCAGCCTCAAGTGCGACTGCGGGCCGCAGCTGAACGCAGCGCTGCGGGCAATGTCGGCGGAGGCCGGAGAGGGGGGCTGGGGCGTGCTGCTGTACTTGCGGCAGGAGGGGCGCGGCATCGGCCTCGTCAACAAGCTGCGTGCCTATGCGCTGCAGGATGCGGGCTACGACACGGTGGACGCCAACAACCGCCTCGGCCTGCCGACCGAGGCGCGCGATTTCCCGGTGGCGGCGCGGATGCTGGACCTGCTGGGGGTACGGGCGATCCGGCTGATGACCAACAACCCGGCCAAGGTCGCGGCGCTGAAAGGCGTCGGCGT
>Ga0308171_1002486_pt1 | contig 19275 bp, 12 predicted proteins | sample PhyGR1_FD_202135 | JGI IMG/M metagenome (GOLD analysis project Ga0308171, IMG submission 202135) | Phyllosphere microbial communities from UC Gill Tract Community Farm, Albany, California, United States - DLSLSG.R1 | ecosystem: Host-associated > Plants > Phyllosphere > Unclassified | place: USA... | reverse complement strand
CCCGATGCAGCAGAAGATGATGCAGTTCATGCCGCTGGTGTTCGGCGTCATGATGGCCTTCATGCCGTCCGGCCTGGTGCTGTACTGGGTGGTCAATGGTGGACTGGGCCTGCTGCAGCAGTGGTGGATGACCAAGCGCCACGGCAGCGACCCGGTGCCGGCCACGGCAGCCACCGCTCCGGCCAAGAAAAAGTAAGGCGCGTCTGCGCCGACGGGTAGAGCCGGCCGCTGGCCGGCTGACCCAGCAAAGGCCCGCCGCAAGGCGGGCTTTTCGCATGCGGCGTTAGAATCGCCGGCACACCATTCCCCTTTGTTCGAGTCCGCCATGCCGCGTGCGCCGTCGTTCCGCCTGTTTCTGCCCAGCCTGCTGTTGACCCTGCTCGTGGCTGGCTGTGGCGACAAGGACGCGCAGGCACCGGCGGCGGTTACCCAGCCGAGCGCACAGGCTGCCGCTGCCGCCGACCCGGCCGCCGCGCCGTTGCTGGGCGCATTGCAGAAGCAGCTCGACGGCTATCGACGGATCATCGTGCTGCTGGCCGATGAGGAACAGCAGTCCGCGGCCGATCGCACCACCTCCACCCGCATCGGCCAGCAGCTGTTCCACGATGGCCTGGAACAGCGCGGCGCCATTGCCACGCAGTTCGACACCCTGCTGCGCGGCACCAGCCCGCAGCGCTTCGCTACCCTGGGCACGGTGCTGGATTACATCGAGTCGGCGCCCGAACTGTTCGATGCCGATCGCCTGGCGTTCCGCGAGGTGCTGCGTGACCTGCACGAACGCATCGGCGCCGATTCCTCGTTGCCGGCGGTGAAGCTGCACCAGCGCATCGGTGAAGATCTGGAGGCGCTGGACGAGATCGAGCGCAACTACAACCAGGAACTGACCCGCATCTTCAGCCGCTTCGAGCGCACCCGTGCCATCGACCTGAAGCGCGAGAAGTGGGACGACTACATCGCGCACCTGCACAAGGACTACAGCCGCGAAGCGATCCTGCGCGACTACGGCGTGATCGAGCCGTACCCGATGTCGATGAAGGACAGCGACCGCGAGATCTTCGGCCGCGATCTGCCGCCGAAGACGGTGGTGCTGACCTTCGACGATGGCCCGCACAAGGCCTATACCGATGAAGTGGTGGCCATCCTCAAGCGCTACGACGTACCGGGCGTGTTCTTCGAGGTCGGCCGCAACCTGGGCAAGGTCGAGACCGATGGCAAGGTCAGCCTGGGGCCGATGGCCAAGATCAGCCGCAGCCTGATGGAAGATGGCTACGCGGTGGGCAACCACAGCCTGACCCATGCACAGCTCTCGCGCACCACCGGCGATGCGCTGCGCCAGCAGGTGCTGGACACCGACACCCTGCTGAAGGACGTGGACAGCAAGCGCGCGCCGCTGTTCCGCTTCCCGTATGGCGCACGCAACGCCGAAGGCCTGCAGCTGCTCAACGAGGCGGGCTTGAAGTCGATCATGTGGAACATCGATTCGATGGACTGGGCCGATCCGGTGCCCGAATCGATCGTGCAGCGCGTGCTCGACCAGGTGAACAAGGAACAGCGCGGCATCATCCTGTTCCACGATATCCACGACCGCGCGGTGAAGGCACTGCCGCAGATCCTGGACCGGCTGATCGCCGACGGCTACCAGTTCGCCGGCTGGAACGGCCGTGACTTCAGCGTCGCCCGACCGCGCAAGGGCAGCGACCGCGATGCCACCGTCACCACCGGCTATGAAAAATCGTGGGCGATCGTGGTCGGCATCGACAACTACGCCAAGTGGCCGAAGCTGGAATATGCCAGCCACGATGCCCAGGCCGTGGCCGATACGCTGACCGGGCAGTTCGGCTTCCCGTCCTCGCAGGTGATCGTGCTGAAGAACGAGCAGGCCACTCGGAACAACATCCTGGCCGCCTTCCACGACCGGCTGTCCGACGACCGCACCGGCAGGAATGATCGGGTGTTCGTGTTCTTCGCCGGCCATGGCGCGACACGTCAGTTGGCATCCGGGCGCGACCTCGGCTACATCATCCCGGTCGATTCGGACCCGAAGGAATTGGCTACCGATGCCATCGCGATGACCGACATTCAGAACATCGCCGAGAGCATGCAGGCCAAGCATGTGATGTTCGTGATGGACGCCTGCTACAGCGGTTTGGGCCTGACCCGCGGCGGCCCGTCGTCATCGTCGTTCCTGCGCGAGAACGCACGCCGCAGCGCGCGGCAGATGCTGACCGCCGGCGGTGCTGACCAGCAGGTGGCCGATGCCGGCCCGAACGGCCACTCGGTGTTTACCTGGGTGCTGCTTCAGGCATTGGCTGGCAAGGGCGATCTCAATGGCGATGGCCTGATTACCGGTACCGAGCTGGCCGCCTATGTCGCGCCGGCGGTGTCGGCGGTCTCGCAGCAGACGCCGGCTTTCGGCAGCCTGCCCGGCTCGCAGGGGGGCGAGTTCGTGTTCCAGGTGCCGGACAGCCAGGAATACCTCAACGCCGATACGCGCCAGCTGACTGCCGATGCGATTGCTCTGAACAACAAGGTCGACGCTGCCCAGGACGCCAAGAACAGCGAAGCGCCAGTGACCGTGGCCGACCTGCAGGGCGGCAAGGCCAGGCTGGTGGTGCCTACGGCCGGACCGGCCTCCGACCGCCAGCGCGCGCAGCAGGCCAATGACCGTGGCCTGCAGCTGTACCGCGAGAAGCGCTACGACGAAGCCGCCGTGCAGTTCGCCGAGGCACTGAAGCTGCGCCCGGATTTCGCCCAGGCAGCCAACAACCTCGGCTTCGTCTACTACCGACAGCAGCGCTACGCCGAAGCGGCGCGCTGGCTGGAGAACACGCTGAAGATCGATCCGTCGCGCGCGGTGGCCCATCTCAACCTGGGCGATGCCTACTTCCACGCGGGCGACAAGGCCAAGGCCAAGCAGGCCTACACCACTTACCTGGCACTGCAGCCGCAGGGCAGTGGTGCGGCGCAGGCGCGCACGCAGCTGGAGAAGCTCTGAGCAATGAACGACGCGACCCGCACCGAGACCATCGTGGCCATTGCCAGCGCGCCCGGCGCGGGCGGCGTGGGCCTGTTGCGCCTGTCGGGCCCACGCGCCGCAGCCATTGCCAATGCACTGGGCGCACCGACGTTGCGCCCGCGGCATGCGCATTACGCGCGCCTGCGCGATGCAGGCGGTGAGGTGATCGATGATGGCATCGTGCTGTGGTTCCCGGCACCGAACAGCTTCACCGGCGAAGAAGTGGTGGAGCTGCAGGGCCATGGCAGCCCGGTACTGCTGCAGCAGCTGGTCGCGCGCTGTGTCGCGCTCGGCGCGCGGCAGGCGCGTCCCGGCGAGTTCAGTGAGCGCGCGTTCCTCAACGGCAAGCTCGACCTGGCCCAGGCCGAAGCCATCGCCGATCTGATCGCGGCCGGGGACAACCGCGCTGCGCGTGCGGCACGACGTTCACTGGACGGGGTGTTCTCGCGCCGCATCGAAGCGGTGGTCGATCAGCTGGTGCTGCTGCGCATCCACGTGGAAGCGGCCATCGATTTCGCCGACGAACCGCTGGACACGCTCGGTGGCGCACAGGTGCGGCGTGGCCTGGAGCAGGCGCGCAGCGATCTGGCCACGCTGCGACGCGACGCAGAGCGTGGCCGTCGCCTGCGCGATGGCCTGCATGCGGTACTGATCGGCCCACCGAATGCCGGCAAGAGTTCGCTGTTGAACGCGCTGGCCGGTAGCGAGCGTGCCATCGTCACCGACATCGCCGGCACCACCCGTGACACGCTGCGCGAGACCATCCGCCTGGATGGGCTGGAACTGACCCTGGTCGATACCGCCGGCCTGCGCGACGGTGGCGATGCCATCGAACGCGAAGGCATGCGTCGCGCGCGCGCGGAGATCGAGCGCACCGACCTGGCGTTGATCGTGCTGGATGCACGCGATCCGGAAGCCGGGCAAGCCGCGATAGGCGAAGCGGTACTGGCGGTGCCGCACAAGGTCTACATCCACAACAAGTCGGATCTGCTGGAGGCGATGCCGGTGCTGGACGACCCGGACCGCGTGTTCGTCTCCGCTGCGACCGGCGCGGGACTGGATGACCTGCATACGCGGCTGCGTTCGATCGCTTCGGCCGGGGCAGGGGAGCAGGTGGAAGGCGAGTTCTCCGCACGCACCCGCCACGTCGATGCGATCGAACGCGCACAGGAACACGCGCAGCGGGCGGATGGCGAGCTGGTGCACGAGCATCTGGAGCTGGCGGCCGAGGAGCTGCGGCTGGCGCACGACGCGCTGGGCGAAATCACCGGGCAGATGAGTGCCGATGATCTGCTGGGAAGGATCTTTTCTAGTTTCTGCATCGGAAAGTGATGTGGGGTGCGTCTAGTGCTACGGACGATGAAATCAGAGGGCTTGATCGAGTCAACGGGCAAAGGAAGGGGATCGAAATGGATCAATCAGGCGGAAGGGAATCATGGTGAAATGAATCGGCAACATCAGTCGCTTGTCCGGAGCCAACATCAAACAAGCCATCGCCCAAGAACGCGGCTAGAAGTCGGAGCCTTGTGCTTGAATCGCTCCGAAACAGCCCAAAGAATCCGGGGACAAAGAAGTGAGTGACCAGTTCTTCAATCAGCCTATTCTCAATTCGCCATACGACTACCCATCTCGGCACTGGGAGCTGGACGACAGCGGACAACCTACTCAGCAAATCGTCGAGTCACGCCGAGCTTCCAGTTTCATCAGTCCGATTCCAAAGCCCCGCCGGCACTGCGGCGAACAGGCTACGCTGGCGCTGGACGAAGCTGAGAGCTTGGCTGACGACGGGCAGCGTTACCGCCACTCTGAGCTGATCAATTCGGTGCGGCGCGAGGTCGATGCCTGGCGTCGCCTGCCGCCGTCGCAGTGGCGCGTCACCCCCGAAACGGCCCGTTTGCTAGAGCACTGGCGCAGCCACCAATTTGCGGGTGTACGCCCGTTCTTCTGCCAGGTAGAAGCGGCCGAAACCGCGATCTGGTTAACTGAGGTCGTCCCGCAGCTCGGTAAAAGTGGCGAACGCTTCCTCGATCATTTGAAGAAGGTGAGCGACGACGCTAACCCCGGCCTACTGCGCTTGGCCCTGAAGCTGGCCACCGGGGCAGGCAAGACTACGGTCATGGCCATGCTCATCGCTTGGCAGACGGTTAATGCCGTGCGCCATCCGCAGAGCAAGAAATTCTCCCGAGGCTTTCTGCTGGTCGCCCCTGGCCTGACCATCAAGGATCGTCTGCGCGTGCTCCTGCCCAATGATGCAGACAGCTACTACGCCAGCCGGGAGATCGTTCCCCGCGACATGCTGGCGGATCTAGACAAGGCCAAGATCGTCATCACTAACTACCACGCCTTCAAGCTGCGCGAGCGTATGGAGTTGTCCAAGGGCGGCCGCCGTTTGCTGCAAGGTCGCACCGGCAGCGAACTGGACACTCTGGAAACCGAGGGCCAGATGCTCCAGCGGGTTATGCCGGAGTTGATGGGGCTGAAGAACATCCTCGCCATTAACGACGAGGCACACCACTGTTATCGAGAAAAGCCGCACGCTGCGGAGGACGATGAGGATCTCGACAAAGAGCAGAAAGCCGAAGCCGAGGAGAACAGCGAAGCCGCACGGCTGTGGATCTCCGGCCTGGAGGCAGTCAACCGCAGGCTGGGCTTGCAACAGGTGATCGACCTGTCGGCCACACCGTTCTTCCTGGCCGGATCCGGCTACGTGGAAGGGACACTGTTCCCTTGGACGATGAGCGACTTCTCGCTGATGGACGCCATCGAGTGTGGCATCGTCAAACTGCCGCGTGTGCCGGTGGCCGACAATATCCCTGGCGCGGAAATGCCCGTCTACCGCGAGCTCTGGAAGCATATCGGCAAGAAAATGCCGAAGAAAGGGCGTGGCAAGAACGCCCAGCTCGATCCGCTAGCTATCCCGGTGGAACTGCAGACCGCGCTGGAAGCCCTGTACGGGCATTACCTCAAAACCTTCGATGCCTGGAAGCAGGCTGGCATCAACGTGCCACCGTGCTTCATCGTGGTGTGCAACAACACCGCGACTTCCAAACTAGTGTTCGATTACATCTCCGGTTTCGAGCGTACCAACGACGACGGCTCCATCACGCGCGTGCCAGGACGGCTGGAACTGTTCCGCAACTTCGATGAGCATGGCGAGCCCCTGGCGCGCCCGAACACCTTGTTGATCGACAGCGAGCAGCTCGAATCCGGTGAGGCGCTGGACGACAACTTCCGAGGCATGGCTGCCGACGAGATTGAACGCTTCAAGCGCGAGATCATCGAGCGCACCGGCGACCGCCGCCAGGCTGAGAACCTGAGTGACAGCGAACTTCTGCGCGAAGTGATGAACACCGTTGGCAAGCAGGGGTGCCTGGGTGAGCAAATCCGTTGCGTGGTCTCGGTGTCCATGCTCACCGAAGGCTGGGATGCCAATACCGTCACCCACATCCTCGGCGTGCGTGCGTTCGGCACTCAACTGCTGTGCGAACAGGTGATTGGCCGGGCCTTGCGCCGCCAATCCTATGAATTGAACGAGCAGGGCCTGTTCGACGTGGAGTATGCCGACGTATTCGGCATTCCCTTTGATTTCACAGCCACGCCTGTTGTCGTCACGCCGCCCAAGCCCCGCGAAACAGTCACAGTCAAGGCTCTCCGACCGGAGCGCGACCATCTGGAAGTGCGGTTTCCGCGCGTGCAAGGCTATCGTGTCGAGCTGCCAGAAGAACAACTCGAAGCCGAATTCAATGACGATCACCACCTCAGTCTTACGCCTGATATGGTCGGTGCGACCAAGACCCACAACGCCGGCATCATCGGCGAGGCGGTGGAACTGGACATCAAGCATCTGGGAGACGTGCGCCAATCCACCCTGCTGATGGAGCTGACCAAGCACCTGCTGTTCCAGCATTGGCGAGATCAAGGCCAGGATGCACCGATTGCCTTGTTCGGTCAGCTCAAACGCGTCGTGCGCCAGTGGCTGGACGAATGCCTGGAGTGCAAGGGCGGTACCTACCCGGCGCAGTTGATGTACCGCGAACTGGCGGACATGGCCTGCCAGCGTGTCACTAAGGGCATTACCGCGAAAGAACTGGAGAAAGGCCGGCAGGTCAAGGCCATTCTTGACCCATTCAACCCGACCGGAAGCACCGCGCACGTGCGCTTCAACACTTCACGTCCTAGCAGCGAACGCTGGGAAACCCTCGGGGTGGAGAACCAGCCGAAGAACCACGTCAACTGGGTCATCTTGGACAGTGGCTGGGAGAGCGAGTTCTGCCGCGTCGCCGAGTCCCACCCCAAGGTGCTGGCCTACACCAAGAACCACAACCTCGGACTGGAGGTGCCTTACCGCTTCGGCTCGGCCAACCGAATCTACATCCCCGACTTCATTGTGCAAGTGGAGGACGGTGGCGGCGAGACCGACCCGTTGAACCTGATCGTCGAAATAAAGGGCTACCGGCGCGAGGATGCGAAGGAAAAGAAGTCCACTATGGACACTTACTGGATTCCTGGCGTGAATCACCTCGGCACGCACGGCCGTTGGGCTTTTACGGAGTTTGGCGATGTGTATGAAATGCAGGATGACTTCGCGAAAGAGGTCGAGGTGAAGTTCAACCAAATGATTGAAGCGGCTGCGCAGGGAAACAAGGAACACTGAGATGGCAACCAAGAAGACCCAGAAGCCCGGCAAGAGCATCGAGCAAATCACGCATACCGAGGCCAAACGCAGGAACATCCCGACCGTGGAGCACCAATCGGTGATGCAGCAACACGAGCAGGTGCCGGTGAAGGTGGCCTACCCACGCGCCAACCGGCAATGGCTGGAGGAACTGTGCGCTCTGCATGACGCCGGTAAGGCATCCTCGGAGTTCCAGCAGCGGCTCAACCGCGATCTGGACCCACAACTGATCTGGCGCGGCAAGGACCAGCAGGACTGGAGCGATCTGGTGGTCAACGCACCGCCGCTCTACATCCAGGAGAAGGTCAAGCCCAAGGCGCTGATCGACGACCTACGCCGCCAGACCGAAGCTCGCCGCGAGGCCGCCGCGCCGCAGCCGGACATGCTAGATCTGTTCGGCGACTTCAACGGCCTGCCCGAAGGTGCGGACCGCACCGAGTTCTACCAGCACGAAGGCCACTGGCAAAACCGCTTCATCCTAGGCGACAGTTTACAGGTGATGGCCAGCCTGGCCGAGCGCGAGGGGCTGCGCGGCAAGGTGCAGTGCATCTACTTCGATCCTCCGTATGGGATTAAATTCAACAGCAACTTCCAGTGGTCCACCACCAGCCGCGACGTGAAGGACGGCAACGCCGACCACATCACCCGCGAGCCAGAGCAGGTCAAGGCCTTCCGAGACACCTGGCGCGACGGCATTCATTCCTACCTGACCTATCTGCGCGATCGGCTGATAGTAGCGCGAGATTTATTGACCGAGTCCGGGTCGATCTTCGTGCAGATTGGCGATGAGAATGTGCATCGGGTTCGGGCGGTGCTTGATGAAGTATTTGGTGATGAAAATTTCGTAAGTGCGATTCACTTCCGGACTACAACGGGACAAGCGTCTGATATCCTGCCAAGGTCTGGGGATTTTGTCCTCTGGTACGCTAAGGCACGAACTTCACTCAAGCATCGCCAGCTCTACCGCAGTAAAGATCTAAGCGAACTCGCAAGTTACTCAAGCGCAATGTCCGCCATCGACGGTAGCGTTAGAAAACTGACTGAAGCAGAAAACGCCGGAACAGTTCCTGTCCCCGTCGGTTGGAAGGTCTACTCTGCACAGAATATGCGCTCACAAGATTCTGGCGCAGAAGAAAACCGAAGATTCACCTATCGAGGGAATGAGTTCGATTGTGGTCCGAATCACCATTGGAAAACAAGCCCGGTCCCTGGGATTCAGAGGCTTACGCAGGCAGGTCGAATACAGGTCAATGGAAAAACGCCAAATTACATCAGGTTTGTTGACGACTACCCGGTAATTGAGTTTACGAACATATGGGATGACACCGCGGTCGCTGGCTTCAGTGGAGACAAGAAGCGTTACGTAGTAGAAACTCCCGCAAAGGTGATTCAACGCTGCGTTTTGTTGGCCACTGACCCTGGAGATCTCGTTCTCGACCCGACCTGCGGCTCGGGCACCGCCGCCTACGTCGCCGAACAATGGGGCCGCCGCTGGATCACCATCGACACCAGCCGCGTCGCGCTGGCGCTGGCCCGTGCCCGCATCATGGGCGCGCGCTATCCGTATTACCTTTTGGTCGATTCCCGCGAGGGCCAGTTGAAGGAAGCCGAGGTCACCCGCACCGCGCCGTCCAGCCAGCCCACCTGGGGCAACATCGCTCACGGTTTCGTATACGAGCGCGTGCCTCATATCACGCTCAAATCCATCGCCAACAACGCCGAGATCGACGTCATCTGGGACAAGTTCCAGACCGTGCTGGAGCCGCTGCGCGGAGCACTGAATCAGGCGCTAGGCCAGCAGTGGCAGGAGTGGGAGATCCCGCGCGACGCAGGTGCCCAATGGAGCGAGGCTGCGATAAAGCTGCACGCCGACTGGTGGCAACGGTGCGTTGCCAGGCAGAAGGAAATCGACGCCTCGATCGCTGCCAAAGCCGAGTTCGAATACCTCTACGACAAACCCTACGAGGACAAGAAGAGGGTGCGCGTGGCCGGCCCCTTCACTGTCGAATCCCTCAGCCCGCACCGCGTCCTGGGCGTGGACGAGGAAGACGAACTGATCGACCACGTTGCCGAAACCCAGGCCGAATACGGTCAGGACTTCGCCAGTTTGATTCTGGCTAACCTGCGCACCGCCGGCGTGCAGCAGGCGCACAAGGCCGACAAGATTGAATTCACCTCACTGGAGGCGTGGCCGGGCGACTTGATCTGCGCCGAAGGCCGCTATCTGGAAAACGGGCAGGTCAAGCGCGCCGGCATCCTCGTCGGTCCCGAGTTCGGCACCGTCACCCGCGCTGATTTGGTTGATGCCGCCCGCGAAGCCGGCGACGCCAACTTCGACGTGCTCATTGCCTGCGCCTTCAACTACGACGCACCGGCCAGCGAGTTCAGCAAGCTCGGCCGCATCCATGTGCTCAAGGCGCGCATGAACGCCGACCTGCACATGGCCGAAGACCTGAAGAACACCGGCAAGGGCAACCTGTTCGTGATCTTCGGCGAGCCAGACGTGGACGTGCTGGACACACAGGGCCGCAGCATCCGTCGCTACGACGGTAAGCGCGACATCATCGAGGTGCCCGCCGACGGACGACTGGTGGTGCGCATCAACGGCGTGGACGTGTTCCACCCCAGTACCGGCGAAGTGCGCAGCGATGGTGCGGACGGAATCGCCTGCTGGTTCCTGGACACCGACTACAACGAGGAGTCCTTCTTCGTCCGCCACGCCTACTTCCTTGGCGCGAACGACCCGTACAAGGCGCTGAAGACCACCCTCAAGGCCGAAATCGACCCCGACGCCTGGGCTACCCTCAACAGCGATACCTCGCGCCCGTTCGCCAAGCCCAGCACCGGCCGCTTTGCGGTGAAGGTCATCAATCATCTCGGGGATGAGGTAATGAAGGTTTTCAGGGTAAGCTAGGCTCCCGAGGATACTATGAAGATCGAGTTCTCCCAGCCTAGGTTCACCGGCACACGTTTTGACGAGCACACCTTGCCCGTCGATGTGGCACGGGATCTTGCTGCTTATGAGTCCCTGATTGTTGATCTGGCCAAGCACCTGTATTTGCAGGAGCACCCGGAAAGGCAGCGTGTGCCCAAGGGATTTGCTGCAGATTTTCGTCTGGACATTGAACGCATCGATGAAGGCAGTACCAAGCCGATGCTGGCGCTGGTCATGGCCGGCGCGCTTGCCCTGCAAGGTGGTGAGCGCGACTACTTTGAGCGTGCCCGTGAATTAGTGGCAGAGTGCATTGCCGCGCCCGTTGCAGCGTTGCCGGAGGACTTCCCGAAGGAGTTGCTGGGCTACTTCAACCAGTTCGGGCGCTCGTTGCGTGCAGATGAGGCTTTGGAGCTGCCGGTTCAACGCGGCGGTAATTCGGCCCGACTGACGCAGGAAAAACGCAAGGAATTGGTGCTTGCTGCTGATCAGGTTTATCAAAAAGAAGTTGACCTGGCTGGCTCCATTGCTGAAGTTGACTGGGAAAAGTCATCGTTCAGGTTGCGTTTGGCGGATGGCGGACAAATCAACGTGACAATGCCGGACTCTTTCCACAACAAGGCACGCGAATTTGGTGGCAAGACTCGCCATCTGGTTTCATTGAAGGGTGTAGCAACATTTGACTCATGGGATCGCCTACAAAAACTCGTCTCTGTTGATTCGCTGGAAGTGACCAAGAACTATGCTATCTCAACGCGGTTCGATGAAATTTCCCAACTTGAGAACGGCTGGTTCGAGGGCATTGGTTTGGCGCCTGATGCCGATGCGCTTGCGTGTGTTTCCGAGAAACTGATTATTGACTATCCGGAAAAATTGCCACTGCCCCAGATTGCGCCCAAGCAGGATGGAAATCTACTGCTCGAATGGAACGTGGAAGGCGATCCGTCGCTGGATATCGACCTGGCCAATTCTCAAGCCAGTTTCCATGCGTTTGGCACCCTCAATGAAGACGTGGAACGGGACTTTAATCTCGATGCCGCCGGTTGGCAGGCGCTGTTCGCGTTCTTGGGTGAAAATATCAAGGTACAGGTGCAGCAGGCATGAACGATCAAACCTTGCTGTTGCGCCAGGTGAATCCCAAGTTCTTTGAGAATGGCCAGGTTTCAAGTCAGGCTTTCTTTCCCTTTCCAAAAGACGATGGAAAGCTGTCGGTCTACGACAGCGAGCAGATCAGCGTCGAAGACGCATACCATCATTACACAGTAGACCAACAATTGGCATCCGTTGGGGTTTGGGCTGTCAACGGTGCCGAAGTTGCTGCGGAAGGCTTAACGTATCATCCGGATCCGGTTGTTGGGAATGAGGCTCATGCAGTAATCGACTTCGATGCACGAAGTGAAAAAGAGTGCAGAAAGCTAGCAAAGAAGCTGAGAAGCCTTGCTGTTGCGCGTGGCAGTTTGTATCAGGCAGCGTAAGCGCCATCACAGAGGAACCGATGCAAATCCGCATTGCCGACACTTTCACCACCAGCCTGGCCCGTCTGACCGGCGATGAACAAAAAGCCGCAAAGACCACTGCCTTCGATTTGCAGATGGATCCCGTCTGCAACGGCATGAGCTTCCACAAGCTCGACAGAGCCAAAGACCCGAACTTCTGGTCGGTGCGTGTCAGCCGTGACATTCGTCTGATCGTCCACAAGAGCGCTGGCAGTCTGCTGCTCTGCTACGTCGATCACCATGACAAGGCCTATCAATGGGCAGAACGGCGCAAGCTGGAAGTGCACCCGACCACCGGTGCAGCTCAGCTTGTCGAAGTCCGCGAGCGTGTCGAGGAGATCTTCGTTCCGAAGTACGTCGAGGACAGCAGGGCGGCGACGCCACGGAAGCCGAAACTGTTCGCGAGCTATGGCGACGCTCAACTGCTGGCTTATGGTGTGCCGCAGGAGTGGCTGGCCGACGTGAAGGCGGCTGATGAGGATTCCCTGCTGGAACTGGCCGACCACCTGCCCGGTGAGGCGGCCGAAGCCCTGCTTGAACTGGCGACAGGCGGCGCGCCGGCCTTGCCGGAAGTGGCAGCCAAGGGGGCAGACCCATTCCAGCATCCAGACGCGCAACGCCGCTTCCGTGTAATGTCCGATATGGACGAACTGGCCCGCGCCCTGGAATATCCGTGGGACAAGTGGACAGTGTTCCTCCATCCGGCGCAGCGTCAGTTGGTCGAGCGGCATTACAACGGCGCGGCGCGTGTGTCCGGCTCAGCGGGTACGGGCAAGACCGTGGTTGCCTTGCACCGGGCTGTGCATCTGGCGCACCAGGACGAAGATGCGCGCGTTCTGCTTTCCACGTTTTCGGACACGTTGGCCAACGCCTTACGTGGCAATCTGTATCGGCTGATCTGGAACACGCCAAAGCTCGGCGAACGTATTGATGTGACCGCAATGGATGCTCTTGGTATACGCCTGTATGCGGCGGAATTCGGCAAACCGGTATTCGCTAGTCGTGATGAAATTTCCACGCTGCTGAAGGCTGCGGCCGCGCAGGTAGAAGGCCTGAGAACCAACGCCTCATTTGTGCTGTCCGAATGGGAAGACGTGGTGAACACCTGGCAAGTCGAAAGCTGGGAGGCTTACCGTGATGCCAAGCGGCTGGGTCGCAAGACGCGACTGCCGGAGGCGCAGCGCGCCCTGTATTGGCAGTTGTTTGCCAAGGTGAAGGTGCAATTGAAGCAGGCCGGCAAGATTACTGCGGCCGAGATGTTCGCCAGGCTGGCGGAGGCGATGCCGAAACGTAATTATCCGGTATTCGATTACATCGTGGTGGACGAGGCACAGGACATCGGCGTGCAGCAATTGCGCTTCCTGGCGGCGATCGCTGGCAATCGCGCCAATGCCTTGTTCTTCGCCGGCGATCTCGGCCAGCGCATATTCCAGACACCGTTCTCGTGGAGGTCTCTGGGTGTGGATGTGCGTGGCCGCTCGCGCACGCTCAATATCAACTACCGCACCTCGCACCAGATTCGCTCACAGGCCGACCGGCTTCTTGGCCCCGACGTCTCTGATGTGGACGGCAATGTCGAAAGCCGCAAGGGCACGATTTCTATATTTAACGGGCCTGAGCCGACCATTTGCAGCTATGCCGATGCCGAGATGGAGAGCCGAGCCGTCGGTGTATGGTTGCAGCAATGCAGTGCCAGCGGTGTGCTGCCGCAGGAAATCGGCGTTTTCGTGCGATCCGACAGCGAACTGTCACGCGCGCAGGCGGCAGTGAGGGCTGCAGGTTTGCAGGGACGCGTACTTGGCAAGGACATGGCTACGCAAGAGGGCTTCGTCAGCATCACCACGATGCACTTGGCAAAGGGCATGGAATTCCGTGTGGTTGCGGTAATGGCCTGCGACGATGAAATCATCCCTTCACAGCTGCGCATCGACACTGCTGCTGACGAGGCTGAGCTGACTGAAATTTACAACACCGAACGCCAGTTGCTGTATGTGGCTTGTACCCGTGCCCGCGATCAGCTGCATGTCTCCGCGGTCAAACCGGAGTCGGAGTTTCTGCGAGACTTGCTGCAGACTAGTGTTGGGTGAATGGTAAATTGGAATAGGATTCATTGCCGGCGGCCGATAGCGAGCACTACAGAGAGAAGGTAGAGCGTTGGAAAATAATTCGGCAGAGTTCTGCGAAAATCAGTGCTTTTATTGCTTGCTTCATCACTCCGAAACCCTAGTCTTTTCAGAGGAGGCATTAGAGGTTCGGGTGATATAGGCTCCCAGCCGATCTCAGGTACCCAGATAGATCCACTTCCAGCCTTTCATGCCCGAGTTTGCCGCTAATCTCCTACCGGGCGTGTTGGTCGCTTATTTGGCGGTTTGCATTGAGCAGGATCTTGTCAGGACCAACCGCCGCCAGTGCCTTCCACTCCGTCAACGCCTCATACCGCAACTGTGCGTACCGATGCCGCAGTGCGTGCATGTTGCTCAACTCCGTTGCCTTGCATTGGCTGCCGTGGACATACCGCTGCTGGATGTAGGCCTTGTTCGCGGGATCAGTGAGCCCTGCCATGCTAGCTAGTGCACCTCATCCAGCGCCGTCCGCCGCTCCGGTGCCGTGATCGGTACCATCCGGTCGCGCCCGCCTTTGGCCCACGAGCCTTTGTTGGCGATGTGGTCACCACGGTTCGCATAGCGGGCTGGAACGTGATGGACTCTTCGCGGTGCAGCCCGGAGGCCTTTCGCAGGCGCAGGCGCAGGCTCATGCGGAAGTGTGAATCGGCGATTCGATCCAGCTTGTCACCGAGTTCCTTGGCCTTGTTCTTGCACGTCACATAGCGTTGTTCAGGGATGGCCAGCTTCGAGTTGCCCACAGGCAGGATGCCTGCCTTGCCAATTTTCTTGGCCCACCAGCGCAGGTGGGGCCATGCGATTTTTTTCAGTGTGGCGACCGAAAGGCCCTGGGCGTGCAAGCGCTGCAACAGGGCTTCGACATGCTTACCCTTGAGTGAGGAGGCCCGCATCTGGCGGAAACCCGTCTCACGTAGTTGGCGTGCTGCCAGACTCAGCGATTGTTGCCGGTCAGCCTGCGTGGCGTGGCTGCCGTCGCGATTGCTCAGGAAGAACTGGCGCAGGGTATAGGTCAGGTCGTCCATCGCGGTGTTGTTCCATCGGTTATCGGGACTGAGAAGCAAACGGTAGTGTTTCTGCCAACTCGCCAAGGTAAAGGTACCCGAAGAGCAGGGGCCAGGTGCTCAGTTCACCTGTGGCCTCGAATGAGGCATACGCCATACGCCTTGGTTGCTGTGGGAAGGCCGGGCGGAAGAATTGCAGGGAATGACAACGCGGTGTGCTGAGATAGATTGGTACCTCCTGTGATGGGATGGATAACGAGCCGGCAGGCCTTGCGAGGTCGGGCGACCCGCGACGAGTGGCTGGAACGGCGGATGTGTGTTGCGACGATGGCAGGACGAACCGCGCCGAGGATAAGGAAGGCTCAGGAGGTGGGAAAATGAGTCCGTTGCAGCGTATTGGACGTTGGCGAACGTCGATGGCCCGGTTCACGGCATATGATCAGGTCGTCCGCTGACACATCGCACTGGTAACAGGAGAGCGAGAAGCATCCGGGGAGGGCCATCCGCCGCCACCAAGGGACACGCTTGGTATTTGGGTCCAAGAATAGGCCAGCGCGTAACGGGGCCGCCATGAAAACCTTGAATATTAATGATATGTGTCAGAAGTTCGGGTTCTGCATCGAAAAGTAGCGCAGGGGCAGACCTCGCAGGGACTCTGACGCCGACATTGACCAACCAAGGTTGGCACAGGGTGTTTGAGCATCATGGATGCCCGCTCGCAGAGCGCCGACCAAGGTCGGCGACTACCGGATACATAAAGACGAGCCCCTTCGGGGATCCGACCCCAGCTCCCCCAACCTGTCACATTCCCGCCGCATACTGACGCCCATCACAAACCGCGTGGGGGAGTTGCAGTGAAGTCGTGGGGTCGTGCGTTGCTGTTGTCGCTGGCCGTGGCACCATCGGTGGCCATGAGTGCTGAATCCTCCCCTCCGGCCGCGCCCAGGGCGTCGGTCTACGGCCACCGCGGCGCAAGCGCATTGCTGCCCGAACACACGTTGGCGGCCTATGCGCAGGCCATCGCCGACGGCGCCGACTACATCGAACCGGACCTGGTGATGACCAGGGACGGGGTGATGGTGGCCCGCCATGAGAACGAGATCGGTGGCACCACCGATGTGGCCGAGCACAAGGAATTCGCCAAGCGGAAGACCCGCAAGGTCATCGACGGGCAGACGGTCGAAGGCTGGTTCACCGAAGACTTCACCCTGGCCGAGCTGAAGACGCTGTACGCCCGGGAGCGCCTGCCGGAGTTCCGCAGCACCGCCTACGACGGCCAGTTCCGCATCGCCAGCCTGGACGAGATCCTGGCGTTCCTGGTCCAGCAGGCAGGTCGCGCCAACCGCGGCATCGGCCTGGTGCCGGAGATCAAGCACCCGACCTACTTCCAGTCGATCGGCCTGCCGATGGAAGATGCGCTGCTGGCCGCGCTGCGCGGCAACGCCTATACCAACGTCGGCCCGGTCACCATCCAGTCGTTCGAGACGGCGAACCTGCGCTACCTGCGCGGCAAGATCCCGCGCGGCAGCAACATCCGCCTGCTGCAGCTGCTGTGGAAGGGCGCTACCCAGCCGGCCGACATCGCCAAGGCCGGCGGTGCGCTGACCTATGCGCAGATGATGACGCCAGCAGGTCTGAAGGACATCGCGGCCTATGCCGACGGCATCGGCCCGGAGCTGCGCTCGATCATCCCGTTGGATGCCAACGGTGCGCTGGGTACGCCGACTGCGCTGGTGCGCGATGCGCACGCGGTGGGACTGATGGTGATCCCGTACACCTTCCGCCCGGAGAACCATTTCCAGGCCAGCAACCTGCGCAAGGGCGCGGCCACTGCGCGCAACGCGGAAGGGTCGATCGCGGAGATGCGTGCCTACCTGGCCACCGGCATCGATGCCTTCTTCACCGATGACCCGGCATTGGGACGGCAGGCGGTGGATGGCATGAGCGCTGCGGGGAACTGAAGCCGCAATGCGTCGCCGGGCTTCGCCCGGCGCTACCAGGGGCATCCAGAAGCGGTAGCGCCGGGCCATGCCCGGCGGGCCCTTGCATCAACCGCGCGGGTCTTCCGGCCGGCGGAACGGAATCACCACATAGTCCTGCCCCTCGCGCGGCTGCCACAGCACCGGCACCCGCTGCGGTGATGGCGGCTCCAACTCGTCATCGGCCAGCGGCTCGACCTCGTCTTCCTCGTCCTCCCAGCTGTAGCGCGGGCGCGGCGGCAACGGGTCGGCATTGCGGAACAGCAGCGCGGCGATGATGCCGGCGAAGGCTCCGCCCATGTGTGACTGCCAGGACACACCGTCGGCGTGCGGCAGCACGGTCATCAGCATGCCGCCATAGAACAGCATGCCGATCAGCCCGGTGGCGATCGCCGCGCGATCGCGGCGCAGCAGGCCAAGGCTGGCCAGCAGGAACATCAGGCCGTGGGTGACGCCACTGGCGCCGAGATGGAAGCTGCCGGGGTTGCCGAGCATCCACGCACCGATGCCCGAGCCCAGCCACAGCAGGGGCAGGGCTCGCAGCGTGGCTTTGGGATAGACGCTGCCGGCCAATGTGCCGAGTATCAGGATGGCGAAGCTGTTGGCGGCGATGTGTTCGACCGAGCCATGCAGCAGCGGTCCGCCGATTAGGCCAAGCAGGCCCTTGGCTTCCTGCGGTGCGACCGCCCAGGGCCGCCAGTCGAAATGGTCCTGCATGGCGAACACGGCCACCAGCACCAGCACGGCGGCCAGGCTGGCATTGAAGGCGCGCAGGATGCGCGTGCGGTCGTTGCGGGCGGCCGGCGCGTCGCCGGCCGGCAGGGGCGCGTTCGTGTTCATACCTTCAGCAATGGCGGTGGCCGGCGCGAAACCAAGGCCACCGTCGCGGGAGAGTGGCGGCGACCGGCGGGACAATCCACCGGCCGCAGCGTTCAATCGGCCAGGATCAAGCGCCGCCTTCCTTCGGCGGGTTCTTCAGGCTCAGCACCACCGTGGCGGCGATGATCACCGCGACCACGCCCAGCGAGATCGGGGTCGGGATCTTGAACAGGTCGATGATCATCATCTTGATGCCGATGAAGGCCAGCACCAGGGCCAGGCCGTAGGGCAGCAGGTGGAAGCGGTCGGCCATGCCGGCCAGCAGGAAGAACATCGCACGCAGGCCGAGCACCGCGAACACGTTGGAGGTCAGCACGATGAACGGGTCGGTGGTGATCGCGAAGATCGCCGGGATGCTGTCCACCGCGAAGATCACGTCGGTCACCGCGATCAGGATCAGCACCACGAACAGCGGCGTGAACCAGCGCTTGCCATCGCGCATCACGCTCATCGCGTTACCGGCATAGTCCGGCAGCAGGCGCAGGTGCTTGCGCATCCAGCGCAGGGCGGGGTTGGTCTCCAGATCCGGCTCGCTGCCGGCCGAGAACCACATCTTCCAGCCGGTGAAGAGCAGGAACGCGCCGAACACGTAGAGCAGCCAGTGGAACTTGGTCAGCAGCACGCTGCCGGCGAAGATCATGATCGTACGCAGCACGATCGCGCCGAGGATGCCGATGATCAACACCTTCTGGCGCTGTTCCTCGGGCACCGCGAAGTAGCCCATGATCATCAGGAACACGAAGATGTTGTCCACGGCCAGCGCTTTCTCGACCAGGTAACCGGTCAGGAACTCCAGGCCGACCTTGTTGGCCACCACCTGGCCGGCGGTCTCGTTCAGGTAGTACCAGAGGCCACCGTTGAAGGCCAGGGCCAGCGCGACCCAGCCGATGGACCACCACAGGGCCTCCTTGAAGGTGACCTTGTGCGGCCCGCCGTGTCGCATCAAAACGAGATCGACCAGCAACGCGATGATCACCACCGCGCCGAAGCCGCCCCACAACCACACATTACCGATCGTCTGCATTGGGTTTGTCCGTTGGAAAAATAGAATGCCTCAAGCCGGACGGCGAGGATCTGCAACGGAGGATCGGGGGGATCCGGGGACAGAGCTTCGCCATACGGCGAAGGTCTCGCTCGCAGTCCCGATGGGTGGGACTGCCGTTGCACCGGAGCC